>Ga0155935_1033_pt1 | contig 27119 bp, 24 predicted proteins | sample RifCSPlowO2_02_FD_107589 | JGI IMG/M metagenome (GOLD analysis project Ga0155935, IMG submission 107589) | Betaproteobacteria bacterium RIFCSPLOWO2_02_64_14
GCGGCAGCACGTCGATCGTCTTGCCGGCGTAGAAGTAGCCATCGGCGCTGATCAGTATCCGCGGCGCGATCTGGCCGAAGCGGTCCAGCACGCCTTGCACGCCGAAATCCGGAGAACACGAAGACCATACCGCACCGATGCTGGTGGCCGCGAGCATGGCAATGAGCGTGCCCGGCAGGTTGGGCATGTAGGCGGCGACCCGATCGCCGGGTACGATGCCCGCAGCGCGCAGCGCTTGTGCAAAGCGCGATACTTCAGCGTGTAGCTCGCCATAGGTAATGTGGCTTTTCAGCCGGTCCTCGCCCCAGAACGCCACCGCCATCGCATCGTCGCTTCGCTGCAGCAGGTTCTCCGCGAAGTTGAGCCGGGCACCGGGGAACCAGCGGGCGCCGGGCATGCGGTCGCCGTCGGCCAGCGCCACGCCGCTACGCCGTCGCGCCTTTACGCCACAGAACTCCCAGACGGCCGACCAGAAATCCGCCCGTTCCGAAACCGACCACTCATGCAGGGCGGCGTAGTCTTCCACTCGCACGTTGTGCCGCGCGCGCACGTGGCGCATGAAGGCCGTAAGGTTGGATGCGGCGGCCTGCTCGGGTGTCGGCCGCCACAGCGCCTGCTCAGTCATGTCGTGGGCCGCGCGGTCATTCGGGGCGCAGGTGGGGGAAAAGAATCACGTCGCGGATCGAGGGACAATCCGTCATCAGCATCACCAGGCGATCGACGCCGATGCCGGCGCCGGCACACGGCGGAAGCCCGTATTCGAGGGCGCGGATGTAATCGGCATCGTAATGCATGGCCTCGGCATCGCCGGCGTCCTTCTTCGCGGACTGCTCGCGGAAACGCGCCGCCTGGTCTTCCGGATCGTTCAGTTCGGAGAAGCCGTTGGCGATCTCGCGGCCCGCAATGTAGAGCTCGAAGCGCTCGGTCATGCCGGGGTGTTTGTCGCTGCGCCTGGCGAGCGGCGAGGTCTCCGCCGGGTAGTTGATGATGTAGGTCGGCTCGAACAGCAACTGCTCGGTGGTGTTTTCAAAAAGCGTCAACTGAAGGCCGCCGATGCCGTCTGTCGCGCGGTACGCGATGCCACGCGCGTTGAGCTGCGCGATCAGCATCTCCCGGTCGCCCAGCACGCTATCGGTGAACTCGGGGTGGTATTTCGTGAGGGCTTCGGTAATGGTGAGTCGCTCGTACGGCTTGCTGAAGTCGAGGGTCTTTCCCTGGTAGGAAACGATCATTGTCCCAAGCGCGGCCTGCGCGACTTCCCGCAGCATCTGCTGCACCAACTCCATCATGAATTCGTAGTCCGCGTATGCCACGTAGAACTCCAACATGGTGAACTCGGGGTTGTGGCGCGTCGAGATGCCCTCATTGCGGAAGTTGCGGTTGATCTCGAACACTTTTTCGAACCCGCCCACTACCAGCCGTTTCAGATACAGTTCCGGCGCGATGCGCAGATAGAGATCCATGTCGAGCGCGTTATGATGGGTGACGAACGGCCGCGCGGCGGCGCCGCCGGGGATGGGCTGCATCATCGGGGTTTCCACCTCCAGATAGCGCCGCCCCAGCAGAAAATTCCGCATCGCCTGGATGATGCGCGAGCGCTGGACGAATACGAGACGCGACTCCTCGTTGACGATCAGATCGACGTAACGCTGGCGGTACTTCAACTCCTGGTCGGTGAGGCCGTGGAACTTCTCCGGCAAGGGACGCAGAGATTTCGTGAGCAGCCGCAAGTCCCTCACCCGCACCGTAACCTCGTCGGTACGGGTCCTGAACAACACGCCGTTGACCCCGATGATGTCGCCGATATCGTAGTGCTTGAAGGCTTCGTGCTGCTCCTCGCCGGGATAGCTGTCGGTAAGGTAAAGCTGGATCTGACCGCTCATATCCTGGATGGTGGCGAAACTCGCCTTGCCCATGACGCGCTTCAGCACGATCCGGCCTGCGATCTTGACGATCACGGGATGGAGATCGAGCGTGTCGCGGTCGACCTTCTCGTATTTTTCAACGAGTTCGGCTGCAAGGTTCTGGCGCCAGAAGTCGTTGGGATAGGCGACGCCCTTCTCCCGCAACGCCTTCAATTTCGCGCGGCGCTCTTCGATGATCTGGTTGGTGTCTTCCATCAGCATCCCGCCCTTATTGAATTCCCTGCTTCAGGCTGGCGGCGATGAAATCGTCGAGATCTCCGTCGAGCACGGCCTGGGTATTGCCGATTTCCACGTTGGTGCGCAGATCCTTGATCCGCGACTGATCCAGCACGTAAGACCGGATCTGGTGGCCCCATGCGATATCGGTCTTGGTGTCTTCGAGCGCCTTTTTCTCCTCGTTGCGCTTTCTCAACTCGAGTTCGTAGAGGCGCGATTTCAGGATCGCCATGGCCTCGGCGCGGTTACGGTGCTGCGAACGGTCGTTCTGGCACTGCACCACGATATTGGTCGGAAGGTGCGTGATCCGCACCGCCGAGTCCGTTTTGTTGACGTGCTGGCCGCCGGCGCCGGAGGCGCGAAACGTGTCGATGCGAAGATCCGCCGGATTGATCTCGACTTCTATGGTTTCATCGACCTCGGGGTAGACGAAGAGGCTCGCGAAGGATGTATGCCGCCGGTTATTGGCGTCGAACGGCGACTTACGCACCAGGCGATGCACGCCGGTCTCGGTGCGCAGATGGCCATAGGCGTAGGGGCCGTTCACCCTCAGGGTCGCGCTCTTGATGCCGGCGACTTCCCCGGGTGACTCTTCCAGCAGCGCCGCCTTGAATCCCTTGCGCTCGCAGTAGCGCAGGTACATGCGTTCGAGCATGGCGGCCCAGTCCTGCGCCTCGGTGCCGCCGGACCCGGCCTGAATATCGACGAAGCAGTTGTTGGAGTCCATCGCATTGGAGAACATGCGCTTGAACTCCATGTCCGCGACCGTCGTTTCAAGCGCGGTGACGTCCTTGCCGATGGCTTCAAGCGTCCCGTCGTCCTGCTCGGCCTCGGCCAGTTCGAACAGTGCTATCGAATCGCCAAGCGCAGCGGCCGTCGAGTCGAGCCGCTCTACGACTGTTTCAAGCTGCTTTTTCTCTTTGCCGAGCTCCTGGGCGCGTTTACTGTCGGACCAGACATCCGGTTTTTCCAGCTCCTTTCGCAGAAAATCAAGACGCACCGTCTTGGCGTCATAGTCAAAGATACCTCCGCAGATCCGCAGCGCGCGCCTGGATGTCCTCCAACTGCTTCGCAAGGGCGTTGATTCGTTCCGCTTCCATCGAGTAAGGCCCTGAAAAAACAAGAATTATACACGACGTGGCACGTGGCACCGGGGATCCATCGCCCCCCGCTAGCGCAGGCCTCTGCCGCAGGATCTGCCTAGCGCAAAGCCACGTGGAGGGTCGATGGCGAAAACGGCGCCGCATCACGCGGTGTCACTCCGTTGCGGCTGTCCAGTGCCGCAGTATGAGCTGTGCGCTGCGACTGCCGTTGAAATCGTTGAGGTCGAGGCGGTAGACGGCCTCGATCCGCTGTGGCAGCCGCACGGTCGTGCCGAAAAGGATCGCGTCGAACTCGCGCCGTTCACGCGCGAGCCGCAGCTTGAGGTGGCGCTGGCCCACCACGCGCTGGCCGAGAACCTCAAACTGGTCGAGGAACAACGGCTCCGGGAATCCCTGTCCCCATATCTGCGCTTTAAGCAGTGCTGCATTTTCGACGCTCGTGTCCCCAACCGCGAGCGAGCCGTCGGTGGCGATCTCCTCTTCGAGGTCGGCCGGCGTCAGGGCTTCACGTGCCGCCGCCTCGAAAGCATCCGCGAAGCGCCCGAAGTCCGATTCTCGCAACGTGAGTCCTGCCGCCGCCGCGTGTCCGCCAAACTTCAGGATCAGGTCAGGATGACGTTTCGCCACCCGGTCCAGGGCGTCGCGCAAATGCAGCCCGGCAATCGAGCGGCCCGATCCCCGGAGTTCGCCGTTGCCTGCACGCGCGAATGCGATCGTCGGCCGGTGATAACGGTCCTTGATGCGCGAGGCGACGATGCCGACGACGCCCTGGTGCCAATCCGCGTCGAACAGGCTGAGGCTGAAATTGTTGCCCGGCGAGACCCGTTCCACTGCCGCGAGGGCGGCTTCTTGCATGTCAGCCTCGATGTTGCGGCGCTCGCGATTGAGCCCGTCGAGTTCTGTGGCGATGGCTGCGGCCCGCTGCGGGTCGTCGGTCACGAGACACTCGATGCCGAGCGCCATGTCCGCGAGCCGGCCCGCGGCGTTGAGGCGCGGGGCGAGCGCGAAACCGAGATCGTAGGCGGACGCGCGGCGCGGGTCGCGACCGGCAACCTGAAACAGCGCTGCGACGCCGGGCTGCAGCTGGCCGCCGCGTATGCGTTTCAGCCCCTGGCTCACGAGTATGCGGTTATTGGCGTCGAGCTTCACCACGTCCGCGACCGTGCCGAGGGCCACCAGATCGAGCAGGGCGGCGAGGTTGGGCTCGCCTGTCGGGAATGATGATTGATGATTGATGAATGATGAATTGCTTGTGCTTTCATTCCGCATTCCGCATTCCTCATTCTGCATTGTTCTGAAGGCGCCCCTTTGCCGCAGTTCGGCGCGCAGCGCGAGCATGAGGTAGAACATGACGCCGACGCCCGCGAGGTTCTTGCTCGGAAACCCGCAGCCGGGCTGGTTGGGATTGATGATGCAGGACGCCTGGGGCAATTCATCTCCAGGCAGGTGGTGGTCGGTGATGAGCACCTTCAGCCCGAGGCGATTGGCTGCGGCTACGCCATCGACGCTGGCGATGCCGTTGTCAACGGTGATCAGTATGTCGGGGCGCCGCGCTGCAAAGGCGTGCTCGACGATTTCGGGCGTCAGGCCGTAGCCAAAGCGGAAACGATCCGGCACGAGGTAATCGACGTGCGCGCCGAACCCGCGCAGCGCCCGCAGTCCCACGGCGCACCCCGTCGCGCCGTCGGTGTCGTAGTCCGCTACGATCAACAGGCGCTTCTGGTTTGCGATGGCGTCGGCGAGCAGCGCTGCCATCGCGCCCAGGTTCTGCATCCGGTGAGGCGGTTCGAGGCGCGCAAGGTCGGCGCGGGTTTCTTCCACCGAGGCGACACCCCGCGCGGCATACAGCCGCGCGAGCAGGGCGTTCTCGCCCTGTGCGATGAGGCGGGCCGTGACTTCGGCCGGTGGGTCACGCGTCGTGAAGACCGGCATGCCGGCTCAGGCCGTGTGAGTCGCGGCGTGCGCGGCGAGCGGCGCCCCGGCGCGCCAGACCCGCAGCAGAGCGACAGGTGTGACCTCGAACCGGACGCCGCGATCCGGTCCGATCGCCGCTATGTTGAGACGCGTGACACGGCGGTCGCGCACGGCCCGCAGCAGCGGCGCAAACCACTCCTGCTCGAGCCGCGCAAGGCGCTCGCGCCACATCGGCAGGTCGCCATGGCGAGCCGGCAGCATCAATTGATCGAGCACGACCAGGTGGTGTCCGCCGCGCGCCGCCCGTGTCACCGACTCCAGCCACGGGCCGGGGGCATCGCCGTTCGGCGCCGCGGGCAGTCCCGCGTTCCGCGCCAGCCCGAGGGCGAGCGCATCCTTGCTCCAGAGCCCATGAAATCCGCCGGTGGAAATGCTGGGGAGATGACCGCCGCCCCACAGCCAGACGCTGTTGATGATGGGGTCACCGCGCTCCGCGCGCGCCTCGTTTACGGCATGGGCATGCAACAGCATCTGGATTTCGTTCGCCATGCGATGCCAATACAGCGCCTGGGGACCGGCAGGCAGCAGCGGATGGATATCCTTGCCGATCGCCTCGAGCAGCGTGCGCGTCGCGATCTGAGGGTGGGCGTTGAGACGCAGATACCAGCGCTGCGGGTGGAGGGCAAAGAACTGCCGGGTGTCGTCGGCGAAATAGGCGTTCAGTGCCGCTACGAGCGTGTCGGCCTCCTCCGGCCGAATGGAAAGAACGCTGGCGTCGGACAGCAGGACGCGATCGCGGGTGGCGCGCAGATGCACCGGATCCGCGCGCAGCCAGAAGCCCCCGTCGTCGTCGCCGCCGCGATCCACGAGGAGCGTGAGCGCCGCAACCGGCCAGTCCGGCTGCGGTGCAGCGCCAAATGCCTGGCACAGCCAGGCTTCGAAGCCTTGCCCGGGAAGCGTGGTCGAATCCGAGCGCGACAACAACCGCTCGAGGGCCGGCAGTTGCAGGTCGCGATACGCGTCGTCGTGGACGGCACGCGGCAGGAAGAGATCGGGAAGCAGAAGCGTGCACAGCATGGATGCGCCGGTCGGGCCGCAGTTTAACACAGGGCCGTGCGTGATTTGCGTGACGCCTTGTGGCAAACTCCCCCTTATTTCATCTCGGCCCGCCTTGAATTCCTACGAGCTTTTCATCGGACTGAGGTACACGCGCAGCAGGCAGCGCACGCGCTTCATTTCGTTCATTTCGGTGATGTCGGTCACGGGCATGGCGCTCGGCATGATGGTGCTGATCACCGTGCTCTCGGTGATGAACGGGTTCCAGCGCGAAATCCGCACGCGCATCCTCGGCGTCGCCTCGCACGTCCAGATCTCCGCCGGCGACAAGACGCTCGACGGCTGGCAGGAGGTCGCCGCGCAGGCAATGCGCCACGAGCAGGTGCTCGCCGCGGCTCCCTACATCAATGCCCAGGGGCTGCTCACTTACGGTTCCGCGGTGCGCGGCGCGTTCATCCGGGGCATTCTGCCCGAGCAGGAGGAGCGGGTGGCGGATTTCGCACGCCACATGCGCAGCGGGCGCCTCGAGGCGCTGCGCGCGAACGAATTCGGCATCATACTAGGAGGCCAGCTCGCGCGCGCCCTGGGAGTGGCGGTGGGCGAGAAAGTCGTGCTGGTCGCGCCCCAGGGGCAGGTCACGCCGGCAGGAATCCTGCCGCGGCTCAAGCAGTTCACGGTGGTCGGCGTCTTCAACGTCGACCATTTCGAATATGATTCGGGCCTCGCGCTCGTGCACCTCGAGGACGCACAGAAGTTGTTTCGCTTCGGCGAAGACGTATCGGGCGTGCGGCTCAAGCTCAAGGACCTGTTCCGCTCCGGGGCGGTCGCGCGCGATCTTTCGCGCGCGATCACGAAACCGGTTTTCATCAGCGACTGGACGATGCAGCACGCCAACCTGCTGCGTGCCATCCAGATCGAGAAACGCATGATGTTTCTGATCATCTTTCTCATCATCGCGGTCGCCGCGTTCAACATCGTGTCGAGCCTGGTGATGGCGGTGAAGGACAAGCAGGCCGATATCGCGATCCTGCGCACGCTGGGGGCGAGCCCGCGCAGCATCACCGGGATCTTCATGATTCAAGGCACCATGATCGGCGTTCTGGGCACCGTGCTCGGGGTGGTGAGCGGGGTGCTGCTTGCGCTCAACGTGGACACCGTCGTGCTTTTCATCGAAAACCTGTTCGGCTTCAAGTTCTTCGCCAAGGACGTGTACCTGATCTCCGACCTGCCGTCGGAATTGCAGATGCCGGACGTCGTCATCACCGCGGTCGCTTCGTTCGCGTTGAGCCTGGTGGCGACCATCTATCCCAGCTACCGGGCGGCCAAGGTGAATCCGGCCGAGGCGCTGCGCTACGAGTGACGGGTGACGAGTGACGAGTGACGCGATCAGTCAGGCCGCCGTCGTTTCGTGTCGTGGCCTGCGCAAGAGCTTCTGGCAGGGGCAGGTCGAAGTGCCGGTGCTGCATGGGGTCGACCTGGACGTCGGCGCCGGCGAGCGCGTCGCGATCGTGGGCGCCTCGGGCTCGGGCAAGAGCACGCTGCTGCATCTGCTCGGCGGCCTGGATGAGGCAAGCGCGGGGGAAATCATGATCCTGGGACAGGACCTGCGCCGGCAGAGCGAAGCGCAGCGCGGCGCCACGCGTAACCGGGCGCTGGGTTTCGTCTACCAGTTTCACCACCTGTTGCCCGAGTTCACCGCGCTGGAGAATGTCGCGATGCCGCTGCTCATCCGGCGCGTGCCGGCGGAGCAGGCGCGGGCGGGCGCAGCGGAGATACTGGTGAAGGTGGGCATGGGTCACCGGTTGGGACACGCCCCGGGCGAGTTGTCAGGCGGCGAGCGCCAGCGCGTGGCCCTCGCCCGTGCACTGGTCACGCAGCCGGCTTGCGTGCTTGCCGACGAACCAACCGGCAACCTCGATCGCCATAACGCGCAGACGGTGTTCGACCTGATGCTGGCGTTGAATCAGAATCTCGGCACGAGCTTCGTGATCGTCACTCACGATCGCGAGCTCGCCGCCCGCGCCCACCGCGTGTTGCAGTTGATCGACGGCGTGCTGAAGCCGCAATCGTGATCCGCGCGGGCCGTCGGTATCGCGGAAACCGCGGGAAACCTCGTTCAGGGCTTTCACGATTCCTCAGACAACCGGGTGAACCCGCAGAACGCCGGCCTCGGTGACTTCGTTGTAAATCCGTTCGTCGTCGATCACCTGGATCAGGATGAAATGGGACGCCGAACGCTTGATCAGACGCGGGATCACGATGCCGGCAGCAAGCACGGCGAGACCGCTCCAGATCCAGCCAACGAGCGCCAGCGCGACGCCGCCACCCAGTACCGGCAGCATGACGTGAGGCAGCAGCAGCCGCGCGCTGACGTATCGCGCGGCTGCGCCAGGATCGATTTGCACCCTGACGCGCCCCTCGCGTAACGCCGCGACAAACTCGGGATGCGTCACGGCTCAGTACTCGACCGGGACGGGATCAAGGCTGCGCCACAGATACCAGGTTGCAACCGAGCGCCACGGCGCCCACGTATCGGCGATCCGGCGCATCCTCTCCCGACTCAGTGGCCGGCCGCGACCGTAATGCAGATTCATGGCCCGCTGCAGGCCGAGGTCGTCGAGCGGCAGCACATCGGGACGCGCGAGATAGAAGATCAGGAACATCTCCGCGGTCCAGCGCCCGATGCCTTTTACCTGGGTCAGTTCCAGGATCAATGCTTCGTCGCCGAGCTGCCGCCAGGCACCCGCATCCAGCATCCCGGTGGCAAAGCGCTGTGCAAGGTCGCTGAGGTAAAGCGTCTTCTGCCGCGAGAGTCCGCAGCCGCGCAACTGTCCGGGATCCTTCGCGAGGACATTGGCAGGTGTGACGGCGCCGACTTCGGCTTCCACCCGATTCCAGACAGACTGAGCAGCCTTGACGGAAATCTGCTGGCCCACAATGGCGCGCGCCAGCGTCTGGAAAGCGTTGCCGCGGCTGCCCAGAGCGAGTCCCTGGAACCGCGCGATGAGTCCGCGCAAGACCGCGTCGCGGCGGGCGAGTTCACGGGCGGCGGTCTTCCAGTATTCGGGTGCCATGTGCGCCATTTTACCGAACGCGGTACGCCTGCCCGTCATCTGCCGCGTTGAAGGTGCGACAGGAGGCGTGCAGCGTGTGGGTGAGCGTCGTATTCTTCGCCGGCGGAGTCTGGCTGCTGCAACAGCAGGCGCAACTCCCCGCCATGACACTCGCGTGCAGTCTGGCAACCGCCGGGGCCCTGGTCCTGCTGCGCGGCGAACATGCGGCAACGCGCGTGAGCCGATGGGCGCTCACCTGCGCGTTGTGTCTCGCCGCGGGTTTTTTCTGGGCGGCGGCTGCGGCCCACTGGCGCATGTCGGATGCGCTGCCCGCGGAGTGGGAGGGACGGGACGTGACCCTCATCGGCACCGTCGCGAGCCTGCCGCAAGTCTACGAGCGCAGCGTGCGGTTCGAATTCGACGTCGAAACGGTGCTCACGGAAGGCGCGCACGTGCCACGCCGCGTGGTGCTCGCGTGGTGGGGCAGTTCCGCCCGCGAAGGCGCTCCACCCACGCTCGCTGACGTGCGGGCCGGCGAGCGCTGGCAGCTGGCGGCGCGCTTTCGGCGGCCGCGCGGCACCGCCAATCCGCACGGCTTCGACTACGAGGTGTGGTTGCTCGAACGCGAGATACGGGCGACGGGTTACGTGCGCAGCAAAGGCGAGAACCGCAGACTCGCGGGGATGGTGCACCGGCCGGGCTACTGGGTGGATGGGGTGCGCGGCGCACTCAGGCAACGGATACAGCGGGCGTTGCCGGACGGGCCGTACGCAGGGGTGGTGGTCGCGCTCGGCATCGGGGACCAGCGCGCCATTGCGCAGGATCAATGGCAGGTCTTCACGCGCACTGGCGTCAATCACCTGATGAGCATTTCCGGTTTGCACGTGACGATGCTTTCCGGGCTGGCGTTTGTGCTGGCCTACTGGCTGTGGCGCCGGAGCGCGCGGCTCACGTTGTGGCTGCCGGCGCAAAAAGCAGCGGCGTTGTGCGGCGTCGCGGCGGCGTTCGCCTACACATTGCTTGCGGGCTTCGCCGTGCCCGCGCAGCGGACGCTTTACATGCTGGTGGTGGCGGCGATCTTTCTCTGGTGCGGCATCACGGGTTCGGTGTCGACGATCCTGGCGGCGTCGCTCCTCGTTGTTTTGGTGCTCGACCCGTGGGCGGTACTTGCGCCGGGATTCTGGCTTTCATTCAGCGCAGTGGCGGTGATCCTGTATGTGACCGTCGGCCGGATCGGCGAGTCGCACTGGCTCAAATCGTGGCTCCACGTGCAATGGGCGGTGACGGTGGGACTGGTACCGCTCCTCCTCGCGCTGTTCCAGCAAGTCTCGATCATCTCGCCGCTGGCGAACGCGGTGGCGATTCCGGTCGTGAGCCTCATCGTGGTGCCGCTGACGCTCGCCGGCATGCTGCTGCCGTTCGATCTTGTCCTGGGCGCAGCACACCTGGTCATGGCGGGGTGCGGGTCGTTGCTCGAATGGATGAGCGCCGTGCCCGCCGCCGTCTGGCAACAGCGCGCGCCACCCGCATGGTCAATGCCAGTTGCCGTAGGCGGCGTCGCCTGGCTGCTGCTGCCGCGGGGTTTTCCCGCGCGCTGGCTTGGCGCGGTCTGCCTGCTGCCGCTGTTTCTCGCGCCGCGGCCTGAAATGGCGGAGGGTGACCTCAAGCTGACCGTGCTGGACGTGGGGCAGGGACTTGCGGTCGTCGCGCGAACGCGCAATCACGCGCTTCTCTACGACACCGGACCGGCCTTCGGTCCGGGGGCGGACAGCGGCAACCGCATTGTGGTGCCGTTCCTGCGTGCCTCTGGCATCGCGCGCCTTGACACCATGATCGTCAGTCATGACGACGTGGATCATACCGGGGGCGCACTGTCGGTGCTGCAGGCGCTGCCGGTGGACAGGCTGCTCACGTCGCTGCCCGACATGGACCCCCTACCGCTGATAGCGGAGCAGGCGTTTCGGTGCTTTGCCGAACAGCACTGGGAATGGGACGGGGTTCAGTTCGAAATGCTCCACCCGCCACGCGCGAGTTACGCCGAAACGGGACTCAAGGATAACGACCGGAGCTGCGTGATCAAGATCACCGCGAAGGGCGGCGCGGCGCTGCTGCCGGCGGACATCGAGCGGCGCGGGGAAACGGCGCTGTTGCGCGGGTACGGTGACGCGTTGCGCGTGCCGGTGTTGATTGCGCCGCACCAGGGCAGCAAGACTTCATCGATGGCGCGGTTCGTGGACCGCGTCAATCCGGATGTGGTGATTTTCCCGGTGGGCTACCGCAACCGCTTCGGCCATCCGCATGAGGAAGTGGTCGACCGCTATCGCGCGATCGGCAGCCGCATCTATCGCACCGACCGCGACGGCGCCATTACGCTCGACTTCAGCGTTGCGGGTGTTATCCGCGTCGAGCCTTATCGCGCCACTTATCGGCGCTACTGGCAGACGCCGCTCGTCGGCGACCCGGTCCCGGATCCGGAGGAGTTATGAGGATCGCAACCTTCACGCGGCATTCCGTCTCATTGCGTGTCTTTCAGTTCGTCGTATCGAAAGCAGCCGACAAGATGGTCGTTTACGAGGCCGGCCGCCTGCATGAAGATGTACGCGTTGACGGACTAAAGGAAGTGCGGATCGAGGTCGACGGACGTCATCGAAGCGCTGGGTAACACCCGCGGCCCGCAGGGGGCAGCGGGGCGGCGCATTGAGGGAATGTTGCGGGCGAATCCTCCATTGGCGCCGGCCTTGAAATCTCATATCCCTGGGCATAATCAAATCCCAAGTCGCCCAGCATCAGCAGCGTGTCCCGGTCTTCCACATGCTGCGCGACCGTTTGAATACCGAATGTCCGACATGCGCGAGTGAGCGAACGCAGCTTTGCGATAGATCCTATATTACCCACCAGGTTTCTGGTCAGGCCACCGCCGATTTTCATGAAATCCGCCGCGAAATCCTTCGCTGGCCGGAATGTTACGCCGCTTGGGTGGTCAACCCCGACTGCAATACTGCAGCCTGCCGCCTTGAGTTTCCTGGCGAACTCATGCGTAACCGGATCGGATGGTCCGTCAACGCTCGGGATCTCAAAACAAAGACTGTCACCGCCGCAACCGGCGGTCTCCAATTCGGCGACGACGAGTGAAGGAAATTCCAGGTCGATCAAAGTTCCCCGGCAGAGATTGATATGCAGAATGAATCCGACCTCGCGCCTGTTGCTGCGATACCAGGCCAGAGCCCGCCGCAGCACATGCTGGTCGAGCGTCGGCCCAAGCTTGTAGTGCTCAAGTCGCGGGAGGAAGGTTCCGGGCGGCACCACGTTTTGTTCTTCCTCTTTCAGCCGGACGTAAATCTCGGTGTGTGGACGGTTGTCGCCACCCGATCCCAATTTCTCGACCGGTTGGCTGTACAGCAGGAATTCGTTCTGCGCAAATGCCTGGGCAAACCTTTCCCGCGGATCTTCCCATTCAAGAAAGCCATTCGCTGTGCTGCCGACATAACCCTGCACGAAATCTCCGCCGTCCATGACCTGTGTCTCGCTATTGTTCTCGCCGCCTCACGAAAATCCCGTGGCCGGCTCAGGCGGCATCGATGAGTTCCGGGGTGAGCGAGAGTATGGCTTGGTAGATGTGTAGCTGGAAACGCAGGAATTCCACAGCCGCATCGAGGGCATCGAAACACAGGGGCTCATTGTTCTCGTTGACAACGTAGTACAGGTCCCACTCCGGATAGGCTGTTTGCTTCCCTATCGCGTAACCCATGCGATAGGGCCTGACACACCACATCGTCGGGCTCACCAGCGCGATTTGTCTTGCCTTGTCCAGGGTCAGCATGTGCCGACCACAGGAAGTGACCGGCAGTTCGTTTAACCACACATTGGCTGTATCCACAGTTGCGACTCCGGATCATTGCGCCAGGTTGGGCAGCTCGCGTAGCCGTCAACCGGCATCGATGCAGTTGCTGGCGCTGGCTTCAGCGTAGGACAGCGCCGATTCGGCCCGTTGTGTCAAGGCGCCGATGTCCTCGCCACGCCTAAACTCCGCCAGACCGATCGACGCGGTAACTTTGCACGGCTGGCTCAGACCGCCTATTTCCAGCGATGCAATCCGGCGGCGCACGCGCTTCGCCGGAATGGACGCTCGGTCGAGACGGGTCTGGAGAAGAACGAAGACAAACTTTTCGTCGCCGTAACGGCCGACCACGTCCACCCCGCGCAATTCCACCGCGATCGCAGCGGCTACGTGGCGCAGCACATTGTCACGCGTTGCGCGCCCGTGGAAGTCATCCACCAGACCGAGGGGGTCGATATGGACGATGCCCACGCAAAACACGCCTTGCCCTGCATCGCTCCGCGATTTTTCCTGCTCCAGCAACGCCACGAGATGCCGCTGATTGTGGACTCCCGTGACCTCATCGAAAATCGGCCCGCGCTGGGTTTGCGCCAAGCCCTGCTGCAGATCGTGGCTGGGCCCGCACAACTTTTGCAGCAGGGCGCGGATGTAGTCGCCTATAACTGTGCGCGCTGCTACGTGAGCGACGGCTGGGAACATGCTTGGACCTCACATCGGTACGGCGGTGCACCTCCGGATTTGCCTAGCTCCGCATGATGGCGTAGCCATCGGGCAGCGCGATCCCCTGGGGAGCGTCCGCGTTACCGAGGGCGCGCGCGCGGTCATTCGGCGCAGGGTAAGCGAGCCCCGGAGCCGAGTCCCTCCCCAAAGTTGCGCGGTAATCAAGCCCGCGCGGCGCGATGACAACCCGGTTGCGTCCGCCACCCTTGGCGAGGTACACCGCATGCTCGGCTTCCGACAAGAGATCCTCGGGGGTGTCGCCATGCTCGGGATGGGCGGCGACCCCGATCGAAACCGTTATCCGGCATACAAGATCGGGGTTCAGCCGGAGTTCGAGCGCTTCAACTTTCGCCCGCAGCTTCTCGGCGCGCGCCGCCACCACATCGGTCGCGGCATCGGGCATGACCAGCAGGAACTCCTCGCCTCCCAGCCGGCAGGCGATGTCCTCCTTGCGGATGCCGCCGGTGAGCAGCGCGCCCAACTCCCGCAGCGCCGCATCGCCCGCGTCATGCCCGTAGGTGTCATTGATGTGCTTGAAGTTATCGATGTCCAACGCGATCACTCCAAGCCGGGAACGACGCCGCACAGCACGGCTCAACTCCCGCGCCAGTGCGTCGGTGAGGTGGCGACGGTTGTAGAGCCCGGTGAGAGGATCGCGCGGCGCCAGCACGCCCAGTTCAAGTTGCGCCATCACCTGGGCCGCGAGGAACTGCAGCGCCTCGCGCTGCTCGTCGGTCAACTTCCGCCGCACATAGTCGATCACCGACACCGAGCCCAACACATGCCCGTCGGGCGCCACGATTGGCGCTCCGGCGTAGAAACGAACATGCGGCGCGCCCGCCACCCACGGGTGCCGCTCGAAGCGCGGATCGCGGCTCGCGTCCCGCACCTCGAACACCTTGCCTCGGCGCATGGCGTAATCGAAGAACGCGTGCGAGCGCGGCGCCTCGGACACGGTGAAGCCCAGCGCCGACTTGAAGAATACGCGCGTTTCATCGACCAGGCCCACCAGCGCGACCGGCGTGGCGCAGAAGCGGGAGGCGAGCAGCGTAATGTCGTCGAACCGCCGTTCGTATCCGGTCTCCAGCGCGTAGTAGCCCCGCAGCGTCGCCAGGCGCTCGGCTTCCTCCTTGCATGGGAGCACTCTTACTCCCGCCTCAGTGATTGACTCCATTGATGCCTCCAACGTCAGTTGATCGAGTCCAGCACACGACGCCCCCGGATTGATGCTGTTGCCGTTGTCCACGTTGTCGGGACTTCCGTTGCCGGTCCTGCGTTTATTCCCCTTAGCGGGCGCCACACCTAAATGAATGACGCCAGCGCCCTGACGCGGTCGAGGAATGCGTCATCGATCGACGCCAGATCCTCGGGTAGATCGGGGCCGGTTTCATACAGGTGCCGGTCGCAGGCCGTCGTGTGCATTCCACCAACAATCGCTGACTCGGTGCGCGGCGGTTCCGCGCTGTCGCCCGGCAGTGCCGCAACTTGCGCCGCTTTCGCATGACTGAATTCATCCTGGTAGGTCACGATCGCGCTCTCCAATTGGTTAATCCGCACCAAGCATGTGCAGATTTCATGCCAAGCGCCTTAGAGGAACGGCGTGGAAACGCAACTTGAGTGTAACGATCTGATCCACAAGGATTTGAAGAGGAGCGGCGTGACCGTGTGCTGCGGACCGCATTCCTGAATTTGCGTCGAGAACTTGACGATCGCTAGAGATGCCGGCGACTGCCCAGCGTTTTTTCGATACTACCCCTGCAAGAACCGTGAACTTTGTCACAGCACATGTCCGTGGGTACGCTTGCTGATCCAAGACAAAGCACGGCACATGGCGGCGAATCAAGAGCGCTTCACCGGCTACTACCAGCTTGCCGAGGGCTTGTTTGACGCGGCCGAGAAGGACACGCACAGGCAGCTCAACTGGCAAGTGGTGCCGCCAGAATCGTGGTGAAAACGGTCAGATCGAACACCATACGCCATGCGGTTGATGCTTTTTCGCCCGCATATCCGCCATGACGCGCCATTGCACGGACGCCGGAGAGGAACGAAATGATCACGCCCATTGTGCCAATAAAGGTGAGAAGAGCAAATGTGTTCATGGCTGCCTCGACTCCTGTCTGTTGATGGCCATACTGTAGCGGGCCGGAATGCCCAGGTCTGTCAGGAGATCACGACAAGTTCCCATGCTGATACAGGGAATCCACGATTGCCTCGTGCCTCGGAACAGTGCGCGAGGGTGACCGATGTGGAAGTCGGGATGGCCGCGAACGCTATGGAGTATCGGCGCTACTCGCAGACGCCGCTCGTCGGCGACCCGGTCCCGGACCCGAAGGCGCTCTGACCGTACTCGCGATCGTGGTAAGCGATTTCGAGCGCGTTGAGTTCCAACCGGGGGCAGCGCGGTCTCATCCCGCCGGCCACGGCTGATAGAGCAGATCCAGCGTCAGCGGGAAATCGGGGTTGGGCGCTTCGGGGCGCACCGTCATGGGCCCCGGCGTGTGGCCATGGTCCCAGAAGCGCGCGGTGCGCCGTGCCTCGGCTTCGCCGGCATTGACCGGGTAGGCATCGTAGTTGCGTCCGCCGGGGTGCGAGACGTGGTAAGTGCAGCCGCCGATCGAGCGCCCGCTCCAGGTATCCACGATGTCGAACACGAGCGGCGTGTGTACGCCGATCGTCGGATGCAACGCCGACGGCGGATGCCAGGCGCGGTAGCGCACCCCGGCGACGGACTCACCGGGTATTCCGGTGGGATGAAGCGGCAGCGCGCGGCCGTTGCAGGCGACGACATGGCGCGGGGCGGTGAGCCCGGTGACCCTCACCTGCAGGCGCTCCACCGAGGAATCGACGTAGCGGGCGGTCGCGCCGGCGCTGACGTCTTCTCCGAGGACGTTCCAGGGCTCGAGCGCGTGGCGCAGTTCAAGCTGCATGTTGTCGTAGACCACCGTGCCATAGCGCGGGAAGCGGAATTCAATGAAAGGCGCAAACCAGCGGGAATCGAAAGGATAGCCGGCGCGCTGCATGTCCAGCGCGATATCATGCATGTCGGCCGCGACGAAGTGGGGCAGCATGAAGCGGTCGTGAAGCTGCGTGCCCCAGCGGATGAGCGCGCCCGAGTACGGCGTCTTGCAGAAGCGGGCCACCAAGCCGCGCAGCAGCAACATATGCACGAGGCTCATCTGCGGATGCGGCTGCATCTCGATGGCGCGGAGTTCAAGCAGCCCCAGCCGCCCGGTCGGGGTGTCCGGCGAGTGGAGTTTGTCGATGCAGAACTCGGCGCGATGGGTGTTGCCGGTGAGATCGACCAGCAGATTGCGCAACATGCGATCCACCAGCGACGGCGCCACCGATCCGTCTCCGGCGTTCTGCTCCAGCTTCATCTGCTGGAACGCGATCTCGAGTTCGTAGAGCGAATCGTGACGCGCTTCGTCGACGCGCGGCGCCTGGCTGGTAGGGCCGATGAACCGGCCCGCGAACAGGTACGACAGGGCGGGGTGGTTCTGCCAGTAGGCGATCAGGCTCTGCAACAGGTCGGGGCGCCGCAACAGTGGACTGTCCGCCGGTGTCGGCCCGCCGAGCGTCGCATGGTTGCCGCCGCCGGTGCCGGTGTGGTGTCCATCGAGCATGAATTTCTCGGTGGTGAGGCGCGTGGCCCGCGCGTCCTCGTGTAGAGCGAGCGTGTTCCCGACCAGTTCGTTCCAGCCCGCCGCAGGGTGGATATTGACTTCGATCACACCGGGGTCCGGCGTGACGTTCAGAACCCTGATGCGGGTATCGAACGGCGGCGGATAGCCTTCCAGCCGCACGGGGCGGGCGAGTGCGGCGGCGACGCGCTCGACCGCGGCTACCAGAGCGATGAAGTCCTCAGTGCGCAACAAAGGTGGGAGAAATACGTGGACACGCCCGTGCCGCACTTCCACAGTGAGCGCGGTGCGCACCACGGCGCGGCCCGGTTCGGACTCCAATTCGCCCGGCATGCGGGCGGGCAGCGAATCGAGCGGGAGACGATTACCGATCGAGGCATCACCCGGTATCAGAAAGAGACGCTCGCGCCGCAAGGGCCACGGTGACGTCTCCCATGTTGCTGGAGATTCCGGCTGTTCCGCTGCGCGGCGCGCACGCAGCGGGAGCACGATTCCTGCAACCTCCGCGGGTGCACCTTCGAGCCTGCTGAGAATTCGCGTCCAGTCGGATTCCAGCGCACTCGACGCGTGTGACGGATCCACATTGATTGGAAGCTGTCCTTCTGTCTCCAGCAGCGGCAGCGGATCCTCAAAGGCTTCGATGAGGGATTCGCGCGTCAAGCCCAATGCACCGGCAATGCCACGCGCCACGCGCCAGGCATCATCCCGGCGGGCATCCGCCACCGAGGACTCGCTTGCGATCAGGCCGGGGTCGCGCCATAGGGGTTCGCCGTCCACGCGCCAATACACTCCGATCGCCCAGCGCGGCACCGGCTCGCCCGGATACCACTTGCCCTGGCCATAGAACACCATGCCGCCGGGTGCGAAGCGCGCCCGCAGGCGCCATGCAAGCTGCTCGGCGAGTTCCCATTTGTGCTGGCCGAGTGCGGCCGTATTCCACTGCGGATCTTCGCGTTTGTCGATCGCGACGAAAGTGGGCTCGCCCCCCTGCGTAAGACGCACGTCGCCCGCCGCAAGCCCAGTGTCGATGTCCCGGCCCAGGCGGTCGATCGCGCTCCACTGGTCGTCGCTGTAGGGCCGAGTGGTCCGGGGATCTTCATGGATACGCATCACCGACGCGGAGAACTCGAACGTCGTCTCGCACGGCTCGACCGCGCCGGTAACCGGCGCGGCCGCCGCGGGGGAGGGTGTGCACGCAAGCGGGATATGTCCCTCGGCGCAGAACAGGCCTGAGGTGGGGTCGAGTCCGACCCAACCGGCACCGGGGAGGTAGACCTCGGCCCAAGCGTGCAGATCCGCAAAGTCGCGCTCGGAGCCCGCAGGACCGTCGAGCGGCTTCACATCCTGCTTGAGCTGAATCAGGTAACCGGAGACAAAACGTGAGGCAAATCCCAGATGGCGCAGGATCTGCACCAGGAGCCACGCGCTGTCGCGGCACGATCCGCTCGCGCGCTGCAGCGTTTCCTCGCAATCCTGGACGCCGGGTTCCATGCGCACGACGTATCGCACGTCACGACTCAGGCCGCGGACGAGATTGACCAGGAACTCGACCGTGCCGGTTGTCGCTCCCTCGCGGCGCACGGACGCGATCCACGCGGTGAGCCGCTGCCCGCGTTCCGCAAGGTCAAGGAATGGCACGAGATCCCGCGCCAGTTCGCCGCGGTAGGCAAACGGATAGCGCTCGGCGTCATTTTCGACGAAGAAATCGAAGGGGTTGATGACGCGCATATCGGCAATGAGATCGACCGTGATCTCCAGTGCTCGGGCCTTCTCCGGAAAGACGAAGCGCGCGACGTGATTGCCGAAGACGTCCTGTTGCCAGTGGACGAAATGCCGGTCAGGCGCGATATTGAGCGAATAGCCGAGTATCGGGGTGCGGCAATGCGGCGCAGGGCGCAGGCGGATCTGGTGCGGCGACAGGATAACCTGCTTGTCGTACCGGTAGCGGGTCTGGTGGTGCAGTGCGACCTGGATGCTCATAGCGTCCCACTCACCGGAGCCGCACGGTGATGGACTACGCGCCCACGGTCCAGTCGGGGTTCGGGATGCCGGCAAACACCTTGCGCAGGCCGTTGCCCCATTGCTGGTGGATCATTGTGAAGTAGGGATCGTCTTCTTCGACGCGCCTTTGCATGCCGATCCTGAAGCTGTCGCGCACGTAAACCAGCAGGTCGATAGGCAGTCCCACCGAAATATTGCTGCGCATGGTCGAATCGAACGACACCAGTATGCACTTCGTCGCATCGAGTATTTCGGTATTGCACTTGATCACCCGGTCAATGACCGGCTTGCCGTACTTGCTCTCGCCGATCTGAAAGTAGGGCGTGTCGCGGGTGGCTTCGATGAAATTGCCCTCGTTGTAGATGTGGAACAGCCGCTGGCGTTCGCCCCGGATCTGCCCGCCAACCAGCAGCGTTGCGCTTGCGTCGACGTTGCTCTGCTCGAGATACGGTCCGTCGCGCCGCTTGACTTCGCGCAGCGTCTCGCCCACCCGTTCCGCGACCTCGATCATCGAGGCGACGTTCATGACGGTCTTCTTGGCGTCGGGATTGCGCGACTGGTGGTCGAGAATGTTGACCACGTTCTGGGTGATCGAAAGGTTACCGGAGGAAAGAATGATGATGACCCGTTCGCCCTCGGCGGCGAAGATTCTCATCTTGCGAAAACTCGAGACGTGATCGACGCCGGCGGAGGTTCGCGAATCCGAGGCGAACACCATTCCCACGTCCAGAACCGCGGCTACGCAATAAGTCATCGGAGCACCTTCTCGAATGAGCCGGTGAGCTTAGGGCAAACGCCCGGTGTTGACAAGCCGGTTTCAGCGGAAGGCCTGCGTCATGCCGGCGCGGCCGGATTCCGGTGCGGTCACGTACTCCGGAACCAGGAAATGCCGGTTGATCTCGTTATTGAGTGCGTCCAGCTTCTCGATGAAGCTCATGAGGTATTCATGCAGTCCCAGGCTGATGATCTGCTCGGTGCGGCCGTAATGCAGATGGGCGTGGATCTCGCCGGCCAGCCGCTCGGCTTCGCGCGACGACGGTTCGCAGATGTCGCGCAGGATGTCGTAGATCTCGTTCATGCAGGCGTGAAGCGACCGTGGCACGTCATCGCGCAGCACCAGCAGCTCGGCGACCCGCATCGGGGTCAGCACATCGCGGTAGACCTTGCGATAGGCATCGAAGGCGCTTACGGAGCGCAGCAAAGCGCTCCACTGGTAATAGTCGACCGCCCCGCCCACGTCCGTGACACTCGGGAGCAGCGTGTGATACTTGACGTCGAGCAGCCGCGCCGTGTTGTCGGCGCGCTCGATGAAAGTCCCGAGACGGATGAAACTGTAGCCTTCGTCGCGCAGCGAGGTGCCGAAAGTGACGCCTCGAAACTGGTGCGAGCGCGTTTTGACCCAGTCGAAGAACCCGCTCACCCCGCGCGCCTGCAAGCCGTCGAAATCCCGGTCGCGCAGCTCCAGCCAGAACGCGTTGATGTCCTCGTACATCTCCGAGGTGATGGCCCCGCGGGCGGTGCGCGCGTTCTCGCGCGCGGACTGGATGCACGAGTAGATGCTGGAGGTGTTGGTGGCGTCGAGCACCATGTAACGCAGCACGTTCTCGGCGGACAACGGGCCCGGATAGCGTTCATAGTACGCCGTGGCGAGCCCGTTGATCACCAGCGGCAGCGCCCACGGCTCGGCCCACGACTGTCCCGGCTCGAGGATGCGGTAGGGCAGCAGCGACATGCGGTAGGTGACATCGAGCAGCCGCGCGGTATTCTCCGCGCGCTCGATGTGCCGCGACATCCAGTAGAGGTTGTTGGCGACCCGGCTTAACATGGGGCAATGATGAATGCGGAATGATGAATGCGGAATACAAGCTCCGACGAACGAGCGTGCATTGCAATACTATTCATCATTCAGCATTCCCAATTCATCATTCCTCTAGCACCCACGTATCCTTGGTTCCGCCGCCCTGGGACGAGTTGACAACGAGCGAACCCTCGCGCAGCGCAACGCGCGTGAGTCCCCCCGGCACCAGCGTCACCGACTTGCCGCTCAACACGTACGGCCGCAGGTCCACGTGCCGCGGGGCGATGCCAGAGCCGCAGAATGTCGGGCAGGTGGAAAGCGCCAGCGTCGGCTGGGCGATGAAGGAGGCGGGGTTTGCGACGATACGCTCGCGGTAGGCGGCGATCTCCTGCAGGGTCGCAGCGGGGCCCACCAGCATGCCGTAACCGCCCGATCCCTGCACCTCCTTGACCACCAGTTCGTGCAAATGTTCGAGCGTGTACTGGAGGTCGTCCGGAATCCCGAGGCGGTAGGTCGGAACATTGGAGAGGATCGGATTCTCGCCGAGATAGAACCGGATCATCTCCGGCACGTAGGTGTAGATCGACTTGTCGTCGGCGACGCCGGTGCCGATCGCGTTGGCAAGCGTCACGTTGCCGGCGCGGTAGGCGGAAAAGAGTCCCGGTACGCCCAGCACCGAATCGGGCCGGAACGCGACCGGATCCAGAAAGTCGTCATCGATGCGCCGGTAGATCACATCCACGCGCTGCGGGCCGCGGGTCGTGCGCATGTAGACGACGTCGTTCGCGACGAAGAGGTCCTGGCCTTCGACCAGTTCCACGCCCATCTGCTGCGCGAGGAAGGCGTGCTCGAAATAGGCGCTGTTGTACGGACCCGGGGTCAGCACCGTGACCGCGGGATTCATGATGCCGGGCGGGGCGACCGCGCGCAGGTTGTCGAGGAGCACGTCGGGGTAGTGATCGACCGGCGCCACCGCCATGCGCGCGAACAGTTCCGGGACGAGCCGCATCATCATCCTGCGGTTTTCGAGCATGTAGGAGACGCCCGACGGCGTGCGCAGATTGTCTTCGAGCACGTAGAACCGGTCGCGATCGGTCTGCACGATGTCGATGCCGGCGATGTGGATGTAGACGTCGCCGGGAACGTCGAATCCGCACATTTCGCGGCGGTAGAGATTGTTGTTGAGTATCGGCTCCGCCGGCACGCGCCCGGCCTTGATAATCTCCTGGGCGTGGTAGATATCCCTGAGGAACGCGTTGAGGGCGCGCACCCGCTGGCACGTGCCGTCGCAGATGGTCTTCCACGCGTCCGGGCGCAGGATGCGCGGGATTATGTCGAAGGGGATCGAGCGTTCGATGCCGCCTCCGTCGCCATACACCGCGAAGGTGATGCCAAGGCGGGTATACAAGGTATCCGCCTCGCGTTGCTTCTGCAGCATGTACTCGAGCGGCTTGTCCGCGAGCCATGCCGCATAGCGCTCGTAGTGGGGCCGCACCGACCCGTCAACGTCGTACATCTCGTTGTAGATTTGGGACCGGGGAGGAGCGCTCTCGAGCTCAAGAGCCGATTCGTTCATCGTGCCCTCTGAAGCAACCGCCGTGCCATGGCCGCCTTTCGCGTGCAGCCATGTTCTGCCACCGGCTGCGATTTGTCAAAGTGCGTCAGTGCAGCACGGTCGCTCGTGCGCCATGGCACGCATTGGATTGCAGCGCATGGGGGCGATGTTGCACAATCGTGGTGCGTGCTCCTTATGACTGCTTCCAAATATTCAACATGTCCGATGCGGCGAAATTTTCGCAATTCCGTCAGGTGAGCGACGACGATGCCGCGCTTGCAGCGTGGCTTGCCACGGTGCCTGCGCGCATGCCGCCGTCCGAAGCCGAGATGGTCGCAAAGGCAATCGGGCTTGCCGCGCCCACGTACGCGAATCGCTCACTGGCGAGCGGCGAGCCGGTGCTGGCGCATGTGCTCGCGGTGGCCGATATGCTGCTGCAGCTCAAACTCGATCATGAAACCGTCGCTGCTGCCCTCGTGTTTCGCAGCCTTGAACTTGCCCCCGATCTTGCCGCGCAGTGCCGTGAACGCCTGGGGAGCGCGGTCACCGGGCTTGCTGAAGGGGTGCTGCGCATGGCGCAAATCGGGGCCCTCTCGAGCCGCCGCCAGGGCGGCCAGCGCCCGGCCGAGCAGGTGGCGCAGCTTGAAGCGTTGCGCAACCGTCTCGGCGTATGGCAGCTGAAATGGGAACTGGAAGACCTGTCCCTGCGCATCCTGGAGCCCGACGCCTACAAAAAGGTGGCCGGGCTCCTCGATGAAAAGCGTGCCGATCGCGAGCGCTACATCGAGGGCGTCATCGCCGTACTGCGGCAAGAACTTGGGCGCGCCGGCATTGTCGCCGAAGTGACGGGGCGGCCCAAGCACATCTTCAGTATTTACAAGAAGATGCAATTAAAGAACGTTGATTTTGAATTACTTTATGATGTACGAGCAGTGCGGATATTGGTCGCCAGCGTCAAGGATTGCTACGCGGCCCTGGGCCTGGTGCACCACCTTTGGTCCCCGATTCCGAAGGGGTTCGACGACTACATCGCGCGGCCCAAGAGCAACGGTTACCGCTCGCTGCACACGGCGGTCGTCGGGCCTGAGGCAAAGGCCATCGAAGTGCAGATTCGCACGCATGAGATGCACCAGAATTCCGAGCTCGGGGTGGCGGCGCATTGGCGTTACAAGGAAGGTTCGCGTCCCGAGGGCAGCTACGATCAGAAAATCGCATGGCTGCGCCAGATTCTCGAATGGAAGGACGAGGTGCGCGATACCAATGAACTCGCCGAGCAGTTCAGAACCGGACTCGCCGAGGATACGGTCTACGTGCTGACGCCGCAGGGGCGCGTGATCGATCTGCCCAAGGGCGCGACGCCGATCGATTTCGCCTACCACGTGCACAGCGAGCTTGGGCACCGGTGTCGCGGCGCCAAGCTTGACGGCGCGATGGCGCCGCTCAATACGCCGCTTCGCAACGGTCAACGGGTGGAGATCCTCGCGGCAAAGCAGGGCGGGCCAAGCCGCGACTGGCTCAATCCCCAGTTGGGGTATCTGAAGAGCCAGGGCGCGCGCACCAAGGTGCGGCAGTGGTTCAACCGGCAGAATTACGAAGCCGAAGTGACACAAGGCCGCGCGCTGCTCGACCGGGAACTGCAGCGGCACGGCAAGACTGCGCTCAATCTCGACCAGCTTGCCGGCGTGTTCGGTCACGCAAAGACAGGCGATTTCCTCGCTGAAGTGGGCCGGGGCGAGATTGGGCCGAAACAGTTGCACGATGCCTTGGCCTCCCCGGATGCCGCCCCGCCGTCAACGCCGGCCGCGGACACGCTGGTCGCGCGCAAATCGCGCTCGGGGGGGCAGGGTAGCGTATTGGTCGTCGGGGTCGATAAGCTGCTGACCACGCCCGCGAAGTGCTGCAAGCCGGCGCCGCCGGAGCCCATCATCGGATTCGTCACGCGCGGGCGCGGCGTGAGCGTGCACCGCGCCGGCTGCGTCAACGTGAAGCGGCTCGATCCCGAGCGCATGGTCACCGCCGAATGGGGCGCAGCGGCGGGGGCGACCTTCGCGGTCGATATCGAGATCGACGCGATCGACCGCACCGGGCTGCTGCGCGACATATCGGAGGTACTCTCCCGCGAGCGCATCAACGTGACGGCGACGAAGTCGCTCTCCACCGATCTCGCCGCGCGCATGCGTTTCACGGTCGAGGTGGCGGACCTCGATCAGCTGCGACGGGCGCTTGGCCTGATCCGCGAGGTGCGCGGCGTGGTAAGGGCGACGCGGCGCTGACAAAGCATCAACGCGAGGGGCGCGAAGGAAAAACGAAGGACGCTAAGCGTTCAGAATGGAGTGAGCATCGTAGGTTGGGGTGAGCACCGCGAACCCCAACGCTGCCGAGATGATTGTTGGGATGCGCGTTGCTTATCCCAACCTACAGCTTGCATCTCTCCGTGAACTCCGTGTTCTCTGTGGCTGATCGATTTTTTCAACTTCAGTCGGTGAAGCGAAGCGTGAGTCCGGTGACGCCAGGAATTCCGTCGTAGCTCGAAGTCCAGGTTTCGCCGGGCTTAACCGGCATTGCAGCCGTCAGGGTACCAGTGGTGATGACTTCTCCCGCCGCGAGCGCGTCGAACTGCGGCTGTCGCGCAAGCAGATCGGCAAGAAACGCCAAAGCGAGCGCGGGGTGATCGAGGGCGCTTGCGCCCACCCCGCGGGTGAGCACCAGTTGCTCCCGGCTCAGCGCGACCTTGCAATCGCGCAACTGAGCGGCAAGCGCCGCGATGTCGTCCTGGCGCACCGCGACCGGTGTTCCCACGACAAGCCGCCAGTGGAAGGAGAAGTCTGCGGCTGAGTCGGCGGGCTTGAACTTCCAGAGCGGGAAATGGCAGCACACGATCTCGAAGCTGGGCGCGTACCACTCGATCGCCTGAAGCACTTCTTCCGGTCCGCGGCAGCCCGGCGCGACGGGCGCCTTCAAGCGGAAAGCGATTTCCGGTTCGAGTCGCGGCTGGGCGCTGCCCTGCAATGACAGCGTCGCCACATCGTCGCGCGCATGAATCAGGGTGCGGTCATAGACGTGGGCCCAGATCGGCGAGGTGGCGCCATACTCGGCCCAGATGTTGCGGTTGGTGAAGCCGATCTTGCGGCCCACGGGGACCTCGCCCCGCGCCCGGCGCAGCGCCACGATCGCGGCAGCCACGGCGTAGGCTGCGTCCCAGTCGAATGCCGGATCGTATTCCGCGATCGACGGCAGCAACTGCCCTTCATCCAATGCCGCGAGCAGTTCGCGCGCCACGTTTCCTGTATCCATGGATGCACCTTTCAAGTTGGGGTTGAGCGACTGATATGCCGCTGGACATCGCACACCATGCGGCATCCTGCGCGTTCTCTACGGTTAGAGCCGATCATTTCGAGCAACGAAAACCGATGTTGTGATGTCCCGAGCGCGGGTTGCGCGAGAGATTTCTGCCGCGCTGCGTCGTCGTGATCTCCTCGGGTGGAGAATCGTGCCCGCCGCCGCGGGTGGCGCGCACTGGCCCGGCCGCCGGGTCCTCGCGCCCGTCGTCGGCACGATAGGGGTAGGGGAGATAGGCGCTCGCGACCCACTCCCAGGCATTGCCCGACATGTCCTGCACGCCGTACGGGCTTGCTCCTGCTGGATGAGCGTGCACCGGTGCCGTCGCGTTGTACGCAGCGGCGAATCGCGCGCGCGTGGGGTCGGGGGCTGCATTGCCCCACGGGAAGCGGCGAGCGTCGGTGCCGCGTGCGGCCTTCTCCCACTCGGCTTCGGTCGGCAGGCGCTTGCCGCGCCAAGCGCAGTAGTCGCGTGCGCCGGCCCACGAGACTTCCACCACGGAATGATGTTCGTAACCCGGGTCGGCGACCCACGTCGCCTCGGTGCGGTGGATGCGCGCGTCGGGATCATCGTAATCGAACAGGCGCTCACCCTTGCCGTTGGCGGGGCCTACGGCATTCAGAAACTCGGCGAACTGTGCATTGCTGACCGGGAAGCGGTCGATCGAGAACTGGGGAAGGGTCACCTGATGCGCGGGGCGTTCGTCGGCCGGTCCGGTGTCAGTGCCCATGATGAACGTGCCCGCGGGAATCGAAATCAGCTCCTGCGCCGAGGATCCAGCTGCCCACAGGCTTGCCGACACGAATGCGAGCACAGGCAACGGACACTTCACGCGGGCACGCCGTCGGCCAGTAGCATCCGTGTGGCGGCGGTGCGCTGCCGGATCGCGCGCGCCACAGAGTACTCCGGCGACGCCCACCACGCCCGTGCGCGTTCGGCGCTCGGAAATTCGATGATCAC
>Ga0155935_1249_pt1 | contig 26235 bp, 23 predicted proteins | sample RifCSPlowO2_02_FD_107589 | JGI IMG/M metagenome (GOLD analysis project Ga0155935, IMG submission 107589) | Betaproteobacteria bacterium RIFCSPLOWO2_02_64_14
GGCGGCCGCCGCCAGCGCCGCCGATCCGGGCGGCGTGGGATCACACGCCACCACGATGCGTTCGAACCGCGCCGGTGGCCGCGCCTCGCTCATTCCTTCTTCCCAAAACGCGCCCGCTCGGGCCTCCGCCGCTCCGGCGCGCGCGATCTCACTGCCGCAAACTCGCGCAACCTCTTCGCCACACGCCCGTTCACGCTGTCCGCCGGGTATGCGCCGGTGGTGCCGTCGGCCGCGCCGGCGGGCGTGCCGGTCAGAATTTCGACCGCCTCATCGACGTTATGCACGGCGTAAACGTGAAAGCGCTCCGCGGCGACGGCCTGCACCACGTCCGAGCGCAGCATCAGGTGCTCGACGTTGCTCGACGGAATGAGAACGCCGTGTTCGCCCGTCAATCCACGCGCGGTGCAGATGTCGAAGTAGCCTTCGATCTTCTCGTTGACCCCCCCGATCGCCTGCACTTCGCCCAACTGGTTCACCGATCCCGTCACGGCGAGACATTGCTGAATCGGCGCATCGGCGAGCGACGACATGAGCGCGCACAGCTCCGCGAGCGAGGCGCTGTCACCGTCGACCATGGCATAGGTCTGCTCGAATACCAGGCTCGCCGAGAGCGAAAGCGGGCGGTTCATCGAGAATCGCGACGCGAGAAAGGACGACAGGATGAGGACACCCTTGGAATGAATCGCGCCGCCCAGCTCGACTTCGCGCTGGACGTCGATCACTTTGCCCTCGCCGAGGCGGGTCGTCGCCGTGATGCGCGACGGTGCGGCAAACGCATGGTCGCCAAGCTGCATGACCGACAACCCGTTGACCTGGCCGCTGCGCGCGCCGCCGGTATCGATGAGGATGGTGCCGCGCAGGATCGCCTCGTGCACGCGCGCCCGCAGGCGGTCCCCGCGCGTGCGCTGCGCGGCGATCGCGCGCTCGATGTCTTCGCCCGTCACCGTGTTGCGCCCGCCCTGGCGTGCGAGGTGATCCGCCTCGCACAGCAGGTCCGCGAGCGCGCGCAGGCTTCCCGAGACCTTGCCGGCGTCTCCGGTGAGCCGCGAGGCATGCTCGATGCTGCGGGCGACCCCGCCGCGATCGACCGCCAGCAGGTTCTTGTCGCGCGCTATGGTGGCGATGAGGCGCGCGAACAACTGCTCGTTCTCGGCGCTGCGGTCGAAGCTGTCCTCGAAATCGGCAACCACCTTGAACAGATCCCGGAAGTCCGGATCGTAGGCGTGCAGCAGGTAGTAGATGAAGCGGTCGCCGAACAGGACGACCTTGACGTCGAGCGGGATCGGCTCGGGCGCAAGCGATACGGTGCTTACGAGGCTGTACATTTCGCCGATGGATTCGATGCGGATCTGCCGCGTCGACAGCGCGCGCTTCAACGCTTCCCAGGCGAACGGCTGCACCAACAGCTTGTGGGCGTCGACCAGCAGATAGCCGCCGTTTGCGCGATGCAGCGCACCGGGCTTGATCAAAGCGAAGTCGGTCCCCAGTGTGCCGAACTGCGAGATATGGTCCACGCGCCCGATGAGGTTGTGGTAGCTCGGGTGGTCCTCGGCTACGACCGGCATCCCGTCTCTGCCACCGTGATCGACCAGCACGTTTACCATGTAACGCCGGAAGGAAGGGGGCTCCGGGGTTCCGGGGCCGGGCATGGCAGGCGTTTCGCGCCCGGGGAGGAAATCGTCGACGTTGTCGATCACGTTCTGCTGGACGGCCTCCAGGTAGGCCGCCAAGCGCTCCACGTCGGTGTAACGCTCCTTGATTTCCGAAACGTGGTGGCCCACTGCGACCAGCGTCATTTCCCGGTTGAGCTGTTTCAGTTTCTCCCGCTGCTCGCGGCGCCAGTGCACGACGTTGCGTATGATGTCGCCGAGTTTTTTCTGCAGCTCGACGATGACGCGCTCGACGCGCGCCTTCTCCTCTTCCGGCAGCTTTGCATATTCCTCCGGGCTGATGACTTCGCCGCCCTTGAGCGGCGCGAACGAAAAACCGGCGGGCGTGCGCAGCAGGCCGATCTGCTGTGCGGCGGCCTCCGCTCCCAACTCGTTGAAAACGCGCTCGTGGCGCTCGGTGAACTCGGCCTCGATCTGCCCCGCGCGCGTGCGGTACTCGTCGCTGTCGAACACCGCCGGAATCGCGGTGCGCAACTCCTCCACGAGCTGCTGCATGTCGTGACGCAACGCCGCGGCTTTCCCGGCAGGCAGCGCCAGCGCGAGGGGGCGATACGGTTCGTGGAAGTTGTTGACGTACGCCCAGTCGCACGGTTTCGGGCGCTGCGCGACCCTGCCGCCGAGAATGTGCTGGATGAGCGTGTGGCGGCCACTGCCGGGCGGCCCCATCACGAACAGATTGAAGCCCGCGCGCGCCACGTCGATTCCGAATTCAACGGCATCGCGTGCCCGCGCCTGGCCCAGGAGCTGTTTCAAATCCTCCAGCTCCGCCGTGGTATCGAAGGCGAGCCGCGCAGTATCACAACGGCGATAGAGCGCCTCGGGTGCCAGTCGTAATGATTGAATCATGGCCAATTGGTCAGAAACTGCAGCGGCAGCCGCAGTTCGCCGGCGAAACGGTCGGGTATGCCCATGCGTGAATACTGCGGCCTTACGGCTGCGTCCCGCCTGATCCAGATCAAGGGTTGATGCAGATCAAAGCAGCGCACGCGACATGGCTCCTATATTAGGGCGTGGCTGCCCGCACGCGGCGGTCTTATCACGAAAGAGAGCCATGGCATCCATCACCGACCGGATCGACAACGTCACCAGGATACCGCCCGCGTACCTGAACGCGGCGCTGCCGGCGCCGAAGAGCGTCAAGATCGAGATCTCGCCGCGCTGCAACTACCGGTGCGGGTTCTGCGCCCTGCGCACGCGCGAGGTGCAGCCGAAGTGGGACATGGATTTCGGGCTCTTCAAGCGCATCACGCGCGAAATGCGCGACGCCGGGGTCGGGGAAATCGGCGTGTTCTACCTCGGCGAATCCTTCATGAATCCGCGGCTGCTCGTCGATTGCATCGCCTGGCTCAAGCGCGACATCGAAATGCCCTACGTCTTCCTCACTTCGAACGCGTCGATGGCGTTTGCGGAAGCCCTGGAGGAGTGCATGAAGGCCGGACTCGACTCGCTCAAGTGGTCGGTCAACGCCGCGGACGAAGCGCAGTTCGAACGCATCATGGGGGTCGCGCCGAGGCTCTTCCATCGCGCGCTGGAAAACATCAAGGCGGCTTGGGAAGTGCGCAAACGCGGCGGCTACAGGACGGGGCTCTACGCGTCCTCGATCCGCTACGACGGCGAGCAACTCGACCGGATGGAACGATTGCTTGCCGAGCGCGTGCGGCCGTACGTCGACCAGCACTACTGGCTGCCGCTGTACTCGATGGGCGCCTTCGCGACGCTGCGTGAGGAGCAACTGGGCTATCGGCCCACCGCCGGGAACCAGGGCCGACTCGGCGCGCTGCGCGAACCGCTGCCGTGCTGGTCGGCCTTCACCGAAGGCCACGTCACGGCCGAGGGCAAACTCTCCGCGTGCTGCTTTGACGCCACCGCCAACTGGACGATGGGCGATCTGACACGGCAATCCTTCATGGATGCCTGGAATTCGGAATCATTCGTCAAGCTGCGCGCAGCGCATCTCAGGAAAAACGTGAGCGGCACAGTGTGCGAGAATTGCATCGCATACAGTTGACGCCCCGCATCCGTGCGACGGCGCCCGGTGGCCGCGGGCAGGCCGCGGGACCTGGATAGCGCCCGTTGCTTGCGTCTTTGGCATTCATGACCGAATCAACACACCTCGCCGCCTGGCGCGTTGCAGAGGAAGCATTTCCACGAACCGGCACGGCGGAGGAACAACTCAGGTTTCTTGCGGCCTACGCGATACTCGCGCCCTCCATCCACAACACCCAACCCTGGCGGTTTCGCATCCATGGCGCAACGCTGGAACTCTACGCCGACCGCGGGCGCGCGCTCCGCATCGCGGACCCCAGGGAGCGTACCCTGATCATCAGCTGCGGCGCTGCGCTCTTCAACATTCGTACCGCCATGTATTACTTCGGTTGCAGGGGCACGGCGCAGCCGTTCCCCGAGCCGCGCCAGGCGGATCTGCTCGCCCGCGTGTCACTCGGCGGTCCCATGGCGTCCGTGGGCGCATGGGCTTCGCTGTTCCACGCGATCCCGCATCGCGTCACGAATCGCGGCACATTCGATGTGCGGCAGATCGCGCCGGACATCCTCGCTGACCTGCGAAGCGCGGCCCGGCTTGAGGGCGGGTGGCTCGTTCCGTTCACCAGCCAGCAAGCGAGAAAGCAGCTCGAATCGATGATCGACGAGGGTAGCCGCATTCAATTCGGCAACCCCGATTTTCGCCACGAACTCGCGGACTGGCTGCGTCCAGGCGGCGATAGCGAGGGCGTGCCCCGCCATGCCATGGGGCACGCGGAACTCCCGGATTATGCAACCTCGATCATCCCGTTCGTGATCCGCGCGTTCAATGTCGGCAGAAGAGCGGCAGCACGCAACACGCGGCTGGCGGCTGGCGCGCCGCTGCTCGTCTGCCTGGGCACGGCGCGCGACGATCCGCTGGCGTGGCTCAACGCCGGCCAGGCGTTGCAGCGCGTGCTGCTCACCGCGACCGCCAACCGGCTGCACGCGTCGTTCCTGAATCAGCCCATAGAAGTCTTCAAGCTGCGGCCCCGCCTGCTCACCCTGATCGAGCGCAGGGGACAGCCACAGATACTCCTGCGGCTGGGACGCGGCACACGGCGCACGCACACGCCGCGCCGCAGACTCGACGAAGTGCTGGCCGAAGATCCCGGTGAGGATCCCGGCGCGGCACCGGATCCGTACGGCATGAGCGCGTAGGTTCCGGGCGTTACTTCGATTACAGCCCGCTGGAGGCCAATCTCGCAGTTTGCACGGGAACGGCAGCGCTCGCCATGGTCGCGGTCATGGCCATTTGACGCCGCGGCGCGCGGCCATCTCCTTGCCGATCGCCGCAAGGTCGTCCCTGCCGAGTATCTTGCCGGCAAGCGGAATCAGGTTCGCCTCCTCCAGCGCCATATGGGTGCGACACAGCTTGCAGAAGCGGTCCACCTCCAGTTCGCGCAGCAGCACCCGCTCCCCGTGCGCGATCAATTCCAGGCTGTCCCGGAACCCGTCCCACGCTTGCTCCATTTCCCGGTGCTCCGCCATGAGCTGCGCGACCAGCAGCGCCACGCGCTCCGCGTTCTGGCTCTGAACCGCCGCACGCAGTGCCGGAAACAGGTTCTCGTCTTCGTCCTCGTGATGATGCCGGCCGGCGCCGTCGAAGAATCGCAGCACGAAGGATGCCACCTGCTGCGCCTCGGGGTCGCACTCATGCAGGTGCAGGTGCCGCGCCAGCCACAAGAGCATGTCGCTGTGCGCGGTGATGCGTTGATGGCACGCGACCAGCATCTGCAGCGGATGTTCGAAATCCGCCAGTGCGCCTCCCGGCGTCCGGCCGGTGTTGTCGCCACCGGGATTCATCATGAACGCATATTGGGCGGCATCACCGGCCCGCCCCCTTTCGGGGCTACTCTCCGCGCAGGATTGCGCTTCAGGAGGCTACAAATACTGCCGAACGGCCGGGGGCACTTTGACGTGAATCAAGAAAGCAGCGCTATTCGAACGCGATGCGCAGCGCCATCGCCACTGCAAGCGGCGCAAAGACCGCGGCAAAGACCAGAAACGCGGCCAGCAGGAGCAGGTGCGCGAGCGCCGTGACGCCGCCCGCCGCGGCATCCGCTGCCGACGTTCCGAGTATCAGCACCGGCACGTAAAGCGGCAGGACCAGCAGGGCGGTCAACAGGCTGGAGCCGCGTACGCCCAGGGTCAGTGCGGCCCCAACCGCTCCAATCAGGATCAGGGATGGCGTGCCGAGCAGCAACGATACGACCAGAATCAGCAGGGAATCCGCCGCAAGGTCGAACTGTATCGCGAGCACCGGGGCGAGCAGGACGAGCGGCAGTCCCGAAACCAGCCAGTGCGCAACGATCTTTCCGACCACGATCACGACCAACGGCTCACGCGCCAGCAGCATCTGCTCGAGCGTGCCGTCGGCATGGTCGGGCGCGAACATGCGCCCGAGAGCGAGCAAGGAAGCGAGCAAGGCCGCGACCCAGATGATCCCCGGTGCGATCAACCGCAGCAGGTTCGACTCGGGGCCGATACCCAAGGGAAACAGGCTCGCTACGATCACGAAGAACAGCAAGGCGTTCGCCACTTCCGCGCGCCGGCGCATGGCCAGCAGCAGGTCGCGCCGGATCATGATGCGCAGTATCTCCAGCACGAAGCGCTCCGGGGCTATGTGCCCAACTCGACCGTGCGGCACACCGCACCGGCTATCGCAACATCCTGGTGGCTGGTGAAGATCACGATCCCCCCGCGGCGCACATGCGCGCCGATCATCTCCTGCAGGCGGCTGATGGCGCCTTGATCGAGAGCGGTAAAGGGCTCATCCAGGACCCACAATGGCACCGCTGCCGCAGCGACGAGCCGTGCCAGCGCCACCCTTCGCCGCTGTCCCTGCGACAGAAAGCGCGCGGGCAAGTCGGCGTAGCGCTCGATCCCCAGTTCGTGCAGAGCGCCGGCCAGCGCGTCCGCCGTGGCCTGACAATCGCTGAGCGCACAGGCGATGGCCAGATTCTCCCGGGCAGTGAGATCGTCCTTCACGGCGTGCGCATGGCCAAGGTAGATCAGTCGTCTCGAATACTCCTCGCGCATGCGCCGGACCGCCTCTCCTGCCCACCGCACTTCGCCGCTCGCCGGGGCCGCAAGCCCGCACACAATGCGCAGCAAGCTGGTCTTGCCACTGCCATTGGGGCCCGCGACGCGCAGCAACGATCCTGTGTCGAGCGAGCAATTGAGGCCGCTGAACAACGTCCGCTCGCCGCGAACGCACGCGACATTCGAGATTTCCAGCATCCGCTTGCCGTGCCTTCTTCGTCAAGCGCGGATTATGCATGATTCCCGCTGCCGCGCCCGTACGGGATCCCGCCCGGCGACGACTGGTCGCAGCCGCTCCCGTCAAGTCAGCCGCTCCTGCGCGGCTTGGAAGGTCCTAGTCGTGCCTGAAGTTGAACCTGGCCTCGATCGGCCGAGACGTACCCGGTCTCCTGATCTTCACCGTGATCGTGTAGGGGTCCTTGCCGGGCATCCGGAAGTAGTTGCCATAGCTCTTGATGTTGTTTAGCGTCACCAGCTCCAGCTTCTTCGTCACCGCGCCCATGACCGGGTCCGCGGCACTCGCCTCTACCTGTGCGTCTGAAATCACGCCCCGGGTCTTGCTGTCGAACAGCGAAATGTTCACGTGGTAGTGGCCCTTGCCGCCCGGAATGCCGCCGTGCATCGAGCTTTCCTTGCTTCCCTTCGCATACTGTGCGCGTAGTGATTCCGCCGCGACGACTCCCAGATAGATCTCGGTTCCGTCGACGACCACATGGTTCGGGTCCGGTCTCGCGGCTGGCGCGTCCGAAGGCCCTTTCATTGGCGTACTCACTGGGTTGAACATATAAACGACCGCGGCTCGAATTTCGGAATCGGTGAGATCGGCCATGCCGCCACGGGGAGGCATGGGCCCGTGCCCGTTGATCGCGGAGCGAACCACGAAATCGAGTCCGTGCTTGAGCCGCGGTATCCAGGCGGCCCGGTCGCCGATCCTGGGTGCGCCGCTCACGCCGGTTTGGTGGCACTTGGCGCACTGCGTCCGCACGATCTGCTCGCCTCTGCGCTCAGCGGCGGCGGTCACGTCGCTGATCGGCTCGCTCCACTTGCCTCCGGACTGGTTCACCATATAGGTAATGGCACGCTCGATTTCGATGTCGGTGAGCCCCGGACTACCGCCATGCGGCGGCATGTTCCGGATGCCCTTCAACGCGCTCTCCGTGAGACCGGTGAGACCCCGCGACGCGAGGCTCGCCCACGCCTTGTCGTCGCCGATTTTCGGCGCGCCCTTGGCGCCCGTTGCGTGGCAGGAAGCGCATACGGCTTCCACTACCGATTTGCCGCTACGCCCCGCGCCCTGCGCGCCTGCGGTTTGCGGCGTGATCCACGTCGCGAAAGCAAGGACGACTGCCGTGATCAGTTGCTTCTGCATATCGACTACCCCGTTTGCTTGAGCATCCACCGCACGCCCGCGTGCGGCGAAGCGGGTGATGCCACGCCCTCGACGCGACGGGAAACTAGTATTTTACTTTGATCTTGTCCATGTCTGCCTTGGTGATGGCCGGCACCTTGCCGCGCGCTTTCCAGCGGTTGAGCTTCCAGGCATCGGAATCATCAATCGAACGATGCTTGGCACGCTTGGGACTCCTCCTCCCTCGCCGACCGGAATGGCGAATGCCGATGACTCCGGCAACAGTGCTCCCGGCAATTCGACGGTGTCAACGCGCATCCCGGAACCGCTTGATCTAGGTCAAACACCGCTCATACGCGGCTGCGTAGCGATCGACTTACTGGCGGGTAAGTTGTCGGGGGCGCAAAAAAGCGGGCTATTTTTCCATTTGTTATCGGAATAAAATGTTCGTTGTCGATGCTCATACAACTGAAAGCCGGCAAGCAGTGTCGACCCCTATTTTCTGAGGCATTCAATGAAATTCACCGTTCTCGGTCTTGTCCTTGGATTGTCGTTAGCGCTCGTCGGCTGCACTGACGAGAAGAAGCCGTCCACGCAGCAGGTGGCTGGGGATATCCCCGCGGGCAAGGCGTTCGCGGAAAGAGAATGCAAGGGCTGTCATGGCCTGGATGGCAAGGGAGCCGCTCCAGCCATTCCGCATCTTGCGGCGCAGAGAGAGCACTATCTGATCGCGGCACTCGATGCCTACAAGGACGGAAAGCGCACCCACGCCGCCCTCAAGGACATGGCAAAACAGATGACTGAAGCTGACGTGCGCAATATCTCCGCGTTTTATGCCAGACTGCCGCCCGTCGCGAGCGCCCCGGAGAAAAACGCCCAGCAGGGATCTCCCTACGAACAAGGCAAGACGCTGGCGGCGGCGTGTGCCAAGTGTCACGGCGAAGACGGCAACAGCCAGTCACCCGGCACGCCCGGTCTGGCGGGGCAGCAGCCGCGCTATTTCGTCACGGCGCTCCAGGAGTATCTCGCCGGTGAGCGCAAGAAGTCCCCCATGCACCCCATGCTGCCCGGGCTGAGCAGGTTCGACATGGAGAACCTGGCGCTGTATTTCGCGTCTCAGACCCCCGTCAAGCGTCCTGCGCCGTCCTCAGGCGATGCGGTGGCCGGCGAACCGCTCACTGCCGTGTGCGGCGGGTGCCATGGCTCGCATGGCGTAAGCACGGACACGGCGACGCCAAGTCTTGCTGGCCAGGACGCGCAGTACCTGCTCGACGCAATCAAGGCCTACCGGACAACGCGCAAGCGCGAAAGCATGCGCGTTTATGTCACCGGCCTCAGCGACAAGGACATTGAAAACATCGCTGCGTACTACTCGGTGCAGGCCGCGAAGGCATCGGAAAAGGGGCAGACGATCGTCAAGGACCTGACCGATAAGTGCGCGCGCTGCCACAGCGCCGACGTGGACAACCCCGCCATGGCGGTTCCGAAAATCAACGGCCAGGACCGGGACTATCTCGTGATGGCGCTGAGGGCGTATCGCGATGACAGGCGCGAGAGCACGACCATGCACAAGATGAGCCTACCCTACGGGGATTCCATCATAGAAAGCGTGGCGTCCTTCTACGCCAGTCAGCCGGCAAAGTAAGCCTCGGGCCGGGAACCGACCCGGTCGACAGCGCCCGCCATCGCTCCGGGGCTTGCGAGCGCAGGCCGATTCATCCAGGTTTGGATCAGCCGACGACGCCGATATCTCCACTCTGTCTCTCGGCCACCGGCTGCGGCGTCCGGGAAAACCACATCTGGTACATCGATACCACCCACATATAGGCAAATGCCAGAGCCATGACGGCGCCTCCAAGCATCACGACCCACGCGAACGGGTGGTAGAGCTTGGTGAAGTACCAGGAGCTGATATCCAGCACGAGACAGACGAATGGCAGTGCGACAACCGAGCACTTGAACCAGACCGGCCGCACGTAGGCATGGCTGAAGATCGAGCCCATGATGAAGAAGATGAAGGTGATCCCAAAAAAGTGAATGTGCGACACGCGCACGAGCGTGAAGATTCCGGCGCCGGTGTCCCGCTCCGTCACTTTTTGCACGTTGTCGTAGCCGTTCAGGTTCACAAGATGCGGATTGCTTCCGTCATGGCAGGTCATGCAGCGCTTGTCCAGTATCGGCCTGATCGCGGATTCGAACTTGGCGCGCTCTGCGCCTTCCTGCAGCCAGACGATGATGGTATTGGAGTCCTCACGCGGCAGCATGGCGGACATCGGCCCGCGCAGGGCCGATTCGAGCCGTGAGCTTTTCCCGCTGCCGCTATAGGCGATGACCACGTCGTCGTACGACAAGGTCATCGGATTACCGTCTTTCCCGGAGTAGCTGTAAAACAGGTAGATTCCGGCGAACAGGTAGGCCAGCCCGAGCACGAGCAGCGCCGCGGTATAGACGACGCGCAGGCTGTAAGGCAGCTCGGAATAGTGAAAGTAAAGCCGGTGTAGCGGTTCCTCACTCACGGTCGGTTCCTCTTGATCTCGCGGGTCTGTGATTTTCGCACCGGCCGCGTGGGATCGTCTACCACTCCAGCCTACTTGCCTGGAAGTATCACGTAAGTGATGGCGCGCCCCGTCTGGCGCGCATAGTGTGAGGCGAGCTCTTTCACGTCCCCCTCCGACATCAAGGCAGACATGGCGGCCATCGCGGAACTTTTGCGCGCGCCTTTGCGGTAGTCATGCAACACCTTTGCGAGCCAATCCTCGCGCTGCGCCGCCAGCGCGGGGAGCAGCGGGTCGGTACTGTTGCCATTGACGCCATGACAGCGGTCGCACCGATCCGCCCACTCGGTCAAGGTTAGAGGTCTGCGCACGTTCACAGCCTGGGGCTGCTGCGCCGCATAAAAGGCGGCAATGTCGCGCATCGCCCGCTCATCAAGCGCCGCCACCGGCGATTTCATCGACTCATCCTTGCGCGTTCCGTCCTTGTAGGCCCGCAGCATGGCCGCGAGGTATTGTGCATCCTGACCGGCGACGCTGGGCGTCACGGGATTTCCGCTGATACCCAGGTCGCCGTGGCATGCGCCACAGGAAGCGGCCGCCTTCTTGCCTGCCGCCTGGTCGCCGGGCGACGGAGTCTGCGCGCGCGCAGGCTTTTGCAGGGCGTAGTAGAGCGCCACGTTGCCGAGGTCCGCGTCGCTCAGCCCGGCGGCCATCGACTTCATCACGTCGTGCTTGCGCTGGCCGCTCTTGTAAGCATTCATGGACGCAATGAAGTATTTGGGGTCGAGCGCGACGAGGCTCGGCGTGCCGGGCATCTTGCTCACGCCGTTCTCGCCATGGCAGCCGCCGCAGCTTGCGGCGGCTGCCTTGCCGGCGCTGGCCGGATCAGACTTGGCCGGCGCGGTCTTCGGCGCAGGCTTCGCGGCAACGGGGCGCGCGGGTTCGAGGCTCGCGTAGTAAGCCGCCACCTTGACGAGCGCGTCGTCGCTGAGAAACTTGACAATGCCATCCATAGCGCTTTGGACGCGGGCAGTTTGCCGGTAGGCACGCAACTGGAGATGGAGATAGGCCGCCCGTTGGCCGGCGAGATGCGGCACGCCCGCCGTGTTGCTGATGCCGTTTGCACCGTGGCACCGGGCGCAAGAAGATTCCGCAACGCGTTTGCCGTCCGCAATATCGGCGGAGGTCGCGTACACTGCCCGCAGGTCGTCGGTGCCGCCGGGCGGGGCTTTGGCGGGTTGGGCGGCGGCGCCCGGCGCAAAACCCGCGAGCAGCAACATGATTGCGAGTATGCATGCCAGCATGACGGCAACCGGCACACTGCGAATGCTCAGCCGCCCCTTCATGGAAGATTCAGTGCATGATCTCAATGTCGTCGAACCAATCACCGCTGTTTCGCCCTCGCAATCTCAAGCCGGGCTCATCCCCCGGAAAGTTAAATGACCCCCGGCAAAGCCGGGGGCTTATTGGGTGAGCGCCTCAAAGGCGCTCGCACCCCGTGAGCCGCCTGAAGGCGGCGTAATAATCGGCTCCTTCCCCCTTGAGGGAGGGGAGAGCCTGCGAAGCACGCGAGGGGCTTTGGGATGGGGGTGATACGCAACTCGATGCATGACTTCGTCATCTCACCCCCACCCTCGCCCTCCCCCATCAAGGGGGAGGGAATAACGGTTATATCCACCGGCATGACTCCACCGCCGTATAGGTCAAACCTTGCGGAGTCCCCCGGCAGAGCCGGGGGTTTACCTCACCGAATTACCGCGAGCTGACGAGCGACGGCGTTGGCGCGTCATCCCACGGCGGAAACAGCCGGGTCACCCCCACCAGCATGACGAGCGGTGCAAGCACCAACATGGCCGCCACGATCAGGCCTTCCTGTCCGAAGATGGTCATCTGATACTCCAGCAATCCCTTGCCGGTCTTCGATATTTCCTGCCCCCCGATCACCACGTTCCAGCGCATCATGAATACCGATAACAGCACCAGGCAGGCGCTCAGCGTGACACCCGTGATCAGCGCCTTGCCGGTGGTGCCGCGCCAGATCATGTACGACAGCGCAAGCAGCGGCAGGATGGCGCCGATGGCGAATTGTAGAACAAAGTAAGGTATGAGGAGCGGGCCGCTTACGTACTCGATGATCATTTCAACGCCCTCGCGGCCTTTATAGATGATATTGGCGAACTCCAGGCCCTCCAGGACCAGGGCAACCATGATGAATGCCCACACCGTATAAGCGAGCCCCTTCACGCACCCGAGATCGATTGGGATCCTGCGCAGCCTGCACGACAGGACATAGAGCACGATCAGCAGCGCCACGCCGGAAATGATGGCCGAAAACAAGAACACGACCGGCATGAGATCGGAGGACCACCACTCGCGCGCCTTGAGGGAACCGAACACGAAGCCGACGTAGCCATGCAGACCGTGCGCGCCGGGTATGCCGGCGATGGCAAGCCAGAAGATCCATTTCTTATCGTAACGCAGGGCCTTTTCGGACAGATCGTACGAGCCGAGGGTCAGCAAGCGATAGAACAATCCCAACAATCCGTTCCTTCTTTGAGCCTGCTCTACGATGAAAGGTCGAAAGGCGAACCAGGTTTCCACCATCAGAAGCACGATATAGAAACTCGCAAAATAGCCGAACATCGCCATCGCGGAAGTCAAATGCGGCGTGAGCAGGTTGTTGAACGCGCGTTCGGGATGACCAAGGTGCAGCAGCAACGGCAGCGGCACAAAGAACATGAAACACAACGAGGTGAGCAAAGCAAGGTGCGCGACCGGTTTCAGCCGCTGGAAGCCGAATACCTGATACAGGCTGGAGACCGTAAACGCGCCCGCCACGAGTCCCGTGATATAGGGGTAGACGACAATCGCCACCGACCACTCGATAACCGTTTCGTTGGGGTAGACCCACCCCAGGTACGGCGCATAATGAATCAGAGGTTCCACTACACAACCTCCTTGTCAATGCCAACGTAAAAGACGTTGGGTACGTTGCCGGTCTCGGGCTTGAGCACCTGCACGCGGTTGTTGCGAATGAACTGGCTGATCGGACTTTGCTTGTCGTTGCGATCGCCAAAAATGCGCGCGCCGACCGGACAGGCCTCGACGCACGCCGGCTGCAACCCTTTGGTGATGCGGTGATAGCACCAGTAGCACTTTTGCGAAACCCCTTTCGCTTCGTTGAACCAGCGCACGCCGTAAGGACAGGCCTGCACGCAGTATCTGCAGCCGATGCAATACTTGGGGTCGATCAGCACCACGCCGTCCTCCGCCTTGTACGTGGCGCCGACAGGACACACTTGCACGCAGGGCGGATTCGTGCACTGGTTGCACAGCTTGGGCACGAAGAAAGCCTTCTCCACCTTCGCGTCCTTATAGCGATTCGCGAAACGGTATTCTTTTTCCGAACCGGAGGCCGCGATATTCACGGGGTCGTGGTGGCTGTCGATGCGCGGACGGTGCTCGCCCTCCAGGTAAACGTAGCGCTCCACCCAGGTGTTGAAGTGATGCGCGTCAGGCGGAACATCGTTTTCGCGCTTGCACGCTTCGACGCAGCGCAGGCAGCCGATGCATTTTGTGGCATCGACACCGAACGCCCAACGGCGCTTCGTCCAGTCGTAGTCCTTCGTCGGAAACGAGCCCGCGCCGGAAGCCGGTGCATTCTTTGCGGCTACGGTCTTCATGACACCCAGTGCGCCAGTCCCCGCCACCGCGCCCGCACAGGCCGCAGCCCGGCCGAGTCTGCGCAGAAATGCGCGCCGCGCGACCAACGAGGATATGGTTTCCTTTTTCATTTTGTCTTCCCTCCCACCGTAACGGCCTGACAATTCTGCGCAGCGTAATAGGCGGCGAGGTTCGCGATGTCCGCGTCGCTCAGACCCCTTACGACGCCTGCCATCATTGGATCCTTGCGCAGGCCGCCCCTGAAGGCCTTGAGGACGTTTGCCAGGTAACTAACCTTCTGCCCTGCCAGACTCGGCCAGGCGGGGTTGCTCGCTACTCCGGTTTGGCCATGGCAGGCCGCGCAATTTTTCTCCGCCAAAACGCGGCCAGCAGCAACGTCGCCGGCAGGCGGTTTGACCGGTGTCCCGTTACAGCTCAACCCGGCGTAATAAGCGGCGAGATTCTGGATGTCCGCATCGCTGAGCGCCTGCGCAAGAGGCGTCATCGCCACGTCCTTCTGATCACCGGAGCGGTACGCCGCCAGTATCCTGGCAAGGTAGGCGCCATGCTGCCCGGCCAGATTCGGCCACGTATCGTTCGGGCTGATCCCCTTCGCGCCGTGACAGGCGGCGCAAGTGGCCGCGTGTTTCTTGCCTCCTGCCGTCGCGTCGCCGGCCACCTGTACTGCAGCCGCCGCGATCTTGGGCGCATGCGGATTGTGGCAGGCAGTGCACTGCTGCCCACTCGATGCGTACGGGTTGTGTTGGGCCACCTGGATCTGCGGCTGCGTGCGGGGCCGCTCCGGCATGGCCTCGTGACACAGGGTGCACAGCTTCACCGCGTCCTTCGGGATCGGCAATTTGCCGTTTTGAGGATGCCCTTTGGCCGCACCATGACAGATTTCGCAGGTCACCGTCTTGTGGTTATTGGCCGACCACTGCGCATGGCGATCGCTGTGGCACGTTTGGCAATAACGCGGCGTCTGAAATACCGGCTCCTGGGCGGCAATCTCTGGAACGGAATCCGCGCGGTAGTGGCCGTATTCGTAGAAAGAATCAGCGGTGAAATACCATTTCGCAATCAACCCGACGGCAAGGCCGCCGACAAGCAGAATGATCAACCGAACGACGTGTTTGGGCATGCTTGAACTTTCGAGGCCGCTTGCTCCGCGGCGAGCGACGGCTGCGCCCGCAGCGCCATCGCCGCACCAACTGCAAGAAACATGATTCGGTTCATGGTGAACTCCTCCGGGCATCAACCGGGTTGATGTCCTACTCGGTCAGATCAACCACAGGGGAGGCTATGCGAAAGGGACCGCGTGAGGCTTGATCTACATCAAAAAAGCCCCAAGGCCAACTGAGTTCCCGCTTCACGCGAATCGCGCAAGCAAAACCGAATAAAAAAAGCTGGCCGCAGCCAGCTTTTTTTATGAACAGGCGGTCGACTTATTTGCTGGACAGGACGTACTCCAATGCAGCCTTGAGTTCCGCGTCGGAACCTGCAAACTTGACGGGATGGCCTTTCCCCTCTTTCAACTTCGCGGACAACGTGGCTTGGGCGCCTTTATCGCTCTTGTATTTCGCCGCTATGTCCTTGTATGCCGGACCCACCTTCTTCACCGCAACGTCATGGCAACCCAGGCATCCTTTGGCCTTTACCACATCCGCCCCGGATTGAGCATGGACCGCGCCCGCCGCGAAACTTCCCGCCACCGCCAAAACCAGCAACATCGCTTTCATCAAAGCCTCCGCTCTAGATTCAAAAAGGGTAGTGCTGCAACTATAACGTGCCCCTGCGGCATCCGTTGACCATAGTGTTGGCGAGATGCCTGTGAGATTCGCCCGGAACGACGCCGCCGCGAAGGCGGCGAGTGTAATCCATCCCTCGCACCGAGTACCAAACTCAGTGTATCAGGAAACAATACTGCGACAATTCACAGAAACACGTTGAACAGAAACAACAATTCCTGGTCCATGCCGCCGGGGTGAACGAAAGAAATGTACTTCGGTCGGGTTTTCGCCCTCGCCAGCCGCGCCCTCGCCGCACAGTTTATGTTGGGTAAGGCACTGAACGTACGGATTGTTTTCGTCCCGCCAGGCCCGCTGGCACGGACGTTGCTCATTCCAGGGTGAAACGAGCAGAAGTCGCGAAACCTTTGAGATGGAGGATGTCATGAAAGCCTCACGCAGAAATATCCTGGTGGTCGACGACCAGGAAGTCGTGCGGAAGAGCTATCTCAGAAGCCTGGCGGACACGCGGAGCAACGTCGAAGCCGTCGACAGCGGAGACGAGGCGCTGCGCGCCATGCAAGCGCGGCGGTTCGACGTCGTCATGCTCGATCTTCGCATGCCGGGCAGGGATGGCATGTCGGTGCTGAGGACGATCAAGGAAAAATGGCCCGAGAGCGAGGTCGTCGTCATCACCGGCTACCCGTCGGTCGACACGGCGAAGGAGGCCATCCGTCTCGGCGCATGCGACTACCTCGCCAAGCCCGTCAGTCCGGATGATGTCATCCGTGCCGCGGACGGCGCCATGATGTGCAAGCACTGGACGCTTCGCGCAGAACACGCGGGTTACGCCACGCGGACCGGTGCGACGGCCGGCGCCCGATGACTGACGAATGTGGACTCAATCGGACTGTTTAATGAAGGAGCATGCCATGAACGCCTTACGCAAAAGAGTATTGGTCGTCGACGATGATCCGGTGGTCGGCCGCAGTTTCGACCGCGTTCTTTCGGACAAGGGCTACCTGGTCAGCACGGCTCTCGACGGGCAGGAGGCGCTGAACAAGCTGAGCCGCGAAGAGTACGACGTCGTTTTCACCGACATCAAGATGCCGGGAATGGATGGCCTCGAAGTGGCGAGCCGGATCAAGGCACGGCGCCCGTGGATCCCGGTAGTCATCATCACCGGCTACGGTACCCCTGACAATGAGGCGAAGGCGGCGGCGGCGGGAGTTTCGGGCTTCATGCGCAAGCCGCTGTCCCCCGACATGATCGAAGACGGCACGCGCAGGGCGCTGCAGGTCATCGAAGGCGGAAAAGGCAGAGTCGCGCAGGAAGACGAGGCCGCGCCCGCACCGGAAGAAACCGTGGAGATCGCGGGCGCGCCGCAAGTGGCAGCCGAACCGAAGGCGGAGCCAGGGAAAGCCTCCCGCTTCCTGAAGAACGCCGCCCTGCTCATCGCGGGACCTTTGCTCGGGCTGGCATTCGTGATCGCCCTTCCCTTCGTCGGGCTCGGCATGTTGGCCTGGACAGGCGCACGCGCGTTCGCGAAGCGCTGGGAAAATGCGGCGCGTTTTCTGACGAATGCCGCCCTCTTCTTCGCGGCGCCTTTCATCGGGCTCGCCTACGCCGTCGCGTTCCCGTTCGTCGGTCTTGCCCTGCTGCTGCGGTACGGTCTGCGGGCGATGGCGAAACGAAGCGGAACTCGGTAAGCTTGCGGCCATCATGATGAACTGCGCAAGTCGGATCATGGTGTCGCTGGCGTTGTGCGCTGCCGCGGGCGTGGCCTCCGCGGCCGCCGCAGGCAACGGTGCCGATTCTCTTTCAGATGCCGACAAGACGTGTCTCCAATGCCACGCCCAGGAGGGTTTCAAGAAAGATCTGGCGAACGGGGAAGCGCTCTCCCTGCACGTGCAGGGTGAAGCCTTCGCGGGATCGGTACACAAGGCGATCGGATGTGCCGGCTGCCACGGCGATGTCGACCTCAAGAACCATCCCGGTGCAACGAGCAACATCAGGAGCGTGCGCCAGTACTCGGTCGAGCGGGCTGACACGTGCCGCCAGTGCCATGAGGATGCGTTCAAGCAGCACGAGGGAAGCCTCCATGCTACACGGCTGCGCCAGGGCAGCCCGGTGGCACCGGTGTGCACGGGATGCCATGGATCGCATTCCGTGAGCCCCAAGACCGCGTACGAAACGTGCGTCAGCTGCCACGCCGCAGCCTTGGGCGCGCACCAGAAGTGGCTGCCCAATGCCACCCTGCATCATGAGGTCGTGTCCTGTGCCGCCTGCCACGCGCCAACGGTGCTGCGCATGATCGATCTGCGGCTCTACGACGGCGTGGCGAAGCGCTGGGTGTCGGAACAGGAGGGCCAGGCGCAATTCGAAAAGCTGGCCCGTTCGATCGACGCGGACGGCAACGGCCTCGATCCCAGGGAACTGCGGAACCTCCTCAAGGAAGTGAACCGCGACGCGGCAGCGCCTCCGAAGACGCTGCGCGGCCGGGTCGAGCTTCGCACCGGCGTCGAGGCGCACCAGCTCTCCGACAAGGCCCAAGCGCTCAAGGCCTGCGATAACTGCCACCGCGACGGCGCCGAGCCGTTCCAGAACATCACGGTCTCGATCACCGGACCAGACGGCAGACCGATACGCTATCGGGCGCAGAAAGAGGTTCTGACCTCCGTGCTCTCAGTGGACTCCCTGCGCGAGTTCTATGCCATTGGCGGCACCCGGAGCCGATTCCTGGATATTTTGTTCGTTCTCACTTTGCTCGCGGGTATCGGCGTGCCGATCGGGCACATGACCGTGAGATGGCTCTCCCGGCGGTATCTGGGAAAAGGCAGCGGTCAAAGCGCCACCCACGACTCTCCGGATCGCAATCGGTAGAAGGAAAGGCGCCATGCGGAAGATTTACGTTCACCCGCTCCCGGTCAGGATCTGGCACTGGATCAACGCGTTCGGATTCGTGGCGCTGATCGTGACCGGCGTCCAGATCCGCTACGTCGACCTCATCGGCCTGATGTCGTTCAAGGCCGCCGTCAGCGTGCACAATGCGATCGGTTTCATCCTGATCGGCAATTTTTTCGTCTGGTTTCTCTTCTATCTCTTCTCCGACAAGATCAAGGTCTATCACCCGGAATTGAGTCCGGTGAAATATTTTCGCGGGAGCTTTCGCCAGCTCCAGTACTACGGTTACGGCATATTCAAAGGCGACCCCAACCCGCACCACGTGAGCGCCTACCACAAGTTCAACCCGCTGCAGAGCATGACCTACCAGATCATCATGCTGCTGCTGGTTCCGCTCCAGTTCGTCACCGGGGTGGTGCTGTGGGATCTCGGGCATTTTGCCGGGGCGGTGGAGTGGTTTGGCGGCGTGCGGGTCGTGGCCACAGTGCACGTGCTGCTCTTCATCTTTTTCACGGGATTCATCTTCATCCACCCGTACCTGGCGAGCCTCGCCCATACGCCGGGGGCGCACTTCAAGGCGATGTTCACCGGCTACGAGGAAGTCGAAGGCACGCCGCAGGAGGAACGCCCCGGCGCGTAGCCGCGCGGCGGCATGGGAATGCCGCCCTACGCGACATCGTACGGATTCGTAGGCCGGCAATCCTTTGCCGGCATTTCAACCCGGCGCCATGGGGATACCGCCCTACGGGAGCATCGGTTCGCGGTAAGGGATTGCCGCGCTACTCGCTGTCGCGGATGCGGATGTTGTGCTTCTTCATGAGCGCCTGGAAGTTGGTGCGCTGCATGCCGGTCTCTTCGGCGCTGCGGGTGACGTTCCAGGCGTTCCTCTTCAGCGCTTCCAGCACAAAGAGTTTTTCGATGTCTTCCACGGACTTTTCGCGCGCCGCCTTCTTGATGCGCTTCAATTCGTCCCCCGTTCTCGGCACCTCGATATCGAGCGTCGGCACCTCGCCGATGATATTTCCGAGATGCGCCTGGCGGATGACATCCTCGTTCGCCAGGATCACCGCCCGGTGCACGGCGTTCTCGAGTTCCCGCACGTTCCCCGGCCAGTGATAATTCACGAGTGCCTGCATGGCGCCCTCGGAGAACCCGGTTATCTTCTTGTCCAGTTCCTTGCTGAAGACTTTCAGGAAGTGATACGCCAGCCCCGGGATGTCGTCCTGGCGCTCCCTCAACGGCGGAACGCGGACGGGAAAGATGTCGATGCGGTAGTAGAGATCCTCGCGGAAGGAGCCGTCGGCCACCATGGCCTTGAGATCCTTGTTCGTGGCGGCGATCATCCGGATGTCCGCCTCCTGGGTGCGCGTATCCCCCACCGCGCGGAATTCCCGTTCCTGGATGACGCGCAGGAGTTTCGCCTGGGTGGAAAGTGATATGTTCCCGATCTCGTCCAGAAAGAGCGTTCCGCCGCGCGCGACCTCGAACATGCCGCGCTTTGCCGCCACCGCGCCGGTAAACGCGCCCTTGACGTGACCGAACAACTCGCTTTCCAGGAGATTCTCGCTCAGCGCATTGCAGTCCACCGGCACGAACGGCTTGTCCTTGCGCAGGCTGTTGTAATGGATGGCGCGCGCGACGAGCTCCTTGCCGGTACCGCTCTCCCCCGTCAGCAGCACTGTGCTGTTGGTGGGAGCGCACTTCGCGATCAGGCGATAGACCTCCTGCATCCGCGGGCTCGCGCCGATGATGTTCTCCATCCGGTACTTGGAGCTGACCTCGCTCTTGAGGTTGAGGTTCTCCTGCAGCAGCCGGCGCCGCTCCAGCGCGCGCGCCACGACCATCTTCAGTTCGTCCGGATCGAACGGCTTCGGCAGGTAGTCGAGAGCCCCGAGCTTCATCGAGCGCACCGCGGTCTCGATGTCGGAGAGCCCGGTGATCATGATGACGTCGATGTCGGGGTGAGCCTCCTTCACCCGCCGCAGCACTTCCAGGCCGTCGATTTTCGGCATCTTGATGTCGAGGATCAGCACATCGTACTGACTGTCCTCGATTTTTCTGAGGGCATCCAGACCGTCCTGGACGGCATCGACCTCATAATCGCCATCGGCGAGTATGCGCAGGCAGCTCCGGATGACGATCTCCTCGTCGTCTACGACCAGTATCCGTGCGCTCATCAATTGTCGTCCGGTTTTGCTTATAGCAGCCTGCCAGTTTGTTCAGTCCGACAGGCTGCTATCGCGTGCGCCGTCTGCCGCGGGAGACTCCACGGGCAGATAGACGCGAAATGTCGTGCCTTCACCGACCCGGCTCTCCACCTCGATCGTCCCGCCGTGGGCTTTGACGATCCCGTGGCTCACCGAAAGGCCCAGACCGGTGCCCTGCCCGACTCCCTTCGTGGTGAAAAACGGATCGAACACGCGCCGCAGGTCCTTCTCCGCAATGCCGCAGCCGGTGTCGATGATCGAAATTTCCAGCATGGGCACGGGCGCGCCATCGGGTTCGGCCTGCTTCGGCTCCGGGCAGCGGCGGCTGCGGATCGTGATGCTGCCTTCGCCGCTGATCGCCTGCTGGGCATTGACGAGCATGTTGACGATCACCTGCTTGATCAGGTCCTCGTCGATCCACACCGTGGGCAGATCGGGGGCGAGGTCCAGGCTGATCTGGATGTCGCGCAGATGCGCCGGGCGCTCGATGAGGCGCGTCGTTTCTTCCAGCAGCCGGTTGAGATCGACGAATTTCTTCTCCGGCGGTTTCTCGCGCGCGAAATCGAGCAGCCTCCTGATGATCGTGGCGCATCTCCGGGTTTCCCGGATCACGAGGTCGATGTCCTCCGCATCCTGGGTTCCGTCGGGAATCTTCTTCCGCAGCAGGGTCGAAAAGGTGAGCACCCCGGTCAACGGATTGTTGAGTTCGTGGGCGATGCCGGCGGCAAGCATCCCTACCGAGGCGAGTTTTTCGCGGCGCGCCGCCTCGACTTCGGCGATGTGCAGCTTCTGGGTGCGCTCCGCGACTTTCTGCTCCAGGGTGCGCCCCCACTCCTGCAGTTCCCGCTGCGAATTCTTGAGGGCCACCGTCATGGCATTGAAGGAGGCGGCGAGCTGGCCGAACTCGTCCGCGCTGCGCACCGGGATCGCCTCATCGAGGTTGCCCGCGGCCAGCCTCTTCGCGCCGCCCTCCAGATCGCGCAGGGGAAGGTACACCAGACGGCGCACGAAGATACCCACGCTGAACGCGGCGACGAGAATGAAGCCGAAGGCGAACACGGCGATGTTGACCGTATTGCGTTTCAGCGTTTGATCCATGGCGTCGAGGGAGTAGACGATATCGAGCACGCCGAGAACCGTCTGTGCTTTGGTGTGCACGTGGCAGGCGGCGGTGTAGCAGGAAGGTTCGTTGCGGATCACTTCCATGCTGCCGAGCATGCGCCGGCCGTCGCTTGCGGAGAAGACCCGCGATCGATTGCTGGTCGGGAGGCTTTCCAGCGGCTTTTCGCTTTGATGGCAGAGAAAACAGCCTTCCGCCTTCCGATCCACGGTTTCCCCGAGCTCGGGCGGGTGGGAGGAGTGAATGATCCTGCCCTCCTTGTTGAATATTCTCACCCTGGCGATGCCCTCCTGCCGCGCGACATCGTGCAGGATGCTGTCGACGTAGTTCGGCTGATTCTGCAGCATCGCGAAGCGCGTGCTCCGCGTGATCGCTTCGGAGAGCCCGGTCACGTGGGTCGCGGTCTCAGCCAGCAGCGCCTCGCGCTGGTGGTGCACCACCAGGAGGGTAAAAGCGAGCATCGCCGCCGACAGCGCGATGGTCAGGTAGAACCCGACCTTGAATTTGAGCGTTTGCGGGCCCATTACCGCGGAAACGCCTAGGAACTGCCCCCCAGCACCCCCGCCAGCACCAGAACCAGCAGGATCAGGCCGAATGCGATGAGGGCGATGCCCAGTACTCTCGAGCCCAGCGCCATCTGCTGCGATGGCGCATCGACGAGGTGCTTCTCGAGCTGCCGGCTTTCGACCAGCCGGTTGTACTCGAGCGTGTGCTCCCGCCTGAACTCTTCCAGCGGCACGCTGCCGGTGAACATCACGATATCCGGCGGCGGGAGTTTGTCGGGCCTGAAGTGGTTGTTGAAGAAATGGACCGTGAACAGGAACACGGCCGCGAGGATCGCTTCCTCTCCGTGAACGAGAGTGGCAATGTTGAATATCCATCCCGGCAGAACCGAGGCGGTCGCCTCCGGAAACGCCAGCATCATGCCGCTGCCGCCGATGATCGCCATGCCCCAGAACACCGCCCAGTAGTCGAATTTCTCCCAGTAAGTCCACCGGTCAAAGACCGGACGCGGCGCCTGACCGAAGAACCACTTGAACATGGCCACCGCGTCGCTCAGATCCTTCCAGCTCGGCACCAGCGAGTGGGGCCCGAACCAATCGGAAACGCTCCATTTCGGCACCACCCGCAGCGCCATGTAGACCAGGTGCACGAAGAAGATTCCCAGCATGATGGCTGCAGCCGTTCGGTGCATGATGGCCGACACCTTCGGGCTGCCGAGCTGTTTCATGAACGCCGGCGCCCAGGCGCTGTCTGCAAACAACACCGACATGCCGGTCAGAACCAGCATCATCACGCTCACCGCGAAGGCGAGATGCGCGATCCGCCAGATGCCGCCGAAACGCTGGTATTGCCTGCCTTGCGCCCGCAGCACCGCGTCCATTGCCACGTGCGGCGTGCTCTTGCCTTCCTTGCGGTCCCGGTACTCGCGGTAGAACCATAGCGCCGAATGCGCCCAGAAGAAGGCGAATACCCCGATGAGGAGCGCGATCATGGCCTTCGCTGCGATCCACATCGCGGGATAACGAGCGAAGTCGTGCGTATTGGCATGCGGCTGGAACGACACGAACCCCGCGGTCGCGCCCTTGTGGCACTGCTGGCACGTCTTCAGCCGGTTATTCGGATGCACGGTCGAGCGCGGATGGCTTACCCGCTGGATGCCATGGCTGCCGTGGCAGGCGAAGCAAGTCGCCGTATAGGCGTAGCCCAGCGTGGTGACTTGTCCGTGATAGGTGTTCGCGTACGACTTCAGGTTCCCCGCATGGCACTTTCCGCAGTTGCGCGTGATGACCAGCTTGATCGCATCGAGTTTGGGCCGGTCCACGTCGTGGGTGGTATGGCAGTCCGAACAGACGGGCGCCGCGGGATTGGCGTTTCCCATGACCTGCCGGCCGTGCACCGAGTCCAGATACTCGGTGCGTTGCGCACTATGGCACTTGCCGCAAACATCCGGAAGACTCAGACGCCACTCCGCGCGGCCCGGACTGTCTTTGGGGTAGACGTAGTGGGCATCGTGGCAGTTGTAGCAGGTCGCGTTGGTGCGCGATTGATCCGCCTTGCTCGGGCGCGCGTGGATGGATTTCATGTAGTGCTCGATCTGCTCCACCACCACGCCCAATCGCGCGAACTGCTGCTCCTTGCCGTCTTTCTGCGCGGTCTTCCACCGATCCTCGTGGCATTCGACACAACCGACCTTGTGGGTCACGCCTTTCTCATGCGGGATTTCGGTGATGTCCTTGTGGCACTCGACGCAAAACCGCTTCGCGTGAACGCTTTTCCCGAACTTGTCCTTGACGACGTGCAACGACCGCGTCTTGCCGTTTGCACCCGGCGCTGAAAATCCTTCGTTGCCGTGACAGCCCAGGCACATCTCGTTCTCGAACTTCGGGGCGGCAGGCGCCGCCTCCTTTGCCTCCGCGGACTCTGCGGCTCTTACGTCACGCCCTACGCCGGCGGCGATGGCGAGGAAAATGACGCCCGCTGCCACCCCGATCGCGAATCCCGATGCGCGCATTGCGTCCGCTCCCCGAATCAACGGTTGTCGAGTTCCCGTACCGCAGTCACGCGGCCACCGTGAGATTCGTAAATCTGCATCATCCCGGACGCCGGGACGAGAACGAGTTCTGAAGCGGACCCGGGACCCATGACACCAGAAATATACCGCATCCACGCGCCGTCCTGAGCGGAATCCGCGCGCCGCATCATGCGCGATGCGCTCGCACCGCCGTGATGCTGACGATCGTGAGGCGCGCCGGGAGAGCGATGTCCGGCACTCGGCCGCGCCGGACATGCTCCCATCGCGTTTCTTACTTGAGCTTGGTCGCTTCGATCGCGGCCTTGGCGCCGAAGCCAATGGTCACCGGAAACGAGATCTGGTGGCCGCGGGACGTCATGTTGTCGTCGTGCACCGCGAAGGCAAAGTTGTAGGATTTGCCTTCCTTCAACGGCTTGTCATCGGGGTTGGCGAGATTCAGCGGGCGCGCCCACACCACCGTCCACATTCCGTCCTTCCAGACGCCCTTGGCGTTCTTGTTGTCGGCGGCCGATCCTGCCGCGTCTGCCGCGCTGACGACGTACTGCGGCAGGAGATCGCCCGCCTTCCAGCCCGCCTTAGGATCGAACGGCACCGCGTTCCGTTCGCGCACCAGCGCGGTGGGCATCTTGCGGATATCGTCGAGCACAAACGATTTCTTCCCGAACTTTTTCTCGTCGAACATGAACTTCGGTTGCCCGGTCTTGGGGTCCTTGTTCGAGCTGAAGGGGTTCTTGCCGGCGTCGAAGTTGCGATACTCGAGCACGTAGCCGTCGTCCGCCATGCCGACCGGGTTGGAGCGATGGGCGCGCCACTGGATCAGGTCGAGAAAGCCCCCTGCCGCCTTGAGCTTTGCGATCTCATCCAGGCTCTTGCCCTGGTCCCAGGAAGCGAGCGCGTCGGTGCGCGTCGCAGGCAGGTACTTGCGTACGTCATTCTTTTTCAGCGCCTTGAGCAGCGCATTCGCCTGCACCTCGGCGGTGGCCGGCTGTTTCGGAGCGTCGCGCTCGCCGTTGTGGCAGGTGAGCCAGCAGCCCTGGTTCGCGAAGCCCGGCACGCTTCCGTCGTCGATCATCATCGAGAAGCGGTCTTCGTAGATGGGCGGCTGCTCGCCTTTGCGCACCGCCGCGTTCAATCTCTGATTGCCGTAGGGCTTCCATTCCTTGCCGTCGAAGCGCAGCGCGGGATAGGCCTCGCCGGGATGGCTCGCCTGCGTCTTCCACTGGACGCGGAAGTAAGCGTTCTGGCTGTCGTAGGCGACTTGAACGTCCACCTTCTTGGCGCCGTTCTTGCCCGCGGTCGGCGTGGGTTCCAGCGGATTTGCGCCGACCAGCTTGGCGCCGAGCTTTTCTTCCTGGCCGTTGTGGCAGGTGAGACAGGCGCCGCCGGTGCCGACCACCTGGGCCCCTGGGTGGCCGGAGCCGCGCAGCCATTGAAACGTCGACTGCGCCGGATAGAACAGCGTCAACGTTTTCGTGGGAACGCTCTTCCAGTCGATCGCTGC
>Ga0155935_1125_pt1 | contig 25371 bp, 35 predicted proteins | sample RifCSPlowO2_02_FD_107589 | JGI IMG/M metagenome (GOLD analysis project Ga0155935, IMG submission 107589) | Betaproteobacteria bacterium RIFCSPLOWO2_02_64_14
CCTCCTCCCCGCGGGGAGGGGCTCGCCGCGAACCACTCCTGCTGCGTGCAGTTCCCGCTCCGGGGCGGCCGCCGGCGCGAGGTCGCGCAGCAACGGCTCCGGGTCCAGCTTGAGCAGGCGCGCGTAGTTGCGGATGAAGCCGCGGACGAACACCGGCCCCGGAAGCCGTTCGAACGCGCTCGCCTCCAATGCCTCCACCTGCGCGACCGACAGCCGCAACTGCCGCGCCACCTCACCAATGCCAAGGTGCTGCGCGGTGCGCGCGGCCCGCAAGGCCACTCCGGGCGCCGTGGGATTCTCGCGCGCGCCCGAGTTCTCACTGTCCGTCATTCGTACTGGCCGGCGAGCAACGCACGGGTTTCCGCGGAATCCGGAAACTTGTTGCGCAGTTGCAGCGCGTAACTGTCCTCCGAGCTGCGGTCGCCGAGCTTGCGCTCGACGCGCAGGCCCAGCCACAGCACATCGGGCGAAGGCGCGACGAGGCGGGTCAGGGTGCCCAGGTAACTCCGTGCCGCCTTGTAGTCGCTCCGCGTGAACGCGATGTCAGCGAGATGGAACAGGGCCGGCGGGTAGTTGACGCGCACCTTCAGCGCCTGGCGCAGGTAATCCTCGGCGCCGGCGAGATCGCCAATGGCGCGCGCGCACAAGCCGGCGTTCACGTAACTGCGCTCCGGGGTCTGGTACAACGGATTGCGCACCGCGGCCATGAACTGCTTGATGCCTTCCGGTTCGCGCTTGCGCTGGCACAGAAACCCGCCGTAATTGTGGCTCGCATCCGAGTCCCGCGGATTGAGGCTCAGGGCCTGCGTGAAGTTCTGCTCGGCGAGGCGGTCTTCCTTCAATGACGCGTAGATCACGGCCGCGACGTTATATGCAGGGCTGTAGCTCGGGTCGGCGCGCAACGCGAGATTCACTTCCTCCAGCGCCACGTTCACGTTGCCGCGCTCGAAATAGCCCGCGGCGAGTTCGGTGCGCAGGCGCGCGCGCGTGCGTTCACCGGTTTCTGAACCGGTGGTATCCGCCGCCGGCTTGAGTGCTTCCTGCGCCTCCGGCTGCACCGCGCAGCCGGAAGCAAACACCATGCCGAGCAGCAGTAGCGGGTAGATAGCCCTCATCGCGCCGCCTCGAGCATCGTGCCTCGTGCGGGGCGCGCCGTGCTCCGGCGCTCGGCGCGCCGGGTTCTGTCCTGAACGCGGCCGGCAAGCTGGCCGCACGCCGCATCGATGCCGTCGCCCCGCGTTCGCCGCACCGTCACGGTATAGCCTGCCGCGAACAGGACTTCGCTGAAACGCACGACCGTGTCCGGCGCCGAGCGCGTGTAGGCCGTGCCGGGGAACGGATTGAATGGAATCAGGTTGATCTTGCACGGAATATGGCGCACGAGCCGCGCCAGCGCGCGCGCCTGGGCTTCGCTGTCGTTGACGCCCGCCAGCAACACGTACTCGAACATGATGTACGCACGCGGCGCCTTCTCCACGTAGCGCGTGCAGGCGGCGAGCAGTTCGCGGATCGGATACTTGCGGTTGAGCGGGACGAGTTCGTCGCGCAACGCATCGTCGGGCGCGTGCAGCGACACCGCCAGCGCGACCGGACAAGCATCGCGGAGGCGGTCGATCGCGGGCACCAGTCCCGCCGTGGATACGGTCACGCGCCGCCGCGACAACCCGTAGGCCGAATCGTCCAGCATCAGTTCCAGTGCCGCCACGACATGGTCGAAGTTGGCGAGCGGCTCGCCCATGCCCATCATCACGACGTTGGTGATCGCCCGCCGCGTGCCGCCGCCGAGCGCCCGCTTTGCCAGCCAGAGCTGGCCGACGATCTCTGCGGTCGTGAGGTTGCGGTTGAACCCCTGCCGGCCGGTGGAACAGAACGTACATTCCAGCGCGCATCCCGCCTGCGAGGATATGCACAGGGTGCCGCGACGGCGCCTCGGAGCGCGGGACGAGGGGCCCTTTATGGGGGATCGGCCAGCGGAGAGGATGCCGGCGACCTCACCCGAGGCACCCGCATCCCGCTTCGGGGTCACATCCCCGCAAGCGGGGCCCCTGTTCCACCCTTCGCGGTCGCCCTCAGGGATAAATACCGTCTCGATCGCGTTGCCGGTGCCCACATCCAGCAGCCATTTGCGCGTGCCGTCGGGAGCGACGGTATCCGCGAGTACCGGCGGGGCCGCAATTGCCGCCTCGCGCGCGAGGCGCTCGCGCAGCGGCTTCGACATGTCCGTCATGGCGCTGAAATCGCTCGCCCCCACCTGATGGATCCAGCGCAGGAGCTGTCGCGCGCGGAACGGCTTCTCGCCGATTCCGGCGCAGTACGCCTGGAGCTGGTTGAGGCTGTAGCCGAGGAGGTTAAGAGTCATGCTGACAAGCGATCAGCGCGAAAAAATGTCCAGCGCAGGAAAGAAGTATGCGATTTCGGTCAGCGCGCTTTGCGGTGAGTCCGAACCGTGCACCGCGTTGGCATCGATGCTTTGAGCGAAATCGCCCCGAATAGTGCCCTTGGCGGCCTTTCGGGGGTCGGTCGCCCCCATCAGATCGCGGTTTTTCTGGATCGCGGCATCGCCTTCCAGCACCTGTACGACGACCGGGCCGGAGGTCATGAAATCCACCAGATCCCTGAAAAACGGCCGTTCCTTGTGCACTGCATAAAAGCCTTCGGCCTGCACGCGCGACAGAAACATCATGCGCGCGGCGATGATCCTGAGCCCTGCCTGCTCGAAACGCGACAGTATCTGCCCGATCACGTTCTTCGCCACTGCGTCCGGCTTGATGATCGACAACGTTCGTTCTACCCCCATGAAACCGCTCCGTCCCTGATGGTTCACTCAAAGAGGCCGTGAGGATACCACGGTAAGGCTTTGAAATAAAGGGACTTCGGGCACGTCCGGGGATGCTCCGAGCACTCGCCCGGCAGTCTCGCTAGGGCGCCCCCGGCAACCAGGCGGGCTTGAGCGAAGGTTCGCGCGGGGCGGCCCGATAGGCGCAGTCGACTCCGATGCCCGGCACCCAGACCAGGTCAGCACCGCAGAAGAGCAGCGGCACCCGGTCCCGCACCCAGGGAGGAACTCCGCGCTCCTGAAAGAGGTTCTTCAAGGTGCGGCGCGGCCGGCTGCAATCCGGCTGCAACCGCTCGCCGCCGGTGCGGGCGCGCACGACCACCGCATGCTCTTTGAGTTTTGCAAGACCGATGCCCGGACCCGTTCCCCGCGCCATCCGCAGCACGCCCCCGAGTTCAGGCAGGCTCAGACGGCGCTCGTTGCGCCATGGGCGGACGAACGGCGTTGCCGACTCACGCCTCGGCACCAGATGGAGCCCGCCCTTCCAGCGATAGAGGTCGTGCCCCGCCAGGTCCACCTTGACCCGCGCGTCTTCCTTCGCCGCGACAATCTGTCGCAATGTTTCGTCCAGCCGCCCGGTGTTTGGCATCGCCACGCCGCACCGGCCCAGGAACCAACGCAACAAGTTCCTGGCGCGGGCGGGCGAGCATGCACGCAGCACGGCGGCCGCGAGCACGCCCTCGCGGCATGCCTGCGCGGCGTCGATCTCGGCAAGTTCATCGAGAAGCCGCGCCGCCTCACCCAGGTGACGCGCGCTGCGCGCGAGCGTCTCACGATAAGACGGAAAACGCCCGGCAAGCACCGGCAGCAATTCGTGGCGCACGAAGTTGCGCGCGAAGCGGGTGTCGCGGTTGCTTTCATCCTCGACCCACGAGAGCTTGCGCTCCCGCGCGTATGCCTCGATCGCGGCGCGAGGGACATCGAGCAGGGGACGCAAGATCACAGGAGTGAGGATTGAGGAGTGAGGAGCGCGGCTTGAGGACTGCAGATGGGATTTTCGCCACGTTTTCGACCGGTTCGTCTTCTCGATCCTCGATCCTTGATCCTCGATCCCGGCTCTTCCCTCGATCCTCAATCCTCGATCCTCGATCCTGACCTCTGGCATTGCCGCGAGTCCCCGCACTCCCGCTCCACGCAGGAGTTGCAGGAGCACGGTTTCCGCCTGGTCGTCCTGATGGTGCGCCAGCGCGACATATTCGGCCGGCTGGGCCAGCAACGCGGCGTAACGGGCGGCCCGGGCTGACGCCTCCACGCTGTCGCCCGGCGCAACGCGGACCCGCGCGCGGCGAAAGGGGATCGATCGCTCGCGGCACGCGCGCCGGCAGAAACGCTCCCAGGCGGGCGCATTGGGACTCAACTGGTGATTGACGTGCAGGGCCGAGAGCCGGATGCGGCGGCGGCGCGCGATGCGGCCGAGAATATCGAGCAGAACCACCGAGTCGAGTCCGCCGCTCAGTCCCACGAGCAGGCGATCGCCGGGTTGCACCGTGCCCCGGAGGCAAGCCTCGACAAGGCGCACGAGGCCGGCCCGTTTACCGCCCGGACTCGACCTCCTTGAATTTGCCATAGCCGACCAGCCTGTCAAAACGCGCTGCCACCAGATCGTCGACTGGTTTGTCGCGCAACTGCCGCCACGTGTCCTGGAGCGCCTTGCGCAGATTCTGCAGCATGGCGTCGTGATCGCGATGCGCGCCGCCCAGCGGTTCGTTCACGACCTTGTCTACGAGTCCCAGCGCCTTCAATCGCGTCGCCGTGATGCCGAGGGTCTCCGCCGCTTCCGCCGCGAAATCGGCGCTCTTCCACAGGATCGAGGCGCAGCCTTCCGGCGAAATCACGGAAAAGGTCGCGTACTGCAGCATGAGCATGACGTCGCCCACGGCGATCGCGAGCGCCCCGCCCGAACCGCCCTCGCCGATCACGGTGCAGATGATCGGCACGCGCAGTTCCGCCATCGTGTAGAGGTTGCGTCCGATCGCCTCTGACTGCCCGCGCTCCTCGGCGCCGACGCCGGGATAGGCGCCCGGAGTATCGACGAACGTGAACACGGGAATGCCGAACTTCTCCGCGAGTTTCATCAAGCGCAGCACCTTGCGATAGCCCTCGGGCTTCGGCATGCCGAAGTTGCGGAAAATCTTCTCCTTGGTGTCGCGGCCCTTCTGGTGGCCGATCACCACGGCCGACTGTTCGCCGAAGCGCGCGAGCCCGCCCACGATCGCCGGGTCGTCCGCGAAGGCGCGATCGCCGTGCAATTCCTCGAACCCCGTGAAAAGCCCGTTGACGTAATCGAGCGTGTAGGGGCGCTGCGGATGCCGCGAGACCTGCGCGATCTGCCACGCGCTCAACTTGCCGTAGACCTCCTTGGTAAGCGCCTGGCTCTTCTTCTGCAGCCGCGCGATCTCCTCCGAGATGTCGAGCGCGGAATCGTCCTGCACGTAACGCAGTTCCTCGATCTTCACCTCGAGTTCCGCGATCGGCTGCTCGAAATCCAGAAATGTCGTCTTCATCGCCGGCAATGATACAAGAATCGTAGGGTGCGCATCACGCACCGCATGCGATGGTGTATGGTGGCCACGGCGACTGTCGTTGCGAGGAGCGAGCCTTCGCGACGAAGCAACCTCGCGGCGGGCGCGATTGCGTTGCCAGCAACGGGATTGCTTCGCTTCCCGCCACGCTTCGCTCGCGGCTTCGGCTCACCGCAATAACAGCAAACCGTAGGTTGGGATAAGCGAAGCGCATCCCAACAGTCATCACATCGCGCTCGGCAGCGTTGGGGTTCGCGGTGCTCACCCCAACCTACGATGTTCTCTGTGTTCTCTGTGGCCATTGCTTCTCAGTACCAGGCGACGTCGGCGCCGCGCGGGTCGCTCGCGGCCTGCGCGAGGCCGGTGTCACGGGACTTGAACACGGCCTGCATGTTGCCCCACTGGCGGGGCGCGATGCGCAGAGCGTGCCCCCGCGCTGCCAGCGCAGCACGCCACGCGTCGCCGAACCCGCCCGGCTCGATCTCGATTCGATCCGGCCAGAACTGATGATGGTAGCGCGGCAGCCCCACGATCTGCGCCAGATCGAGGCGCGGCGAGTGCACGTATGCGAGCACGGCGAGCAGCACCTGGCTCACGATGCGCGATCCTCCCGGCGTTCCCAGTACCAGCACGCCTCTCGCGTCCTCCACGAAAGTAGGCGTCATGCTGGAAAGGGGGCGCTTCCCCGGCGCGATGGCGTTCGCCGCGCTGCCGCGCAGCCGGAACGCATTGGGCACATCGTCGAGCAGCGAGAAGTCGTCCATCTCGTTGTTGAGCAGCACGCCGGTGCCGCGGGCGACGACGCCGCTGCCGAACAGCAGGTTGATGGTGAGTGTCGCCGCCACCCGATTGCCGTCCGCGTCGATCACCGAGAAATGCGTCGTGTTGGCGCTTTCTCCGCGCGGGGGATCGGCGTCCGCGGGCAGGTCGCTGCCCCCGGCCTTGGAGCGGTCGATACCTGCGGCCCGCCGCTCGAGGTAGCGCGGGTCCAGCAACCGCTGCTGCGGCACCTGCGCGAAATCGGCATCGCCGAGATGCAACGCGCGATCCTGGAATGCCCGGCGCAACGCCTCCACCACGAGATGGGCGGTCTCGACGCCACCCACGTCGTCCAGCCGGAACCGGCTCAACATGCCAAAGGATTGAGCGAGCGCGATGCCGCCTGCCGAAGGCAACGCCGCGGACGTGATCCGCGCACCGCGGTATTCGAAGCGCACCGGCTCGCGCTCGATCACTTTGTAGTCCGCGAGATCGGCGGGCCGCCACACGCCCCCGGCCGCGTTGACGCCTTCGACCAGCGCCCGCGCCACGCGTCCCGCATAAAACCCCGCCGCGCCTTCGCGCGCCAGCGACTGCAGCGTCATCGCCAGTTCCGGCTGCCGCACCCGGTAACCCGGCAGGGGCGCCCGCTGGTTATCCAGGAATATCGCGGCAGTGCCGACACCCGCCTGCAGAAAGCGCTCGCGCAACCGGGCGATGCGTGCATAGCGTTGATCGACGGGAAAGCCGGCCTGCGCCAGCGCGATGGCCGGCGCCAGTGTTGCCGCGAGCGGCAGGCGCCCGTAGCGTTCCGCGACGTGGACCAGCGCCGCCGGCGTGCCGGGGATCGCCGCCGCCTTTCCACCCTGTGTGGTGGCGGCACGGACGGGTTTGCCGTCCGGGCCGAGGTAATGCTCCAGCTTCGCATCGGCGGGCGCCGTCTCGCGCCCATCCACCATGACCTGGAAGCCGTCGGCGGCGCGATGCAGCAGCCAGAAGCCCCCGCCGCCCAGTCCCGAGGAATAGGGTTCCACCACCGCCAGCGCGGCCGCGACGGCCGCCGCCGCGTCAAAGGCGTTGCCGCCTCGTTTGAGTATGTCGCGCCCCGCCGCCGTCGCCAGGGGATGCGCGGAAGCGATCGCGGCGGTTTCTTGCGCAGCGGCGAGCGCCGTCCAACACAACAGCCCGAGCGCGAACGCAGCGATTCGCCACCGGCAGCGCCCGAGGTTCCTCCACCACCAGCCGCTCACCGCCTGGCGTGCGCCGGTCATTGTTGCCGCAATTCCCGCTCGAAGTCGATCGGTGCGCGGCCGGTTGCGTCGCCCGGAATGGCGGTGATGTCGAATTGCTTCATAATCGAGCGATGAGCAGGCCGCAATGGTAAATCAAGTACCGGCGCGATGGTGGCTGTACCTGTGGATGGTTGCGGCCGCAGTCTATGCCGTACCGGTCGGCAAGATCGCATACGACAAGGCCATTGAGGTCACGCGCAAGCACCGTGCCCAGTTGATCGTGGCGAACCGCCTGTGGGAACTGCACCCCGAATACCATGGCTCGCCGGAGACCTGGACCAACTTCGCCTCGCGGCTGCTCACCGATCGCCAGTTGATGCTCCGCGTGCGCGCGAAAAACCGCGACGGCGCCGAGCAGATCGAACTCGACTACCGGCGCGACCTGTCGATCGCGCAAGGCGAGGTGATCGTGGCCGCCTTGGCGATCTGGGGCCTTCCGGTCGGCCTCGCTTACGTGCTCGGGCGGCTCTTAGCGGCGCGACGCCGCAAGCCGCCGCCGGCACCGCCTCCGCCACAGCATCCGGCCTACGACGCATCGCGCTACCGTCCGCCTTCGTGATCGATCGCGCCTGTCTGACCGCGCCCGGGCAAGATGAATTTCTCCTTCGCCGGCAGCGGCACCACGCAGCATCTCTCGGGCGAACTGTCCAACTTGCGCACCGGCACCGCCATTGTCCATGTGCCCTACGGAGGAAGCGCGCCGTCGCTCACCGCGCGAGATTGTCGACACGCTCGTCGGGGCCATCGCTAGCCTGCATTATTCATGAACACTATGAAAATGCTCGACAGTGTGTCGTCCATCCGTCGAGGTTCATGAATAATCCGGGCTAGGGCGACGCGCGCCGACCGACCACTCTGTCATTCCCGCGGAGGCGGGAATCCACATACATCTACTTGATAAGCTCATCGTAGAGATCGCGCCAATCAGGATTCCCGGCCTGGATCAGCTTGATCTTCCAGGAACGATTCCACTTCTTGAGTTGCTTTTCTCGCGTAATCGCCGCCTTGACGTCTTCGTGAGTCTCAAACCAGACCAGCCGCTTGATGTCGTATCTCTGCGTGAACCCGTCGATAAGCCGCTCTCGGTGCTGCCCGACCCTTCTGACTATGTCCGACGTTACGCCAATGTACAGCGTCCCGTTGCGCTTACTCGCAAGAATGTAAACGTAATAGGCTTTGTCCACTACCGTGTGGATTCCCGCCTGCGCGGGAACGACATCCAAGAGAATGTCTGAAGCGTCACGCTCCGGGCGTCTCGCGCCTCTCGCCGTTCCAGTACCTAGCTTGCATTATTCATGAACACTATGATAACCCCCGACAGTGTGTCGGCTGCCCATCGAGGTTCGTGAATGATCCGGGCTAGATACGATACATCGAGCGCCGGTCACGGGAGAACTTGATGACCTCCGGGGAGCGCTCGACGCGGCGGCGTCCGAGCGTGATCTGGCCCGAGCCCTCGAGCAGCAGCTCGCCGCGCAGCACGTGCACCTCCTCGCCGCTTTCGAGCGACACGTAGGTGCCGTTGATGCTGTGGTCGATCACGTAGAAGTTGGTGCGCATGAGCTTCACCGTGACGTGCCGGCGCGACGCGCACTTGTCGGTCACGATGAGGTCGCAGTCGGCTCCGCGCCCGATCGTGATCGCGGTGCGCCACTGGTCCACGCGCGCGCGCCTGTCTTCCAGCGTCAGCACCAGGCTTCCCAAATCGCCCGGCATGAGCGACCTGGAATTCAGGTTGACATCGGTCCGATCGAGGTTGTCGCTGCGCCACAGGACCTGGTACGCCGTCGATTCCTGCATGCTGCCCTTGAGCATGACGCGGAACACCGGCCGCACGCAGGACTTGAGCGCCGCCGACAGGCATTTCTCGGTCGCTTCCGTGGTGAGGATCTGTTCCGGCATCGCCACCGCGGTCAGGTACGCCGCCGCGTTCACGGCGTCGCCGAACACGTCGTCGTCCTCGACCAGCACCGATCCGTGGTGCAGACCGATGTGGACCATGACCGGGTAGTCGCCGGGCTGGCTCGAGCTGACGAGCGACTGCATCTCGCTCGCGGCGAGCACCGCGAGATCGGCATTGGGAAACACGCACAGCACCTCGTCGCCGATGGTCTTGATCGCGCGGCCGTCGAAGCGCGGCAGCAGGCCGATAATTTCGCCGAGGCAGGCATTGATGATGTTGCGCGCCGTCGCGTCGCCGAGCTTGTGGTAAAGGCCCGTGCTGTCGCTCACGTCCGCGAACAGCACCGCCATCGTTTTCACCTGGCGCGTCATGATAGGTTCTGATGATAGCCGGGACTCACGACGCGACACAAGTCCGCACCCTCGGATACCTTCCTCTTGGTGCGCGGGATCAAAATGAACTCCCCTCCTTGTTGAGGAGGGTGGCGCGAAGCGACGGGGTGGTGGATGCCTCATGCCATGCCGGCCATGCCCTCCGGTTCCTCCAGCTCCGAGAACCGCACCGGAAGCAGATCCTGCGTGCTCACCTTCCCCGCCGGCGACTTCCCCACCAGCGTCAGCGTCTGCCGCTCGGCAATGCCCGTCGGTATGATCATGCGCCCGCCGGGCTTCAATTGCGCGATCAGCGGCGGCGGCACCAGCTCGCATGCGGCCGTGACCATGATCTTGTCGTACGGCCCGCGCTCCACCCAGCCGTAGTAGCCGTTGGCCACGCGCACCGTGACGTTGGCGTACTTGAGCTGCTGGAGGCGTTTCTCCGCGCCCTGGGCAAGCTCGGCGATGATGTCCACCGTGTACACCTCGCGCACGAGTTCCGCCAGCACCGCCGCCTGGTAGCCGGCGCCGGAGCCGATTTCGAGCGCGGTGTCGCCGGGCGCGAGGTCCAGCAGGTCGGTCATCAGCGCGACGATGAACGGCTGCGACACCGTTTTGTCGCAGCCTATGGGCAGCGGCCGGTTGAGATAGCCATAGCCCTTGAGTTCGGCCGGCACGAACTCGTGCCGCGGCACTTTCGCCATCGCCTGCATCACCCGCTCCGCAAATGCCGCCCGGCCCGTGTACTGGACGGTGAGCGCCGCCTCGGCGGCGATCTCCGCCACCATCTGGTTACGCAGGTTTACGAACAGAGCGTCTTCCATTGCACCCGAATTGTAGAACCATGCGCCGCGCTTGGCGACCCGTTCCGGCGAAGGCGCGGAACCGGGCCCCGCTGCGACATTCGACAAACCCCGCCTCGCAGGTCACAATCCCCGGTCAAGAGGGTAATGAGTGATGAGTGATGGGTGTTTTCTGCGAGGGCTACGCCGGGCCGTGACCTATCACCCATCACCCGTTACCCATTACCGTTCTAATGGGAGCCGGCAATGACCACGCAACAGGACACCCAGAATATGGCGCTCTTCTGCGATTTCGAGAACATCGCACTGGGTGCGCGCGACGCCAAGTACGCCAAGTTCGAGATCAACCGGGTGCTCGAGCGCCTGCTGCTGAAGGGCGACATCGTGGTCAAGAAAGCCTACTGCGACTGGGAGCGCTACAAGGAGTTCAAGGGCGCGATGCACGAGGCCGCCTTCGAGCTGATCGAAATTCCGCACGTGCGCATGTCGGGAAAAAACTCCGCCGACATCCGCATGGTGGTCGACGCGCTGGACCTGTGCTACACCAAGTCGCACGTGGATACCTTTGTCATCATCAGCGGCGACTCCGATTTTTCGCCCCTGGTGAGCAAGCTGCGCGAGAACAACAAGACCGTGATCGGGGTGGGCGTGAAGCAGTCCTCCTCCGATCTCCTCGTCTCCAACTGCGACGAGTTCATCTTCTACGACGATCTCGTGCGCGACAAGGCGAAGAAGCAGGTCAGGAAGAAACCCGCCGCGCCCGCAAGCGCCGGTGAGGCTGCCAAGGCGCCGCCGCCGCCGGACGCGGATGCGAAGAAGCAGGAAGCGCTCGATCTCGTGCTGGAAACGGTGGAGGCGCTCTTTTCCGAGCGCGGCACCGGAGAGAAAATCTGGGGCTCGATGGTGAAGCAGGCGTTGAAGCGCCGCAAGCCCGGCTTCAACGAGTCCTACTACGGGTTCCGTTCGTTCAGCAAGCTGCTCGACGAAGCCGCGGCGCGCAAGCTGCTCTCGGTCGAGCCCGACGAGAAATCGGGCGGCGTCATCATCACGAGCTTCAATCCTGACAATTGACTCTCCGCCGAGGATCGGCGGGATGCATCGGAGTGATGTCATTGCGAGCGAAGCGCGGCGATCTCGTTGCAGGCAACGCAACCGCGGCCAGCCGCGCGATCGCCGCGTCGCCCACTCATCGCGATGACAAAAGTTGGCGAAGGGTGCGCACCGCGCGCCGCTGATCGGTGGACAATGGCTACCCTGCGTTGACTTCCCTCTCCCCGGGAGAGGGATCGAAGGTGAGGGACGCAATACGTAGGTTGGGGGTGAGCGACGCGAACCCCAACACGGATCTGAACTCATGCTCGGCGCGGCGGTCTTAGCACGAGCCGCACCACCCGTCTAAACACAATGGCCCGCGAACCGAATCCGCGCGTACTTTTGCTCAGCACCCGCCCCACGACCTGGCTTGGGAAGCTCGCAGTCGCCGTGATCGGCCTGACGCTGCTGGTGCTCGCGTTCTTCTTCCTGACCGTGGCGCTCGTCGCGGGCGTGATCGTGGGGCTGGCGGTCATCGGACGCCTGTGGTGGATCTCGCGCAAACTGCGCCGCGCGCGCGAACAGGCGGACCTCGATGGCGAGTTCACGGTCGTCGAACGCCGCGACTCGATCCAGCACATCGACAACTCCCCATCCCGCAATCCGTAGGTTGGGGTGAGCGACGCGAACCCCAACGCGAAGCACGCAAGATAAGACCCCCGCCCGCTACGTCTTCCGCGCCTTCTGCTGCGTCCGCTCGTCGAAACGCGCGACATTGACGATGATGCGCTCGTGCACGCCCTCGCCGATCAATTCCTTCTCGTCTTTCGCCGACACGTGGAACGTGAGCCGCCGCCCCTCGATCTTGGTGAGCTCCGCGCGCGCCGTCACCCACATCCCTACCGGGGTCGCCGCGGTGTGGGTGATGTCGAGCCGGATGCCGACGGTCTGGTGACCCTCGGGCAGGAGCCCCTCGACCGCGTTCAACGCGGCCTCCTCCATCAGGCTCACCATGACCGGCGTCGCGAGCACCTTGATCTTGCCGCTTCCGACGTGCGGCGCGGTGTCCCGGGTCCCCACCAGGATTTCGGCAACGCCCGTGAGTCCCGGTTCGAGCTGAGCGGCATTCATGGCGGCAGGCGTATTCCGGGCGCGAGGTTTATTGAGACGCAGCCGACACTACCACGACGCGCCGCAGGTTGGCCAGAAACGTCGAGTCGTCGTCTCATTCACGCAGCGTGTCGCGGAACGCACCTCACGTCACGATTGTCATTAGAATAGCCGTGAATGCCCGGCCACCTTGACCCGGAACCTCCATGCGCATCGCCGTTTTGTCTCTGTTGTTGTTCGCCTCCGCATCCTGGGCGGCCGACTGGCGCCCGCTGCCCTCGCCGGACGAGTACCGGGCGCGGGTGGATCTCGCCTCGGTTGGGACAATGCGCGGCTTCGGCCGCTTTACCCTCCATCACGCCTACGCCAGCGCCCAGCAACACGAATCGGGCAAGGAGTACAACACCGCGCGCTTCATCTACGTCACCGATTGCAAGCAGCGAACGACCGCGCTCGCCGTGTCGCAATTCTATGGCGAAGATCGCAAGCTCACCCATGTGGTCGTGAACAAGACCATCCGGCGCTCGGAGTTCACCGCGCCTGAGGCCGGCGGCGACTTGGCGGAAGCGATGCGGCTCGCGTGCGAGCATCTGGCGCAGACCGGCAAAGGCGAACTCGCGGAAGGCAAGCCGGCGCCGCCGGCCGCCAAGCCCCTGCCGCGGGCGTCCAGCGGCTCGGGCATCATCGTGAGCCGCAACGGCCACGTGCTCACCAACCAGCACGTCGTAAACCAGTGCAGCACCTACGAGGTGATCGACGACACCAACCGCCGGTTGAAGGCGAGCCTGCATGCGGTGGACCGCACCAAGGATCTGGCGCTGCTGCTCGTCGAAGAACGCTTCGCCGCGATTGCACCGATCCGCAACGACGCCGCGCCACGGCTCGGCGAGGCCGTCATCGTCGTCGGCTTTCCGCTGGTGAACGTGCTCGGCACGCGACCCACCGTGGGTTTCGGCCACGTGAGTTCCACGGTCGGCATCCGCGGCAACCAGTCCCAGATGCAGATCTCGGTGCCGATCCAGCGCGGCAACAGCGGCGGGCCGGTGTTCGACCAGTCGGGCAACGTGATCGGCGTGGTGGTGTCCAAGCTCGACGCGCTGAAGATCGCCCAGCGCATGGGCGACCTGCCGCAAAACGTCAACTTCGCGATCCGCGGCGACGTCGTGCGCACCTTCCTCGAAGCGAACAACGTCATCTTCACTGCTGCCGGCGACTCCGCGCGCCTGGAAAACACCGAGATCGCCTCCCGCGGCGCCGCCTCGACCGTGCGCGTCCGATGCCTGCGCACCCCTCCCACTGCGCCAGCCGCGGCGCCGGCACAGCAATAGTGCATTGAACAGAATTCGGCCGCTGGCGTGATCACAAGCGGCGCACGAACTCCGCCGGCGCCTGCGGCACCCCAGCCTCATCATCCCCTGGGCCGCTTCAGTTCGTCAGTCGCGCGGATACCAAGCACTCGTGCGGCCTCGACCATTCGTGCGTCCAGCGAATAAAGCATCCGCATCTTCTGGTTTAGTGGTCTCCAGGCTCGACGCCCTGAAGGTCGCGAAGCACGTCATAGCCAGTTTCCCATCAGCATGAACGGCGCCCAATAGAAGGCGGGCGCGAAGGAGCGCCCCAGCCTTGCTCAGACGGTTCGCATCGCGCAGCCGGTAGAACTGCTGCATCAGCAGGCCGGTACTCTCGTCCGCCGCCGGCCACAGCGTCGCGATCACCCCCTTCTCGCCCTGTTTCTGGACCACCGCACCGAGGCCCTCGACCTCCTCACCCTTCGAGTCGCGCCCGCCCCCCACTCCCGTCTCGCACGCCGAGAGCGTGACCAGATCCACGCGGCTGAAATCGAACTTGTCCTGCCGGATACGGCTCAGCGTGAGCTTGTCCCCGTTGCCCAGCAAGAGAAACGAACTCGCCTCGTTGCCCGGCCGGAACACGAAGTGGCTCGCGATATGCACCAGCGGATGCCCCCTGGCGAGCGCGGCGCGCACGCTCGTCGCGTTGAACTGCTCGTCGAAATGCACCTCCCCCGGAATGAGGCCGGTGTCGCCGTTCCGCACGATCGACCGCAATTCGCTCATCGCGACGCACGGAAGGTGTTGGGGTTCGCGTTGCTCACCGCCAACCTACGCGCTGTGCGGAATGTCATCGCGGGATGTCGGCAGTTTCGTAGGTTGGGATAAGCGCAGCGCATCCCAACAATAACCGCGGGCAACGGTGAAAAATCCTCGATCTGGCGCGTGAGGCCCAGGCCCGCGATGCTGCGCCGGCCCACCGGCCGATCGGTGAGGTTGACCGTTCCCGCTATGATCACCGCGATCCTCGATACATGGCACCCGAGCAGCGGGCTGCGGCATACCGGCGCTTGATTCAATTCGAACTGGGCGAAGAAGATCTGAAAGAAATCCGAAGCGCGGCAAATGGCGGCTTCGCGCTCGGTAACCAGCGCTTCAAGGACGAGATTTCCGCAATCCTGGGCACGCGCGTTGAGCGGCTGAGACAACGGCTCCGTGAGCGCTTCCCAAGATGCTTACACTCTGCGGGTCCGCTTCGATGACAATACCGAGCAGGTCATCAATTTTCAGCCGGTGCTGGCAGGAGAATTGTACGGGCCATTGCGTGACTTATCAGTGTTCAACCGAGTGCGGATCGACCCCGAGGTTCACACTCTCGTCTGGCCGAACGGAGCCGACTTCGATCCCGCCATGTTGCACGATTGGCCGGAGTACACTCAACTGCTGTCGGCTCGCGCCGAGCGATGGTCTGTGACCACTGCATGAGATGATTTTGACATGCGGGTAGATTCGCACCCAACTCGATATCGCAGCAGACGCGCGAGAAGCGCCTGCCGGCGAACGCTGTGCTGGCGCCTATCCCGGGCTTGACGAAGAGCCTCTCGGATCTACGTCGTAGCGTTCCGTTCAGGCCAGGTGATTCGTGAAGCGCGCCCCGGAGGCGGTGCGGTAGCTGTCAAAGCCGCTGTCCAGCGTCACGATATCGGTGAAGCGCTCGCGCTCAGCAAGCCAGATCAAGGTGGCGTCGGCGAGCGCCATCGGCCGGTCGCGATAGCGCCGAACCAGCTCGTGCACGCGTTCGAGATCGTCCTCCGCGACATGCGCGATTCTCACCCCGCCCAGCTTTAGCCAGGTGAGCAGCCGGTCGCGCCGGTGCACCGGCAGCAGGTGCCAGCTCTCGGTGACCACCGCCCAGGTAGTGAAGGCGACGCCGGTGAAGTCGTCGAAGAACGCCATCGCTTTACCGTGCGCATGGTCGCGCCGGTTCAAGACCGCCACGATCGGCCCGGTGTCAACGATGACTCTTTGCACGCCGGCCTTTCAACGCGAGCCTGAGATAGTGATCGTGCCGCGCACCCAGGTCCGGGGGGCCGTCGAAGCAGCCGACAAGGTCGAGCTCGCGCGCGATCGCGCCCAGCGTCTTACCAGCGCGCGCCTTGCCGGCGATCTCGGCGATCCCGAGCTTGACCGCTTTGGAGGGAGTCAGCCCGGTGCGCTCGCACACCGCCTCGAGCGCCGCCGCCTCGCGATCGTTGAGCCGCACCGAGAGCACCTTCATGATGGTCACCACCTAGGCTGATGTAGGACATGCATCATACATTTCGGGAGCGAGAGGGTCAATTGCCCGTTCTCGCTTCCCCGCTTGTCCGTCAGGCCCGATCCATGAGAGCGATTGAGGTTCACGGTCCATGCCGTGGGCACCCTGGAGCGCGTTGGCGAGGCACGTCACGTCGGCTTCGCAATCGAGCGGCCCGATTCCGATCGCGAGTCGCAGGGTGCGCATCGCGCGCCGGATTCCGTGTGGTGGGCAAGCCCCACCCTGCGATTCACTTCGCAATCCACGGCGACGTCGTCCGAGGCTTCCTCGAAGCGAATAACGTCCCGCCCGCGGCGCCGCCTCGACCGTGCGCGTGCGCTCCCTGCGAACACCTGCGGCAGCCGCCGTCACATCTGCCGCTGCGCCGGCGCAGCAATAACTTCAAGCGATCAAGTCACGCAGCGAGCAGGATACGCCACGAGAGACTCAGGCCAACGCAACGCCGGCCTTGGGCAGCGCGGCGCGGAGCGGCCCGTCCCGGCAGGCCACAGGAAGGCGCAGCCGCATTGCGAGTTCAAGGTAGGTGGCATCGTAGGCACTCAGCCCAAAGCGCCGCGCAAGCGCAGCAAGTTCCGGCAAATCGACCAGCTCCCGGTCAGTGACCAGATTCATATCCGCGAGACTCCGAAAGGCCTCCGTGGCGTCGGCGGTCTTGATGCGTTTCCGCCGTTCGAGCACCACCATCGCGTTGACGAACTCCTGACGCCACAGCAACGGCACATGTATGGCTTCGCCCCGGCAGCGCGATCGAGAAGACCCCATGTGTACGTGTTTGCCTGGCTCTTCACGAACCACGCCACGATCACCGAGTTGTCCGCCACCCAAGCCATCAGTCACGGCCCTCGTCGATCAATTCGCGAATCCGTACGCCCCGGATATTGAGACGGTCACACAGCGCGCGGATGCGCTTTGCCGCGCGAGCGGGCGCCTTCCTGCGCGGCGCCTCGGGCGGCACCAGCCTGGCGACCGGCTTGCCGCGCTTCGTGATCACGACTTCGCCCCCGGCCTCGACTGCCTCAATGAGCTGCGAGAGCTTGACCTTGGCGTCGTAAATCCCGATGCGTTCCATTATGCAAGTCCTCATCTAACCAGCTAGTCAGGTATGGAATGGTACGCCCGAAGCCGGCTGCGCGCAACGGGCTTCCTGTTCTTGGTGATGGTCACTTCCTCGCCGCGCTCGACCCGCTCGATCAGCGCGGAAAGCCGCGCTTTAGCCTGATAGATTCCGACTCGGTCCATGATGACATCCCGCTTGACTAGTCAGGCTTGATGGTGCCACGGGCATTGAGCGCAAACCGTATCCGGCACCAGGAACATCGAGAACACCGAGATCGCCTCCCGCGGCGCCGCCACGACCGTGCGTGTGCGCTGCCTGCTCACCCCGCCGTCCGCCGCCACGCCAACCGTAGCGCCGGCGCAGTAGATGATCGACACGGCCCATCGCGCCATCGGTCTGATCACGGGCGCCATGACCTCAATCAGAGAGTATCTCAGCCTGCTGCGAACCGAAGGCGAGCTGGTTGTCTCCGGGAGCTTCCCGACTCCCGCTATTGAGGATGCCGCTGACGCCGAGATTCTTGCGTGCGCCATCAGCGGGAAGGCTGAGGTTATTGTTACCGGCGACAAAACGCTGCTTGATCTCGGCTCGCTCGAAAAGACCCCCATCCGCTCGCCGCGGCAGCTCTGGCAACAACTCGCCGGCATCGAAGGTCCGGAAACGCCGAAGTAGCCGGTGCCCGGCGTCGCATCCGCCTTGTTGAGGAGCGTGTCGAGATCCACGCCGTCGCGCGGATAGAACGCGACCCCGATGCTGCAAGTGACCGTAACGCCGGCGCAGTAGTGCCCTTGCCTTGCGAGTCGCCTGCTCCATCCATGAAATTCGAGTCGTTATCGATCGATTTTCATGGTAGCAGTGCGGCAAGACCACCCTCGCGCAGGCGATCGCGCGGGGCGGCACCGCCAATTACTTCGACCTCGAAGACCCGGCGAGCCTCGCCCGGCTCGGCGTCGAGGCCAGGCACGCGGACGCGCCCGTGATTACACGCTCGATGCGCATCGCGCTGGAAGACCTGAAGCTGGAGCATCTGGCGGTGCTGTACCCCGGCACGCAGCGGTACAAGCTTTCGGACCAGGTTACCGTCGTGCCCCTCGCCGCGCTCGCCGGCGGCGGCATGGATTCGCTGTTTCCGAGACGGAGAACCCGGACCACGCACCGTATCCGTGAAACGAGTACAATAGGCGCATAAACGCCTATACGCGCTGGAGGACAAATGCCCGAAGCAATCCGTTGGACCATTAAGGTGTCGCGCGACACTGATCTGTCGCTGCGCAGCTTCCTCGGTGCGCAAGGCATGAAGAAGGGCGACCTTTCCAAATTCGTGGAGGAGGCAGTGCGCTGGCGCGTACTGGAGCGCACCGTTCAACGCTTCAAGGACCGTAACCAGGACGTGGGTTCCGGGCAGATGGAGTCCATCATCAGCGAAGCAGTCCGCGCGGTGCGCGCCGAAATGCACGCGGAACTTCACGCCAAACCGAAGCGCCCAAGGCGTGGTTGAGTGCGCGTCGTCCTCGACACGAACATCCTGCTATCCTCACTGCTGGTACGAGGCACTTCCCCCGACCGGATTTTCACCGCGTGGCGTCACGGACAGTTTGAGCTGGCTTCGTGTGAGCGCCAGTTGGAGGAAATCAATCGAGTCTCCCGCCGCCAGTTTTTTCGGGATCGGCTGCGAGCGGCAGAAGTCGGGCGCATGATCAACGATCTGCGGCGCCTCGCCGTTGCGGGCGATCCCCTGCCCGCTGTCACGGTCTCGCCAGATCCGGAGGACAATTTTCTACTGGCGCTTGCCGAAGTCACACGTGCCGACTTCCTGGTGACCGGCGACAAAAGCGGATTGCTCTCGCTGAAAAGACACGGCAGAACCGCAATTGTGAGCGCAAGAAAGTTCCTCGAAGTCATCGGCAGATAATCTGGACCAGATGACGGCGCGGCGCTATCTCGATCTCCTTACCGGCGTGTACATGGTGCGGCAGCGCGCGCCCTGGCACGAGAATCTCGGCAAGCGGCATGGATACTCTGTTCCCGAGACGGCGATCCCGATCGGCACGCGAATTCACCGCCGGCGGCGGAGGCGTCTAGGTGGGTGCGCGCTTGCGCATGGTGGGCTGCGGGACGGCGCGCGTATCCGGCTCGTCCGTATGAAACAGGAACTCGCCGCGGCCCTGCCGTTTCACCCGATACATCGTCGCGTCCGCCTTGTTGAGGAGCGTGTCGAGATCCACACCGTCACGCGGATATGCAACTGTCGAGCAAAAGCTTCAAACCGGCTCATCTATTGCAAGCGGTTCGACTCGCTCGCGGCCGACAATACGGCGCGCATACGCAAGACATGCCAGCACATCCTCGCGCTCAAGCCACGGATATGCCTTGAGCAGGTCATCCACGCTATCGCCTGCCGCCAGCATGCCCAAGACGTGCTCAACCGCCACCGTCGGCCTCGAATAATCGGCTTGCCGCCGAAAATCCCTGGATTCACAGTAATCCGCTTCAAAAGTTGCAGTTCGTTCATAACTCACCTCTTCCAAAGGGACATGAATTCAGTATAGCTCGTTTTCAGGCGCGTCAGAAAACCTCCAGCCAGACTCCTACCGCAGGCGCCCGCGTTGCATCCGCTCTATGGCAGGAACCGGGCAACCAGTCCCAAATACAGTCTCGGTGCCGGTCCGGCGCGGTGGGTATTGCCCCCCACCCGTCGATGCGCGGTGCGCACCCTGCGCCTTCTGTTCCTCGGATCAAGATCTGCCCCGGAATTGATCCGGCGTCCAGGGCAGGATATGGCCAACGCATTGCCTCGGGGTTAGTGATCTGTCCCCTGTCAGCGTCAGACAACAGTCACAAAGTCACCATAGGGCACAAGCGCGGCATCGCCAGTCAGTAATGTCAATGGCTCGGTCATTGCCTGCGCCACCAGCGCCCGATCGAACGGATCGGCATGATGACCGGGAAGCGTTGAAACCCGAATCGCATGCTCCGGTGAAAAGGACAAGAGTTTCAAGCCCGTCGTCTCAGCGGCCTTGACGAGCCGCGCGACATCGACGCGAAATTCATCGCGCCGCAGGACGGCCCTGATCGCGATCTCCCAGAAGCTGACCGCCGAGACATGACATTCCGCCCCCGGTGTATTCATGATTTCCCGCGCCTCGCGCGAGAGCTTGGGCGAATCGTCGAGCGTCCAGAGAAAAATGTGCGTGTCGAGCAGCAGCCTCATTTCGCGCGCCGCCCCTCGAACAGCGCGAGGACATTATCAGGCAGCGGCGCGTTGAAATCGTCCGGCACGCGTATCTTCCCCTTCAACACACCGAACTTGAGCGCGCGCGGCTTTCCAATCGGAACCAGCTTCGCGCGACGGCGACGCCATGCTGTTCGAGGGACGTGACGGCAGATACAATGCGAAACATAGGCTGGTCTCGTTATGGTTGTGGAGAGCTTGAGAACTTCCCACCTTACCAGAGGAGTACCGGCCTTCCTTACGTCCGCCGTGTCTCAGAACAAAAACGAATTAACCGATCCAAACTACCTTGAAAATACAGTGACACCGGCGCCTGCCGCGCCTCAGCTATCGACGGTCATAACAACAAGCACGGATTCACGCCTCGGGCAGCAGGAGATGAAACGCTCGCCGATTCGGCAACCGGTAAGTCCGGAAGTCCCGGTAGTCCGTAGTCACGATGAGATCGGTGTTCCTCGCGGCGGCCAGCCAAACGAGGGTCGCGTCGGCGAAGTCGATCTGCCGGTCGCGATACCCCTTCATCCATTCCAGCATCGAGCGCACCGCTTGCAGATCGAAGTCCACCACCTCGACACGGGATTCAAGGAGCCAGTCGAAAAACGCCGTGCGGTGGAGCTCGAGCACGAACGCACATTCGGTGACGACCGGCCAGGTGGTGATCAACTGGTCCGTGCCGCGAAGCGACGCAAACAGCGCAACGACGCGTTCATGCGCGGAATCGCGCTCCCGGATCAGCGCGACGATCGCGCCCGTGTCAACCAGAATATTTCGCACGCAGCGCGCGCCGCATGGCATCGCTGGAGCTTGGGCTGCGGCGGCGCTTGGGCTCCGGTCGCAGCCGGGCCGCGATGCGCTGGTAGGCGACGAAGGCCGGATGTTTTCCCGTTTCGTCGTCGAGCTCGAGCAGCAGCTCCAGACCGCGCTCGATCACCTCGGTCTTCGAAACGCCATGCTGTGCGCAATACGCGGCAAGGCGAGACTCCAGCTCGCGACTCAGTCTGGCGGACGTCGGCATCGGGAATCCCTATCTGTACTACGAGTCCGTAGGACGATAGCACACCCGCACCGTAGCCGCAAGGGCAGAGGCGTCACCCGCAAGCTGAAAGGCATCGACCGCGTCCGCCGCGGCGTGGCTCTCGCGAGATCAGCGAGTCACGCAGTACCGACTTCGACCCAGGAATTAGCATTCGCGAGCCGGACCCGACGTTCCGCGAGCTACCAATCACTAATCACCAGTCACCGCCTTTAGGCCACGAACTACGTACCATTCCTTTCAATCCCTTCTTTTCAATACCCCCTTGAGGGGTACCCTTGAGGGGGACGACCGACGACCCGCGCGCTCGGTTATGCCACAAGGCGAGCCTTTCGGCTGTTGAAAAAGTTACCTTCTTCCCCTGTATTTCGGCTGATGAAAAAGTTGCACTGACCCTCTTTACTCTCGGTTGCTCCGAATCACCTTCGGCTATGAGGCAAAGGGATTCACGACAGTAAGTCGCTCTTCGAAGACGCGTCCGTGCTGGAAATCCTCGGAGTAAAGCGTGTCACACGCGGACAGCAGTGCCGCAGCAACGATCAGCGCATCCCAATAGGCAACACCCGCCTGTTCTTCGATTTCCATCGCCCTCGCCACCACGCTCGAGTCCAATGCCACGACATTGCAACCTGCGAGGAGTTCGTTAGCCAGTTGATGGCGCGTCGCGGTGTCCAGCCCAAGCTTGACGCGGCAGACGTTTAGAAACTCGCTGATGACCTGGACGCTGATGGTCGGCTGAGCTTCGAGAATGGCTTCCGCCCTCTCGACCTTTGCAGCATCCTGGCCGAACGCGTAGACGACGATATTCGTGTCAACGAAGACCGGCACGGTCGTATAACTCGTCTCGGTTGATCCTGGTTCCGTTGTGCCGGCCACGATGCCGTCGGAACAGCGTGAGATCCACGCGGCGTTGCGCGGGGACAACCGTCGCGCTGCGCGCCTTCACGTTCTCGGCAAAACCAAGAATCTCGGCTGCCTGGAGATCAGGCAGATCCTTTACAACCTGGTAGATTTTCTCGGCAATTCCCATAGGGCCCTTCGTTAACCCGTTTGACGGAAAGCCTAGTTTATCCGCTTCCGCGGTCGCTTTCACCTTGCCAAGGGTATTTTCCACCTCCGTCAGTTTTCCTCCCACACACGACCGGATACGCAGTTCTGCACCCCATATCTTCACGTTATAGATAGTATCGGGCTTTGACGATATTGGCCGTCTTACCCCGCTACCACACCTCATCCGCTTCCTGTTCTCCGGATCAAATCCGATGCCGAAGGCGAGTCACGAGCCACGTACCACGTACCACGAGCCACGCGCTCGTTAGTGATCTATCCCCTCGGTTCCCTCTGAGGTCTCGTAGGGCATCTTGGCTCGCCGGGCGCAGTCCTGCCAGTATAACTTTCGTTTAACAGCGTGCTATAATTTTTTGTGTCCCGTTACTGGAGAACATGACATGAGCAATGCAACCCTGCGGGCGCTCGGCGGCAGCGTGGCGCTCACCATCCCGAAGAAGCTGCTGGAAACGGTTGGGCTGGGCGTGGGCGACCGGGTAAGCATCGCCATCGAGTCGGGGCGCCTCGTGGTCGCGCCCACGGTCCGGCCTCGCTATCGCCTGGCGGACTTGCTCGCACAGTGCAAGGGCAAGCGATTCGCCATTGACCGCGAATGGGAAGCCGCGCGGCCTGTCGGGCGCGAGGTAATATGAAAGCAGAGGTGCCGGAGCGCGGCGACATCTTGCGCGTAAGTCTCGACCCCACGATCGGACCGGAGCAAGCCGGGACACGCCCGGTGCTTGTTCTCACGCAACACGAATTCAACCGGCGCGGGCTCGCGTTCGTGTGCCCGGTTACGCAAGGCGGCGAGTACGCGCGAGACGCAGGCTTCGCCGTGTCGCTTTCGGGCGCGGGCACCGACACGCAGGGCGTTGCCCTCTGCCATCAAGCACGCTCGATTGCGTGGAAAGCACGCTCTGCTCGCTTCCTTGAGCGGGCACCCGAAGCGGTAATCGCCGACGTGCTCGCGCGCGTGGCGGCGCTGATCGAATAGGCGCCCGAATTCGCGGCGCATGAAGCGGCGCGATCATGGGCAACGCGAAACCGCGCGCTGATTCCACCAGCCAACGGAACTCCGACCATGACCGTGGTGCCGCGGCATCGGCGGTGTTACGATACTCGAGAGGCTCTTGACGCTGGAGTCCACACCCCCAACCCAGCGCACTGCCGTGCGGTGTGAGACGACTGCGAAAGCAGTGGGAACGTTGGCCGAAACCTTCGGCGACTTGTACTAGGGGGCCACGTTTGCAGCGCAAGCAACGGGCGCACATCGTGTGTCGTGCTAGCGCCGCCTTCATGCTCGGCCAGCGCATTGCCTACAGCTTTCCGACCCACGAACGTCCCACGAACGTCCCACGAACCACGTACCACGAGTCACGTACCACGAACCACGGCCCACGAACAACGAGCCACGTACCACGAACCACGTCCCACGACCCACGTCCCACGAGCCACGTACCATTCCTTTCAATCCCCCTTCTTCTCAATACCCCCTTGAGGGGTACTTGAGGGGGACGACCGACGACCCGCGCGCTCGGTTATGCCACAAGGCGAGCCTTTCGGCTGATGAAAAAGTTACTCTGACCCTCTTTCCCGCTGTCAACCCGCGGGCGACTTGCCGCACGCCCACTTCCCGATCCGCGGCGACACCATGCGTAGCGTCCTCGAAACGAATAACGTCGTCTTCACCGCCTTCGGCGACTCCGCCAAGCTGGAAAACACCGAAATCGCGAGCCGCGGCGCCGCCTCAACCGTGCGCGCGCGCTGCCTGCGCACCCCGGCGACCGCCGCCACACCAACCGTAGTGCTGGCCGCCCGGGGGCTCCGTCAGTATAACTTTTGTTTAACAAGGTGCTAAAATACCCGCGGCATTCGACGTATGGAGAATGTGACATGACCAACGCAACCCTGCGAGCGCTCGGCGGCAGCGTAGCGCTCACCATTCCGAAGAGACTGCTGGAAACGATCGGGCTGAACGCGGGCGACCGCGTAAGCCTCGCCATCGAATCGGGGCGCATCGTGGTAGCGCCCACGGTGCGCCCTCACTATCGCCTGGCGGACTTGCTCTCGCAGTGCAAGGGCAAGCGATTCGCCGTCGACCGCAAGTGGGAAGCGGCGCCGCCCGTCGGGCGTGAAGTCATATGAAGGCAGGGGCGCCGGAGCGCGGCGACATCTTCCGTGTCGGTCTCGACCCGACGATCGGCCCGGAGCAGGCCCGGACGCGCCCCGTGCTGGTTCTCACGCAGCACGAATTCAATCGACGCGGGCTCGCTTTCGTTTGTCCCATTACGCCGGGCGGCGAGTACGCGCGTGACGCAGGATTTGCCGTGTCGCTCCTGGGCGCCGGCACCGAGACCCAAGGCGTTGTCCTATGCCATCAAGCACGCTCGATTGCGTGGAAAGCGCGCTCGGCTCGCTTCATTGAGCGCGCGCCCGACGCGGTGACCGTAGACGTGCTCGCGCGCGTGGCAGCGCTGATCGAATAGGCCTCCATAGGATCTCCGCGGTGATCATCCGCGGAGACCAGGTCGCGAGTGGTGCGCATCGAATTCAGAACGTGCCGATCACACCACGGCGACAAGCTCGGAGCATTGCGCCGGCTGCGGATCTGCCGTGTGTCGCGGCGAGGCTCAGAGCGTGGCGATGCCTGCGCTGCGCGCGGCCACGAGCTGCTGCGTGTCCAGCGACGCCAAGGGCAACCCCAGGCGCCTGGCGAGCTCCAGGTAGGCCACGTCATAGACCGCGAGCCGCAGCGGACGCGATAG
>Ga0155935_1189_pt1 | contig 25106 bp, 25 predicted proteins | sample RifCSPlowO2_02_FD_107589 | JGI IMG/M metagenome (GOLD analysis project Ga0155935, IMG submission 107589) | Betaproteobacteria bacterium RIFCSPLOWO2_02_64_14
CGATCATCAACTACATCCGCCGCAACTACGGCATGCTGATCGGCGAGACCACGGCCGAACTGATCAAAAAGGCGATCGGTTCCGCGTTCCCGGGCTCGGAAGTGCGCGAGAAGGAAGTCAAGGGCCGCAACCTTGCCGAGGGCATTCCACGAAGCTTCACGATTTCGAGCAACGAGATCCTGGAAGCGCTCACCGACCCGTTGAACAGCATCGTCTCGGCCGTCAAGTCCGCGCTCGAACAAACCCCGCCTGAACTCGCCGCCGATATCGCCGAGAAGGGCATGGTGCTCACGGGCGGCGGGGCGCTCCTGCGCGACATCGACCGCCTGTTGATGGAGGAAACGGGGCTGCCGGTGATCATCGGCGAGGATCCGCTCACCTGTGTCGTACGCGGCTGCGGCAAGGCGCTCGAGAAGATGGAGCGGCTCGCCAGCATTTTCACCTATGACTGAGCGAAGTGCGAGGCGTGAGGGGTGAGGCGTAGATTGAGCATGAGCGGCTTAACTCCTCACGCTTCACGCCTAGGAGTTTGTCGGACTTGGGTCGGACAAACTCCTAATGCAAAACCGCCCGCATGAAAACGGAAGAAAAAGCAGTGAACACCTCATTTTGAGCGTGCTCGCGCGCCCATTGGAGGGCAAGATCTGTCGTAATCATCAGATTCATCCCAAATCCGCAGGCGGTTTTGCTGTTAACAGCCTGTCGGACGCCTAAGCCCGACAGGCTGCTAGATGGAACACTCCCCGCCTCCGTTTTTCAAGACCGGCCCCACCCCTCTCGCCCGCCTGCTGATTTTTTCCGCTTTGTCGCTCGTGCTGCTCGTCGCGGATGCCCGCTTTCGGTATCTCACCGTGCTGCGCGAGGCTGCTTCCGTGGTCGTCTACCCGCTGCAGCGCATCGCCAGCGCGCCCGCGAGCATCGCGCGCCGCGCGGGTGAATTCTTCGTCACTCATTCCGCGTTGCGCGAGCAGAACGCGCGCCTGACGCAGGACCACGTCGCCAAGGCCGCGGCCCTGCAGCAGCTGCAGGCGCTGCAGGCGGAGAACGCTCACCTGCGCGGACTCCTGGGCACGCGCGAGCGGGTGAACGCCAAATCCACGCTGGCCGAAGTGCTCTATGCCGCGCGCGACCCGTTCACGCGCAAAATCGTCATCGACCAGGGACTTCAGCACGGCGTCAAGGCCGGCCAACCCGTGATCGACAGCATCGGCGTGGTGGGCCAGATCACGCAGACCTACCCGTGGCTCTCCGAGGTCACGCTCATCACCGACAAGGGACAGCTCGTGCCGGTGCTCAATGTGCGCAACGGCCTGCGCGCGGTGCTCGCGGGCACCGGTAACGACGGCATGCTCGAGCTCAAGTTCATTCCGCTCAATGCCGATTTCCAGAACGGCGATCGCCTTGTCACCTCGGGTATCGACGGCGTCTACCCGCCGGGACTACCGGTAGCCGAGGTGTCCAACGTCGAGCGCAACGCGGCCTACCTCTTCGCGCGCATCGAGTGCAAGCCGCTCGCCGGGGTCAACAGCAATACGCAGGTCCTGATTGTCGACGCCGAGCGTCAACTGCCGGATCGCCCGGCCATAGCGGATAAGCCCGCGCCGTCCAGGAAGTTGAGGAAGGGCATGTGATGCACGCGCGCGTGATGGCCCCCCAGGAAATCCTGCTGCCGGTAAAGCCCGCGTTCATCGTCGTCACGCTCCTCGGGGCGCTGTTCCTGAACCTGCTGCCCTGGTCCGGAGCGTGGCTGTGGTTGAGGCCCGATTTCGTCGCGCTCGTCGTGCTCTACTGGTGCGTCGAGCAACCGCGCCGGATTGGTTTCACGGCTGCCTGGCTGCTGGGGTTGCTGATGGATATCGCCGACGGCAGCCTGTTCGGCCAGCATGCGCTCGCTTACGCCGTTCTTGCCTACGCCGGCATCGTGCTGCACCGCCGGGTGCAGCGCTTCTCGATCGCACCCCAGGTGCTGCACGTCATCCCGCTGTTGCTGCTGAACGACGTGATCGTGCTCGTGATCCGAACCGTGGCGGGCAGCGATTTTCCGGGTTACCAGTACTTCATCGGCAGCTTCATAGGCGGAGCGTTGTGGCCGCCGCTCAGCTTCCTGCTCAAGCTCCCGCAGCGGCCCGCCCCCGATCCGGACCATGTCTGAGCTGACGATCAATCCCGGCGTCGAGCTCCGCAATTCTCAGCTCGAGATTCACCACTTCCGGCTGCGGCTGGCGATCGTCGCCGGTTTCGTGCTGACGATGTTCTCCCTGCTGTTCGTGCGGTTCTTCTACCTGCAGGTGATCCAGTACGAGCACTACCACACGCTCGCGGAAGCCAACCGCATCTCGATCGTGCCGATCGTGCCCAACCGCGGCATTATTTCCGACCGCAACGGCGTGATACTCGCGCACAATTATTCCGCGTACACCCTGGAGATCACGCCGGCCAAGGTCGACGACCTCGAGGCGCTGATCAACGAGCTTGCCGAAATCGTCGATATCGCTCCGAAGGACCGCCGGCGCTTCAAGAAGCTGCTGGAGGAGAGCAAGCGCTTCGACAGCCTGCCGATCCGCACGCGGCTATCCGAGGAGGAGATCGCGCGCTTTGCGGCCAACCGCTACCGGTTCCCGGGCGTGGAGGTGAAGGCGCGCCTGTTCCGCCAATACCCGCAGGCAGAGCTCTTTTCCCACGTCGTGGGGCATATCGGCCGCATCAATCAGCGCGATCTCGACCAGCTCGAAGCCGATGAGTTGCTCGCCAACTACCGCGGCACCGACTACATCGGCAAGACCGGGCTGGAGCAGAGCTACGAGCGTCATCTGCACGGCACGACCGGCGTCGAAGAAGTGGAGGTCGACTCGGGAGGTCGTGCGGTGCGCACGCTCTTGCGGACGCCGCCGGTGTCCGGCAGCAACCTCGTGCTCAAGCTCGATGCCAGGCTGCAGGAGGTCATTTATCGCGCCTTCGGTGACCGGCGCGGGGCGGTGGTCGCGATCGAGCCCGGTACCGGCGGCGTACTCGCGTTCGTGAGCAAGCCGGGTTTCGATCCCAATCTTTTCGTCGACGGCATCGATCCGCAAAACTGGAACGAGCTCAATAACTCGCCTGACCGCCCGATGGTCAACCGGGCGCTTGCCGGCACCTATCCCCCGGGCTCCACGTTCAAGCCGTACATGGCGCTCGCCGCGCTCACCTACGGCAAGCGCACCCCGCAGCAGACGATCAGCGATCCCGGGTATTTCATGTTTGGCGGCCACATGTTCCGCGACAGCCGGGTCGGGGGCAATGGCGTGGTCGACATGTACAAGTCGATCGTCGTCTCCTCCGACACCTACTACTACATGCTCGCCAACGACCTTGGCATCGACGCCATCTCCCGCTTCATGGCCCAGCTCGGCTTCGGCAGCCGCACGGGCATCGACCTCGCCAGCGAGTCTGCGGGGATCCTCCCCTCGCAGGAGTGGAAGATGAAGCGCTTCAAGCAAAAATGGTATGCGGGTGAGACCATCAGCATCGGCATCGGCCAGGGCTACAACGCCTACACTCCGTTGCAGCTCGCCACGGCGATTGCCACCATTGCCAACGATGGCGTCATGTTCCGCCCTCACCTCGTCGACTTCGTCGAGGACATCCGCACCCGAGAGCGCACCTTTATCGAACCGAAGCCCCTGAGAACGCTCGCCGTAAAACCCGAGCACCTTGCGGTGGTGAAGCAGGCGCTCGTCGGCGTCAACAAGGAGGGCACCGGCAGGCGCGCGTTTGCCGGCGCCGAATACGTGAGCGCCGGCAAAACCGGCACGGCCCAGGTAATCGCGCTCAAGCAGGGCGAGAAATACGTGGAGAGCCGCGTCCAGGAGCGCCACCGCGACCACGCGCTGTTCATCGCCTACGCGCCGGCCGATAAACCGAAGATCGCACTCGCGGTGATCGTGGAGAACTCGGGCTTCGGGGCGCGCGCCGCCGCGCCGATCGCGCGCCAGGTCCTCGACTACTACCTGCTCGGGAAAGTGCCGGCGAGCGCGGTGAAGGATGACGATGCCACCCCTGATTAGACGCGTGACACGCCGTCTCACGGCTCATGTCGACGGCCTGCTGCTGGGCGCGGTGCTGCTGTTGATGGCCGCGGGCGTGATCGTGCTCTACAGCGCCTCCAATGCGAGCCTCCCGCGGGTTTCCAGCCAGCTCGTCAACATGCTGGTGGCGCTCGGCGTAATGTGGGTCTTCGCCAATATCCCGCCGCATTATCTGATGCGCCTGTCGCTGCCGGTCTACGTGCTCGGCCTGCTGCTGCTCATCGGCGTGGCGCTTTTCGGCGAGGTGGTGAACGGGGCGCGGCGCTGGCTCAATATCGGCGTCACCCGCATCCAGCCCGCGGAACTGATGAAGATCGCTGTGCCACTGATGCTGGCGTGGTACTTTAACCGCTACGAGGCCACGCTCAAGCTCAGGAATCACATCATCGCGGCGGCACTGCTGGTGCTCCCGGTGGGACTCATCGCGCGCCAGCCCGATCTCGGCACGGCAGTCCTGATCTTCGCGGGCGGCTGCTACGTGCTGTTCCTGGCCGGCCTGTCGTGGCGCATCATCGCCGGCGTGACGGTTGCGGGACTGGCGAGCCTGCCCTTGCTGTGGCCGGTCATGCACGACTACCAGCGCCAGCGCATCCTGACGCTGCTCGATCCCGCGCAGGATCCGCTGGGGGCAGGCTACCACACCATACAGTCGACGATCGCCGTCGGCTCGGGCGGCCTGCTCGGCAAGGGCTGGATGAACGGCACACAGACCCACCTCGATTTCATCCCCGAGCGCACCACCGACTTCATCTTCGCGGTTTACTCCGAGGAGTTCGGGCTGTTGGGCACTGTCGTTCTGCTGTTCCTGTTCCTGCTCGTCATTGCGCGCGGCATCGTGATCACCGCTAATGCGCCGACACTGTTCACGCGCCTTCTGGCCGGCGCCATCGCACTCACGTTTTTCACGTATGCGTTCGTCAACATGGGCATGGTGAGCGGCATCCTGCCGGTGGTGGGCGTTCCCCTGCCGCTGATCAGCTACGGCGGAACCTCGCTGGTGACGATCTGTCTGGGCTTTGGTATCTTGATGAGCATCCAGACGCATAAGAAACTCGTCCAGACTTAGGATTGAGGAGTCAGGATTGAGGATTGAGTTAAGAACGATTCCCCGCCCGACCCCCGGGTGCGGGGAGCGATTTTCCCCTCGATCCTCGATCCTCGATCCTCGATCCTTTTCCACTATCCGTATTGTCGTTTTCGTCCTCGGGACGATAATGCTCACCGGCTGCGGCACCTTCACCAAGCGCGAAGCGCCCGCCGCCAAGGCGCCGTCCTCGGCGCCCGCACCGCGCGGCGGCTACTATCTCGACGACGGTCCCGGCGAGAACCCGCCGGTCGATTTGGACGGGGTCCCCGACGCCGCGCCCAAGCTCGAGCCGCTGCACCGCGGCGCGAGCCGTCCCTACAGCGTGATGGGCCGCAACTACGCGCCGATGACCTCGCTCGCGCCGTACAAGGCGCGTGGAGTCGCCTCGTGGTACGGACGGCGTTACCACGGCAAGCAAACATCGTCGGGAGAAATCTACGACATGTACGCCATGACCGCGGCGCACACGACGCTGCTGATCCCGAGTTACGCCCGCGTCACCAATCTCGCCAACGGCAAATCAGTGGTGGTGCGCATCAATGACCGCGGGCCGTTTGTCGACGGCCGGGTGATCGACCTCTCCTATACCGCCGCCCACAAGCTCGGCGTGCTGGGCGGCGGCAGCGCGATGGTGGAAGTGGAAAGTATCCTGCCGGGCGACATCACGCCAGCGGCCGTGGCGTCCGCTCCAGCACAGTCGGCGTCAGCTGCCCTGCGTGACCGTACACCCACGACGGCGGCGCGCGCACCAGAGCCGATTGCGGTGCCACTCCCCGCGCCCGAGACACAACCGGCAGCGGTAACCGCCGCGCCTGAGATCCCCATGACCAGGGAAGCTAACGGCGTTTACCTGCAGCTTGGCGCATTCGGATCAAGGGAAAATGCGGAAAACTACCTCGCGAAGCTCAGGCTTCAGATCGACTGGCTGGCCGACCGTCTGCACGTGTTCCCGCGCGACGGGCTCCACCGCGTACACGCCGGGCCATACACCAACCAGACCGAAGCGCGGCAAATCGCCAAGCGCATCGGTCAGGCGCTGGGGATCAAGCCGATGGTCTTAGTGCGGTGAACGGTGGGCGGTAAGCGATAAGCGATCTTGCTGCTCACCCGCTGAACGCTTACCGCAATGCGCGAGATCCCTGCCCCTTTGCGACCGGCGGTACGACTGTCTCCCGCTACTGCTTGCCCTCGAGCCGCAGTAGCGCGTGAATTATCTCCACCACCATGCGTCTATGGGTATCGTTCAGGAGATCGAACTTCTTTGACGGCCAGCCGTGGTCCAGCCGGTAGGAGCCGGTCTCCTGCCGCACCATCGACGGCTGGCGTTCCTCCTTCCGCTCGACCTCGCCGAAGCGCAGCCAGGGCGCCGAGACATCCAGCCATAATCCCAGAACACGGATTTTATCCTGTGAAGGCAGTGCCTTTCCCGAAAGCCATTTTCGTACCGCCTGGGTGGAAACCGGGTTGCCGTGATACCGCAGGTTGAATTCGCGGGCGACAAGCGTCGGGCTGCTCATGTCGATACGCGCCCTGCGTATCGCTTCCTTGAGTCGCCTGCTGAAGCCTTGTTTCTCATCAGCGAGGGTCATGCTTGAAAACACTACCACCAAGCATGACGGCGATAGGTTACTATCGATTGCGAAATATAGTAACCGATAGTATCATATGGATGGACCGGATCGCTGCGCGCCCGGTATCGGGGGCTCTGGCGCCGCAATCCGCCGATATGGCCTGGTACAAGCAAGACCTTCTTACAAACCTCGACCGCATCGCGATGGGGATCGCGATCGTGCGTCTGGACGGCACGCTCGAACATGCCAACGCGTATCTACGCGAGATGCTGGGAGTCCGCGGCGGCGAACCGTTCGATCCGTCCTTCAGCTTTTTGGAGGCTCCGGCGCAACCGGACGGTCAGGACGAGTCCCGGCAGCGGGGCGTCGATGGTACCGGGTGCCGTGATTTGCGCGTTCACACCAGCAACGGAAAAATGCTCGACGTCCTGCACGCAGTCTATCCGCTATGCGACGACGCCGGCGTCGTCACCCACCACGTTCACCTCCTGCAACACTCCGGCGATGAACAGCGGCTGGAGAAACTTTCCAGGCTGGCATTTTACGATGCCCTTACCGGGCTACCGAACCGCAATCTGTTCAACGACCGGCTGGCTCGTGCGTTGGCAGTCGGAACTCGCAACTGCACCTCTTTTGCCTTGCTCTATATCGATATTGACCACTTCAAGCAGGTCAACGACACCTTCGGGCACGAGGCCGGCGACGATCTGCTGTGCGAGGTCGCCGCGCGCCTCACGCAGTCGCTGCGGGCAAGCGATACCGTGGCGCGCTGGGGCGGCGATGAATTCGTTGTCATACTCGACGGCGTCACGGATCAGCAGTCAGCCGCACGCGTCGCATCCACACTGCTTGCTGCGTGCGGCGAGCCTTGCATGGTGCGCGGACACGAGTGCCGGGTTACGCTGAGCGCAGGCGCGAGCTTCTACCCGCGGGACGGTTACGATGCGGCCAGGCTGTTGGAGCGCGCGGACCGCGCGATGTACGAGGCCAAGGCACGCGGCCGTAACGGCTACCGCATCGAGGAATCCCCGGGAAAATACGGGCTGACCGCGGCATAAGCGCCGCAGGTCGATATCGGGAAGTCGCCGGGATCGGGCGTGACAGTTCTCCGGACTTCGGCCCGCGGCGGAGCGACGAATCTCGTATATGAGTTTTCTAGAGCACATACCGAGCCAGGTCCTCGCTCTGCGCGAGGTCCCTGAGCCGCGCATCGACGTACGCAGCGTCGATCACCACCGTCTCGCTGGAAAGCCGGCCGGCGCCAAAGGAGATCTCTTCCAGCAGCTTCTCCATCACGGTATACAGGCGGCGGGCACCGATGTTCTCGGTCTTCTCGTTGACCTGCCACGCAATCTCGGCCAGCCGCGCGATCCCATCCGGGCGAAACTCCAGGCGCACCTGCTCGGTCGCAAGCAATGCCTGATACTGCCGCGTGAGACAGGCATCCGTATTGGTGAGTATCTGCTCGAAATCGGCCACCGAAAGGCTCGCCAATTCGACGCGTATCGGAAAGCGCCCCTGCAGTTCGGGTATGAGGTCCGAGGGTTTCGCGAAGTGAAACGCGCCGCTGCCGATGAAAAGAATGTGGTCGGTATTGATCATGCCGTACTTGGTGCTCACCGTGGTGCCCTCGACCAACGGCAACAGATCGCGCTGCACCCCCTGGCGCGAGACGTCCGCGCCCGCCATCTCGGAACGGCTCGCAATCTTGTCGATCTCGTCGAGAAACACGATGCCGTTCTGCTCGACGCTCGTGAGGGCCCGCGTCTTGAGCTCGTCGTCGTTGATGAGCTTCGCCGCCTCCTCTTCGGTGATGACCTTCATCGCCTCCCTGATCCGGAGCTTGCGCATCCGCTTGCGACCACCTCCGAGATTCTGGAACATGCCCTGGATCTGCGTCGTGAGTTCCTCCATGCCCGGCGGCGCCAGGATTTCCATCTGCGCCTGCATCGCCGCGACTTCGATCTCGATTTCTCTGTCGTCGAGCTCGCCTTCGCGAAGTTTCTTGCGGAATTTCTGCCGTGTCGCGCCGTCGCGCTCGGGCGAGCCTTCGGAAAATCCGTCGCGCGCCTGCGGCAGCAGCACGTCGAGGATGCGCTCCTCCGCGAGGTCTGCCGCCTGGTGGCGCACGCGGCGCGTCTCCTGTTCGCGCATGTCCTTGACCGCGGACTCCGCGAGGTCGCGGATGATGGTATCGACGTCGCGCCCGACATACCCGACTTCGGTGAACTTGGTCGCCTCGATCTTGATGAATGGGGCATTTGCCAGACGCGCGAGGCGCCGCGCGATTTCGGTTTTGCCCACGCCGGTGGGGCCGATCATGAGGATATTCTTGGGCGTGATCTCCTGGCGCAGCGGTTCCTCGACCTGCTGGCGCCGCCAGCGGTTGCGCAGTGCGATCGCGACCGCACGCTTCGCCTCCTGCTGGCCGACGATATGCTTGTCCAGTTCGTGGACGATTTCCTGCGGGGTCATCTGGCTCATGGCGTGAACGGTGAACGGTGAACGGTGAACGGTGAAAACCGGAGGGGCGCGGCGCCAACCCGCGATTTACCGTTCACGATTCGAGATTCACTCGAGAATCTCTATGACGTGCTGCTGATTGGTGTAAATGCAAAGATCGCCGGCGATGGCGAGCGCCTTCTTGACGATCGTTTCCGGCGGCATATCGCAATTCTCGAGCAGCGCCCGCGCCGCCGCTTGCGCGAAAGGCCCGCCGCTGCCGATCGCCACCAGACCGAGTTCCGGCTCCAGAACGTCTCCGCTTCCGGTGATGACCAGCGAGGCTTCGCGGTCCGCAACCACGAGCATCGCCTCCAGACGCCGCAGCATGCGGTCCGTGCGCCAGTCCTTGGCGAGCTCGACCGCCGAGCGCATGAGGTTGCCCTGGTGCTTCTCGAGCTTAGCCTCGAAGCGCTCGAACAGCGTGAATGCGTCCGCCGTGCCGCCGGCAAACCCGGCGAGTATCCGGTCGTGGTAGAGGCGCCGCACCTTGCGCGCGCTCGCCTTGATCACGACGTTGCCGAGGGTCACCTGTCCGTCGCCGCCGAGCGCTACACGCGCGCCGCGCCGCACCGACAGGATGGTCGTGCCATGAAAAATTTCGTTGCTCATCGATATCACTGCGAATTATAGCCGGCCGCGGCGCGCCGCGTTGTTCTCAGGAGACACCCTCGAGTTTGAATACGACCGGCACCAGCACCCACGCTTCCACCGCCTCGGCGCCGCGCCGCCCGGGAACGAAACGCCACGTCTTCACGGCGTCGAGCGCGGCGCCGTCGAGGTGGGCCGAGCCACTGCTTTTCTCGACGCTCACCTGCACGGGGACGCCCTCGCGGGTGACCAGCAAGCGCAGGGTTACGGTTCCCTGCTCGCCGTTGCGCCGTGCAATGAGCGGGTAGCGCGGGGCCGGATTGCGCAGGTACGCCGCGTTGAGCGCTGGCGGTACCAACGGAGCGTCGACTCCTGCGTTTCCCGGTTCCGGGGCCATCGCGCGCGTCTCGTCGTGTTTTGCCGGCGGCACTGTGTAGGCGGGCTCGGCTGGGAGACGCGAATCCGGAAGGTTGAGCAACGGCGCCACCGGTCCTGCCGCGCGCTGCGCCACAGGCGGGATTTGCGCCGGTGCCTTGGGCGCGATCCGTTCTGGCGCGCCCTTGCGCCGCGGTGGCGGCGGCACGGCCGGTGCGGGCGGCGTAACCGGCGGCGCTTCGGGCTTCAGGATCACCACCTCCAGCGCACTCACCCTGGCGAGCGCGCCGCCACGCATGAAAGGCGGCCCTACGGTCAGGGCTGCGGCGTGCAACGCAGCGCTGGCCGCGAGGAATATGAGCAGCAGTCGGCCGTGTCGGTGCGACCGCGCCGCCAACGTGCCGGAAAACTCGCCACCGTGTTCGATCACCAGGGACATGCCTCGTGCGCCGCGAGCGTGCAATGTTAACGCGCGGGGTGGACTGGGGGGTAGCTCATCACTGAGCGGTGGGTCGTCGTGCCCCGCGGGCGAACACCGGCAACGCGAGCATTGCCATTGCCCATACGATCACCGCGCCCGACGGAAGATCGAACGCGGCGGAAGCCGCGAGCCCGACCGCATAAGCCGCGGCGCCCAGGGCATAGCAGGCAGCCAGCCGCGAACGTTGCAGCCGACAGGTTGCCAGCGCATCCTAGTGCAACAGCGACTCAACCATCCAGACAGTGCCGATGCCAATGGTCATCAGGCCGATCTGCCATCCGATGTCGCGGGCGCTGTTCTGCCGATGCATGTCGGGAATAAGATCCGCAACCGCGATGTAAATGAAGCAGGACGCGGCGAGTAGCAGCGCGTACTGCACCATAGACTGAGCGCCCTCGAGCAAGAAATAGCCCACGATGCCGCCCGCTACCGACATTAGGCTGACGGCAAGATTGAGCCATAGCGCGCGTCCCCTGCCGTAGCCGGCCTTGAGCAGCACCACGAAATCTCCGAGTTCCTGCGGGATCTCGTGCGCCATGATCGCGAGCGTCGTAGTAATGCCCAACCTGATGTCGGTAAGGAAGGCCGCAGCGATCAACACGCCGTCCACGAAGTTATGAAACGCATCGCCCACCAGGATCAGTATTCCGGAAGGCTTGCGCGTTCCGCGGTCGTCGTGCTCGTGGCGGTGACGCCAGAGCGCCACCTTTTCCAGAAGGAAGAACGCCAATATGCCAGCCAACACGATTCCAAACAGCGAGTGCGCATCGGTGGATTTCTCGAAGGCTTCCGGTAACAGGCCGAGGAACGCCACTCCAAGCAGAACGCCCGCGGAGTAGCTCACCATGCGCGGCACCCATCCCGAAAGCAGCGAGTAGGCAACCGTCGCCGCCAACAGAACACTCACGGCACCGCCGGCGAGCCCGGCCCCGATGATCCAGAACAGCGTTGCGTGCAAGGCGTGCTACCCGTTGCAAATCAGTTGCATTGCGAGAGCCATATCGGTAATCGTCGTCTCCCTGCCAGAAGGTCAATGCCGATGTTGCGCGTGAGCCCGCGACCGGCGTTGGGCCGCTGCCGCAGGCGCGCAGCCGGCGCACAGGCCCTTAACCGTCAACTCGACCTCCTGCGGGTGGAAACCGGAGGGCAGCGGGACGCTGCGCGCCGCCGTCGCCTCGTCCAGGCAGATGACCTCGCCGCAGTCGTTGCACTTGAAATGGGCGTGGGCGTGAGTGCGTTCGGGTTCATCGCCTGCCGCGTTGAAACGCCATACCCGGTCGTCGCCGGCGATCTTGTGAGCGAGGTGATGGGAGGTCAGCCATTCCAGCACCCGGTAGACCGTCACGCGGTCCATCCCCGCGCCGCGATTGACGCGCCCTTCAATCTCATGGTGGCTCAGCGCGCGACGGGCTGCCAGAAGGACGGCCAGCACTTCGACGCGCTGCCGAGTCACGCGCGCGCCGGTGCGCTGCACCAGATCTTCGGCACGATCGTGAAACGTCGGCGTCATGGGCGTCATTAAATCATGGGCTGCGTTTTCGCGCAACTCTGTTGCATTAGAACTCCGGGCTCTCGCCCGGCGAAATACCCGGCGACGGGTTGCTGTTGTTTCAAACGGTGCGAATCGCGGTGCCGCCCCCGCAATTCGAATCCTCCCCTGAAGGACATGAATGCACTTCGACAGTAATGTGCACCAGGCCGAGATCGGACGGAAGCAGTCGTTTGTAGAATTCCGGCGGCCTTGGATGGTGAGTGACCCCGGATCTTCCGGCGCGCCGATTCCTCAACCTGCCTGTCAAGGAGGATCGCGCTGGTCTGGCGCTGCAGACTGTCCGCGAGGAGGGCCATCGAGCCAAACAGAATGCCCGTCGCGATCTCGACCACCATCATGATCGACGTGATTCCAATGACGATCAGCGTCCGGACTTCGCCCGGTCGCTTACGGTCCTGACCAAAAATATGAGCATGCTGCCAAGAACTAAGGTCGCTAACGTGCATGGAAGCTCCGTTCAATTGGGGGACGCAAGGCCGATTTTAGCCGGGCATGTCCCGGCCTTGTGGACCGGTATACTCACCGCGATGAAATTTCTTCTCTTGCGCCTGATCGACGTCTATAGGCTGCTGTTGAGTCCATTCTTCGGAACTCAATGCCGCTTCTACCCGACGTGCTCGGCCTACGCGCGCGAGGCGATCGAAACCCACGGTTCGTGGCGCGGCTCGTGGCTCGCTCTCTGGCGGATACTGCGGTGCAACCCCTGGCACCCGGGCGGCGCCGATCCCGTGCCGCCGGCACCACTGCGGAATACGGAATGATGAATGCGGAATGAAGAATCCCGGGCTCGACATGCCTCCCGATTTACCTCATTCAGCATTCAGCATTTGTCTGCCACCCGGCAGACCAGTCCCTTCAGATACTCGCCTTCCGGAAAGTTGAGCGCGACGGGATGATCGGACGCGGCGTGGAGCCACGCTTCTATGCGCGCCTCGATTCCGGCATCGAGCGCCGCGCCAGCCACGATTTTCTGGAACAAGTCCGCGGACACGCCGCCGGAGCACGAGAAGGTCATCAGCAAGCCGTCCGGACGCAGGAGCTTTAATCCGAGAAGGTTGATGTCCTTGTAGGCGCGTGCGGCCCGCTCCGCATGTGCGGCAGTGGGCGCGAGCTTCGGTGGGTCGAGCACGATGAGGTCGAACCGGCGTCCCTGATCGCGAAATCGCCGCAGCACCTGGAACACGTCGCCTTCGACCCACTCCGCGGATGCGAAGCCGTTGGCGGCCTCGTTGGCGCGCGCGTGCTCAAGCGCCAGGCCCGAACTCTCCACCGCCGTGACCGAACGTGCGCCTCCCGCCAGCGCGTTGAGGGCGAAGCCGCCCGTGTAGGAGAAACAATCGAGCGCGTCGCGGTTCTTCGCGAGCGCGCGCAAGCGCATCCGATTGTCGCGCTGATCGAGATAGAACCCGGTCTTGTGCCCTGACTGCACCTCGACCCCGAATGCGAGGCCGTGCTCATGTAGGGTCAGCGAACCCGCGAGAGGCGCGCCGCGCAGCAGTCCCGTGCGCGGGGTGAGTCCCTCGAGTTCCCGCACGTCGGCGTCCGAGCGCTCCCACAGGCGTGCCGCACCCGTAACACTCATGAGCGCATCCGCAAGCGCCTCACGCCAGCGCTCGGCACCCGCGGAGAGCAATTGCAGCACGACGGTGTCGGCGTAGCGGTCGGCCAGGATGCCGGGCAGCCCGTCCGATTCGCCATGCACGAGCCGCGCGGCATCGGTTATCCCGCTCTCGAACAACGCCGCGCGCGCCTGTACCGCGTGCGTCACGCGCTCATGGAAAAACCCGGCGTCGATCTCGCGTTCGCTCCAGCCCCAGACCCGCGCCCGAATCTGCGATTCGGGACTCCATGCGGCGGCGGCGAGAAACGCGCCGCTGCTCGAACGCACCTCAACCGTGTCACCGGGCGCAGGCTCACCCTCCACGCGTGCCACTGCACCGGAGAATATCCACGGATGCCGGCGCTTGAGCGATTTTTCCCGCCCCGGCTTGAGAACCAGCTTGTGCATGAAAACCTGTTCTCAACTTTTCCGCTTCGCCCGGGGGTGCGCGGCATCATACACTTTGGCGAGGTGCTGAAAGTCGAGTTGGGTATAGACCTGCGTGGTCGAAATGCTGGCATGACCGAGCATGTCCTGCACCGCGCGCAAATCCCCGCTCGACTGCAGCAGATGCGAGGCGAACGAGTGCCGCAGGGCATGCGGGTGCACGCGGCTGCCAAGTCCCTGCTTCAAGGCGTGACGCTTGAGGCGCGCCTGTACGGCGCGCTGGCTCAAGCGTGTGCCGCTGCGGTTGACAAAGAGCGCGTCGTGCCGCACGCCGGGTATCCGCTCGCGCGCGGCGAGCCAGGTCTTCAATGCCGTGATGGCGTGCCTGCCCACCGGGACGATGCGGGTCTTGGCACCCTTACCGGTCACACGCACCGTGGCATCGCCGTAGTTCACGTCCGTAGGGGCAAGCCCGGTCAGTTCCGACAGGCGCAGGCCCGAGGAGTAGAAGAGTTCCAGGATCGCCTTGTCGCGCAATGCCAGCCAATCGTCCCCGGAAACCTCCATCAGCCGGCCCGCTTCGTCGGGCGACAGCGCGTGCGGCAGACGCTTTGCCGCCTTGGGCGCCCGGATACCGAGGCAGGGGTTCTGCCCGAAACCATGCTCGCGTGCGAGATAGTTGAAGAAACCGCGCCAAGCGGACAACATGCGTGCCAGTGTGCGTCCGTCAAGCCCGCGCCCGTGCAGCTGCGCGACAAAGCGGCGGATCTCGCGCACCTCCAGCCGGCCGAGTGGGGTGTCGCCGGCGAGTTCGATCAGCGCGCCGATGTCGCGCGCGTAATTGCGCGTGGTATGCACCGATAGCCGCCGCTCGTTGGCGAGGTGCGCGAGGTAATCGCGCAGGTATCCCTGCGCCGCCTCGGAGCGCGTGTAGCCAGCCTCGCGCGCCTCACGCTTCACGCACACCCAGGTGGTGCGACAGCGCGGTGCTGATCAGTTCCCCCAGACGCTTCAGATACAGCGTGCCCATGTCCGCGTAAAAGCGCTGCGGATCCTCGCTCGCCAGCGCGAGCAGCCCGAACGCCTCGCTGCCGCGCAGCGGTACGTAGGAGAAAGAACGCAGGTGGGGCCCCGCGTCGCCGAACAATCCGATCGTGTCGACCATGGGGTGGGCGCAACAGTAAGGCTGGGTGAGACTCGCGGCGAACTCGCGCGATGCCGTGCTCACGGGTACGGATTCGGGAAGGCCCCCGGGCGCCGCTGCGTGCCAGACGCGCAGCACGACGTGGGGAACGGCGAAGTCCTCGCGCAGGTTCAGATACGCGGTGCTCAGGACACCGGCAACGTCGCGCGCTCCGAGGAGAGCCACCGTGAACCGGTGCATTTTCTCGCTGATGACATCGTTCTCCTCCCCGAACTGGATGACCTCGCGCAGCTTGCCTTCCAGCTGCCTCCCCTTCTCGCGCAAGGTCAGGATCTGGCGCTCGCTGATGGAGATCGTGCGCCCGCCGTGCGGATGGGGCAGGTAGATCTGCGCGAGCGCGTCAGCGTAGTCCTCGAAGAACTCGGGGTGCTCCTGCAGATAGCTCGCGACGTCTTCTGGTTTCATTCGTCTCCCTTGTGGTGCGGCCGAGGCCGGCAGAAATCAGGTTCGGATCACTTGAACACGCGCGCCCGGCTCCGTATGAGATGCGAGGTCCAGTTCGATCTCGCCCTCGAACACGGTGACCGCGGGGCCGGTCATCATTACCGGCGCGCCCGGCCCCGCCCATGATATACCGAGGTCGCCGCCGCGCATCGTAATGGTGACGGCCGGCGCAAGAAAGCCGCGTGCGATACCCGCCACTGCGGCAGCGCAGGCGCCCGTGCCGCATGCGAGTGTTTCCCCGGCGCCCCTCTCGTAGACACGCAGTCTGGCGTGCGCGCGATCGACCACCTGGAGAAATCCGGCGTTGACACCTCGGGGAAAGCGTGGGTGCCTTTCAATCTGCGGCCCTTGGGTAGTCACCGGGGCGACCGTTACATCGGACACGACTTGGACCGCGTGCGGGTTACCAATGGATAACGCACTGATTTCAACGCGTTCTCCATCGATATCTAGATCGTATGTAAGCGCTTGCTCCAGAGCTTGAAAGGGGATGCCTGCCGGATCGAACGCCGGCACCCCCATGTTGACCGTGACCTGCCCGTCTGCTTCGAGGCGCGGGATGATGACGCCACCGAGCGTGCCAACCCGGATTTCCCGCTTCCCGCTGAGGCCCTTTTCGTGGACGTAACGCACAAAGCATCTTGCCCCGTTGCCGCACTGTTCGACCTCACCCCCATCGGCATTGAATATGCGGTAGTAGAAATCCGTGTCAGGCGTCCGGGGTGGCTCGATCTGCAGCACCTGATCGCACCCGATGCCGAAGTGCCGGTCTGCAAGCGCACTGAGTTCGCCCGCGTCAAGCCGGATCGGGGCGCGAGTCGCGTCAAGCACCACGAAGTCGTTCCCGAGTCCATGCATTTTGGTGAATTTTAGACGCATTTATGCGCAATATCGCCGCTAATCCCGGTAGATACAGCGGTCCATGATGTAATCGTCCATGACGAATCCGCCGCCGATGTCCGTGACCACTGAATCGGCCACCCTGAATCCATACTTCAGGTAAGCGGCGATCGCGCTGGTATTGTTCTTGTTCACCGCCAGAGTGATCCGCAAGCAGCCTCGCGTATGCGCGCATTCGCATACACGGGCAATGAGGATGCCGCCATACCCCGTACGCTGATGCCCGGAGTGCACGTAGAGCTTGTCGAGCTTGATTGCCCTGCCGTCATCAACGGGAAAATACGACGCGAACGCAACCATCGCGTCGCCGACGACAAGTTTGTCCCACCACAGGTCTTTGCATCGCAATTCCGCCCGCAGCACCGCCGGGTCGTAGCGCTGCCTCAACATGTATTCTATCTGCGCCGCGCTGATAATGCCCGGATAGTGGCGCCACCACACCTCAGCCGCGAGCTGTACCACGCCCTCGACATCATCCTCCGTGACTGGCCCAACGTGTACACGGCGCCCGGTGCGCTGCTCCCCTTCATCCTTCATCCTTCGCCCCACACGCCGTCAATAGATCTTCGGCTCGCCCGCCGGCCGCGTCTTGAAGCGCTTGTGCACCCAGTAGTACTGCTCGGGCATCTCCAGCACGCGCTGCTCGATAAATTCGTTCATGCGGCGCGTGTCGGCTTCCTCGTCGTGCGAGGGAAACTCGCTCCATGCGGGGTAGAACCGCAACTCGTAGCCTTGCGCGCCCGGAAGTTGCCGAGTGACCGCGGGCACCACCGCTGCGCCGGCCAGCCGCGCCAGCCGCGCGAGGCCGGTGATGGTGGCCGCCGGCACGCCGAAGAATGGCACGAAAATCGAATCGCGGCCGCCGAAATCCATGTCCGGCAGATAGTAGAACGGCAGCCCGCGCCGCATTGCCTTCACCACCGCGCGCATGCCCTCCTGGCGCGACACCAGTTCCGGCATCACGAAGCGCGTGCGGCCGTGGTAGAGAATCGCGTCGAACACGGAGTTCTTCTGACGACTGTAGACCGATACCGCGCGATACTCCGCGCTGAGCCGGACGCCGCCCATGTCGAGCCCGACGAAATGGGGAGCAAGCCAGATGACCGGACGGTTGCCGACAGCCTGCCAGTGTTGCAGTCCTTCGATATGAACCAGACGCAAGACGCGCTCCCGTGGCGACCACCAGAGAATGCCGTGCTCGATGAAGCTTCGGGCGACTGCCTGAAAATGCCGCCGCACCACGCGCGCACGCTCCGCGTCGCTCCACTGGGGAAAACATAACCGCAAGTTCGTGAGCGCGACGCGCCGCCGCTCGAACGGTAGAAGACAGAGCAGCAGACCCACGCCACGCCCGATCGCCGCCAGCACGCCAAGCGGCAGGAAATGCAGCAACCAGATGACGGCGAGTCCCAGGCGGGTAAGCATCAACACGCCCGCGCTGTGGCGGAAGCCAGGGGATGTGTAGAGATCCACGCCATCTCGGGACTCGCCGTCATAATTTCCGCTCGCTTATGACCGAGGCGAGCGGCATCCAAAATGCACGAATCGGGCCTCATGCCTAAGCCCCATTGTCTTGTCTCATCATTTCAAAATTCCGGCGGCTCTGCCCCCGCCGGAATTTTGTAGCGGTTGTAGCTCCACAGGTACTGCGCGGGGCAGCGCCGCACGCTGCGTTCGACCGCGGCATTCAAGGCGGTTTCATCGAGATTTTCTGCCGGCACCGACTCAAGGTGCAGCAGGTAACCGCGCCCCCGCGGCAAGCGCTCGGCGAAGGCCATGATCACGGCAGCGCCCGTCGCCCTCTGCAGCCTGTGAACCAGGGTCATGGTATACGCAGGGCGCCCGAAGAAATCGGCCCATGCGCCCTCGCCAGCTCCCGGCGCCTGGTCCGGCAGCAGTCCCACGGCCTCCCCCCGCTGCAATGCACGATACAGGGCGCGCACGCCGGCAAAACTCGCTGGCACGAGTCTCGCACGCCAGCGTTGCCTTCCGGCAATCATCAGCGGTTGCAGCCAGCTCAGCTTCGGCGGGCGATAAAGCACCGTGAGCGCGAGGCGCTGCGCACCATACAGTGACGAGATCTCAAAACAACCGAGGTGCGGCGTGAGGAAAATGATGCCGCGACCGCCGCGTTGCGCCTCTTCCGCCAGCGTCCAGTCGTTGCACACAACGAGGTCCGAAACTTTTTCTTCGGTGCCGAACCATATCGCGATGAGTTCGGCCACCCCTTTCCCGGCCTCGGCGATCGCCTGCCGCAGGAGGCTGCGGCGCGCATTTTTGCTTGTGCATACACCGCTCGCGAACAGGTTTTCCTTCAACCTGGCGCGATACGTCGGAGACACACCGTAAACCACCCACCCCAGCGCCGCCCCCACCCCATGCAACCACCTCAGGGGCATTCGCGCGAGCAGGCGCAACACCGGAACCAGCATGGATTTTTCTTTATAAATCGAGGCTTATGTGATATTGTAAGCGCCTTTTTTCATTTGGCGAAATCACGATAATGAGCGATTTCCTGTTCACCTCCGAATCCGTCTCCGAAGGCCACCCCGACAAGGTCGCGGATCAGATCTCGGACGCAGTACTGGACGCCGTACTGGCCCAGGACAAGCACGGCCGCGTCGCAGCCGAGACCCTGGTCGCCACCGGCCTCGTGGTGATGGCGGGCCAGATCACGACCGGCGCCAATGTCAATTACGGCGAGCTTGCGCGCGATGTCATCAAGCGTATCGGCTACGATGATTCCTCGATCGGATTCGACTACCGCTCCTGCGCGGTGTTGACGGCATTCGACAAGCAATCAGCCGACATCAAGCTTGGGGTCGACGAGGGTTCGGGTCTCGACCTCGAACAGGGCGCCGGGGATCAGGGGCTGATGTACGGTTTTGCCTGCGACGAGACGCCCCAACTGATGCCGCTGCCGATCTACTGCGCGCATCGCCTGATGGAACGGCAGAGTGAAGTGCGGAAGGACGGGCGGCTGCCGTGGCTGCGCCCGGACGCGAAATCGCAGGTCAGCGTCCGCTACGTCGACGGCAAGCCGCACCATATCGACACCGTCGTGATCTCGACCCAGCACCGCGAAGACATCTCGCACGAGCCGCTCACCGAGGCGGTGATCGAGGAGATCGTCAAACCCGTGCTGCCGAAGAACATGATTTCCAAGGACACCCGCTACCTGATCAATCCGACCGGGCGCTTCGTCGTGGGGGGGCCGCTCGGCGACACCGGGTTGACCGGCCGCAAGATCATCGTCGACACCTACGGCGGCTACTCGCGCCACGGCGGCGGGGCGTTCTCGGGCAAGGACCCCTCGAAGGTCGACCGCTCGGCAGCCTACGCAGCGCGGCACGCCGCGAAGAACGTCGTCGCAGCAGGGCTCGCGCGGAAGTGCGAGATCCAGGTCGCCTATGCCATCGGCGTCGCACGACCCGTAAGCGTGCTGGTGGACACCTTCGGCACCGGCAGGATACCGGACGACAGAATTGCGAAGCTCGTCGAGAAGCACTTCGACCTGCGGCCCAAGGGCATCATTCACGCGCTCAACCTGCTGCGGCCGATTTACTCGAAAACGGCCGCGTACGGTCACTTCGGCCGCGACGAGCCGGAGTTCACGTGGGAAAATACAGACAAAGCGTCAGCGCTGCGGGCGGATGCCGGTATATGAGGACGTTCCCCTGGCAGGGATCCGGGCCGCGTCAGCGGCCCTTTTTATTCGGGTAGCTGACCTTTTCCACGGGTTCGGCCGCGGTATAATCGCGTCCTCGCCGAGGAGCGTTGCGACGGGGCCCCGCCCCGCCAGGCTCGGCGATCCCAAATCAGCAACGGCGCTCACGAACTTTTTTCTGTCAACGGAAAGGAGAGCGTGATGAACGCCGCAACCCGATTTTCGCAAGGCAAGGACTACCACGTCGCCGACATCGGGCAAGCCGATTTCGGGCGGCGTGAAATTTCGATCGCCGAGACCGAGATGCCCGGCCTCATGGCCGTGCGCGAGGAGTACAAGGGCAAGCTGCCGCTGAAGGGCGCGCGCATCGTGGGCTCGCTCCACATGACGATCCAGACCGCGGTGCTGATCGAAACCCTCGTGAAACTCGGCGCCGAGGTGCGCTGGGCGTCGTGCAACATATTCTCCACCCAGGATCACGCCGCCGCCGCCATCGCCGCCGCCGGTATTCCGGTGTTCGCCTACAAGGGCGAGGGCCTCGAGGAGTACTGGGAGTTCACGCATCGCATCTTCGAGTGGGCGGACGGCGGCGGGCCCAACATGATCCTCGACGACGGCGGCGACGCGACGCTCCTCACGACGCTGGGCGCGCGCGCCGAAAAAGATCCCGCGCTGATCGCCAAACCGACCAACGAGGAGGAGCGCGTCCTCTATGCGGCAATCCGCAAGCGCCTCGACACCCGGCACGGCTGGTACTCGAAGATGCTCGCGGGCATACGCGGTGTCACGGAGGAAACTACGACCGGCGTGCATCGGCTCTACCAGATGGAGAAGGAGGGCCGGCTGCCGTTCGCAGCGATCAACGTCAACGACTCGGTCACGAAATCCAAGTTCGACAACCTCTACGGCTGCCGTGAATCGCTGGTGGACGGCATCAAGCGCGCCACCGACGTGATGATCGCCGGCAAGATCGCTCTCATCGCCGGTTACGGCGACGTCGGCAAGGGCTGCGCGCAGAGCCTGCGCGGGCTGGGTGCTTCCGTGTGGGTCACCGAAATCGATCCGATCTGCGCCCTGCAGGCGGCGATGGAAGGCTACCGCGTCGTGACTATGGACGAGGCCGCCGACAAGGCCGACATCTTCGTCACCGCGACCGGCAACGTGAACGTGATCAGCCACGACCACATGGTCAGGATGAAACACAATGCCATCGTCTGCAACATCGGACACTTCGATTCCGAGATCGATATCGCGAGCCTGCGCCAGTACCAATGGGAAAACATCAAGCCGCAGGTCGACCACGTGATCTTCCCCAGCGGCAAGCGGCTGATCGTGCTGGCCGAGGGCAGGCTCGTCAATCTCGGCTGCGCGACCGGGCATCCCAGCTTCGTCATGTCGAGCTCGTTCACCAACCAGGTGATGGCCCAGGTGGAGCTCTTCGGCAACCCCGGCAAGTACGAGAAAAAGGTCTACGTGCTGCCCAAGCAGCTTGACGAACGCGTCGCGCGTTTCCACCTGAAGAAGCTCGGCGTGCAGCTTACGACGCTCACCGAGGCACAGAGCAGCTACCTGAGCGTGCCCATCGACGGGCCGTACAAGCCGGACTACTACCGTTACTAATGCGGAATACGGAATGATGAATGCGGAACGGCAGGCTTGTGCGGTCCGAAGGGTTTTCATTCATCATTCATCATTCATCATCCATCATTGCCTCTGAATGCGGTCGCAAGAAAACTTTCCCCGCACTTTCAGCTTCGAGTTCTTTCCGCCCAAGACACCGGAAGGCAAGGCGAAGCTGCGGGAAACCTGGAAGCAGCTCGGCCAATTGCGGCCGCGGTTCTTCTCCGTCACTTTCGGGGCAGGCGGGTCCACGCGCGAAGGCACGCTTGAAACCGTGCTCGAGATCCGCGCGGCCGGTCACGAGGCGGCGCCGCACCTCTCCTGCATCGCTTCGTCGCGCGAGGACCTGAAGGCGCAACTCGAACGCTACCGGTCCAACGGCATCCGCCATATCGTCGCGCTTCGCGGAGACCTGCCGTCGGGACTCGCGATGTCGGGGGAGTTCCGTTACGCCACCGAGTTGGTCGAGTTCATCCGCAAGGAGTACGGCGACCAATTCCACATCGAGGTGGCGGCCTACCCCGAATACCACCCGCAGGCGCGAACCGCGCAGGACGACCTGCGGAATTTCAAGCGCAAGATCGATGCCGGCGCCGACTCGGCGATCACGCAGTACTTCTACAACGCCGACGCGTACTACCACTTCATCGAGGAATGCGAAGCGATGGGCGTAACCGTACCCATCGTTCCGGGGATCATGCCGATCGGCCGCTTCTCGCAGCTCGCGCGCTTCTCGGACGCCTGCGGCGCCGAGATTCCACGCTGGATCAGGAACAAACTCGAGGGATTCGGCGACGACACGGCGTCGATCCGCGCGTTTGGCCTGGATGTCGTCACCCGCCTGTGCGACGACCTCCTGAAAAACGGCGCGCCGGGGCTGCACTTCTATACGCTCAACCAGGCCGGGCTCACCTCCACGATCTGGCAGCGGCTGGGACTTTAGAGCAGATCACGAACCGCCAAACTGGGGAGACGACATCGTGGCGAGTGCACCGAACGAACCGCAGCAACAGGTGTGGGAACAGCAGCGCCGGATGCTGACCCCGGAGGTGAAATCGTTGGCGCCGGGCGAAGCCGCCACGCTGCTCGCCGAGTATCCGGCTCAGGTCGTCGCCGGCGTGCTGCAGGGCCTGCATCCCGCTACAGCCCAGGACATCATCGCGGAACTTCCGCGCGGCATGGTTGACGGCGTCATGCGGGCATTGCCGGCCGAGACCGCGCGCCAGTGGCAGGTGAACCAGTCTTTCGCGCCGGGAAGCATCGGGCGCATGATGGAGCCCGCGCTCGCCGTGTTCAGGCCCGAACTGACCGTAGGTGAGGCGATCGAAGCACTGCGGGCGCTGATCCAGTCGGCGTTCATCACCTATGCCTATGTCACCGACCCGGCGGGCCGGTTGCTCGGCGTGGTGACGATGCGGGACCTCCTCTTCACGGCGCATGCAGCCCGGCTCGATTCGGTCATGCTGAGCGACGTTTTCTTCCTCAAGCCGGATCTGCCGCTCTCGGAGGCGATGAAGCTGGTGCTCGATCGGCATTACCCGGTCTACCCGGTGTGCGACGAGACCGGCGTGCTGGTCGGCCTGGTTCGCGGGCAGGTGATGTTCGAAGAGCAGGCATTCGAGATCACGGCGCAGGTCGGCACCATGGTCGGGGTCGAAAAAGAAGAACGGCTTGCCACGCACTGGAGCCGGAGTTTCAAGTTCCGCCATCCCTGGCTCCAGCTCAATCTGCTCACCGCGTTCGTCGCTGGTGCGGTGGTAGCGATCTTCCAGGACACCGTCGACCGTCTCGTCATCCTCGCGCTGTTTCTGCCGGTGCTCGCCGGGCAGTCCGGCAACACCGGCTGCCAGGCGCTGGCGGTGACGCTCCGCGGGTTGACGCTTGGCGAACTCAAGGCCGGCAAGGAAAAAGCGCTGGTCATGAAAGAGGCATCGCTCGGCTTCATGAACGGCGCCTTCACCGGCATCGTCGCCGCTGGCGGCATGTATTACGTCGCAACCTACCAGCAGAACCCGAATGCCATCGTGTTGAGCATCGTCGTGTGGCTCGCCCTGGTCGGCAGTTGCGTCGCCAGCGGCATCTGCGGCGCGATGGTACCGCTCACCCTTAAGCGCTTCGGGGCGGACCCTGCGACCGCTTCCAGCATCTTCCTCACCACCGCGACCGACGTGGTCAGCATGGGGTTGCTGCTGGGGCTCGCGACGCTGATCATCCGGTAGCTTAGTGCGCCCTGCCGGATTCATCGATCACGTCACTGAGTTGCTGGCGCCGCTCGGGCACATGTCGGCGCGCCGCATGTTTGGCGGGCACGGCCTCTACTGCGACGGCGTATTTGTCGGCATCGTCCATGACGATACGCTCTATCTCAAAGCGGACGCCGAGAGTCGAGCGGAGTTCGAGCGGGCAGGTTGCGAAATCTTCAGCTACATGCGGAAGGGGAAAGTCGCGACGCTCAACTTCTACCGCGCGCCCGGGGACGCGATGGATGCGCCGCAGCGCATGCTGCCGTGGGGAAGGCGAGCGCTTGAAGCCGCGTTGCGTGCGCAATCCAGGAAACGTCCTGCTGGGCGGACTTCAAGGAGTAAATCTGCAGTGGGTCGACGGCGCGGCAGCCCCGCGTCGCGCAAGCGCGTGCGGTCTGGGGCAACAAAATCCAAAAGGTAGAACGTCGATCGGGGCGCGTTTGGCGGTATTCACCAAATAGCGGGTCTTATCCCCAGATACGCGTACATAATTTCTGGATGCGGTACCCAATTACAAACTTGCTAATCTTGATTGCTGAGAGCCTAACCGAGCTCGAGGTAAGCGACGAGAAGATTGGCGTAGAAGTCAAGACGGTCGAACAGTCCATGAACGCGATTGGGAAGAAACTAGATGCGCTCCGAACTGAAGAACGTGCCGCAATCGACGTGCTGCAGACGCGAACACAGCAGTTGAACAACTTGGGCACCCAGCAACGCACACTAGAGGCCCGGATCAAAGACCTTGGTGGTCGCTATCCGTCCGGTTTGGACACTGTCAAGGCACAGGCCCAACAAGTTTTCGTAGAGGCCGAGGCGCG
>Ga0155935_1202_pt1 | contig 23966 bp, 24 predicted proteins | sample RifCSPlowO2_02_FD_107589 | JGI IMG/M metagenome (GOLD analysis project Ga0155935, IMG submission 107589) | Betaproteobacteria bacterium RIFCSPLOWO2_02_64_14
CCATCCCCTCGAGCTCCTGAATTGTTAAGGAGTTGCTGGTTACTCTTTGTACCACAAGCCCGCCTTGACTGACCTGAGTCTGATATGACGTGTCCGGATCAAAGCGGCCTGAACGTTCGTCGTCCACGCATGGAAACAGGGAGATTGGGAGTAACGCCAGATCAGTAATGCCAACTCTCGGATTGCCCAGATAGCTGTCGCGAGGAATGGTGCTCTTTGCGAGTGCGGATAACAAACCGCATTGGTGTTCGAATAAAGACGATGCTTTTATCGTGACATTGTCTCTCGCGTAGTAACCATCTTTGGTGGCAGCGTCGTAATCACGGCAACTTTTGACGACCATCTCTCGACCTTGATCATCGTATAAGGAGAGGCCGTCCTTGTAATCCCCAATCACAATTGGTCGGCTTTTCAATTCTTCAATTTCAGATTTCGACACAGCCCAAATTTCTTCCTTGTCAGAAAACTTCAGTCCCTCCAGAAGGGTAAAGATCTCTTGTGGTCTGCTCCCGCACTCGGCAAGGATCTTAGCAACATCCTCCGGTGCGAGTGACCCATTCTCGATCTGGCGCTGCAGCAAGAATAATGCTCGGCTACGATTTTTTGCCCTCTCCAACCTTTCGATGTTTTCCTCAATCTTGGTTTTCTTCTTGCCTGCCATTTCCAAGAAAAATCGGCCTGTTTCGGGGCTGAAAATATCCTCCGCCTTCCTAAGGTTAACGCCTCCTCTTGCCGGGAGAAGATTGGCGTATCCATTGACATCGAATTTTGGGGGTAGCCCGTAATCTGCAAGGACCCGCGAAAGTTCTTCTGGGTTGTCCGCCAACCGCTCAGGAATGATGTGGTCTATGTGAAGGCTGTCGAGGTCAACCTGCTACCCCGTATAGGCGCACTTTTCATTGTGCGCTCGCCATATGGCTTCCCGCACGACTGCAGGGAACTTTTGCTTAGGCATGGCAACGTAAGAGCAGCCGAGGTTCAGACATCAGAATTCATTATCGTCCACCAGATTACTGCGACCCTGATTACAATGTCAGTGGTACGGCAATTCCGGATTCCACCTGCGGCCGCATCCGGGCAACGTACTCTTCCAAACGCACTCAATCGTAACACCGCCAGTGGCATGCGCCGCTCCGGTGCATGCAAGTCCCAGCGAACTCGGACCACGCGGTCTCCGCGACGGGCGAGCTATCTGCCCCTCACTGCAATCCGTTTCTGAATCTGGGCAACTGCCGCTTCGATCTTCATGTCGAGTCCCTTCCTGCCGTAAGCGGCGCTCGCGCGGGCGGGATTGCCTGACACGCCGGTGATCTTGCGGTCTCCCCCGGGGGCCAGCTTGTCATGACGGATCCAGTTCGGATTGAGCGCCATGATCTGCGAGGTGTCCGAGATCCCGGCGTGCGTGCCGATGTCTCGCGGCGTTTCGCCCTGACGCCTCAGCCACGCGTCGAAGCTCGCCCCGCTGTAATAATCTGGGACATAGTGCACGCGCACCCCGCTCTTCGCCCACTCCTTGTTGAGCATGCCGGCGACAGCCTGCAAGCCTTTCTGGTTGCCCCCACTGTCGCCGATCAGGACGATATCCCTGAAGCCGCTCGCCTTGAAACTTCGCGCGGCGTATTCCGCCACTTTCATAAAGAACTCGTTGGGCAGCGTGATGGTGCCGGGGTACTGCATGTGACCGGTGGGAGGCTCGACGCTGCCCTCCGGCACGTACGCGAGCACCGGGGCCACCAGCGCGTTGCCGAGCCTGCGTGCGATTTTCTCGACGGCATGCTTCACGATGAAATTGTGCTTGCCCAGCACCATGTGCGGGCCATTCTGTTCCGTGCCGCCGGCCGGGAAGATGATCGTGGTTTTCCCGGCCTTGATCGCGTCCCGCACCTCCGTCCACGTCAGTTCCTCGATGAACACCGTGTCCGGCACGCCCGCTGAACTCGCCGGCGAAGGAAGACAGAGCCACAGACACGCAAGGATCATGAAACGCTTCATGTCGCTTTTCCCCTCGTTACGTTGGAGCGCGGCTGTGCCTAAGTGTGCTGTCCACACGAGATGATGTGCCGCATGGATTCCCGTCGGCACGGAAATGACAACCCGTGAACCAATCGGGCGCGGCAAAGCGAAATCAATCGCGCTTCCAACCCACTTCGACACCCTCCGCGTCGCCCAGCGCCTTCCGGAGAATGCTGAGGAGATCCGCGCTGGCGCCGTTGCTCTCCAGGAGATCGATGGTGTCGGCGCAAACGTAGTAGTCGGTGTCCGCGGAGTCTTCTTCTTCCAGCTGATCCACCAGCAACTGAAGATCGCCCTCGCTTACCGATCCGAGGAGCGCCCCGGTTTCCTTGTTCAAGAGCCTGATCATGAATGAGTCTCCGTCGTTTCTGACTACTTCCCTCATCCCAACCCTTCTCCCGGGGGGAGAAGGGCTTGTCCTTCCTTCGCGTTTCAGCTTTGCAACGCGAAGTCGAGCGTGCTCATGTCCTCGACCTTTTCCGCCTCCGCCAGTTGCGCGAACAGCCGTTCCGCCTTCGTGCGGTCGCCGGGCGCGGTGTGCTTGAGGAATTTGGCGAGGAGTTCGTCGCGGGAGAGCGGCCGGCTCGGCATGCCCGGAAACTCGCGCTGCTCGCGCGCGAACTCGCGGCCGTCCTTCAGACGCACCGCGACGCGGCTCACCAGGGCGTGATCGCCTGGGGCGCCCCGGCGCAGTTCGACCTTGACGTTGCGGGCGAGCGCGCGGATTGCCGGATCGTTGAGGTTCTCCTCCGAGAACGAGCGCGGATCGAGGGGGTCGCGATGCAGCGCGAGCGCGACGCAGAACGGGGTGCTGTACTGCGCCATGGCAAGGTCCTGCGGGTCCGGGATGTTGTGGTGGCTCACCATCTTCTCGCTGCCGGCGACCGTGACCGACGCGACATCGTTGCCAGAGAAGCGGTGCTCAGCTTTGAGTTCGAGCGCCGCAGTCACCGGAATATGCGCGCTGATGTGGCAGGCGTAGCGCTTGAGCATGGTCTTCAACACATGCCATTCCTCGCCCAGCGCGCGCGTCAGACGCGGCGGATCGGTGTCGCGGCAGAACGCGCTGAGAAAACCATACTTGCCCTCCAGCACGCTCTCGGGGCCGGTGAAGCCGTTGTGCGCCAGGTTGGCGGCCATGAAGCCGCCCTCCGCCGCCCGCCCCAGGTGCAGGCGCTTCACCATGCCGCCGCCCGATTTCGAGAACTCAAGCAGGCCCGAGCACAGCGACCCGCCGATGCCGAGTGCGTTCGCCATACCCTGCGCGTTCAGCTCGAAGAGCTTCCCAACGACGACCGCGCCACCGAACACCCCGGTGAGTCCCGGCGCGTGAAACCCGATCTTCTCGCTGGAACCGCGCGCCGCGTCGCCGATGCGGTACATCACTTCGTAGCCCGCGACGAACGCGGTGAGCAACTGCTTGCCGCTCCGCTTGCGGCCCTGCGACACCGCCAGCCCGGGCGCGGTGAGCGAAGCACCGGGATGCACGTTGACGCTGGGATGGCACAGGCTGTCCATCTCGAAGGCGTGAGCAAGGGCGCCATTGGCGAGCGATGCGAAGGGCGCACGCACCCTGAGCTTCGTGCCGAGGATCAGGGCATTGCCGGGCGCGCTGTTGCGCTCGGCGTAGCCGATCACGATCTTGCTCCACGGCAGCCCGGCGCCGAAGGTCGCAGCGGCGACGGTGTCGATGATGCAGGTCTTGGCGCGATCAAGGACTTCCGGTGGTATCTGCTCGAACGTGAGTCCGGTGGCGAATTCAGCGAGCGTTTGCGATGCGGTGGCCATTTTCAGATCTTTCTCCTTCGGTTATTTCGAGGACGGCAATTCCGCCACAGAGGACACAGAGAACACGGAGAGATTCAAGGAATTGAATCAGCAGCCTCCACACACCAGACTGGTGAGCCATGATGGTAAGCGCCGGCGTCCTCGATTTTCCTCTGTGAACTCTGTGTTCTGTGGCCAATTGCTTCTTCCAGCAGGAATAGCCACCTATAATGCCGCATTCGACTCGGCGCGTCACCGCGCGCTGCGTCAACCAGCCCGTCCGCGTACCCTCACCCCCGCCCCTCTCCCGAGGGGAGAGGGGAGATTCGTGCGCCGAGGGCGTCTGATCAACGGCGTCCACCCCTCCTTGCGCAAGGAGGAGAGAAGATATTCCCCTCCTCCGATGAGGAGGCGTGCCTCCGTCCGGAGGCGGGGTGGTGCGGGATGGCGCAACGAAACAGGGGGAAACCATGAACAAGGTCAAGCAGAAACTCGCCGCCGGCGAGGTGGTCACGATGTTCAACCCGGACTTCGCCTCGCCGCGGCTGGTCGAATATATCGCGGGGTTCGGGCTGGACGTGGCGTGGATCGACGCCGAGCGCATGAGCTACGATTTCGAGTGCATCGAGGAGATGGCGCGCGCGGCGCGCGCCGCCGGCATCGCCTCGGTCGCGCGCCCGTGGCTGAACGATGCGGGGCTGATCACGCGCTATTTCGACTGCGGCGTGGACGGCATCATGGTGCCGCACGTGGAGGACGCCGCGACCGCGCGCAGGATGGTGGACATCGTGCGTTACGCGCGGCCAAAGGACCACGCCGACAAGATCGTCATCATCATGGTCGAGACGCCAACCGCGATCGAGAACATCGACGCGATCGCCGCGGTGCCCGGGATCGATGTGATCAATATCGGCGTGAACGACGTGGCGCTGGCGCTGGGCTACCCCGGCCAGCCCGAGCACCCCGAGGTCACTGCGCTGCTGGAGAAAGCGATTGCGCGGGTCGTCAAAGGAGGTAAAACGGCCGCCCTTAACGTGCTCACCAACTGGGAGCAGCGCATGCCGTGGTTGCTCGCGAACGGCGTGCGCTGGCTCAATGTCCGCGTCGGGAACTTCATCGCGCGCGGCGCGCGGCAGTACACCGATCTTCTCAAGCAGTGCACCCGGTAATCCACCCTCCCGCCCCCGCCGGCGTCCCTTCCCTCGCTTGCGGGGTCATGTGGTGGGGGGGCCGGATGTGCGATCAGCGGTTCACGCGTAGATTTGCCTGCTTGATGACCCCCGCCCATTTGGCGATTTCCGATTTGATGAAAGCGGAAAATTCCTGTGGCGTCCCCCCGGCCGCCTCCGACCCGCCCGTCAGCAGGAATTTTCTTGTTTCCGGCAACTCGAGTATCCGGTTGATCTCCCGGTTGAGCTTCGCCACGCGCGCCTGTGGCACGCCGTGAGGGGCGATCATCCCGCTCCACTGAATCACTTCGTAATTTGCAATCCCGGCCTCCTGCATGGTTGGAATCGCGGGCATCCCTTGCGTGCGCTTCGCGGTGCTGACCGCCAGAGCACGCAATCGCCCTGCCCTGACATGGGACGCGGTCGCCAGCATGTTGCCGAAATTGACCTGAACCTCCCCGCCAATCAAGGCGTTGCGCGCCGGACCTCCGCCGCGATACGCGATGTGGACGATGTTGGTGCCGGTGACGACCTTGAATAACTCCCCCGCCAGGTGGCTGATGGTGCCCTCGCCGGACGAGGCGAAGTTTATCTTACCAGGCTGCGACTTCGCCAGGGCGATCAGTTCCTGGGCCGACTTCGCCGGTACCGAGGGATGCACCACGAGCAGCAGCGGGACGATGGCTGCCGATACCACCGCATCGAAATCCTTCACCGGGTCGAACGGAACCTTGTTGACCAGCGGATTGATCACGATCGTGCTGGCAGTCGCCATCAACAGCGTATAGCCGTCCGGCGCGGCACGCGCGGCGATTTCGGTTCCGATCGCGCCGCCGGCGCCGCCGCGGTTGTCCACCACAATCGTCTGGCCCAGGCGCTCGGACAGAAGCAGGCCGACAAAGCGCGCCATCGCGTCGGCCCCCCCGCCGGGCGGGAAGGGCTGGATCAGGCGTATCGGTCTGTCTGGATAGCTCTCGGGCGCTGATTGTGCCCGGGTCGGGGAAGTGGCGGCAACCAGCATCGCTGCTGCAATGATTGTTCCCGCGCATTGCATGTTTCGTTTCATTTGAATCCTCCTGCGCACTCGTTTTCGTTGCCAGCCGTCACTTCACGTTTCCCGCAAGGCCTTCATCAGCCCCCGCACACCCGGCGCAGCATGAAGCTGCTTGAGCAGCGACTCGACTTTCCTTGTCTTCTCGGGACCGAAGCGCGGTGTGACCAACCGGTCGAACTTGCGGTCCAGTTCGGGCCCGCTCATCGGCTGATGCCAGACTTCGTCCGTGTGGGTTCTGCCGGTGCGGTCGCGAATGGTAACAATCGCGTGGTGACCCGCCTCCATGTTCGTCCAGTCCTCGCGCCCGATGAGCTTCACCCGCTGCTGCATCTCGCGCGCCGCCCCGTCGAGGCCGCCCTCGGGATGGTGCAACCGGTAGAAGTCGAGCTCGCCGTGCGCGGCTGCAATCGCGCACACCGCCAGCGCCGAGATCGAAGCGTGACGCGTGGTCGGAATGCGGTGCAGGCCGCGCTTCGGGATTTGCACCTCGATCTCGTCGATGTCTGCGGCCTTGAGAGCGTGGCGCTCCATGAGTCCGAACAGCGCCTGCAGGTACGTCTGGTTGGGGCTCCCGGCAGGATACCGCTTGTGCATCACGTCGGTGATCGAGTAATACTCGCCGAGGCCCTCGAGCAGGCCGGCGCCGGCATCGGGCGCACCCAGATAGGCGTCGAACAGGCTGTGCGAGCCATCGAGGATGTCGAGTGGCGCGTGACAGCCATCGCGGGCGAGCAAGGCAGCGGTCACGCCATTGCGGTTCGCCGCGCCCACCTGGAAGGTCTTGCCCATGTGCGCCGGGTCCTTGGTCATGTTGTCGGGACCGGCGGCCTGGTATGCAGCGAGGCACATTGCAACCTGCATCTGGGTGCGCGTCAAATCGAGCAGGATGCCGGCGGTGACCGCTGAACTGATCGATCCGACAACGGCGGTCGGATAGAAGCGGCGCGCCACGTAATCGCGCTCGCGATAAAAAACGGTCATGATCCGGCCGCCCACTTCGTAACCGAGCGCCACCGCGCGCAGCACGTCGCTGCCACCGGCATTGATCCACTGCCCGACGGTCAGCGCCGCGGGAACCGGGCCCGACGCAACGTGCCCGCCCACGGATTTCAGGTGAACGGGGTCGACTTCGTCGCCGTGCGCCATGCCGCCGTTCGCCATTGCGGCGTTGACGAGACTGGTGAGACCGGCGTGACCGATCATGGTGCATTCCTCGACGCCACCCATGCGCCGCAGGAACTTCACGATCGCGACAACCTCAGGCAACTGCGAGCACGCGATCATCGCGCCGACGGAATCAAACACGACGTCGCCGGCTTTGCGCAATACCGCATCGGGAAGGGGCTGCGAGCGCTGGTTCACCAGCCAGTCGGCAAGCGACTCGGTAATCATGTCACCCTTCCAGATTCGGCCAGGATGGCCCGGTATTCCGCACGGCGCGCTTCCAGGCACTCACGCCGTAAGCTGGCGCACGACCTCGGCAGCATGCTGCTTCGTGATCGCGCTCAGTTCCTCGCGGCTCAGGTAATACACCGGGTGCGGCAGCTCGATGCACGGGTGGCCGGGCATGCCCTTGCCCCTGAACTGGACTTCGAGCGCATTCCTGAAGGCGGACGTGATCACCACGGCGGCGGGCCTTCCACGCTTTTCGAATTCGACGGCGTTGTGCACACTGCACACGGTGCACGAGCCTCACCCGCCGAGCGCGCAGATCACGATATCGCACTTGCGCGCCATCTCCTCCACGATTTCGAGCGGCGCGGGTTTCGAATAGTGTATGCCGCGGCGCGTGATCACCTCTCTCACGCCGTGGCTGCGCATGAGTTCCTCGCCGAGCGCTTCCAGCACGATGTCCGCCTGTTCCTTGGTGTTGTCGAAAAGCCCGACCGTTTTCCCGGCGAGGCTCTCCGGGCGCGGCGCCATGGCGACCGATTTGCTGGTGGTAACCGAGGGGTCGAGGAAACTGAGGCTCATACTGCATGCCCTCCTGAAAAGTTGAGCGTTGAGGGTCGAGAGTTCAGCGTCGGGCACTCATGCGTCGTAGGCAACCGAAACGCCGCGCGTGGTTTCGTTCCAGCCGTGCATGACGGCCGTGGTGGCGCCGGGTCTGCTGCCCGCCACGATCAGAAACAGGCGGCTCGGCTCCTGGATCGTCGGCACGAAACAATCATCGTCGTCGGGATCGACTTTCGTCACCCAGCGGTTGAGACGTTCCAGCCGCCACAGCCCGCCGCGCTTGAGATCACCCACGCGGCGCCCTGCCTTGTCGCACAACAGCTTGTGGACATCGGCTTTCGACATCCCGGCCTTGGCGAAGTTATCCGCGATGTCGGGCGCCAGCGCGACCACCATGTCGGTGGCGCGATAAGCGTTCATGCCACCGAGGTTCGCCATGCAGTCCGTGGTCGAAACATGGAGGCGCTCCGGTTCGTCGTTGGCGTCGTCGTGCACGAGGTGCGGATTCTCGCATTGCACTACGGTCACGACGTCTTGCCCGGCTCTGAAACCGCGTGTCACCGAGAGTGGCTCCCACGGGCTTTCCGCTTCGTTCTCGGCGATGCAGTAGGTATAGCGCGAGGGCTGGCCGAAGCAACTGAACGACGCCGACGGGTACCCACCGCCGACGTTGTAGAGGATCAGCCGTATCGTGCGGCCGATGGTGGTATTGGCGCGGAACCCCGGCCCGAAGCAGCCGCGCCCGCCATTGAGGCCGATCTTCCTCGCGTACGGCCCGTTGACGATCATCAGCGGCGCGACCCCATGTATGGTGGTCTGCACGCCGTGCATGTTGAGTTTCTCATCCAGAATCGCAGTCATGCCGCCCAGGATCACCGGCAGGTACCGCGGGAGCGCACCGGCCATTACCGCGTGTTCCGCCACCATGCGCACCGTGAGCGTCTCGAAATTTGGCGGCACGAGCCCCAGTTCTTCGTCCGGATTGCGCCGCGTGCCCTCGAGCATGGCCGCGACCAGCTCCCGGGTCGGGGGCACGATCGGGTAGCCGTCGGTCCAGGGCTTGCCGTAGAAAAATTCGATTGCGTCGAAAACGCTGGCGGTCGTCTGCTCTTCGGACATCACGTCCTCCCAGGATTTTGTCGCTGCTTGCTGCGACAAAATCCTAATCCACCCGCGCGCCGGAAGCTTTCACGACCCGCGCCCACTTCGCAATCTCGCTCTGGATATGGCGTCCGAATTCCTGTGGTGAGTTCGCGACGAGATCGGCGCCCTGGCTTTCCAGCCGTTCGCGCACGTCGGGCAATCCGAGCAGCCTCACGATCTCGGTGTTGAGCCTGGCAACGATGGCCGCAGGCGTCTTCGCCGGCACCACCAAGCCGTACCACGCCGATGACTCGTAGCCGGCCACACCCGCCTCCTGAGCGGTGGGCAGATCCGGTAACGCCTTCGAGCGCCGCGAGCCGGTCAGCGCGAGCGCCCGCACGCGCCCTGCTTTCACGTGGGGAAGCGCCGCCGGCACGCTCGCGAAGTAGATCGCGACCTGTCCCGCGATCACGTCCACCAGCGCCGGTCCGCCGCCCTTGTACGGCACATGCACGATGTTTATCCCCGTGGCCGTCCGGAACAATTCCGCCGCGAGGTGCGTCGAGCTGCCGTTGCCTCCCGAGGCGTAAGCGAGCCTGCCGGGCTGCGATTTGGCGAGCGCGATGAACTCGCCGAGCGAACGCGCCGGCAATCCCGTGTGCGCCACCACGATGAACGGCGCCGAGCCTATCAGCGTGATCGGCGCGAAGTCCCTGGCCGGGTCGTACCCCAGACGGCGATAGAGGCCCACGGCGATCGCGTTGGCAATGTTGTACTGGAACAGCGTATATCCGTCGGGCGCGGCGCGCGCCGCGATCGCTCCGGCGACGTTGCCGCCCGCGCCGGGACGATTGTCGACGACGACCTGTTGATTCCACGATTCGGAGAGCTTTTGGCCGACCACGCGTGCAATGATGTCGTTGCCGCCTCCCGGAGCGAACGGAACGATGAGGCGGATCGGCCGGCTGGGATACGCGTCGTCCGCAGCCCAGACATTGACCGAGGCCAACGCAAAGACGCAAAGCGCAAAAGAAAGGATGCAGAGCTTCTCGCTACCTTTCCTTTCCCTTTTCGTTGCCATTGCGCCCCTTGCGTTGAAGTTTGTTTTCAGAACTGTCACCCGTGGCGCTGCAGGCCATCATCCCTTGGATCGGATCAGCCGCGTGACCGGATTGTAGCTGAAGGACGTGGGCACGAACTGCGAGTGGATGCCCGCTCCGCCCGCGACCACGATGCTGATGTGCGACGGATGGTCGGCGACGCCGATGTGATCGGGGTCGCCCGCCTCGGCAAACCAACGCGAGCGGCGGTGCTTCAGCCCGCGCACGGTGCGTTCCCCGAATCGGCTGAGAGGGATGCGCGCGCGCCGGAACAGGTGCTGCCGGATGGCCTCCTTGTCGTAGCCGTCGCGCGCGAGCACGTGTGCATGTTCGGGACCGAATACGATGAGCGGACCTGTCGGAAAGATCACGTTGTTGTGGCCGAGCGCGGTCATCGCTCCCGTGAGATGCTCCATGATCTCCCTGCCGGTCTCGCAGCCGTAGGTAAAGACGTTGTGCCCGGGTGATGCACCGATCACCGTCACCGCGCTGTCTTCCCTGCTGAAACCGCGCTCGACATGGAACGGCGCCCATGGACTTTCACGCTCGTTCTCCGCGATGCAGAAGGTGAACTTGCCGGGTTGCCCCTGCGTCGCCATGTCGGTCTCGCCGGGAAGGTCGCCGCCGACGTTGCGCAGCACAAGTTGCAGCGCGCGCCCGATCGTCGCGTTGGCGCGGCAGCCCTGCCCGAGAACGTTGCCCGCGGCGTTCAAGCCGAGCCGCTCGATCACCGGGCCGTTGACGATGATCAGCGGGCTCGTATTGTTGGTCGCGGTCTGGATGCCATAGAGCCGGCAGTCGTTGTCCAACGCCGCCTCGATCGCGGCTAGCACCACCGGGAAATACTCCGGCCGGCAACCTGCCATCACCGCATTGACCGCAAGCTTTTCAATGCTCGCCATGCGCATGCGCGGCGGGATCGGCCCGATCACTTCCTGCGGATCGCGCCCGGCCGCCGCCAGCGTCGCGCGTACCGCCTCGTGAGTGGGAGGCGCCACGGGCAATCCGTCGCTCCACCCGTTCGCGAAGAAGAACTCCTGCAACGCATCCGGCGATTCGGGGGCTTCCACCTGTTCAGGAAGCGGCTGCACGGCTCCATCGCCCGCCACTTCAGGGCGCCGCGTGAGGGCGCCGACCAGTTCATCCACCGCTGCCTCCGCGCGCTGGCGCACCACTGCGCCGGGAGCGGTATGCATGGGGTGCGGAATCTCCACGATCGGCAGCCCGGCAAGCCCGCGCCCCGCCGCCTGCGAGCGCGCGGCGTTGTAGAACGCGCTGCTGCACACCGTCGCGGTGGGGATCCCGCGCTCCTCCAGGCGCACACCGTCGAATACGCTCATGGAGGTCGAGGTTCCGCAGTCGCCGAAACACTGGATCACCGCGTCGTGCTGCGCCAGTTGATCAAGGTCCGCCTCGGACAGTTCATCCTTGGGCGCGAGTTTGCGGACGGTCGTGCCGGATCGCGCCCCCAGTTCCTCCAGCAGGGGCCGGATCGAGCCCAGGAACAGGTCGGCATTCACCTTGCTGTTATCGACGAAGGCGATGCTCGCACCCTCGATGCCGCGCAACTGTGGCGCGAGGGCGCGCGACGCGGCTGCGTCGTAGGCTCGCGGATTGAAAACGATGACATTGCGCATGGGCGGTTCCCTCTTGGAATGCGATCCCGGGCTCGATTGTGCCATTGGCCCGATATGCCATCAATGACTATAATTGCACATTGCCATAACGTAGTTGTTATATATATCAATGCGGCTGGAGCAGTTGCGCGCGCTGCGCGAAATCGTGGAACAGGGCTGCAACGTCTCGCGCGCCGCGCAGGCGCTGAATGCCGCGCAACCGGCGCTCAGCCGCCAGTTGCGGTCACTCGAGCGGGAGCTCGGCGTGGCGATTTTCGCCCGCAACCGGAAACGCCTGCTGGGTCTCACGCCGCCCGGCGCCGCGATCGTCGAGATCGCGCGCCGCATGCTGGACGACGCCGCGAATCTGGGCAAGGTCGTGGCGGAGTTCGCCGCCGATTCGATGGGGAACCTCACGGTCGCGACCACTCACACCCAGGCGCGCTATGCGCTGCCGGCCGTAATACGGCGCTTCGCCCAGCGCTATCCCCAGGTTCGGCTCATGTTGCGCCAGGGGAACCCGGCGGAGATCATGGAGCTCGTCCGAACGGGCGAGGCCGACCTGTGCATCGGCTCGGATTCTGCCGCCGCATCGGGCGAGCTCGCGTTCTTTGCATGCCACGAGCTGCAGCGCGTGGTGCTGGTGCCGCGCGGGCACCCGCTGCCGGGGAAGCGGCGGCTGACGCTCGACGCACTCGTGCAATACCCGATCATCACTTACGACACCCCGTTCATCGGACGCTCGCGGTTGGTGCAGGCATTCCGCGCGCGCGGTCTTACGCCGAACATCGTGCTTAGCGCCGCCGACACCGACGTCATCAAGGCCTACGTCGAGTCCGGACTCGGCGTTGCCATCATCGCCGGCATGGCGTTCAACGCCCGCCGGGACCGGACGCTCCGCGCGATCGACGCGAGCCACCTGTTCGAACCCAACACGATCTATCTCGGGATTCGCCGCAATGACTTCGTGCGCGGCTACACGTTCGATTTCATCGAGCTGTTCGCACCTCACCTGAAGCGCGCCGACATCGAACGCGGACTCGCAATGCCTCACGGCGACCCGCACGCGTCCGCTGCATCCGCCAGCCGGAAGCGCCGCCCCGCCATGATAAAATAGGCGTTCGCGTACTATCATGGCCATGGCGCTCAGCCCCCTCACCGCCCTTTCCCCCCTTGATGGCCGCTATCACCGACACGTCGCCGCGCTGAGGGACATCTTCAGCGAACTGGCGCTGATGCGCCTGCGGGTGCTGGTCGAAATCGAGTGGCTCAAATTGCTCGCGTTCGAGCCCACGATCTCCGAGATTGCCCCATTTTCCGCCGCCGCCATCGCTGAACTCGATGCGCTCGCCGCGGGCTTCGCTGAAAGCGACGGGGCAGCGATCAAGGCGATCGAGGCAAAGACCAACCACGACGTGAAGGCGGTCGAGTATTTCCTGCGCGAGCGCCTCGCCGGCAACGCGGAGATCGCGAAGGCCGCCGAGTTCATCCATTTCGGCTGCACCTCCGAGGACATCAACAATCTGTGCCACGGGCTCATGCTCAGGCGGGCACGCGAGGAGGTCTTGCTGCCGGCTCTCGACGCCATCGTCGACCGCCTGCGGGCGCTGGCGCGGGACGAGGCCGCTACGCCGATGCTGGCGCACACGCACGGGCAGCCGGCGTCGCCCACGACCCTGGGCAAGGAGCTGGCGAACGTCGTGCACCGGCTCGCACGCGCCCGCGATCGAATAGCGGCCGTCACGCTGCTGGGCAAGATGAACGGTGCAGTGGGAAGCTACAACGCGCACGTGGCGGCTTATCCGGCAGTCGACTGGGAGCAGACTGCGCGCGGTTTCGTCGAGAAACTGGGGCTCGAATTCAATCCCTACACGATCCAGATCGAGCCGCACGACGCCATCGCCGAACTGTTCGACGCGGTGGCGCGCGCCAACACCATCCTCATCGACCTCGACCGCGACGTATGGGGCTACATCTCGATCGGCTACTTCAGACAGAAGACCCGCTCCGGTGAAATCGGATCTTCCACCATGCCGCACAAGGTGAACCCGATCGACTTCGAGAATTCGGAAGGCAATCTGGGGATCGCCAATGCGCTCCTGCGGCACATGAGCGAGAAACTTCCGGTCTCACGCTGGCAACGCGATCTCACCGATTCCACGGTACTGCGCAATATGGGCGTCGCGCTCGGCCACACGCTGCTTGCGTACGATTCGTGCCTCAAGGGGCTCAGCAAACTCGAGGCCAACCGTGAGCGCCTCGCCGAGGATCTCGATCAGAACTGGGAAGTACTGGCGGAGCCGATTCAAACCGTCATGCGGCGCTTTGGCGTCACCGGCGCGTACGAGCAGTTGAAGGACCTGACGCGTGGCAAGGGCGGCATCTCGCGCGCCACGCTGCACGCTTTCATCGAGAGCCTCGCGCTGCCGGAGGCCGAGAAGAGGCGCCTGCTTGCCCTCACCCCCGCGACCTATATCGGCAAGGCTGCCGAACTGGCCAAAAGGATCTAAACCGCCAATAGAGATTATTCCTGTCTGTGCATAGCATTGACGTTAACGCCTCCGACTTCGAACAGTTCGTCATCGAAGGGTCAAAGAAGGCGCCCGTGGTCGTGGACTTCTGGGCGCCGTGGTGCGGGCCGTGCCGCGCGCTCACGCCCGTGCTCGAAAAGCTCGCCGCCGAGTACGGAGGGCGCTTCACGCTCGCCAGGATCAACTCCGACGAAAACCAGGCGCTCGCGGCGCAGTTCGGCGTGCGCGGCATACCCAATGTCAAGGCTTTCGTCGATGGCGAACTGGTGGAGGAGTTCTCGGGGGCGCTGCCCGAACCGGCGGTGCGGGAATTCCTCGGGCGTGTCGTCCCCTCGCCCGCCGAGGAACTGCGACTCGAGGCGCACCAGCGCTACCACCAGAACCGCGATGCCGAAGGTGCGCTCGAGTTGCTGGCGCGGGCCGCCGAATGCGATCCGCGCAACGAGGCGGTGCAGATGGACCGGGCGGAACTCCTGCTTGAGCTCGGCAGACGCGCGGAAGCCGCCCGCCTTCTCGAAGCGCTTGCGCCGCTCACTCAAATGGGCGAACGCGCGGGCAATCTGAAGGCACGGCTCGCCTTTGACGCCAGCGCCGCCGCCTCACCGGATGCCGCCGAACTCGCGCGCCGCGTCGCTGAAAACGGGAATGATCTCGAGGCGCGCCTGCAGCTTGCGAATCTTCTCGTATCGGGGAAGCAGTACGCCCCCGCGCTCGATCATCTGCTGGAGATCGTGCGCCGCGACCGCGCGTTCAGAGACGACATCGCGCGCAAGACCATATTGCAGGTTTTCAGCCTGCTCGGCCCGCAACACGAGCTGACCGGAGAGTACCGCCGGCGCCTCTCGAGCGCCATGTACTGACCTCGGGCCTCTCATGGGGCGCGTCACGCTCATCGAGGAAGGGCATTACGCGCGGGTGCGGTTTCTGAGGTATTGCACCACGCCCGGCAGGATCGACAATATCACGATGCCGGCGATCACCAGTGTCAGGTTCTGCTTCACGAGCGGGACGTTGCCGAAGTAATAGCCGGAGTACGTAAGCGAACTGATCCACAGCACGCTGCCCGAAAAACTGAAGAACAGAAATCGCCCGTAGTTCATGCGCCCGACGCCGGCGACGAAGGGGACGAAGGTGCGCACGATCGGCATGAAGCGCGCGATGACGATGGTCTGGGCGCCGTACTTCTCGTAGAAGCGCCGGGTGCGTTCGAGGTGGAGCGGGTTGAGCGCCCATGAATCCTTGCGCGTAAAGACACGTGGGCCGGCAAAGCGCCCGATCCAGTAGTTGGTGTTGTCCCCCAGAAACGACGCAGTCGCCAGCACTGCGAACAGGCTGTGCACGTATATGCTGCCTGTCGCGGCGAGCGTGCCGGCCACGAACAGCAGGGAATCGCCGGGCAGGAACGGGGTGACGACCAGGCCGGTCTCGCAGAAGATGATGAGAAACAGGATCAGGTAGATCCACGCCCCGTAATTCTCCACCACCCATAGCAGGTGGCGGTCGAGGTGCAGCGTGAGGTTGGCGAGCGTCTCGAGGAACTCCACCGGTCACCGGTCTAGACTACCGCTCCCGCGGCCTTCTTGTCAGCGTCGGGTTTGATCAGATCCCCGCGCGAGACGCCGAGCCACATCACGATCGGGGCCGCCACCAGCACGGAAGAGTAGATGCCGAAGAGTATGCCGATCGTCAGTGCGAGCGAGAAATAGAACAGGGCCTCGCCACCGAAGATCAGCATAGCGCACACCATCATCTGGGTACACGCGTGGGTGATGATGGTGCGCGACATGGTCGAGGTGATCGCAGCGTCGATGATCTGCGGGACCGGCGTATGGCGGAAACGGCGGCTGCGGAAGTTCTCGCGCACCCGGTCGAACACCACCACCGATTCATTGACCGAGTAGCCGAGGATCGCCAGCACCGCGGCGAGCACCGGCAGCGAGAATTCCCACTGGAAGAGCGAGAAGAAGCCGACGATGATCACGGTATCGTGAAGATTGGCGATGATCGTCGCCACACCGAACTTCCATTCAAACCTGATAGCGAGGTAGGCGACGATGCCGAGCGACACGAAGAGCAGCGCCATGGCACCGTTCTCGAGCAGCTCGCGCCCTACCTGCGGGCCCACGAACTCGACGCGCTTCACCTCGACGGTCTTGTCTTCCTTCCTGAGCTCCTGCATCACCAGCTCCGAGAGCTTGGCACTGGTGAGTCCCTGCTTCACCGGCAGCCGGATCAGCACGTCGCGCGAGGTGCCGAAGTTTTGCACGCTCGCTTCGGTGAAACCCAGCTTCGCCATCGACTCGCGTATCTCGTCGAGATGGGCCGGTTGCGCGTAGGTGACCTCCATCACCGTGCCGCCGGTGAAGTCGACGCCGAGGTTGAGTCCGCGAATCGCAAGTGAGCCTACCGCGACCAGGAACGTGACGATCGATATCACGTTGAAGATCAACGCGTAGCGCATGAACGGGATATCGCGCTTGATTCTGAAGAATTCCATATAGAAACCTAAAGGCGTTTAGCCACAGAGATCACAGAGAGAGTCGCATGCAGTCCATTCCCAAACGCCTTCTCTGTGTTGTCTGCGGCAAATCAAAGTTATGCGGCTTGCGGGCCTTGTCCAGCGATCAATCTTTGTCCTTCCTGTCATTCTTTTTCTTGTCGTCATCCGGGCGCCAGATCTGCCCGATCGAAATGCGGTCGAGCCTGCGACGGCGGCCGTAATGCACATTCGCCAAGGACCGGGATACCACCACCGCACTGAATTGCGAGGTGAGTATCCCCAGGCACAGCACCACCGCGAAGCCCTTGACCGGTCCGGAACCCAGGATGAACAGGAAGACCCCGGCAATCAGGGTCGTCAGGTTCGAGTCGAGAATCGTATTCCATGCGCGATCGTAACCCGCGTGGATTGCCGCCTGCGGGGTATTGCCGACTCTCAGCTCCTCGCGTATGCGCTCGTTGATGAGCACGTTGGCGTCGATCGCCATGCCGATGGTGAGCGCGATGCCGGCCATGCCGGGCAGCGTGAGAGTCGCCTGAAGCATCGAGAGCAGCGCAACGAGGAACAGCACGTTCGCGGCGAGCGCGACGACCGAGAACACGCCGAACATCATGTAATAGGCGACCATGAAGACGGCGATCGCGGCAAATCCGTACCAGGTCGACTGGAAACCGATGCGGATGTTTTCGGCGCCGAGCGAAGGGCCGACCGTGCGCTCCTCGATGATCTCCATGGGTGCCGCGAGCGCGCCCGCGCGCAGCAGCAACGCCAGGTCCTTGGTCTCCTCGGTGCTGCGGAAGCCCGTGATCTGGAACCGCGCCCCCAGTTCCGACTGGATAACCGGGGCGGTCAGCACTTCCGGCTTGCCGCGGTCAATGAGCAGAATGGCCATGCGGCGCTTGACCGCCTCGCGCGTCACCTGCTGGAAAATGCGCGCCCCCTGGCCATCCAGCGTGACGCTGACGATGGGGCGATTGTCAGTCTGGTCGAACCCGGGGGAGGCGTCGGTCAGGCGCTCCCCGGTAATGACGATCTGCTTGCTGACCAGTATCGCTTCCTTGCCTCCCTCGCGCTGCAGGTAGTGCAGCTCGGTGCCGAACGGAACCTGCCCCGCGATCGCCTGCTCCATCTTCTGGGGATCGTAATTGCGCGAGCCTGCATCCCCGGCATGCGCCTCGACCATGCGGATCTCGAGCGTGGCGGTGCGGCCCAGAATATCCTTGGCCTTGGCGGTGTCCTGCACGCCGGGAAGCTGCACCACGACGCGGTCCGAGCCCTGCTGTTGAATGATCGGCTCGGCGACGCCCAGCTCGTTGACGCGGTTGCGCAGCGTCGTGATGTTCTGCTCCAGCGCGAACTTCTGGGTCGCGCTCCGCGCCTCGGGCTTGAGCGTCGCGGTCAGGCGAAACTCGCCCGCTTCATCCTGCGCCTGCAACTCCAGGTCCGGCATCGCCTTGGCGATTTCGGCCATCGCCTTTTCGCGCATCGCCGCCTCGCGGAAACGCACCGAGATGACGTCGCCGGCGCGCGTCACTCCGGCATGCTGGATGCGCTTGTCGCGCAGCGCGCCGCGGATATCGCCGGCGAATGACTCGATCTTCTTGGTGAGCGCCGCCTTCATGTCGACTTGCAACAGGAAGTGCACGCCGCCGCGCAGGTCCAGGCCGAGATACATGGGCAGCGCCCCGATCGCGGCCAGCCAGCGCGGACTGTTCGACAGAAGATTAAGCGCGACGACGTAGTCCTCGCCGAGCTTCGCCTGCAGCAGATCCTTGGCCTTCAACTGCTCGTCGGTGGTGCGAAAGCGCACCTTGACGCTGGTCTGGTCGAGCAACACGCCGCCGGGGGGAAGTTCGCCCTGCTTCAGGAACTCCTCGACCCGGTTCATGAGGCTCGCATCGGCACGGATCGTGGGCTTGAGCGGCGACACCTGTACCGCCGGCGCCTCGCCGAAAAGATTCGGCAGCGTGTAGAGCAGGCCGGACGCGAGCGCGAGCAGGATAACGACGTACTTCCAGAGAGGGTAACGGTTCATTGCGAGACTCGTGAACGGCGATCAGCGAACCGTGAACCGCAAGGACACGAGGCGAAGGCCCGCGGTTTTCCGTTCACCGTTCACTGTTCCCCGTTCACTCGATGTTCTTGATCGTGCCCTTGGGCAGCACGAGCTGCACCGAGGGCCGCTGCACCTGGATCTCGACGTTGGACGCCACCTCCAGCGTGACGTAGTTCTCGTTGATCCTGTTGATGCGGCCCAGGACGCCGCCCGTCGTCACCACTTCGTCGCCTTTCTGCAGGGCCTCGATCATGCCCTTGTGCTCCTTCGCCCGCTTCATCTGCGGACGGATCATCAAGAAGTAGAGCACCACGAACATCACCACGATGAGCAGCATGCTTTCCATGCCGCCGCCGGGAGCTGCGCCAGCGCCCTGCGCCCACGCCTGGTTGATCAACACGCCCTCGCCTCCTCGTCCTTGATTCCGCAACGAACCGCCGGTGCGTTCAGAAAGCGTTGCATTTTAACACGATGCATCGTATTTCCGCGCGAAATCCACGACCCACTGCTCAAGCCGCCGGAGTTCGATCGCGCGCCTCAGTTCACTCATCAGCTCCTGATAGTAATGCAGATTGTGCAGGGTGTTCAGGCGCGCGCCCAGTATCTCGTTCACCCGCTGCAGGTGATGGAGATAAGCACGCGTGAAGTTGCGGCAGGTGTAACAGGCGCAGCGCTCATCGAGCGGCCCAGTATCGTCCCGGTAACGGGCATTACGCAGCTTGATCACGCCGTCACGGGTGAATACCCAGCCGTTGCGGGCGTTGCGGGTGGGTAGCACACAGTCGAACATGTCCACGCCAGCGGCGACCGCCGTGATGATATCGTCCGGGGTGCCAACCCCCATCAGATACCGTGGCTGCGACGCGGGCAAGCGCGGCGCGGTATGACGGAGCACGCGCATCATGTCGCTTTTCGCTTCTCCCACCGAGAGCCCGCCGATGGCGTAGCCGTCAAATCCGATCTGCGTCAGTCCGGCAAGCGAGGCATCGCGCAGCGCTTCATGCATGCCGCCCTGGACAATGCCGAACAACGCATTTGTGCTGCCCTCGTGCGCCCGCCTCGAACGCTCCGCCCAGCGCAGCGAGAGCTCCATTGAGGCGCGCGCCTGCTCGTAGTCCGCGGGATACGGGGTGCACTCGTCGAACACCATGGCGATATCGGAGTTGAGCACGCGCTGGATGCGCATCGATTCCTCCGGCGTGAGAAACAGCGGGTCGCCATTGACCGGGGACTGGAACTTCACGCCTTCCTCGCTCACCTTGCGCAGCGGGCCGAGGCTGTAGACCTGGAAGCCGCCGGAATCGCTGAGGATAGGGCCGTTCCAGCCCATGAAGCGGTGCAGCCCGCCATGCGCGGCGATGACCTCGATGCCCGGCCGCAGCCAGAGGTGGAAGGCGTTTCCGAGCACGATCTGCGCACCGAGTTCACGCAGTTCGGCCGGGCTCATCGCCTTCACCGTGCCGTACGTCCCCACGGGCATGAACGCGGGCGTGTCCACGGCACCATGGGCGAGGGTCAGCACGCCGCGGCGCGCATTGCCATCCGTCCCGAGCAGCTTGAAATCCACGATGGGCGGCTGCCGGTGATGGTGAGGACCGTTCATGTCCGAAGCGCCTCCAGAACCGCGCGCATGTCCGCCGGCATCGGTACCGGCCGGCGGGTCTGGCGGTCGCAGGTCACGTGTATGAAGTGGCCCTGGGCGGCGGCCTGAGGTTCCTCGTTACGAAAAATACCGATCTCGAACCGGACGCTGCTCGTGCCGAGATGGGCGACCCTCAGCCCGCAGTAAACGGTGTCGGGAAACGCGAGGGGGGAGAAATACCGGCAGCCGGTCTCCACCACCAGGCATATGACCGGGCACGCCTCCAGATCGAGCACGCCCCGCCGCATCATGAATTCATTCACCGCCGTGTCGAAAAATGAGTAGTAGTGGACGTTGTTGACGTGCTGGTAGACGTCGTTGTCCATCCACCGCGTGGTGATCGACACGAAATGCGGATAGTGGTCGCGCGTGTCGGGCTCTTGTCTTGGCACTCTGTTCTACCTTCGCATCTTTTGCGTTAAAGCTTCTGCCTTTCAATCAGCATCGCGTCGCCGTAGCTGAAAAAGCGGTAGCCGCGTTCGATCGCATGGCGGTACGCGCGCTTGATGGTCTGCATGCCGGCAAACGCGCACACCAGCATCAGCAGGGTGGACTTCGGCAGGTGGAAGTTGGTGAGGAGCCGGTCGACGATCCGGAAGCGATACCCGGGAACGATGAAAAGCTTGGTTTCCCCGTATCCCGCCTGCAGCCTGCCGGCCGCGCCTGCCGTCTCCAGGGCGCGCAGGCTGGTGGTGCCGACCGCGATGACATTGCGTCCGCTTGCGCGAGCCTGCTCGATCGTCTCCACCGTGGACTGCGGGACGTCGAACCACTCGGCGTGCATCTCGTGCTCCGCCAGATCCTGCACCCGCACGGGCTGGAACGTGCCCGCACCCACGTGTAGCGTGATGCAGGCGACGCCGACGCCGCGCTCGCGCAGCGACGCCAGCAGCGGCTCGTCGAAGTGCAGGCCCGCCGTCGGCGCGGCCACGGCGCCTGGCGCCCGTGCATACACGGTCTGATATCGCGCCTCGTCCGAGGGCGACGCAGGGCGTTCGATATAAGGCGGCAGCGGCACGCTGCCATAGCGCTCGAGCAATGCGAAGAGGTCGGCGCAGTTCTCGAAGCGAAGCTTGAAGAACTCGCCGCGCCGCTCGAGGACAGTGGCTTCGATGGCCTCCGCGAAAACAAGCGCGCTGCCCTCGCGTGGCGGGTGGCTCGCACGCACCTGCGCGAATGCATGGTCGCCGGTGAGCACGCGTTCGATCAGCACCTCGATCTTCCCGCCGGTCTTCTTGCGCCCGGCAAGGCGCGCCTTGATGACGCGCGTGTCGTTGAACACCATGACGTCGCCCGGGGAAACGAGGTCTACAACGTCCCGGAACCGCCGGTCCGCGGGCGCGCCGCCTGCGCCATCGACGCACAGCAGCCTGCTGTGCGAACGTTCCGCGACGGGCGACTGGGCGATCAGCTCAGGCGGCAGCTCGAAGTCGAAATCATCCAGGCGCATCGCTGCCATTATATGGAAAGCGTGACTCATGATTCGTGAGCATGGCGCCCGGTGGCACGACGACCGCGGTTCTGCCGCCATTAAATTGTTGATACGTCAGGAATGCGGGATAATCCCGCATTCCTGCCGGGATGGCGGAATTGGTAGACGCACGGGACTCAAAATCCCGCGGTGGCAACACCATGAGAGTTCGATTCTCTCTCCCGGCACCAAAGCTTCTTCCGGCAAGATTTAAGAAATCCAGAATACCGCAGTTTTCCCTCTGTAAATCGCCAGAATGATGCATTAGGACCCAAACGGTGTAGACGAGCCCAGCGTCCTTTGCGGCGCTGACCCATGGCCACGGGCAAGACCAGCACGCTAACCTTTCGTATTGAGCCGGCGCTGAAGGAAGCGTTGCGCACAGCCGCCGACCGCGAGCATCGCTCCATCGCCAATATGGTGGGGGTGCTGATCCGGGACTATTGCAGCAGAAACGACATCACGATCCCAAAGCAGCGAGCGCCGCTCCTGGAGGACGCACCCAAACCGAAATTGCGCAAACGATAAGAAGCCCAATGCCCCTCAAGACATCCGACCTTTATTCCTCCCGCTGGCAATCCAGCGGCGCGGAGCCGCGGCTCGATGCGATCCTCGCCCGCTCCGATCTATGCGCCGCAAGCGTGACACGGATTGAGACACTGGGATTTCACCACCTGTCCGCGCCACACCCTCAGAAGTCCCACAAGACCCCGCGCACGCTTTCCCTTGAAAGGTGATCGCGGCTCAGCCCCGATAGTTGCCAATGAAACGATAGTTTGATATTGTTTCATATGAGCAAGGAGGATGACATGCCAACCGCACGCATTGCCGCGACTCCCGCCCATGGCCGCACGCTCGCGAAAGCAACGATCCGGGCAGCCGAATTGCTCGGACTCACGCAGGCGGAACTCGCGCCGATCCTGGGCGTAAGCCGCGCCACCGTGTCCCGCATCGCCTCCGGCGAGCACGTGCTTGCGCCGGAGCAGAAATCATGGGAGTTGGCGGCGCTCTTCGTGCGGCTTTTTCGCTCGCTCGATGCGCTCGTCGGCTCCAACGAGACCCAGTCGCGCACGTGGCTCGATAGCGAGAATCTCGCGCTCGGCGGCGTGCCGCGGAAACTCATCCCCCGCGCCGAGGGCCTGGTTCGTGTCGTTCAGTACCTGGACGCCGCGCGCGGTCGCAACTAACGCGGCCCGCGCCAGCGCGCGGTTGTGGCGCGCAGTGGAAGCGCAGCACATCGCGTCCACGCGCCGGCTGGTGGACGATCTGGAAGAACAACGGGCGCTCGAAGAAATACTCGAGGCCACCAAGCCCGCGGTGCCCCTGGCGGCGAAAAACCTCCACTTCCTGCTCTACACACCGTTTCGCTACCCGCCTGCGACCGGCACCCGCTTCCGGGCGCCTGACGATCCCGGCGTGTTCTACGGCAGCGAAACGGTGCGCACCGCGTGCGCGGAACTCGGATACTGGCGCTGGCGCTTCCTCATTGACAGCAAGGGTCTCGCGAGCCTGGGCCCAGCCCAGCAGACGCTGTTCGAGGTCGGCGTGCGAACGCTGACGATAGACCTCGAGAAGTCGCCCTTCGCGCGCGATGCCAGGCGCTGGCAGGATCCGGGGCATTACGTGGCCACGCAGGCCCTCGGAAAAGCAGCGCGGGCGGCCGGCGTCGGCCTCATCCGCTACCGCTCGGTGCGCGATCCGGAACCGGTGCGCTGCGGCGCGGTGCTGCGGCCGGATGCGTTCTCGTCGCCCAAACCGATCGGGCCGGCACAAACGTGGCTGCTCACCGTCACCAGGAGCTTCGCCACTTGGCAGCGCGACCGCGAAGCCTTCGAGTTCGACATGCGCCGGTGGGTTCAAGCCTGAAATCACTTTGACCGTGGCTGCTCCGCATCTGATCGAACTGCGCATCCGCGAGTTGACGCAACTCTTCAACTCGATGGATCCGACGCCGTTTCACCACAAGGATCTCGACCCCGACGCCGAGGAGTTCATCGTGAGCTGGGCG
>Ga0155935_1167_pt2 | contig 23949 bp, 20 predicted proteins | sample RifCSPlowO2_02_FD_107589 | JGI IMG/M metagenome (GOLD analysis project Ga0155935, IMG submission 107589) | Betaproteobacteria bacterium RIFCSPLOWO2_02_64_14
GATCGGCCCTTTCTCCGAGATGTGGCGCGCGAAGGTCATCACCTCGTCCACGAACGTTGCGTGCGGATAAGCGGCAAGCGCGAAACCGATCCGCACCATCTCGTCCGCGCCGACTTCGCGTCCGCTGCAGATCAACTCCAGCGCGCGGGCGTGCCCCACCACCGACGGCAGGCGCGCCGGCCCGCCGCCGCCCGGAATGCCGCCCATGTCCGCCTCGGGAAAGGACATCGTCGCGCGCTCGGACACGAAGCGCATGTCGCACGCGAGCGCGAGTTCGACGCCGTTGCCGCGCGCTTTGCCGTTGATCGCGGCGATGACGATCTGCGGCAGCATTTCCAGCGAATCGCGCAGCCGGCTGCCGCGCAGCACGAAATCAACGATCTCCTGCTTGCCCATCGCGCCGCGGATGGCGGGATCGAATGCGCCCCAAGAGAAATACTCTTCCCCCGCCCCCCGGATCACCACGACCTGCGTGTCCTCGTCCTGGTGCAGCGCCTCGACGATGGGCTCGAACGCGAGCAGCATCTCCTTGCGCCAGCGGTTCCCGTCGTCGGGGCGGTTCAGCGTAATGACGGCGATCCTGTCCTCGCGCGCAACGAGCACGGGAGAGCCCTGGGTGGTTGCGGTCTTGCCGGTTTGTGCTTGAGCCATGGGAACCTGTCGGGTTGTCGGTGTTTGCTTTGCCCTGGATGTCGCCCCGCAATGGTAATCCATCGAGCGCGGCGAGATCCTCTCGCTCCAAGTGCTCCAGGCGCAGCGCTGACCCGGTCTCCAGGCTTACACTGCTCCCCGCGTCAGTGCGGAACTCTCCGCGCGAGCGCGTTCACGTCGCTCACCACATCGATCACCACCGGTTTCTTCATGCCAAGCGCGCGCTTGAGCGCGGCACCCACCTCACCGGGTTTCTCGACGCGAATGCCGGCGCAGCCGAAGCCCTCGGCGATCTTCGCGAAGTTCACTTCGGTAAAGGTCCACATGTCGGTCCACCCGCCGCGCGGGTTGTTGTTGTAGGCAACCTTGTTGAGCGTGATCTCCTGGTTGAGCCCGCTGTTGTTGTTGACGACAATCACCAGATTGATGTTGTGGCGCCGAGCGGTTTCGAGTTCGGCGATGTGATAGTAGAAACCGCCGTCGCCGGTGAAGCACACCACCGGCTTGTCCGGCAGCGCGCACTTCACGCCAAGCGCGCCCGGAAATCCCCAGCCCAGCGAGCCCGCGCAGCGGAAATACTGCTGCGCGGGATGCTTGATATAGAACATCGTGCCGGTCCACATTCCGGCATGTCCGGTATCCGATACCACAACGCCGTCTGCCGGCAGCGCCTCCGAAATCTCCCTGCAAATACGCTCGGGCCGGACCGGCACCGCATCGGAATTGCGGTGGGGTTCCTCCTCGGCGCGCCACTTCGCGACCAGTTGCTGCACGCGCGCCGTCCATGCTTTCGCCGCCCCGGGCGATCCGGGCTGCGCCAGATCCAGCATCTGCCTGAGCGTGACCTTGGCGTCGCCCAGGATCGAAACCGCGTTCGGATAGTTGCGGCCCAGTTCCGAGGCGTTGATATCCAGCTGAATCACCGCCGTGCCCGGCTTCGGGAAACGCCAGAAGTGCGTGACCATCCCGCCGGCGCGGCTGCCGACGAAAAACACGAGATCCGCTTCGAGCAGCGTGTTGTTCGCGCACTCGCGCGAGTAGCTGCCCGAAATCCCGGCCGCCAGCGGATGGCTGTCGAGGATCGCGGCTTTGGCATTGAGCGAGGTGACGACCGGGATCTGCAGCTTCTCCGCCAGCGCCACCAGCTCGCGCTGCGCGCCGGATCGAACCACACCTCCACCCGCGACAATCACCGGTCGCTGCGCCTTGGCCAGCACCACGAGCGCCTCGCGCACGCGCTGCGTCTCCGGCTCCGGGCGGAAAGGGGGCACCCGGGAGTATTGCTCTTCCACCAGCGGCTCGAGATCCGCCTCCTGCTCGCTGAACTGCCCGCCGCGGTTCTGCATCTGCAGGTGCACCGGCCCCGGCGTGCCCGAGGTCGCGTCGCGGAATGCCTGGCGCAGCAGGTCCGGGATCCGCGTGATCGTCTCGACGGTCGCGCTGAATTTCGTGACCGGCCCGAACTGCGAAAAGTCCTCCACCTCCTGATACGCGTGCCGGTAGCGGGCGCCGGGCAGAGTCCCGCCCGATATGGCGATCACGGGAGAGCACGCCATGTAGGCGTCGCGCAGGCCGGCCGCCAGGTTGGATGCGCCGATGCACTGCGCCATGCACACGCCGGGCCTGCCGCTCGCTCGCGCAAAACCGTCCGCCATGTAGGCCGCGGCTTTCTCCCCGTGCACCATCACGCGGCGGATCGGCATGTCCTCCATCTCCGCCAGCGCCTTCGCCATGATGGCCGGCACGAAGAAAATATGCGACACGCCATAGCCGTTCATCATCTCCGCGAACGCGCGGGCACCCGTCATTCTGGGCATGGAATTCTCCCTTGCTGTCGATGGTTGGGGGACATCAATCCATGGAGCGCTCACCAACTGCCCCTGCACCTGGAGCAGCTCCGAGCGTCCACTTCACCTTTTTGGAGGCTATTTCGGACGCAAACGACGCAGCTTGACCTATGTCAACAGTGATGCGATCCAGCCGTCGACTGCCGGCGCCACGGTCGCCCCCAGAGCGTAGGCGAAGAAGGCGGCAAGCGCCGCGGCGAAGACATCCATCGTGTAATGCGCGCGCAGCACCAGCACGGTTGCGGCCTCGAGGGCGGCGATGACGAACATGACGGCTGCAAGCCAAGGCGGGCCGGCGTGCGCGAGTTCGATCGCGCCCAGCACCGCGATCGCCGTGTGACCCGAAAAGAAATAGTCATTGTCGGTGCCATAGGTGACCAGCAACGCCGGAAATCCGGGGTAACGCCAGATCGAGCCCGACGGGGTCGGCAGCGCGCACACGACCTGGCATACCTGGCGCAGCAGGAACAGCACGAAGAGCGCGAGGAACGGCCGGAAGCTCGGCCCGAAAATCGCCGCGGCGAGCAGATAGAGCCCGATCAAATCGATCACGGCGGAAGTGGCGATGAGCGTGGCGTTGGTCGCCCGTGGATGCACGGTGAACCACGCGTGCAGGGGCGCGCTCCACTCGTGCACCCGGTCCCGGATACCGGCAGCGACGAACCGCTGGGCGAGCAGATGCTGCGTCCAGAACCATCCCGCCAGGCCTACTCCGATGAGTGCAATGCGAACCAGGATCTCGCCCATGGCGGTCACTTCATCGTTGCGCTGGGATGGACCTCGGCGAGAGAGGCCGCCAGCATCGCCTTCATCTGCTCGCGGACTTTCACCATGACCGGGTCGCCATCGGCCTCGCGCTGCTCCTCGGGAGACACCTCGATCGCCTCGCCCACGTCCACCACCGCGCGCATCGGCGCGTGCACGCGTGCGACATCGGTGGTGTCCTCCTCGAAGCGTTCCACGGTTTCGAGTATGCGCTCCGCCGTCGGCTCCGGTTCAAAATAGCCTGCCGGATAGAACGCGAGCTGCTGCGCAAGGGTCATGTCGGCAAGCTGCTGCTCGCGGCGGTCCTGTTCCGCCTCGGACAAATTACACCCGGCCATCTCGGCGAGGATCGCCTTGCGCAGCCCCTTCACCCGCCGCACGACGCCGCCGGCGTGCCGTCCCTGCGCCCACTCGTCCTCCAGCGGGCAGAGCAACCGGTCGACGAGACGCTCCACGCGCTCGCCCACTGCTCCCCGCTGCGCTTCGCCGAAGTACTCGATCTCCTTCAATGCGAGCATCGCGCTGCCGACCTTGAGCGCGCGCTCGACGAGCGGCAGCTCGCGCTGCGGCCGCCACGCCATGCGCGCTTCGATGGCCTCGAGCACCGGCGTGACGGCATCCTCGATGTCGCCATCGAAGAAGTAGCGGATCGCAATCGGGTGGATCACGACGCGGCCGGGAGGCGACTGGGCGGCGCGCTGGCGGGCGGCGCCGCGCGCCATGATGGCGGCGCCCTCCATCAGATAGTTCAGGCGGTCGTTGTTCCGGGAGATGACGCCCTCGGGGAAGATGAGCATCATCCGCCCGGCCTCGGCCAGCAGCTCGGTAGCGTGGTTGAGCGAAGTTCGGTCCGAGCCTTCGCGGTGGACGCTGAATACGCCCGCGCGCTGCAGCAGCCACGCCTGGAAGCGGTTCTGCATGAAAAGGTGCCAGCTCGCCATGGTGTAGAAGTAGCGCCGCACCTGCCCTGCCAGCACGGCGATCACCATCGGGTCGCATGGCCGGCAATGATTGGGCGCGATCACGATTCCGTGGCCGGCGGCGATCGAGGCCCGGAGCCGTTCGACGCCGCGGCAGGTCACACGCGCCACGCCGTAGTATTTGCGAAGGTAGAAAGGCACGCACCGCAGCAGCAGGGCCGCCCAGAACGTGCCGCGGCTCGGCGGGAAAAAGCGATAGGGTTTTGCAACGACGACATTCTGCATCGCGGCGCTCGATTCTCCCTTGCGTTCCCGGCGCGCCCGGCGCACGCGGAAATCCCGGCGGGATTATGGCACAGCGTCAGCCGCGCGCGACCGGATTGGTGAGCGTGCCGACGCCCTCGATTTCGCACTCGACGACGTCGCCCGGCTTGATCCAGCGATCGAGTTCGAAGCCGACACTGTAAGCGGGCGGCTCGGATCCACTTAGACCACACGGCGCATGCCGTTTGCATCGCCGCGCCGGATCCGGACATCGAAGCGGTTGATAACCACACGATGGACGTGTAGCCTACGGGACGATCTCCATCTTCCCTCCGCAGCGATGAAAGGAGTCCTCGTTGAAGCAACGCATGCTGGGCGCCTCCGGCCCCACAGTCTCGCTCCTCGGTCTGGGATGCAACAATTTCGGCCTGCGCATGGAGATCGAAGCCGCGCGCGCGGTCATACACAAGGCGCTCGATCTCGGCATCACCTTCTTCGACACGGCTGACGTTTACGGCAAGCGCGGCGGCTCGGAAACCGCCCTCGGCATGTATCTCGGCGGCCGGCGCAAGGACATCTTCCTCGCCTCCAAGTTCGGGAATCCCATGGACGATTCCGGGACCATGAAAGGCGGGTCGCGCCGCTACATCATGTCGGCGGTCGAGGCGAGCCTGAAGCGCCTCAGGACCGACTGGATCGATCTCTACCAGATGCATCGCCCGGACCCCGCGACGCCGGTCGAGGACACGCTGCGCGCGCTCGACGACCTGGTGAAGCAGGGGAAGATCCGCTACATCGGCTGCTCGCAGCTTGCCGGCTGGCAACTCGTGGAACGGCAGTGGCTCGCGCGCCACCATGGCCTCACGCCGCACACATTCTGCGAAGCGGAATACAGCCTTCTCGCGCGTGACGCGGAGCGCGAATTGATACCGGCGATGCGGGCGTACGGCGCGGGACTGCTGCCGTTTTATCCGCTCGCGAGCGGATTCCTCACCGGCAAGTACAAAAGAGGCACCCCGATGCCCGAAGGCGCGCGGCTCACCAAGGGCAAGCGCTACTCAGACCGTTTCGCCACCGACGCCAACTGGAACGTGCTCGAAAACCTCGAGAGCTTCTGCAAGGAACGGGGGCGCACGCTCCTGGAACTCGCGTTCGGCTGGCTCGCGGCGCAGCCGGTCGTCGCCAGCGTCATCGCCGGCGCCACCCAGGCCTCACAGGTCGAAATGAACGCGAAGGCGATCGACTGGGAGCTCACCCCGCAGGAACTCGCGGAGATCGACCGCATCACCGGCAGGAGTTTGTCGGATTTAGGGCTGACAAACTCCTGAACCGGTGCCGGTGGTGTAGCCGGTAGCGTACCCGGCAGCAACCTTCTCTTTCCTTCCCACGCCTGCCCCCTCCCCGACCCTCCCCCGTGGCTCGCGCAAGGGAGGGAGTTCAGGAAGGCGGCAGGATGACGTGGTCCGGGCCGAGGTCGGCGACGCTGTTGCAGCCGACGAGCGCCAGGATGCGGTCGATCTCGTCGCGATAGATCTGCAGCGCCCGCATCGCGCCGGCTTCACCCGCGCTCGCCGTTCCATGCAGCGGCGCGCGTCCCAGCATCACCGCGTCGGCGCCGAGCGCGAGCGCCTTGACGACATCGCTCCCCCGCCGAAACCCGCTGTCGACAATCACCATGATGCGCTTCTTTACCGCCTCGACCACCCGCGGCAGCACCGTAATCGTCGCGGCCGAGCTGTCGAGCACTCGCCCGCCGTGATTGGAGAGCACCACCGCGTCGGCGCCGCAGTCCGCCGCCAGCACCGCGTCCCGCGGATGCTGTATGCCCTTCACGATCAGCTTGCGCGGCCACAGCTTGCGCAGTTCGCGCACGTCGTCCCAGGTGAGCGCGTCGTTCAGGGCCGTCGAGCGCCCCATCGGCAGCGCGGTGATCCGCGTCTGCGTGTGCGCCGGGAAATTCCGGTAGCGCGGCATGCCGGTGGTCACGAGGTAGCGCATGAGCACGCCCACGAGCCAGCGTGGATGCATCAAGACGTCGGTGACGTTGCGCCGCGTGAACCTGAACGGGATCGTGAAGCCGTTTCGCAGGTTGTACTCGCGTCCCGGAGCGACCGGCGTGTCCACGGTGAACACCAGCGCCTCGTAACCGGCGTCGCGGGCGCGCGCGATCAACTGGTGCGAAAGCGAACGGTCGGGCCACATGTAGAACTGGAACCACAGCGTGCCGCCGGCCTCGGCCGGGAGTCTCTCCAGCGCCGTCATCGAACTCGCGGCCAGCGTGAACGGTACGCCGTGTGCCGCCGCGGCGCGTGCAAGAGCGATTTCGCCCTCGTACCAGGCCAGCCCCGTCGATCCCGTCGGCGCCACAATGACCGGCATCTTCTGCTGCTTGCCGAAGAGCGTGATCGCCTGGCTGCGCTTCGAGACGTCGACCAGCACGCGCGGCTTCAACTTGATGCGCTCGAGCGCGACCCGGTTCTCGCGCATCGCGACCTCGTCGTCGTTGCCGCGATCCATGAACTCGAAGAGCCCCCTCGGCAGCCGCCGCCGTGCCGCCTCGCGCAGATCGGCGGTGTTGTAGAAGCCCAGCGTGTCGTCGCTCATGGAAGATCAACACCCTGCAAGAAGAAACAATCATCACGCGTGCGAAAGCGACCATGCAGGAACATGACTTTCCTGTCATTGCGAGCGAAGCGAAGCAATCCCGTTGCTGGCAACGCAATCGCGCCCGCCGCGAGGTTGCTTCGTCGCGAAATCTCGCTCCTCGCAACGACACGGAGGCCGCTTGCGCGCGGCCTACTGCGACAACACGATGAGAATATTGTCGCCGGGATGATTCTGAGTTTCATGTCAATGCCGCGCAATCTTCAGCAGCGTTCTGGATTCGTCCACCGTCGCCACCTCGCGCCCCAGGTGCCCGGCGATCGCCGCGATGCGCGCCACGTGATCGACGTTGTCGCCCAGCACGCCGGGCTTGAGATACGGTTCGTCTTCCGTGCCAACGCGCACGTGCCCGCCCGAGAGTACCGACAGCGTCTCGAGCGCGAGGTGGGTGGACCCCGTCACGCTCGCCGCATAGAACGTGTTTTTCGGCAGATGCTTCACGCGATGCAGAAACTCCTCCGCGGTCGGCGGCGACCAGGTGCCTCCGGGGCGGCCGAAAAAGAGCGTCATCATGAACGGCGGCTCGACGAGCCCCTTGCCCGCGACATCGTCGATCATCCACAGATCGCCCAGCGCGCACACCTCGAACTCGGGCTTCACGCCGTGGTCGCGGCACATGCGCATGAGTTCGGCCAGTTCCGCGCGCGGGTGCAGCATCTGCAGATCCCGGCCGACGAAAACGAGGTTGTGCGCACCCACCGCCACCGAGATCATGTCGGGATGGTTCTTGATGATCGCGCGGCGCTGCTCCACGGTCTGGGTCGAAATGCCGTACTGAATCATGATGCCACAGCGCTCCCGGATCACCCGAGTGTGGGATTCCCATGCCTTGTAGTCATCGGGCGGCGCGTGGATGTGAGCGATGGCAGCCCCTGCACGCCATGCGGCCTCGATCGACGCCGCCAGGACATCGGAGTTGTCGAAGCGCTGGCGCCACTCGGGGTACATCGAGCAGTCGGTGGCGCAGTTGGTGATGATCAGTTTTTCCACAATTTCCTTTTCCCAGAGGACGGCTCTCAGCGCCAACGCGGGGCGAACACTTTCCCCTCCCCCTCGATCCCTCTCCCGGTGGGAGAGGGAAGCACAGCGCTCCCTTCGCCCTCCGGGAGAAGGGTTGGGGATGAGGGAAGACCCGCCCCCAGCATCGCGGCCGCGATTTTTTCGGCGAGCATGATGGTCGGGAGGTTGGTGTTGCCGGCAATGACGTTGGGCATGATAGAGGCATCGGCGACCCGAAGTCCATCGACGCCGAGGACTTTCCCGGCCACGTCAACGACCGTGTGCGGATCGTCGCGCGCGCCCATCCGGCAGGTCCCCGCAGGGTGGAACACGCCCGCCACGTTGTTCTGGATATGCTCCGCGAGCCGCTCGGGATCGGCGGCGAGCGCCCGCAGGGAAACGCCTTCCCCTGCCAGCGTCATCAGCACAAAATCTGCGAGGCGCGGGACAAGATCAAACGCGCGTGCAATGAGATCGGACTTGATGCGGTTCAGGCGGTTCAATTCGTTGAGCCGCCGGATGCGGTTGCCGAACTGCACGGGAAACGCCGCCCCGCACGGTATCTCGCGCCGGCAGGACTCGATGATTTCCAGGGTGCGGAGGAACGCGTCCGTCATGCGCTCCAGGTCGATCTCGTCATCCAGGAAGTTGAACTCGATCCGCGGCATCTCGCGCGGGTCCGCCGACACGAGCGAGACGCGTCCCCTCGAGTGCGGCCGCAGCAGCACCGGCATCACATTCGCGATCTGCCGCCCGAGCGCATTCCATGACGTCTTGCTCTGGATGTTGAGGTAAAGATCGCCCGGCGCGCAGCCCGCGAGTCCCGATGAAAATCGCACGCCGATGGTAGGCGTGGTGCGCAGCGCCTCAGGCTGCCGCGCCGCCCGGCGCAGGTGCAAGCCGATGAACGCCACCGGATGATTCTGCAGATTCCCACCCACGCCCGGCCGATCCGCGACCACGCCGATCCCCAGATCACGCAGCACCTGGCCGGGCCCGATGCCCGCGCGCATCAGGAGCGCGGGCGAGAATATCGCGCCGGCACAAATCACGATCTCATGCGCACGAAACTCCTCGGTCGTTCCTGCGACCTCGGCCATCACGCCGACCGCGCGCAGCCCTTCAAACTGAATCCGCACCACCGTCGCCGAAGTCGCGATCTCGAGGTTGGTGCGGCGGCGCACCGCGGCATCGAGATAGCAGATCGCGCTGGAGGCACGCCGGTGCGGCGTGTTGCTCATGGGCACCGGCCCGTAGCCGTCGCGGAAGTCAGCGTTCATGTCCGCGATATACGGGAGTTCATGCGCATCACAGAACCGCGCAACGGCGCGGGCGAGCGGCGGCCAGGCATCGCGGGCGAGCCGGCGGATCGGCAGCGGGCCCGACTTGCCGTGGAACTCGTCGGCGCAATCCGAATCGTTTTCGAGCTTCCTGAAGTACGGCAGGACCTCGTCCCAGCCCCAGCCGCGGGCGCCGGCGCTCTCCCAATCGGCGTAGTCGCGCGGGCTGCCGCGGTAGGCAACCATGCCCATGACCGATCCGCCGCCGCCCATGACGCGCGCCTGCGGAAACGGTGTCGCGAGCGAATCGCTCCGCCGGCGCCAGTGGGCCGTCAGACCGGGCCAGAAGTACGTCTTGTTGAAGTACGAAATCGGATAGGTCTCGGCGATGTCAGCCGGCTCGCTCCCCGGCGGCGTATCCGGTCCCGCTTCGAGCAACAGCACCGTGTTCGCCGAGCATTCGGTGAGCCGGCTCGCGAGCACGCATCCGGCGGCCCCCGCACCCACCACGATGTAGTCGAAGTTCCGCAAGGAGGACCGTCAACCGTACTTGAAACGCGTCACCAAATGAGCTGTTTCCCTCATCCCAACCCTTCTCCCGCCAAGTACTCGTTGCCGAGCAGCGCCGCGAGGAACTGGCCGGCCCCGCCCTTGTACGGCACCACCGTCATGTCGATGCCCGCCGCGCGCACGAAAGCGCCCTGCGCCGCCTGCGCGGCCATGGCGGCCCCCGCAAGCACCAGCCACAACAGATGCCGCATGATCCTCGATGCCGATGTGCGTCTTTGCATGGTCTGCCCTCCCGGTTCGCGATGGAATAGAACTCCCGGCGCATATGATAAACGCGTTACACCTCATGCTGCGGCCAGCTTCGCCACACGTGCGCACCCGCGCATGCATTGACAAGCACCCAGCCGTAACGAACAATGGCCCAATCCGTGCGCAGCCACCACTAAGAGTGGCGCCGAGCGGTGCCTGCGGCCAAAGCGTTACCTTGGGAGGAATTCAATGAGGGGGGGGCTTGCGCGGCTCTTTCTCTGCATTCTGGCGCTGAGCCTGCCGGTCTGCTGCGCCGCCGGCGAGCAGGGACACGCCGTCCGGGATCTTGACGCACTGGCCGAGCCACGACACGGCGCCAAGGTCATTTGGAAACTCCCCAAGGACGCCATCTTCGAGCTGCGTCAGCGCCAGAACGCGTGGGCCGAGATTTCCTTTGGCGGCCAGCAGGGCTGGGTGATGTTCTTTTTTCTCAAACCGGGTGAGCCCGCGAAGCAGGACATTGGCAAGGAAATCGGCGGCGTCCTCGGTCTTGCCGCCACCAAGCAAAAGGGGCAGGTCACCGCGGTCATCGGCGTAAGGGGAATCACGGAGGAACAGCTCAAAGCCGCGAAATTCAACGCGGAGGAATTGCGCAAGCTCGAATCGCTCGCCGCGCCGCCGGAACGCGCAAGCAGCTTTGCAGAGAGCGCCGAGCTCCAGTCGTGGGAGGTCAAGTATCTTCCCGATCCGGCAGGCGCCACGGTCAGCAACGAACCGACGACAACGGATTAGCCATGCGAGCCGTTTTCGGAGTGCTGCTGTACTTGAGCCTGGCGGCGGCCGCGGGTGCCCAGGGCACGCCCAATTTATTCCAGCAATTGCTGCGCCCGCCTCAGGGTCAGGCCGGCTACAACACGCAACTCGTCGCGCACCTGAAACAGAGCCCCGACCTGGAATTTCTCGTTGCCAACAAGGGAACGAATTTTTTCCTGGTGCGGAAGAGCGTCGCCAAGACTGCAGAGGTCTCCAAGGCAGTCGTCGTCGGTATATACCCGAACCCCGCTGTCCGCGGCGGCCAGGCGTACGTCGGCTCGGCGATCGAGCTCCAGATTCGTTGCGAGACGAATGACTATCGGGCCGTCAATGAGACGGCGCTCAACGCGCAGCTTCGGCCCGTCGCGGGCGTCATCGCCGCAAAGCCGGCCGGCGACTTCACGACCGTCGCTCCAAGCGGCGTGGCCCATGAAGTCGCGCTTCGCCTCTGTGGAGGCTCCACGGTGAGCCCCGACGCCCCGGCGCAACAACTGGCGACGACGCAGCAGCCGGGCCAGCCGGCGCGACGCACCCGAGGCGTGGGATTGTTCGGCGATGTCCCGCTCGACGTCGAAATCGCCATCGGCAGGCAGCTCGCGGGAGACCTGCTCGGCGCGGTACCTCTGGTGAAGAACGAAAACCTTCAGGCCTATGTGAACAACGTCGGACGATGGGTCGCCTCCCATAGTGAAAGAGCGGACCTGAAATGGTACTTCGGCGTGCTCGAAACCCAGGATATCAATGCGTTTGCCCTGCCCGGTGGGTACATCTTCGTGACGGAGGGTCTGGTCAGGATGCTTGGCAGCGAGGCCGAGCTGGCGGGCGTATTGGCGCACGAGATCGCCCACGTGCTGATGAAGCATCACATCAAGCTTTTGCAGCAGAGCAAGCTCGTAAGCGCGTTCGCCGATCTCGCCACGCAGCGCGTCGCGCGCGATCAATCACTACGGGGCGCGGCCATTCGAAACCTGCTGGGCAATGGCGCACAGATTCTTGCCAGGGGATTGGACAGGAACGCCGAGTTCGAGGCCGACCGCATGGGCGTGGTTCTCGCCACGCGGGCGGGATACGATCCCTATGCGTTGCCCACTGTCCTGCAATTGCTCGACCGGAGGAATCCCGCTGACGGCGCCGTGGCGCTGCTCTTCAAGACCCATCCGCATGCTCACGAGCGCCTCATCGCGCTGGGCGATGCGATGGAGGCGAGCTTCGACCAGTATGCGCACGGCAAGGAGCTGAGGGACAGGTTTGCGAGCGCAGCGCCGTGGCCGGTTCGGGTCGCCGCGGCCACCGTGGCGCCCGCGCCCGCACCGCAGGCGCAACCCTTCGCCGCCGCGCCCGCGCACCGTGAACCCGAACCGATAGCTCGCGAGCAGGACGATAGCGCGGAACAGGGCACTCCTCCGCCTGCTCCGGCGCCGGCGCAGAGCGCGCAGGCGGATGCGCAAAAGGCGAAAGAGTCGCCGACCCTCGCAAGCTCCTTGAAGCAAATCGGCCAGGGCATCCAGGGCGTTTTCACGAGCGTCACCGGCGCCTTGGGCGGTGGCGAGCCCAAGGCCGGCGCATCCGCGACAAAATCGGCTGCGCTAGCCCCTCGTTCGGGACCTGAGGCAAGCACCGAAGGCGGCGCTGCCGACCCGGCGGATCCCCTCCGACGCCTCGAGGGCCGATGGAAGGGCACGACCTCGCAAGGCGGAGGCATCGAGTGGATCATCAGCACCGACGGCAGCTACCAGAGCGCGATCGTGCAGTCCGGGCGCACCGTTCGGCACGCCGGCAAGATCTGGCTCGACGGGGACGGCTCGATTCGCTGGAAGACGGAGACCGGGCAGGAGGGCATGCTCGTTCCGGACGAGGAAGCGCAGCCTGCCGTATTTCGCGGCACCGTGACAGGGACGGAAGTTTCGTTCGAGGCTATGCGGGTTCAACCCTGAACCATGCCACACGGGCGAAATCTGCTGATGGGCTTTCGTTCATAATCATGGGGAGAAATTCCCACCAAAGCGCCCCCGCTCATGACAAAACCCGTCTGCATCGTCTGGATGAACGAAGCGCGCGTCTACGAACAGGCGCTCGCGCGCGCGGGCCTCGCCGACCGGGTCGAATTCCACGGCGTGCGCAACGACGAGAAGATTCCCCCAGAACTCGCAGCGCGCGGCGAAATGCTGGTCGGCTGGCGCCCGGCGCCGGGGTTGATCGCCGGCATGCCGCGGCTGCGCTGGATCCAGAGCACGACCGCCGGCATGGACCAGTGGCTCGCGGCCCCTGACCTGCGCGACGACATCATCCTCACCTGCGCGCGCGGCGCTCACCGCGTGCAGATGCCGGAGAACATCCTCGCCGCCCTCTTCTTCCTCACCAAGCCGCTGATGGAGTGCGCGCTCGAGCAGCGCGAGAGCCGCTGGACGCGGCGCATTTCCGAACCGCTCGCCGGCAAGACGCTCGGCATCCTCGGCCTTGGCGCGATCGGGCAGGAACTCGCGCGCAAGTGCGAGGCGCTTGAGATCAGGGTGATCGGCACCAAGCGCTCCCCTGCGCCGCTCCCGCACATCGCGAAAGTCTATGCCCCCGGTGCGACCGACGAAGTGCTGGGCGCATCGGATTTCGTGCTGCTGCTGCTCCCGTCCACGACCGAGACGGAGAATTTCATGAATGCGGCGCGCTTCCGCGCCATGAAGAAGAGTGCCTGGCTCCTCAACTTCGCGCGCGGCGCGCTGATCGTCGATGCCGATCTCGTCGAAGCGGTGCGCTCGAAGACGATCGCCGGCGCCGTGCTCGACGTATTTCGCAAGGAGCCGCTGCCGTCCGACCATCCGTTCTGGACCACGCCCGGCATCACGGTGCTGCCGCACATTGGCGGCCTTCACCCCGCGCGCGACGAAGGCGTCGCCGAGGTGTTCGTCTCCAACGCCCGGCGCTTTCTTGCGGGCGACCCGCTCGAAACCGTCGTCGACCGCGCGCTGGGTTACTGACGGCTTGCGCGCAAACTTGCCTTTCTAGTATCGATCCTTGCCGGGAATGATGTTCCTGACGCCGCCCTTTGGGTTCGGAATATCGCCGGGGTAGCGCGGAATGACATGGATGTGGGCGTGCCACACCGACTGGCCCGCGACCTCGCCGCAGTTGACGCCGACGTTGAACGCATCCACGCCGAACCGTGTGCGCAACACGTCCTTCACCGTGCGCACCAGCAGGAATGCGTCGGCGTACTCGTCATCCGTCATGTCCCAGATCGTCGCTACGTGCCGCCGCGGAATGACAAGAGCGTGGCCTTTCGAAACCGGAAAACTGTCGAACACGGCGAGCGACAGGCGGGCTTCGGCGATGATCTCCCGGTTCAGGTGACAGAAAATGCATTGCCCGATTTCCGGCGGCTGGACGCTCGGTGTATCCGGTAGCAGGTTTTCGGGTGCAATTTTTCGCATCTTCCGCGCCTCCCTCACTGCGGGCGACATTGGATGTCGGGAATACGGGTACTGATTGAAAAACCACAACGAACGCCAGATCCGGGCTTTAGCACGAAGCGCGTCGAACGCAGCGCGGGGAGCTGGTGGGACGTGTAGGGATCGAACCTACGACCTACTGATTAAGAGTCAGCTGCTCTACCAACTGAGCTAACGTCCCCCTACTTCTCGCGTCCTGTGGCGTGTTGCACGACGCACCCAAGACCGGCTGCTTTTTACCATATTGTTCTTAGTCGCGCAGCGCTGGCAACGCCACTTTGTGCGGTAGGTATCTCAAATAATTGGCTGGGACTCGCCACCGAGGTTCGTCCGCATGCGCTGTGCCTTGAGCAGAGCCCGGCAGCAGCCGTTCTCGCTCCGGCCTACAGAATCTTTCGTGACAGTTGACAACGACAGTATAACTGTCTAGTATGGCTGTCATGAATGAGTCCCGCACCTACACCCTGGACGAGATCGCCGCCCTGGCCGAGCTGCCGCGGCGCACCGTCCGCTACTACATCCAGACCGGCCTGGTCGATCGCCCGCAGGGGATCGGCAAAGGCGCGTACTACACCCCGCGCCACGTCGAGCAGCTCCTGCTGGTGCGCAAATGGCAACTGGCCGGGCTGTCCCTGGAACGGATCGGCGAGGTGCTGAGACAACCGGACAGCGGCCCGCTGCCGCCGGCGCCGCGGCGCGCAGGAACCGTGGAAGTGTGGAGCCATCTGGTGGTGGCGGACGGCGTCGAAGTCAACCTGGAACCCGGCCGCGCGGGGTTGAGCCCCGAGCAGGTGCGGGAATTCTTCCGCGCGGTGACGCGCGCCTACGATGATCTGCACGAAAGCGAGGAAAAACAATGAACAACCTGGCCTGCGCCCTGACCGGCGTGCAAGGAGAACGCGTGGCCCTGTGCGACGTGGCGGTCGCGGCGACGCTGAAAGACCTCCTGTGCGAGGTGACGGTCGCCCAGACCTACCGCAACGACGAGCGGGTGAACATCGAGGCGGTGTACACCTTCCCGCTGCCGCTCGACGCGGTGCTGCTCGACCTCGAGGTCGAGATCGGCGGACGCGTGCTGAAGGGCGTCGTCGTCGAGAAGAAAGCCGCCGAGGAAAAGTATGAGGACGCCGTGGCCGCGGGTGACGCGGCGGTGATGCTGGAAGTGATCGAGCCGGGTCTTTACACGATGAACGTCGGCAACCTGCTGCCGGGCGAGAAAGCAAGCATCACGTTCCGCTACGCAATCCTCTACCGCTGGGCGGGCGACCGCCTGCGCTTCTTCCTCCCGACCATGATCGCCCCGCGCTACGGCGCATCGCCCCACGCCCCGCACCAGGCGCCCGAACCCTCGCTCACGGTCGAGAACCGGTTTTCGCTCACGGTCGAAGTGTGCGGGAGCCTGCGCGACGCCCAGTTCACGTGTCCCTCGCACCCGGTCACGCTCGCGCGCTCGGCGGACAAGACCGTGATCGCGTTGCAGCAGGAGAAGGCGGTGATGGACCGCGACTTCATCCTGCAGGTGAAGGCCTCGCGGACGGCGCGCGGCTTCGCGCTATGCGGCGCCGATGGCGAAGGTGTGGCGGCAGTGGCGAGTTTCCAGCCGTTCTTCCCCGGATTGCAGCAGCCGCGCCCGCTCAATCTCGCGATCGTGATCGATTGCTCGGGCTCCATGCAGGGCGATTCGATGACGCAGGCGAAGCAGGCGCTCGACGGGATACTCGACGCGCTCGAGTCGCACGACCGCGTGACGCTGGTCGCGTTCGGAAGCTCGACCCGCGCGCTCTCGGAGCGGCTGCTCCCGTGCACCCAGACCAACCTGGCCGAAGCGCGGCGCTTCGCGCAACAACTCGACGCGAACATGGGCGGCACCGAGATCGGCCAGGCGCTGCGCGCAGCCTACGCGGCGATCGGCGAATCGGGCGCCGCGGACATCTTCCTCGTGACGGATGGAGAAGTCTCGGCGTGGCAGAAAGTGGCCGCCGAGGCGCAACGCACCGGGCACCGCGTGTTCACGGTGGGCGTCGGCAGCGCGGTCTCGGAAGCCTTCGTGCGTGGGCTTGCGGCCGGCACCGGCGGCGAGTGCGAACTGGTGTCGCCGCGCGAAGGCATGTCGGAGCGGGTCGTGCGCCACTTCGAGCGGATGCGCGCACCGCGCGCAAAACGCGTCACCATCCGCTGGCCCGAGGGTGCCGGCGAGTTTGCTCCTTCCAAACCGGGCGCGGTTTTCGAGGGCGACACGCTGATCGCCTGCGCGCGCTTCGAGCGCCCGGCCGTCGGCGGCGCCGTCGTTCTCGAAGTGGAGACCGAGCAGGGTGAAGTCGTGCGCCAAGAGTTGGCGCTTGCCATGCCGGCACCGGATGCGGCCTCTGAAGGCATGTCCACCGTCGCCCGGCTCACGGCTGCGGCGCGGCTGAAGGAACTGAGTGGCGGCGCGGCAGTGCAAACGGCGCTGCGCTATCGCCTGGCGAGCCCGTGGACCAACTGGCTGGTGGTCGCCGAGCGGCCCGAGGATGAAAAGGCGCAGGACCTTCCTGCCCTGCGCAAGGTTCCCCAGACGCTGGCCGCGGGCTGGGGCGGAGTGGGCGCGGTCGCCGCGCCGGTGAGCGCGAGGATGCCGCCGGCCCCAACCGCCCTGTCTTCGTTCGACATGCTTTGTGAGGACATCGGCGATTTCGCGCAGTCCGTCAAGGACTCGGCACAGCGGTTCCTGTTCCGCGAGGTACCTGAGCCGCGTCACTCGCTCCTCGCGTTGATCGAAGCGGCACCGGCGCGGCTGGATCCGGCTCGCGCGCTAGTCCTGTTGCAGGAAGCGGGGCTTGCCGACGAGTTCGAGGAGATCTTCCGTCGCGCCGCCGAGTTGGGCCTCAAGGCGGAGACTGTCGCCGCCATCATCCTCGCCGAGTTGCTGCGCGGCCCGTTGGGCGATGCCTTGTCCGCCGATTCGAAACGCGCTGCGGCTGCGCTGCAGGATCATGCGCAGCGCGGTGTGGACACGTTCGGGCGCGTTGCCCGGCACCGTGAGTTTCTGGACCAGATCAAGCAAGCCGCGCGCAATACGGCCATCCGAATTGCGGCCGATCAAGCTTCGCACACGCAACGCGCGGGCAGGTCGATCGTGTAGCGAAGAATGGCAGCCGGGGATGCGTTGCTCGTTTGCAATGCCGAGGGCCGCGCAGCCCGGCTGGAAATGGAATCAGAGCGGGAGCTTATACGGCAGCAAGCGGTCAAACTCTCTTTTCACTACCGCGTAGCACTCGCATACCCGCTTCTCCAGCTTTGGACGATCCAGCACGGTGATGTGGCCGCGGGTGTAGTGAATCAAGCCGTCCGCCTGCAACTTGCCGGCAGCCTCGGTCACGCCCTCCCGGCGCACGCCCAGCATGTTCGCGATCAGCTCCTGCGTCATCATCAGTTCATTGCCTGCCAAACGGTCCACGCTCAACAACAGCCAGCGGCATAGCTGCTGGTCCACCGTATGATGCCGGTTGCACACTGCGGTCTGCGCCATCTGCGTGATCAGTGCCTGCGTGTAACGCAGCGCCAAATGCTGCAAGTTACCGCCCAACGCGAATTCCCTCTTCAGAATACTCGCCTTGAGCCGGTAACTGGTTCCTGCGCTTTGCACCACCGCCCGGTTCGTCGTGCTCTCCCCGCCCATGAACAACGAGATGCCGACCAAGCCTTCGTTGCCGGTGATCGCGATTTCCGCCGAGGCGCCGCTTTCCATGACGTAGAGCAGCGAGACGATGCTGGTGGTCGGGAAATACAGGTAGCCCATATGGCCGCCGGACTCGTAGAGCGCCCATCCCAGCGGCATCGGTGTGAGTTCCAGATCGGGAAGCAGACGCGTGTAATCTTCAGCGGGCAGCGCATCAAGAAGATGGTTTTGCTTCGGGGTATGCGGCGAAGGCATGGCGACCTCCTTACGGCATGGACATGTTGCCGACAGGGTCAAGGTCCAAAACGCTCTCTCGTTTCTGCAGCCTATTTAAAATGCAACGTCGAAATAGAGGTAAGTGTGCCGCCATATTTGCCCAGCACTTTGACGATGGAGGGAGAAATGGTCAGGAGGCTGGCGCGCTGATCGCTCGCATGTTTGCGCCGTATTACGATTTCTCGCTCAATGAGCCTGGCTAATTTGCGGCGTACCGTCGTGCGGGAACTGAGATTCAGCAGAAAGAGCTGTTTCAGCGTCAGTTGCTGCTCCTGCTCTTCCGCATATCCGATCTCGATGACGATATCGAAATCGACGACGGTCTTGAGGAACGGAAGTTGCCCCCTCTCGAACTCCCTGATTTTTTTCAATCCGGTGAATAACTTCATGGTTTATATCGTTTTTGATTGTTGATTGCGTTGGTATAGTGTGGCTCAATCATGGTGCTGGCAAGCACAATTGGGTTCCTTTTTGGCACCCATGAAATTGCCAACGGTTATGTGAAAATCGATCCGGGCAGCGGTATTACGCGGAAGAAATATCTATCCAGCCGACGGACTCAATCGACTGCTCGAATTCGATTGACCGCGCTCTAAACGAAAGCAGTGTGGGAGGCACCGCCGACGGGCAGCCACCAGCGGCGGCAGGTTCCACGATCCCTGACGCCGGCGTGCGCGATGCGGTTCTATCTCAATAACGCGGGGATGGCGCAGACGACAATTCTTGTTACCGTCTCGCCAGAAGGTCTCAGAGCAAGTGCAACAGTCCCTGGTTGCGAACAGTATGAGCGGAGTCGTCGTTTCGTGTTGTTACCGACTGTAAGAGTACGTAACCGCAACGACGTGACGCACGATGGTTCTCGAGCTCAGTCGGTACCCGGAATGCGAAGGCGGAACGTATACTTTCCGTTCTCCAACGCGTCGGCGCGGCTCACATTGGCCGCCTCTCGCACCCTACCGGACACCCTATTGGACTACCTGAAGGACGAGGCCACCTGCTGCATGTGTTTTTCGATGGCGTCGCGCACTGCTCTTTCCATCACGTCTCTTGCTTCCAGTTTCTTCCAAGCCTTCAGCGTCTGGCTTACCGTCTCGTCCACAATATCCCACGTGGAACTGAAGGCCAGGCTGGCCGTGTCCGCAAAGCGGCGGATCTGCTCCTGGGTGATCGCATCGATGCGCTTGCTGCCACCAAAACTCAGGCCCAGTTGTTCCTTGGGCAGATAGGCGATGGTCGAGACGTAGTCGTAAGCTGGCGCGAGAACGGGTCTGCGTCCGTCAGGGTATAGCAGCGACCAGTTCTTCAGGTGCATGTCACCGTTGCCGATGAGCACGGAGAACACGAGCCGGCGCACAAAATCGGATACCGCCTCCTCGCCCGCTTCCGCCGCCAGCACCTGAGCAATGCTGGCGTAACTGCGCTTCCCGTATTTGTCGTCGGCATACAAGCCGAAGACCTGCGCGAAGTCCTCCATATGCACGCGCCCGCCGGCGGCCTTGCGGTCGAAGCGTTCGACGGCCAGTGCCTGGCCTTCCATCTTTCCGGCATCCTGCGGCAGGCCTTCGATTTCCTTGACCGGTACCAGTCGTATCCTGGGGACCGGAATGCCTATGCTTCGGCCCAGCTCCATCATGACAAATTCGTTCTCGGGCACACCTTCGAAGCGCGCGGACGGCAGTTTCACGATCCACGAACCGCCGATCCCGTCCGCTGGAATCGTGAGCCCGCCGCTTGCTTCCATGATGGCGGAAAACTTGAGTTGCACACCGGCGAGGGAGAAATGCAAAGGTGACACACCGGCATCGGCGCGGCGATCATCGCCGTCAGGATGACGATCATCGTCTGCGGAAACAGATTCAACGGGTGTAACCCTGATCGCGCCGGGCAAGTCGGCTCCCAATATGGCAAGCAGGAAGAATTCCCTGCCAGGCTTTACCCCTGCCCGCGCTGCGAGATATTCGCGCAGGTGACCTTCGGGCAGCAGGTTGGAGAAAAACGGCGGCACGCGGGCGTTGTAGGGTCGCACGGAGGTGACCAACCCGCCAGAGCGACTCTTGAACGAAAGACTGAGTGTAGGGCGGTTCTCATCGTTGACGTAGCGCTCATCGAAGGCAAACAGATGACGGTCACCCGGAAGGCGCGTAATCATGCCGATGCGTTTCTCATGCAGGCGAACGGCAAGAGCGCCGAGTCGATCCGCCGTCATGACGCGTCCTCCTCATCGGTATCGGCGTAGAGCGGGCGCTCTTCCGTTTGATCGTGTGCTTTGCGATTGCGGTAATCACGTACCGTGGCCTGGACGAGGGGCAGAAGCTCGCGCGGCACCATCACCAGATCCCGATCGAGCACGCGCAAGATTTCCAGGAGAGTGTCGTACCGGGGCACGATCTTGCCGGTTTCGATACCGGAGATATGCCGCTGCGCCAGTCGGATTTTTTGGCCAAGCTCAAGTTGGCTCCAGCCTTTGGCTTGGCGGCCTTGCTTGATTTCCTGCCGAATTTCAGCAGGCAGGGTGCGTGGCCTCTGTGGTTTCATACCATTTATTTACTATAGTCTACAAATATATGTAAAAAATGGTATCACATGCTTGGCGCTATTCCAATACACTTTATATCATAGAACACGAAGAACAATACCATATTATGCATTATTTTCCTTCGAAATTTCGTCTTCCAGGAAGTGGGAAAGCTTGTTCAATTGCTTGAAGAACGGGCGGGTACACGGCACGCGTTATGCGAAGCGTGCCCGAGTTGTTGCCGATCGTTCCACTAAATCGAGGCGCTCGATAACCGGACTCGCTGCCACTCCGGGCTCGGCTATCGCTTGCCGGTTCAGTTTCTGCAGGACTGGGTACGAACTCTACGAACTGAACGACTTAGCGGTGAACGGGATGGTGGCCGGGGACGGAATTGAACCGCCGACACAAGGATTTTCAGTCCTCTGCTCTACCAACTGAGCTACCCGGCCCCCGGGGAAAGGGCGGTATTTAAGCGTCAAATCGCTGAGGCGTCAAGGAAAGCCGCGTATGCGCGCGCGAGTGACAAGGAGGACGTCGGCGGGAATGGACAATGGATCGCGCGGAGTATCTTGCGCGCCATTGTAACCGAGGCGATGTGACGTTGCCTGCAACGGGATTGCTTCGTCACCCATTCCTCGCAATGACACGGGGGTGGAATTGCGGGCAACCTGCGCGGCGCGGGCACCGTACAAACAAAGCCCCGCGGGTGCGGGGCTTTGTCGTGTTGCTGGATCCCGGATCGGGTCAGGGATGACGAGCAGTTGGGCTCGTGACTCGCGCGCTACGCGCTCGTCACATGTCCATACCGCCCATGCCACCCATGCCGCCGCCGCCGTGCATATGGCCACCGCCCGCGGATTCGTCCTTCGGCGCCTCGGCCACCATTGCGTCGGTGGTGAGGATCAGGCCCGCGACCGAGGCCGCGTTCTGCAACGCGCAGCGCGCCACCTTGGTCGGATCGAGCACGCCCATTTCGACCAGGTCGCCATACTCGCCGGTGGAGGCGTTGTAGCCGAAGTTGCCCTTGCCTTCCACCACCTTGTTCAGCACCACCGAGGGCTCGTCACCCGCGTTGGCCACGATCTGGCGCAGCGGCTCTTCCAGCGCCCGCAGCACGATCTTGATGCCGCAGTCCTGGTCGTGGTTGTCGCCCTTCAGCTTGCCCACAGCCAGGCGCGCGCGGATGAGCGCCACGCCGCCGCCGGCGACGATGCCCTCTTCCACCGCAGCGCGGGTTGCGTGCAACGCGTCTTCCACGCGGGCCTTCTTCTCCTTCATCTCGACTTCGGTCGCAGCGCCCACTTTCACCAGCGCCACACCGCCCGCGAGCTTGGCAACGCGCTCCTGCAGCTTCTCCTTGTCGTAGTCGCTGGTCGCCTCTTCGATCTGAACGCGGATGTTCTTGACCCGCGCTTCGATCGCTTTCTTCTCGCCGGCGCCGTCGATGAGAGTGGTGTTCTCCTTCTCGATCTCGATCTTCTTGGCGCGGCCCAGGTCCTTCAGCGTCGCGTTCTCGAGTTTCAGACCCAGTTCCTCGGCGATGACCGTCCCGCCGGTGAGGATCGCGATGTCCTCCAGCATCGCCTTGCGGCGATCGCCGAAGCCGGGCGCCTTCACCGCGCAGGTCTTGAGTATGCCGCGGATGTTGTTCACCACCAGGGTGGCGAGCGCTTCACCTTCGACTTCTTCGGCCACGATGAGCAGCGGCTTTCCGGCTTTCGCCACCTGCTCCAGCACCGGCAACAGGTCGCGGATGCTCGATACCTTCTTGTCGTGCAGCAGGATGTAGGGATCGTCGAGGACGGCGATCTGCTTCTCGGCGTTGTTGATGAAATACGGCGAGAGATAGCCGCGGTCGAACTGCATGCCTTCCACGACATCGAGCTCGTTATTGAGGCTCTTGCCGTCTTCGACCGTGATCACGCCTTCCTTGCCGACCTTGTCCATCGCCTCGGCAATGATCTTGCCGATATCGGTATCGGCATTGGCCGAGATCGCCCCGACCTGCGCGATTTCCTTGCTGGTGGTGCAGGGCTTGGAATTCTTTTTCAGCTGCTCGACGACCGCGTCCACCGCCTTGTCGATGCCGCGCTTCAGATCCATCGGGTTCATGCCGGCGGCGACATACTTCATGCCCTCCTGCACGATCGACTGCGCCAGCACGGTGGCCGTCGTCGTCCCATCCCCCGCTATGTCCGAAGTCTTGGAGGCGACTTCCTTCAGCATCTGCGCCCCCATGTTCTCGAACTTGTCCTTCAGCTCGATCTCCTTCGCCACCGACACCCCGTCCTTCGTCACCGTCGGGGCGCCGAACGAGCGCTCCAGCACCACGTTGCGGCCCTTGGGCCCCAGCGTCACCTTCACCGCATCAGCCATTATGTTCACGCCGGCGATGATCTTGTGCCGGGCGTTTTCATGAAACTTGACGTCTTTTGCTGCCATGATGTGTATCTCCTGAGGATTACTTGCCTTCGATCACGCCCATGACGTCTTCTTCACGCATCACGAGCAGCTCGTCGCCTTTGACCTTCACCGTCTGCCCGGAATATTTCCCGAACAGGATCTTGTCGCCCACCTTGAGGTCCAGGGGGCGCACTTTGCCGTCCTCCAGGATCTTGCCTTTCCCCACTGCGAGCACTTCCCCTTGGTCGGGTTTCTCGGCTGCGGTGTCGGGAATGACGATGCCGGAGGCAGTCTTACGCTCTTCTTCCAACCGCTTCACGATAATGCGGTCGTGCAACGGACGAATCTTCATGGATGAATCTCCTTCTGGATTGATCGGACCGATGGCGCCTGTTAGCACTCATCAGAAGCGAGTGCCAATGATAGTTGAGGAGGCGGCCGAATGCAACGGCGGCGGCAGGCGTGGTGCTGACGGGGTGCAGTTATTTCTGGAAATCGGTGCAACTGATTCTGGAAATCGGGGTTTCGGCCGGAAGGGCCGGTTAATGACCCCTTAAGAGGGCGTTTTCGGGGGTGTTTTGCTGCGGCGCAGCAGACGCCCGTCCGACGGTCGAGACGGCTTGCCGGGGAGGTTTCCCCAGGGCGTGCTTACCGCCCACTATGCGCCCTACTTCTGGCCCGCGGCAAGC
>Ga0155935_1194_pt1 | contig 23670 bp, 26 predicted proteins | sample RifCSPlowO2_02_FD_107589 | JGI IMG/M metagenome (GOLD analysis project Ga0155935, IMG submission 107589) | Betaproteobacteria bacterium RIFCSPLOWO2_02_64_14
CGCCGGATCACGACCCACGATTCGCGGATCACGATCTTCAGGCCAGGGCGCCGCCGCAACTCGAACCCTGACCGGCGGTGCAGCCGTAGCAGTGGTCTTTCACCACGATGGGATTGTGCGTGAGATCGGCGCCAATCAGGTCGCGCAGGTGCGTGCGCGGACGGGCTTTCCAGGAGAGCGGCAGGTTCAGCATCTGATTGAAGTCGCAGTCGTACACGTATCCGCGCCAGTCGACGGAAAGCTGGTTGCGGCACATGACCGATTCGAGATTCTGTGGTTGATAGGCGTTCTTGAGGACATCCATGTAATGCTCGAACTGGCCTTTCGAGATGAGCATGCTGCCGAAGCGCTGGATCGGCATGTTGGTGAGCACGTAGAGCTGGTTGAAACCGACGCCGTATCGTTCCCCCAGATGGCGCCGGTAATCCTCTTCGAGTTGCGCCTGTGCCGGCGGCAACGCGGGGCCCTGCGGGTTGTACACCAGATTGAGCGTGAGTCCCGAGCCGGGCTGACCGTAACCGAAACGATTGAGGGTCCGCAGGCACCGGATGCTCGCCTCGAACACGCCCTTCCCGCGCTGGCGATCGACATTGTCCTCGAGATAGCACGGGAGCGAGGCGATCACCTCGACCTCGTGGTCGTGCAGGAACTGCGGCAGGTATTCCTGGCCCGGTTGCTCGATGATCGTCAGATTGCAGCGATCGATCACGTGCACATCCAGAGCGCGCGCCGCCGTGACGAGGATGCGAAAGTGCGGGTTGAGTTCGGGCGCGCCGCCGGTAATGTCGAGCATTCTGATGCCGGCGGCCTTGAGAAATGCCACCACCTCGAAGACGGTTTCCCGGCCCATCATCTCCGTACGGGTGGGGCCCGCGTTCACGTGGCAGTGGACACAGGTCTGGTTGCACTTGTAACCCAGATTGACCTGGAGGACTTCCAGGCGCCGGCGGTTGATCGCGGGGAAGTCACTGATTTCCATCAAGGGCAGGGTTGCATGCATTCTCTGGTCTCCGGGAGAGTGTCCGATCTGAACGCGGCCTACCGGGAAAGCTCATCAGGGACATCGTCCCATGAGTCGAGCCGCATGGTCAAAACTTACGCATCGTTCCCGGACCTGGATGTTACCCCCCGGGGGGTACGCGCCTGCCTGATGCAGTGACCCTGGGGCTGGTCTCCGGGGTCGCATCGCCGAGCCCTGCGATTTCGGCGCGACGCCGGTCAACGACCAGGGAAGGGGCCGGCGTCCGATCCGGATTTCCCGATTGCATTTTGGAACGGTTATTCTATAATGAAACCCTTGATCACCGAAGGAGGCTGTTTTGGCCCGCCCAAAGGCATACGACGAAACGGCCATGCTGGACCGGGCGATGGAGGTCTTCTGGGCGCGCGGGTTCGACGGTACCTCGATCCAGAACCTGGTCGGAAAGACAGGTGTGAATCGCGGCAGTCTGTACGGCGCCTATCCCGACAAGCGGGCGCTTTTCGTGGCGAGTATCAGGCGCTATCTCGATCTCGTGGTCGAGGACAACGTCCGGCGCCTGCTGGCGGTCGAGCCGGCCGGGGATGCGGTCAGGCAGTTCTTCCTGCAACTCGTCGAAGCGCCGCCGGAGCGCCTGCGCCGCGGATGCCTCCTTACCAACTCGGCGGTCGAGTTGGGTATGGAGGACGCGCAAGTGGCCGCGCTCATACGCGGCGCGTTTCGGCGGGTCGAGCAGGTGTTCTGCGCGCGACTTGTCGAGGCGAAGAGAGTGGGTCAATTGACGGACGGTGTGCAGCCCGAGGCGCTCGCACGCCTGTTGATCACGGTCTTGCAGGGAATCCGGGTGATGTCCAGAGTGGGGGCTGATCGGGTCGCCATGCGCGATGCCGTGAAAAGTGCGCTGTCGGGCATCAAGACTGCCGCGACACACGCATACGCGAGCGATCGTGGCGCGGCACGTCACTCCGGACACTCGAAGAGGGGCAGGACTCGTCGCGCGCGCGCGAAGCAGATGGCCCCGGCACGTTAGTCAGTTGGCGCATCGTCCGGCTTGACGTTCGTCAATCGCATGAGAGGAAAATCCGCATGCCCAGGTTCCGTTACGCAGGTCTCATGATTCTGGCGCTGACTGCGGGCACCGCCAATGCTGCCGAGGGTCTCGTTGCAATCAAGAGCGCGCATGATGTGAAGGAAACCATGGACCGTCTGGAGAAAGCGGCCAAGTCGAGAGGGCTCAACGTTTTCCTTCGGGTGGATCATGCCATGGGCGCGGCGAAGATCGGAAAGTCTCTCAGGCCGACCGAACTGCTGATCTTCGGAAATCCTCAGGGGGGCACGCCGCTGATGGAGTGCGCACAATCAGCCGGCATCGATCTTCCCCTCAAGGCGCTTGCCTGGCAGGATGCATCCGGCCAAGCCTGGCTCGGCTACAACGACCCGCAGTTCATCGTGGATCGGCACGGCGCCAAGGAGTGCGGACCTGTGGTTGTCAAATTGCGGAAAGCGCTCGACGGGCTGGCCCGGGAAGCGGTCGAGTAGCGGCGCGCGATGGCCGGGCGCCCGAAGCATCAAGGTGGCTCGAACTCACAACGTACCAACCCAGAAAGGACATGACATGGCGCGAATCGCTCCGCTCCCCGTCGGCTCGGTCCCCGAGCTGAACGATATTTTTGACCACTTGAAGGCATCGGGACACTTCATTCCGAACAGTCAGCTCATCCTGCAACGCAAGCCCAAGATGGTGCGCGCCATCCGCGCCTTGAGCAGCGCGGTATTCGACCCGCAGGGAGAGGTGAGCGTGGGATTCAAACGCCTGCTGGCTTACGTCGTGGCGCGCACCCACGGTTGCCATTACTGAATGGCGCACAACGCCGGAGGGTCTCTCCGGTCTGGCATCGCGGACGAAAAGCTCGCCGCCGTCTGGGAAAACAAGACGAGCCCGCTTTATTCCGAGGGCGAGCGTGTGGCGATCGAATTTGTGATTGCGGCTGCCTCGCAGCCGAACGACGTGAGCGACGAGCTGTTCGACCGGATGAAGCAGCATTGGTCGGAGGGCGAAATCGTGGAAATTACCTCACTGGTCGCCTACTTCGGCTTCATGAACCGATTCAACGACACGATGGCGACGCCGCTCGAAGAAGAGCCGATCGCCGTTGCCGAGAAGCATATCGCGGCGCACGGCTGGAAGCTCGGCAAGCACGCCAGCGGAAATGCCGGCTAAGCAACCGCCATTCGGTCATTTCCGTGACCCGCCGGTAATCCGGGATCTCAATTGCGCTGTACCACCTGCGGGAAGCTGACACGTTGTGGGCTGTAGAGAAACGCGCTTCACCGGCCTGAAGGCACGCCGGCCGCGCGCGCTATGTCGGGCCACCACGATTCGCGAAGCTTCGTTACGCTTGCCATATAGAAGGAGAACTCGATGTCAAAGAAGCTCGGTATTGGTGATACGTTCCCCAACCTGACGATCAGTCTCGTCAAGGGCGGGACGATCGACTTGCCTGGCGGGATCGGCTCGAAGTACGGGGTCATCCTGTTTTATCGCGGCCACTGGTGACCGTATTGCCGCCGGCAGTTGGTCGGCTTCGAGAAGCTCAAGACTGAGCTGGACGCGGTCGGCGCCAGCATAATTGCCGCCAGCGTGGATCCCATAGACAAGGCGGGCGAAGTCGCGCGGGAAGTGTCGTTCCCAGTGGGATATGGGGTAACGCGCGAGGTCGCCGACAGGTTGGGCTCGTGGTGGGAGGAACGCCGCAGCATCATTCAACCCTCCGAGTTCCTCATTGACGCGGGCGGGAAGATTCTGGCGTCGAGCTATAGCGACGGCCCGATCGGACGCATCGAGGCGGCTGACGTGATCAAGGTGATCAACTTCCGGGAGGCGCAGTTACGCAAGTAGCGCACCAGCGCTGGGCCACCGTGTCGGGCACCCTGCGCGTCCGCAATCCCGCTATGGTCCTGGCGCGATACCGCGGCGCAGGCAGGCGCGAGCTGCCGGCCGCCTTACATCAACATCTGCTCCAGTTTCTTGACGGTCTGTAAGGAGTCCGCGACGACGATGTAGCTGCCACTGCGGATGGGACTGGAAACGGCCGTCCGACCACGAAAATCCACCACTACGCGCGTGCCGAGCGAACGGTCCGGCACGAGCGCACGTGATGCCAGACGTACCGACGGTGTCGGAGTCCAGCCTCGAGGGTTATGAAGTGGCCACCTGGTATGGCGTGCTCCTTCCAGCCGGCACGCCGACGCCTATTGCCGGGCGCATTCATGCCGACGTGACGCGCGCGATTCGCCTGCCGGAGCTGCCGGAACGCTTCATGGGCGAGGGCGAGAGTGTGGTGGCCAACACGCCAGACGAGTTCCGTGCGTTCATCTCGCGCGAATTGGTCAAATGGGCGAGGGTCGCGAAGGAATCCGGCGCGAACGTTGACTGAGCTCGAAGGCGGGTCCATCGTGCGGCGTATAGATAGGGCGCGGCGCATGCGGCAACCGATTTCCGTACTTGGCTTTTTCGCATGCGCCGGGGCAGGCCTGCAGCGCCGATTCCGCCAAACTCGCTTGTATTTCAACAATTGACCCCAAGATGCTGATCGCGCTACTCTTTTACCTTTTCAGCGGGGCCGCGGCGGACGCATGTCGAAATCACCGAAACAACAGCAGCCGACCTTCGAAGCGGCGCTTGCCGAACTTGAGAAGATCGTGGAGAGTATGGAGGGCGGGGAGATGCCGCTCGAGCAGTCGCTCGCCGCCTACAAGCGGGGCGCCGAGCTTCTGAAATTCTGCCAGGCGGCCCTCCGGGATGCGCAACAGCAGGTGAAGGTCCTGGAGGACAACGTTCTCAAGAACTTCGATGCATCCGATCAGTAACGGGTGACGCCTGCGATGGACTTTCAAACCTGGGTCGGCGCCCGGTTGAGCCTGGTCGAGGCTACGCTGCGGAAAGTGCTGCCGGGCCCTGACATTGCACCTCAGCGACTGCATCAGGCGATGCGCTATGCCGTGCTCGATGGCGGAAAGCGGGTGCGCCCGCTGCTCGCGTTCGGCGCGGGTGAGCTGGCCGGAGCCGACGCGGAACGCGTGGCGTTCGCGGCGGCCGCGGTCGAACTGATCCATGCGTACTCGCTGGTCCACGATGACCTGCCATGCATGGATGACGACGTGCTGCGCCGGGGCAAGCCGACGTGTCACGTCGAATACGACGAACCCACCGCACTGCTGGTGGGCGATGCGCTGCAGAGCCTCGCCTTTCAGCTCGTTTCGGAGTACCGTCTTGCAGGCGATGCGGAGACCCAGCTCGACATGATCCGGCTCCTCGCGGCAGCGGCGGGATCGCGCGGCATGGCTGGGGGACAGGCGATCGATCTGGCGGCCGTGGGCGAAGCGCTGACGGTGCCCGAGCTTGAATTCATGCACATACACAAGACCGGCGCGCTGATACGGGCGGCGGCGTTGCTCGGAGCGCGGTGCGGGAACAGCCTGGGGGAGGCGGATTTCGGGCAGCTGGACCAGTACGCGAAGGCTGTCGGCCTCGCTTTCCAAGTGGTCGATGATGTGCTGGATGCGGAATCCTGCACCGCTGCCCTGGGCAAGACAGCGGGCAAGGACGCGCAGCACAGCAAGCCGACCTATGTGAGCGTACTGGGCGTCGCGCGGTCTAAGGAATTCGCGGCGGAGTTGCGCCAGAAAGCCCTTGCCGCGGTCACGGGCTTCGGGGAGAGGGCGGCGCGGCTCAAGCAGCTCGCGGACTTCATCGTTTTGCGCAAGTTTTGAGCGGACAGGACCCATGGGCCGGGAAAGTACGGGGAAGCAATGAGCGGAACCATCGCACTTGACGCGGGCGCCGGCAGGCATGAGCCGATGTACGAGCTGCTGAAATCCATCAGCACGCCGCACGATTTGCGGCAGCTGGAGAAGAGCCAGTTGCCCCGCCTGGCGCAGGAGTTGCGGGCGTTTCTGCTGGAATCGGTGAGTCAGACCGGCGGGCATCTGTCATCGAATCTCGGCACGGTTGAACTGACCATAGCGCTGCACTACGTGTTCGACACCCCGCACGATCGCCTGGTTTGGGATGTGGGCCACCAGACCTACGGCCACAAGATCATGACGGGCCGGCGCGAGGCGATGAAAAAGCTGCGGATGTGGGGAGGGATCTCCGGATTCCCGCGCCGCGAGGAAAGCGAATACGACACGTTCGGCACCGCGCACTCCAGCACCTCGATCAGCGCGGCCCTCGGGATGGCGGTGGCGAGCAAGCTCGCCGGAGTCGAGCGGCATTGTGTTGCGATCATCGGTGATGGCGCCATGACCGCGGGGATGGCTTTCGAAGCGCTGAACAACGCCGGCGCGAGCGATGTCAACCTGCTCGTCATCCTCAACGACAACGACATGTCGATCTCGCCGCCGGTCGGCGCGCTGAACAAATACCTGGCAAAGCTCATGTCGGGCCGCTTCTACGTGGCCGCCAAGGACCTGGGACAGAAGGTGCTGGGCGACCTGGCGCGCCGGGCGGAGGAGCACGTCAAGGGGATGGTGACACCGGGCACCATGTTCGAGGAGTTCGGATTCAACTACATCGGGCCGATCGATGGCCACGATCTGGATTCACTGCTGCCCACGCTCGCCAACATCAAGCACCTCAAGGGCCCGCAATTCCTTCATGTGGTCACCCGCAAGGGGCAGGGGTACAAACTGGCGGAGGCCGATCCGGTGCTCTACCACGGCGTATCCAAGTTCGATCGGGCGAACGGGATTGCGGGCGGAAAGTCGGGCGGCAAACAGACCTATACCCAGGTGTTCGGCGACTGGTTGTGCGACATGGCGGCGCTCGACGATCGGGTGGTCGGCATCACGCCGGCCATGCGCGAGGGATCGGGCCTGGTGCGTTACGCGGAGCTCTACCCCGACCGTTACTTCGATGTCGGAATCGCCGAGCAGCACGCCGTGACGTTCGCCGCCGGGCTCGCGTGCGAGGGCCGCAAGCCGGTGCTCGCGATCTACTCCACCTTCCTGCAGCGCGGCTACGACCAGTTGATTCACGACGTGCAGATCCAGAATCTGCCCATTGTCTTTGCGATCGATCGCGCGGGCCTGGTCGGCGCCGACGGGGCGACCCACAACGGCAGCTTCGACCTCACCTATCTGCGCTGCCTGCCGAACATGACGGTGATGACGCCGTCGGACGAGGATGAATGCCGCCAGATGCTGTATACGGCGGTCCAGATGAGCACGCCGGCCGCGGTGCGTTACCCCCGGGGCAGCGGGCCTGGTGTGGCGCCACGCAAGGAGATGAAGGCGCTGCCGGTGGGAAAGGGCGTGGTGAGGCGCCGTCTGGCAGACGCACAGATGGGGCGCCGGGTTGCGATTCTCGCCTTTGGCGCCCCGGTCGCGGCCAGCCTTCAGGCAGCGGAGGAGATCGACGCGACCGTCGCCAACATGCGGTTTGTCAAACCGCTCGATGACGCGCTGGTGATCGAGCTTGCCCGCGACCACGATTTGCTGGTGACCGTGGAGGAAAACGTTATCATGGGCGGGGCGGGCAGCGCAGTTCTGGAAGCGCTGCAGCGCCGCGGGATCGCATTACCGGTGCTTCAGCTCGGCCTGCCTGACCGGTTCATCGATCAGGGCGACCCGGCGATACAACTTGCGGAATGCGGACTCGACAAGGCGGGAATCGTGAACTCCATACAGGCGCGGCTCGCACAACGGGCGGGCGCGCCACAGTGAGGCCAGGATGGCGCTGACGAGAAAAATGCTGGAAGAAAACGAGATGGACGGTTACGCGAAGATCGACCAGTACAACCCGGCCGCCGTGCGCCGGATCTCGGAGAAATATCGCGCCATACTCAAGGACATCGGCGAGGATCCGGATCGCGAAGGCCTGCAGAAGACGCCTGAGCGCGTGGCGAAAGCGCTGCAGTTCCTGACGCATGGTTACGACCTCGATCCGCCGGAGATCCTGCGCTCCGCCATGTTCCGGGAAGAGTACCAGCAGATGGTGATCGTCAAGGATATCGAAGTCTACTCCCTGTGCGAGCATCACCTGCTGCCGTTCTTCGGCAAGGCGCACGTCGCCTACATTCCCAACGGCCGCATCGTGGGCCTGTCGAAGATACCGCGCGTCGTGGACGCTTACGCCCGGCGCCTGCAGGTGCAGGAGCGCCTCACGGTCGACATCCGCAACTGCATCGACCAGACGCTCGAGCCGCTCGGCGTGGCCGTGGTGATCGAAGCCCAGCACCTGTGCATGGTGATGCGCGGCATCCAGAAGCAGCATTCGGTTGCGACCACGTCCGCGTTTACCGGCGAGTTCAACAGCGAAAAGACGCGCGCCGAGTTCATGCGCCTGATCACCCGCAGTTAGTATCGGCGCGACGCGATGGGAACGCCACGCACCAGCGAATTCATCGTCGAGCAGATCCTGCCCGATGTGCGCAGGGGCCGCATGGTGATCATCGTCGACAGCGAGGAGCGCGAGAACGAGGGCGATCTTTTCGTCGCGGCGGAGCGGGCGACGCCCGAGGCGATCAACTTCATGGCGACCCATGCGCGCGGCCTGGTGTCGCTCGCATTGACCGAAGAGCGGATGCGCCGCCTCGGCATCGGGCTGATCACAGACGATACCGGCAACCAGACCCGATTCGGCACCGCGTTCGCCACGCCGATCGATGCGCGGGGGGGCGTGGGTTCCGGGATGTCGGCCAGCGACCGGGCGCGCACGATTGCTGCGGCCATCGCGGACGATGCCAAGCCCGCCGATCTCATCCGTCCCGGCAGGCTCCTGACGCTGCGCGCAGTCGATGGCGGGGTACTGGCGCGGCGTGGACATACCGAGGCCGCAGTCGATCTCGCACGCATGGCCGGACTCAAACCCGCGGGGGTGATATGCGAGATCATGAACGCGGATGGCAGCATGGCGCGGATGGCGGAGCTCAAGCGCTTTGCCGCCACCCACGACATCAGGATCCTGCGGATCGCCGATCTCGTGGCTTACCGCGAGAGCGAGCGCTTGATTCGTCGCCGCGTCGAGACATTGTTGCCCACGCAAAAGGCGGGCGATTTCCGGCTGATGGTGTATTCCGACAACCTTGAAACCACGCTCTACGTCGCGCTCGTCAAGGGCGAGGTCGACCCCGGGCAGGCGACGCTGGTACGGCTGCACTCCCAGTGCCTCACTGGTGACGTGTTCGGCAGCGAGCGTTGCGATTGCGGCGAGCAGCTGGATGCGGCGCTTTCCATGCTGGACGCGGCGGGAAGCGGAGTGCTGGTTTACATGTTCGACGAGGGGCGCGGCATCGGGTTGCTCAACAAGATACGCGCGTACGCGCTGCAGGATCAGGGACGGGACACCGTGGAAGCGAACCATGCGCTGGGCTTCGCGGCGGACATGCGCGACTACAAGGCCGGGGCGCACATCCTGTTCGATCTCGGCGTGCGCAAGGTGCGCCTCATGACCAACAATCCCGACAAGGTCGCGGCCCTCGAGGAATACGGCCTTGCCGTCATCGAGCGGGTGCCGGTTGAAGTCACGCCGCGGGCAGCGAACCGCGAATACCTGGAAACGAAGCGCGCCAAGTTCGGGCACCTGTTGTCGCTCGTCGCCGAAAAACAGGACTCAGGAGCCAGAAAGCAGGATTCAGAAGTCGGACGTCAGAATCCGGACAAGACGTGCACCTAGGTCTCGGCCCTGCCGGATACCGAGTCCCGAGTCGCGAATCGCGAACGCGGAGCTCCAAAGCGTCATCTGTGCCAGAGCATGGGGTATATTGCTCGGCTTGAGTTTTTCGCGATAGCCGGGTTGGTGCAGATACACGGCGCCCTGCTGCTCTACCAATGCGGGGGCGGCACCTTATGTATGGTGATGCGCTTGTGCTGGGCGCTTATATAGCCGCCCAAGGCGAGGTCCTTGAGTATCCTGCTCACCATTTCACGCGAGGCACCCACTCTGCTCGCGACATCCGCCTGGGTGAGCTTCTCTCTGATGACGAGCTTGCCGCGATCCTCCTCCGCGAGCTCGAGCAGGAGACGCGCCACACGTCCGTAGACGTCCATCAGCGCAAGGTTTTTCACGCTGGCAGTAAGCACCCGGCAGCGGCGGATGAGCTTCTCGATGAGCCGGACAGCAAACTCCGGCTGGCCGCACAGGAATTCGCGCGCCTTGCGCTTGGGAATGACGACGAAACGCGACCGCTCCAGTGTCTCGACGGAAGCCGAGCGCGGCCCGCCATCGAGCACCATCTCGCCGAAGTATTCACCCGGCCCCTGCGTGCCAAGCACGACCTCCTTGCCGGACTCGTCGGCAAGGAACACTTTGACGCGGCCGGACAGGATCACATAAAGCGAGTCAGTCTCGTCGCCTTCACTGACGATTACGGTTTGTTTCGGGAACGACTTGACGGCGCCTTGACCGGATAGCGCGCGCAGTTCCGCCTCCGTAAGGATATCGGGGCGGCTCGGGTTCGTCATGGTGACTCCGTCGGGATACGAGTACCCGCGTCCATTCTAGGGTGCCGGCCCCTATCAGTCCATAGACTGCCCGCCCTCTCAGTCGCCGGTGTTCGCCGGGATTTTCACGCGCGCGAACTGTGAATAACACACAGAACAAAAGCGCATTGGACCGCAGAATGGATTTCCGTCCGGGCGCAGACTTCACTGGCAGCAACGAGAACACGTTTCTATATATGTGCACATCATCAATGGAGGACGCCATGAGAACCACGCACAGTACGGTCGTCAAGCCAGACGGTATGTTTCGCTCTGCGCGATATCGAATGATGGGGCTGGTGCTGGGTTGCGCTTTCGCGGGCGCAGCGCACGGCCAGACGGCCGACAGGATCACGATAGACGGGTCAACCGGGGTAACGCCCCTGGTGGCCGCGCTCGCCAAGGCATTCCGGGAGCAACACCCTGCCATCTCTGTGGAGATCGGAAAAGGAATGGGCACCAAGGCGCGAATAAAGGCCCTGGCGGAGGGCAGCATCGATATCGCGATGGCAAGCCACGGACTGGTCGTCGACGACCTCGTGCGGCAAGGTATGGCTGTGCAGGAGATTGCCAAGGTCGCGGTCGTTTTCGGTGTCAACGCCACGGTGCCCGCCACCGGTCTTGCTGACCATCAGATTTGCGATATTTTTTCCCGCCGGCTTGTCAACTGGGCTGAACTGGGAGGGTCCGACCTGGCGGTCGCCCCGCGGACGAGACCCGACACTGAAGTCGATGCCGAGATTGTCAGGCAGCGGGTCGGGTGCTTGACTCAACTGCAAATGCCGGACGGCGTGCGCGTCATGCCCAAGTCCGGGGACATGGCGAGAGAGCTCGCCGGCACGGCGGGCGCTATCGGCATGACCACCATGACGGTCGTGGAACAAAGCCAGGCGCGGATCAAACCGCTGGCGTTGAACGGTATCGAACCGAGTGCGGAAAACGTGCGTAGCGGTGCCTACCGGCTTACGCGCGACTCATTCCTCGTCACCAAGGCGGCGTCCGCCCCGGCTGTCGCCAGGTTTCTCGAATTCGCACGCAGCCCCGAGGGTAAGCGCGTGATCGGTGCCAATGGCGCCGTGCCGCTGGATTGATCGAGTCGTTGATGTTGCAGGGAACCGGCGGTCAGGACCCGCCGGTTGCTAAACGCGGTAGCAGCACCGCGGAGTCGCAGCTAACAAACCAGAGCGCCGCTCGACCCGCGCGGTTGACCTCTGACCCGGACGGGGATGCTACACTCCGCGTCCACCCTGTCGCCCTCCGAGGCCGCATCTTCACGCCCCAAGACCTCTGATTCCAGGCCCCGTTCCGGCCATGGCGCTCATGACTGTACGGTGTTGCTATTGCTTTTTCCCCGGCAATGAGGCATGTACTCCGCGAGTACTTGCAAAAACGGGTGCGCAATGCCGGAGATCGGGCCGGATCGACAGTTGCTCGCCATCATGGCGGCCGACGTTGCCGGGTACAGCCGCCTCATGGCTGCCCAGGAACGAAGCACTCTCGAAACGCTGAAAACGCATCGGGATTGTTTTCGCGGGCACATCACCCGGTTCAACGGACGGCTGATTGATTTATCCGGCGACGGCGTCCTGGCGGCGTTCACCAGTCCTACCTCGGCCGTCGAATGCGCCGTGGCCATCCAGGACGAACTGGCTCAACGAAACGCCAACCTGCCGCCCCACCGTGCGATGGAATTCCGTATCGGAATCAATCTGGGAGACGTGATCGCGGACGGCAACACCATTTATGGCGACGGCGTGAACGTTGCGGCGCGCCTCGAAGGGTTGGCGGAAAGCGGCGGGATCATGGTCTCGGGCAGCGTGTTCGCCCACGTACAGGATAAAGTCGAGCATCTATTCGTCTATGAAGGGCGCAAGCGCGTCAAGAATATTGCGGCTCCCGTCGCTGTGTATGAAGTCGTGCCCAGGCACGAGCGCGCTTCTTTTATGGACCGTCGGCGCAGGCGTAAGGCGACGCTGGTCGCGGCGGGCGCGGTGCTGGGCGCAGTTGTTCTAGCCTCGGCGTGGTACGCGTTCGTCCCCTACGATGCCGTGCCCTCTGCGGCGATACTCCCGTTGCGCGTATTTCGTGACTGTCCGGATTGCCCGGAACTGGTGGAAATTCCGTCCGGTGTTTTTGAGCGCGGTTCTCCGCCAAGCGAATCGGGGCATCACGCGTCGGAAGGCCCCGTCACTCGTGTGGCGATCCGGCGCAGCTTTGCGATGGGGCGCTATCCCGTGACCTTTGGAGAGTGGGACCAATGTATCCGCGAGGGCGCTTGCAAACATAAACCCAACGACAGAGGCTGGGGCCGGGGGACGGGACCGGTGTTCTATGTGAACTGGAACGATATCCGGGACTACGTTGCGTGGCTCAGAACGAAAACCGGAAAAGCGTACCGCCTTCCTTCCGAAGCGGAGTGGGAGTACGCGGCGCGGGCCGGCACCAGGACCGCCTATCCATGGGGCGACGCCGTGGGCCGGAAAATGGCGAACTGCAAAGGCTGCTCGGAAGACGCGAGCGACAGGACCACGCCGGTGGGATCGTTCCCCCCGAATCGCTTCAACCTGTTCGATATGCACGGCAACGTCTGGCAATGGGTTGCGGACTGCTGGAACGCGTCCTACGCCAGCGCGCCAGTCGACGACTCACCTTGGCTCAGCGGTGAATGCGGAAAGGCGGTGGTTCGCGGCGGCGCTTGGGGACTTTCGCCAGAAGACGCCCGATCCGCTCGCAGGGAAGGTGATAACAAGGACCTGCGCAGCGGCCGGCGGGGCTTTCGTATCGCCAGAGATCTGCCGTGACAAATCACCGAATCGGTGACGGCGCCGCAATGATTTGCGCGATGCGCGCCGAACGCGTGGCGCCTGATGCCGGTCACTGACCACCAGTCGCCGGTCACCCCCGGTCAATAGCGCCGCGTAAGCGTCATGGTGTCGCTTTCGCGCTTCATCTCGGTGCGGTTGAGAAAACTCATTCCGAGAAGCGCCGCATTTCCCAAGGCATTGCCCTCCACCACGATGCCATCCACGTTGTTCAATACGATTTCGCCAAGGCGTACCGTGTCGAACTTGACGCGGTAGCCGGGGGCAATGCCGCTGGCCGTCTGCATGACCACACGCTGGCCGGTCAGGTAGTTCACGCCCGCGCGCCGGGCGTCAGCGCTGCTGATCGTGACAAGCGTTGCGCCGGTGTCGATCAGAAACCGTATGGACACGCCGTTGACTGCGGCCATGGTGAAGAAATGACCCTTGAGGTCGCCAACGATGCTCGCCCGCTGCCCGGCTGACGACGCTCCGCCGACCGAGATGCTCTGCCCCATGCCGAGCGTCTGGCGCTTTCCCGCGATCTCGAACACCGCCGCTTCGCTGGTGGCGCTGATCAGCCTGACTTTCTCGGGGGTGACATCGCCCGCTTTGAGCGTGCGCGGCTTGCCGCCATCGATGACGACTACGGCCATCCCGGCGGTGAGCGCAACGACATTGACGTCGGTCGCGTCCGCGAACTGCGGTGCCAATAGAAAACCCGGCAGAATCAGAATAACATTGCGCATGTCGTGTTCTCCGATTCAACCATGAAGCCAGTCGCGATCTTTAGACACGCACTCACCGAAGGGCCCGCTTATTTTGCCACATATCTCGCCGGACGCGGCATCCCGTGGCGCCTGGTGAAGATCGACGAGGGCGAACCTGTGCCGCCGGATGCACGTGACTTCAGCGGCCTTTGCTTGATGGGCGGGCCGATGAGCGTCAACGACGATTTGCCGTGGATCCCGAAGGTGGTCGAACTGATACAAGGGGCGGTTGACGCCGAGGTTCCCGTGGTCGGGCATTGCCTCGGCGGGCAACTCATGGCCAAGGCGCTCGGGGGGGAAGTGACGCGCCACCGGGTGAAGGAGATCGGCTGGGGCAGGGTGGACGTGATCGAGAACGCCGAGGCTGAACGCTGGTTCGGCCCCGGCTTCAGATCCTTCAGCGCTTTTCACTGGCACGGCGAAACGTTCTCGATTCCACCGCGCGCGCTGAGAATCGCATCGAGCCCGTACTGCGAAAACCAGGCGTTCGCGCTCGGCAAACATCTCGGCCTTCAATGCCACGTCGAGATGACGCCCGAACTGATCCGCACCTGGTGCCTGGACTGGCAGAAGGAAGTTCAGTCGCTCGCCGCGCGCATGCCTTCGGTGCAGACACCGGCCGAGATGACCGATGCGCTCGATGCCAAGGTGCAGCACCTCAATGCGGTCGCCGACCGCGTCTACGAGCGCTGGATCGCCGGTCTTGAAAGAAAGGGGTGAGGGCGGGAGCGCGTGAGATCGTGAGGAAGGGACAGCACGAGTGCCATTTCTCGATCTCCCGACCTCCCGCTCTCCCGACTTACGTGTCTCTTACTCGCGGAAATTCTTGAACTGAAGCGGGACGTCGCCGATCGACTTGCGCACGAGCGCGATCGCGTCCTGCAGCGTGTCTTTCTTGGCACCGGCAATTCGCACCGCGTTGCCCTGAATGCTGGCCTGCACCTTGAGTTTGCTGTCCTTGATCAACTTGACGATCTTCCGGCCGAGGTCCTGATCGACACCCTGGCGCACGGCGACGACTTGCTTCACCTTGTTGCCGCTCACCTTCTCGATGCCGCCGGGCGCGAGGCAGCGGATATCGACTCCACGTTTTGCAAGCCGGCCGGTCAGCACGTCGCGCAACTGGCCGAGCTTGAAATCGTCGTCGGCGAAGGCGATGAGCGTTTTCTCCTTCTCGTTGATCTCCACCCGCGCGTCGGACCCCTTGAAATCGAAACGATTGGAGATTTCCTTGTTGCACTGGTCGACGGCATTGTGAATTTCGACCTGGTTTACCTCGGAGACGATGTCGAACGATGGCATGTGTTTCTCCCTCTCCCGACAGCAGCGATCGTGGTCTTAGCAGCGATGAGTGAACAGTGAACAGTGAACGGTAAACAGTAATCGGCGCTGCGGGTTCACCGGCGATTGCCGCTCTCACTGTTTGCGGTTAGCGGTTCACCGTTAAGGAAGCTCTGAAAAACTGTCATCGCGAGGAGCCGAAGGCGACGTGGCGATCTCGTGTGCCACGGGATTGCTTCGTCACGGCGTTCCTCGCAATGACAATGTCAGGTTAACCAGAGGTTCCTTAACGCCTTTTGAGGCGAGCAGCGATCCGCATTCTGAGCGCGTTGAGACGGATGAAGCCCGCGGCATCGGCCTGGTTGTATGCGCCCTTGTCGTCCTCGAAGGTCGAGATCGCGGGATCGAACAGCGAGTCCCGCTTCGACGAGCGTCCCACGGTCATGACCGTCCCCTTGTAGAGTTTGACGCGCACCACGCCGTTCACGTGCTCCTGCGAGGCGTCGATCAGGGTTTGCAGCAGCCTCCGCTCGGGGCTGAACCAGTAGCCGTTGTAGATGAGCCGCGCATAGCGCGGCATGAGGTCGTCCTTCAGCGCCAGCGCTTCGCGGTCGAGCGTGATCGACTCGATTGCGCGATGTGCCCTGAGCATGATGGTGCCCCCGGGCGTTTCGTAGCAGCCGCGCGACTTCATGCCGACGTAGCGGTTTTCCACGAGGTCGAGGCGGCCCACGCCGTGCTTGCCGCCGAGGCGGTTGAGTTCGGCGAGCGCCTTCGCGGGCGTCAGGCGCCGCCCGTTCACCGCGACGATATCACCGCGTTCGTAGGTGAGTTCCACGTACTCGGGGCGGCGCGGCGCCTTCTCCGGCGACACCGTGATGCGCCACATCGATTCCTCGGGCTCGTATTCCGGGTCCTCGAGCACGCCGCCCTCGTAGGAGATGTGGAGCAGATTGGCGTCCATCGAATAGGGCGCCGCACCCTTTTTTTTCCTGTAGTCGACGGGAATGCCGTGCTCTTCGGCGTAGGCGAGCAGTTTCTCGCGCGAGAGCAGGTCCCATTCGCGCCAGGGCGCGATGATGTTGACCTCCGGCATGAGCGCGTAGGCGCCGAGTTCGAACCGCACCTGGTCGTTGCCCTTGCCGGTCGCGCCGTGCGAGATCGCATCCGCTCCCGTCCTGCGCGCGATCTCCACCAGGTGCTTGGCGATCAGCGGCCGGGCGATCGAGGTGCCAAGGAGATACTCACCCTCGTAGACCGCATTCGCGCGAAACATCGGGAACACGAACTCGCGCACGAATTCCTCGCGCAGGTCCTCGACGAAGATCTGCCTGACGCCGAGCAGCTTCGCCTTGCGGCGCGCGGGCGCGACCTCCTCGCCCTGGCCGATGTCCGCAGTGAAAGTCACGATTTCGCAGCCGTAGACATCCTGCAGCCACTTGAGGATGACCGAGGTATCCAGCCCGCCGGAATAGGCGAGTACGACTTTTCTGATCTTGCTCATGTACGCACGAGTTTATCCGTTGAGATGCCGCGGGCCGAGGTTTGCAGCAGCCTCCGCTCGGGGCTGAACCAGTAGCCGTTGTAGATGAGCCGCGCATAGCGCGGCATGAGGTCGTCCTTCAGCGCCAGCGCTTCGCGGTCGATGAAGGCTTTGGACTTGCGCGCGGCCTCCGCGCGCTGCGCATCATCCAGGTACTGCCGCTCGCCTTTTTCGTTCATCGCGTAGACCGGCCGCTGCTGCTGCAGGCTCTGGAGGTTCCGATGGGCGTCGATGCATGATTCACGGCGCCGCGCCGCCTCCTGCCTGGCGCGGTTTTCCGCCTGTTGCCGCTTGTGCTCGACCTCAGCCCGTTCGACCTGGCGCGCCCGGAACTCGATCTCCTGGTCTTTCCACGACCTGGGCTCGGCTCCCGGCTTGCCGGTTGCCGGTTGTGCACGGATCGTTTGCGCCTTGCCGCCGGGTGGCGGGGTCGTGGTGTACTGGGTGACACCTTTGTCATCGACCCACTTGTAGATCTGCTGTCCCGCAGCCGGATGCGCGAGACCCACGAGGACCGCGGCGAGCAGACGGCTGCGTCGCCACGCGTGCCCGCCGCCCGCAGGCAAGGTGCGGTTCGGGTGCGCATGGGGGGCCCCGGACGTGCGGGGCTTCAGGTGCTCCATAAGTCACCCTGTGTCTTGACCCGTCCGACCAGGAGATACTCCATCAGGGCCTTCTGGGCGTGCAGCCGGTTCTCGGCCTCGTCCCACACTACGCTCTGGGGCCCGTCGATCACCTCCGCTGCGACTTCTTCGCCGCGGTGCGCCGGCAGGCAGTGCATGAACAGCGCGTCGGGACGCGCCGCGCGCATCATGTCGCCGTCCACGCGCCAGTCCTCGAAATCGCGCCTGCGTTCCGCGTCCTCCGCTTCCATTCCCATGCTGGTCCAGACGTCGGTCGTGATGAGGTCGGCGCCTTTGACGGCATCCATGGGGTCTGCGAACACCTCGTAATGGTCGGTGCCGTAGAGCCCGGCGCGCCCGGGTTCGATTTCGTAGCCCGGCGGAGTCGAGACATGCACGTTGAAATCGAGCACTTCCGCTGCCTGCAGCCAGGTGTTGCAGACGTTGTTGGAGTCGCCTATCCACGCCACCGTCTTGCCGCATATGCCGCCGCGGTGCTCGACGCAGGTGAAGATGTCGCCCAGGATCTGGCACGGATGGTACTCGTTGGTGAGCCCGTTGATGACCGGGACGCGCGAAAACTGCGCGAAACGCTCGATGATCGACTGCTCATAGGTGCGGATCATCACGAGATCGACCATGCGCGTGATCACGCGCGCGACGTCCTCGATCGGTTCTCCCCGGCCCATCTGCGTGTCGCGCGTCATCAACGTGATGACCGAACCGCCGAGCTGGGTCATGCCCGCCTCGAACGACACACGCGTGCGGGTGGAGTGCTTCTCGAACACCATGGCGAGCGTGCGGTCGCGCAGCGGCTGGTGGGGAATGTAGCGCTTGAACACGTCCTTGATCCAGCGCGCGCGCGCGAACAGATACTCGTATTCCTCACACGTGAAGTCCTTGAACTGAAGGTAATGCCGGACTTCCATGGGAGGACCTGCGATGGTCTTGACGCAGCACCGCTCACGCAGCGGCGGGCTGCGCGGCGGGCCGGCGGGCGAGAAATTCGAGAATCAGCGCCGACAGCTCGGCGACCACAATGGCTGACTGTTCGCGGCTGAAGTTGAGGGGGGGCAGCAGGCGTACTACGGTGTCCGCCGTGACGTTGATCAGGAGCCCGCGGTCGAGCGCCTGCTGCACCAGTTCGCCGCACGGCTGCGCGAGCTCCACGCCTATCATCAGACCTTGGCCGCGGATTTCGCGTACGCCGGCCTGGCCGGAAAGCCTGGCGCCGAGCTGTGAACGGATCAGGTCGCCGATCTCGACCGCGTTGCGCATCAACCCTTCGTCCTCGATGATGCGCAGCGTGGTGAGCGCCGCTGTGCACGCGAGCGGATTACCGCCAAAAGTCGACCCGTGGCTGCCAGGTCCGAACAGCTCGCCAGCAGGCCCGGCGGCGAGACAGGCGCCGATCGGCACGCCGTTGCCGAGGCCCTTCGCGAGCGTCATGACATCGGGTCTGACCCCGGAGTGCTGAAACGCGAACCATCTGCCAGTGCGGCCGATGCCGCTCTGCACCTCGTCGAGCATCAGCAACCAGCCGTGATCGTCGCAGATCTTACGCAGGCCATGCAGGTAGTCGTCGTGACACAGGATGATGCCACCCTCGCCCTGGACGAGTTCGACCAGTACTGCCACGACACTGCGGTTGGTTTCCGCTACCCGCCTGACCGCTTCGAGGTCGTCGAACGGCACGCGGATGAAGCCCGCCACCAGCGGCTCGAAGCCGGCCTGCACCTTGCGGCTGCCGGTCGCCGAAAGGGTTGCCAGAGTACGGCCGTGAAAGGCCTTGTCCATCACCACGATGGCAGGGGATTCGATAGCCTTCTTGTGGCCGTAATACCGGGCAAGCTTGATTGCCGCCTCGTTCGCCTCACAGCCGGAATTGCAGAAGAACACGCTCTCCATGCCCGAGAGCGCGGCGAGCCGGTCGGCAAGCTGCTCCTGCAAGGTGATGCCGTAAAGGTTCGAGGTGTGGACGAGTTTCCCGATTTGGTCGCGCAAAGCGGCCGTCAGCTTGGGATGGCAGTGGCCCACGCCGCACACGGCGATGCCGGCGAGCGCGTCGAGATAGCGCTTGCCCTGCGTGTCCCACAGCCAGGCGCCTTCACCGCGCTCGAACGCGACCGGCAACCGCGCGTAGGTGTTCATCACGTGCGACATGGTTTAAGTGTCCAAAAAACTACGGCGGCCAGTGCCGCCGTCCCGCTCCGTGCATCACCGCGTATTCTTAGCCAAACCTCGACCGGGTGGCAAGCAAAATTTTCGGGCTTCCCTGCTGCCGGCGCGTCATCGGGAAGCGCGCCATCGCTCTGGTAACATGCGCGCTTTCGCCTGGAACGATGGCCCGATGTTCGACGGGGTATCCGAGGTTGTCATCCAGGGGGTGACAGAAAGCGGCCAGGCGTATTCCTAGACCGGGAGCACCGCACGGAAGTGGGTTTGCAAGCCGAAAAGTGCCAAGCCAACAGCAGGCACTCCAGAATTTCCGGCTGTCCGCGTAAGGAATTTGTCGGAGCGAAGCCCGGCAAATTCCTAGGCCATCGCCTTGATGGCGGCAGCAAGGCGGCTCTTGTGGCGGGCCGCCTTGTTCTTGTGGATGATGTCCTTGTCGGCGATGGAATCGATGACGCCGGATGCGGCTTGGAGGACGCCCCTCGCGGCACTCTTGTCGCCGGCTTCGATTGCCTTTCTGACGTTCTTCACCGCGCTGCGCAATTCGGAACGCAGACTCGCGTTGTGCTGGCGGCGTTTCTCGTTCTGGCGCGCGCGTTTTCTGGCTGATGCGATGTTGGCCATGTAGACTCCGGGATGGAGATCCGAAAAAGGGCGTCATGATACGGATATTTCAGGGGATTTGCAAACGCGCGCCGGAGCGTGGGGCAGGGATCGGCGCAACGTTGAGCAGGGACCCGCATCGCGGGATGCGACCATGGAGCCGATCATAGGCGCGTCGCGAGAACGCCGATCCTATGCGCGTCTCCGGGGTGCGGCTGCGACCCGTTCGCCGCAGGCCCGTTTGCGGGAGCAGGCGCGAGATCGTCCCGTTCTAGAATCGTGGACGCAGCCTTGCGCGCCCCTTCCCGCACCACTCTGCGAGAGACCGAGTCCGGGGCGCATCCCGGAGGGGCCCTCTTCCGCCCTGCGACGCGCCCCGCTTGCGGGGATGCGACCGCGACGGCGCGCATTCGGCCGACGCGACATCCGTTCATCGGGCATTTCGGATCAGAGGCCGCCCCCGGAGCCCGGAGGAGGCGCCAGCTCATGAACCTCCTCAAAGCTCTTGCCACGGTGAGCGGCATGACGCTCATCTCGCGCATACTCGGATTCGTGCGCGATGTCGCGATCGCCCGGGTATTCGGCGCGGGACTGGCGACCGATGCCTTCTTCGTGGCGTTCAAGATCCCCAACCTGCTGCGCCGGCTGTTCGCGGAAGGCGCATTCTCCCAGGCGTTCGTGCCCATCCTCGCCGAGTACCGCAATCAACGCGGCGAGACGGATACGCGCCTGCTCGTCGATCACGTCTCGGCATTGCTCGCGCTCGCCCTGTTTGTGGTCACGCTGATCGGCGTCGGGTTCGCACCGTACATTATCTACATCGGCGCGCCGGGCTTCGCGGAAATTCCGGAGAAGTTCGATCTCACCGTGAGCCTGTTGCGCATCACCTTTCCCTACATACTGTTCATCTCGCTGGTCGCGCTTGCGGGCGGCATCCTGAATACCTACAGCCGCTTTTCAGTGCCGGCTTTCACACCGGTGCTGCTCAATCTTTCTTTCATCGTTTTCGCGCTCTGGCTCGCACCGTACTTCGATCCCCCGGTGTCGGCGCTGGCGTGGGCGGTAATCGCGGGCGGCGCGCTGCAACTCGCGTTCCAGGTGCCATTTCTGGCACGGCTCGAATTTCTCCCGCGCTTCAGGCTCGATCTCAAGGACAGCGGCGTGTGGCGCATCGTCCGGCAGATGGGTCCCGCCGTGTTCGGCGTGTCGATCGGGCAGGTGAGCCTGCTCATCAACATGGTCTTCGCGTCCTTCCTCGTGACCGGCAGCGTGTCATGGCTCTATTACGCCGACCGCCTGATGGAGTTTCCGACCGGCCTGCTGGGGGTCGCGCTCGGTACTATCTTGTTGCCGGGCCTGTCCAGGTACCACGCGACGCGCTCGGTTGGGGAATATTCCAAGCTGCTCGACTGGGGTCTGCGCCTGACGCTCGTGCTGGCGCTGCCGGCCGCGGCCGCGCTCGCACTCTTGGCCGTTCCGTTGACCGCGACGTTGTTTCACTATGGCGCGTTTTCCGCGAACGACGTGTACGCGACGCGCAACGCGGTGATCGCCTACAGCGTCGGGCTGACTGGATTGATCCTCGTCAAAGTGCTGGCGCCGGGCTTCTACGCGCAGCAGGACATCAAGACCCCGGTCAAGATCGCGGTCGTGACCTTGGCAGCCACGCAGGCGATGAATCTTGTCTTGATCTGGCCCCTGAAGCACGCCGGACTCGCGCTCGCCATCGGCCTGGGTGCGTGCCTCAACGCCGCGCTGCTGTATCGCGGACTGCGCCGGCGCGGCATCTACCTGCCGCAGCCCGGTTGGCCGGTCTTCCTGTTCAAGGTGCTGATTGCCATCTATGTGATGGCCGCCGTGTTGTGGCTGACGATGGGAACCCCGGCCGAATGGCTCGCCAGCGGCGCCTTGCAGCGCGCGCTCCAACTCGCCTGGGTGGTGACCGCGGGCGCAGGCAGTTACTTCGCCGCGCTCTGGCTACTCGGATTCCGTGTGCGTGACTTTGCCGGGCGCAGCGCGGAATAACCGTGCGCGCAAAGGACCGGCTGGTTTTTCTTGCGCGGGATGCAAACAAGCGGTAGATTCGCGTGCAGGCTGCGGGCCAGCACGCCGCCTGGAAAGTCCCTCGTACTTAATCGTGCATTAAGAGATCACGTGAATTCAGTCTCTGGCGCATCCTGCGCCACATCCAATACTCTTGCTGTTCAAATGGAAATTCCCTTTTGGGCTGCGGCGAAGCGTGCGACTTTCGGAGGCATCCTCCGCGGTCTTCTGGTCGTGCTTTGCGGGATGGCGCTGTCGGCCACCGTCCTCGCGCAGGGGGTACTTCGCATATCGGCCATACCAGACGAATCTCCGACTGAGCTTCAGCGCAAGTTTTCGAAGGTGGCGGCCCATCTCGAGAAGGAAACGGGAATGAAGGTGCAGTACACCGCGGTCACCGACTACGCTGCAGTCGTGGAGGGGCTGGCGGCAAAGAAGATCGATCTCGCCTGGCTGGGTGGATTTACCTTCGTGCAGGCGCGCTTGCGAACTGGCAATGCGGTTCCCATCGCGCAGCGCGTTGAAGACGAGAAGTTCACCAGCAAGTTCATCGCCAGTAGCGCGAGCGGCGTCAAGGGGCTCGCCGACCTCAAGGGCAAGAACTTCTCGTTCGGCTCCGTGTCCTCAACATCCGGCCACCTGATGCCGCGGTTCTTCCTGCTCGAGAACAAGATCAATCCCGAGAAGGACTTTAAGCGTATCGCCTATTCGGGCGCTCATGATGCGACCGCATTGCAGGTCGAATCGGGCAAGGTCGAAGCGGGCGTGCTCAATGCTTCGGTGTGGGACAAGCTGGTCAGCGAGAAAAAAGTGGACCTAAAAAAGGTCAGAGTGATCTGGACCACGCCGCCGTACTACGACTACAACTGGACCGTGCGCGGCGATCTTGATCCGGCGCTGGTGAAGAAACTGACGGACGCTTTCCTCAAGCTCGACCCCAAGAACCCGGCGCACAAAGAACTGCTCGACTTGCAGCGTGCGAGCAGGTTCGTTGCCACGAAACCCGAAAACTACAAGGGCATCGAGGCCGCAGCCCGTTCGGCGGGGCTGCTCAAGTAGGTGAACGCGTTCCCAACGAGCGCGCGGGGCGCGAAGTGAGCCTGAAACTGGACGGGGTCGGCCTGGTGCACGCCAACGGCAACCGTGCCGTCAACGGCATCAGTTGCGAAATCACGAAGGGCGAGCGCGTCGCGATCATCGGCCCTTCCGGCGCGGGCAAGACTACGCTGCTGCGCCTGCTGGCAACCGCGCTCAGACCCACCGCCGGTTCGCTCAGTGTGCTCGATCAGGATCCGTGGCGCCTCCATGGGTTCGCGCTCCGGCATCTGAGGAGCCGCATCGGCATGGTGCACCAGGCGCCGCCGATTCC
>Ga0155935_1099_pt2 | contig 22648 bp, 21 predicted proteins | sample RifCSPlowO2_02_FD_107589 | JGI IMG/M metagenome (GOLD analysis project Ga0155935, IMG submission 107589) | Betaproteobacteria bacterium RIFCSPLOWO2_02_64_14
CGGCCACTACGCGCCGATCAGCGACTTTCCGTACATTCCGGGACGGGATTTCTCGGGAGTCGTCAGCGCGCTCGGCGACGGCGTGAAGGACTTCGCGGTCGGTGACGCGGTCTTCGGCGTGTGCGATGCCGGCCAGGAAGCGGCTTACGCGGAGAAGATCGCTATCAAGGCGGCGATCGTGGCGCGAAAACCGGAGAGCCTTTCGCACGTGGAGTGTGCCGCGCTGTCGCTGATCGGCCTCACCGCGCTGTGCTCGGTCGAGGACACGCTGCAACTGAAGTCCGGTGAAACGATACTGATCCAGGGCGGCGCGGGCGGTGTCGCGAGCTTCGCGATACAGGTCGCGAAGCATATCGGTGCGCGCGTGATCACGACTGCCAGCGCGGCGAACCACGACTACCTGCGCCGGCTCGGCGCCGACCAGATCTTCGACTACCACTCGCAGGACTTTACCAAGGTCGTGTCCGGCTGCGACGCGGTCTTCGACACCGTCGGCGGCGAAGTGGCAAAGCGCTCCTTCGCCGTGCTGCGGCCGGGCGGACGCGCGGCGTTCATTGCCTCGGGGAGTGCGGCACCCGCCTCGCCGCGTGCCGATGCCGTATCGCTGCGGCCCAAGGTCGGGCGCGACCGCGCGCATCTCGATCGCATCGCCGCGCTGGTAACCAGCGGCGCCGTACGCGTGCCCGAGATCACGACCTATAAGCTGTCCGAAGCCGCCGCCGCCCACAAGGTGAGCGAGGGACGCCACCTGCGCGGCAAACTGGTCTTCAAGGTACGGTGACGGTGAGTCGCAGTCACGAGCTTGCGGGAAGAAGTGTGAACAGGGTTCATCCGTGAGCGACGCGATACGCGTGCTTGTGCCCGACGGCGCGAACTACCGGTTCGCCTGGAAGGTGGAAACGATGGCCAAGGGCAGGCCTTTCGCAGTGGTGGTGCCCAAGGCTCTCACCGAGGACGGCATCGCCGCCGCCGCGGGCGATGCGGATGTGATCCTCGCCTACAAGGCGGCGATCACCCGTGCGGTGCTGGACGCCGCGGGGAACGCCCGGATGATCCAGAAGTTCGGGATCGACTGCAAGAACATCGATCTCGGCGCCGCGCGGGACAAGGGCCTCCCCGTCTTCACGCGTTCGCTCATCCGCAACGCCACCGTCGCGGACCACGCCATGGCGCTCATGCTTGCCTGCGCGCGGCGGCTGCTGGAATGCCATCGCGTGGTCGCAGAGGCGCGGTACATGGAAATGGGATTTGCTCCCCGGCGGACCGGGCAGCAGAACGTCCACCACGGCAACTGGATCAAGGTGCCGGGAGTGGGCGACCTGCTCGAAGCGACGGTCGGCATCGTGGGCCTGGGCGATATCGGCGTCGAGATCGCCCGCCGGGTGCGCCCCTTCGGGCCGCGAATCTGCTATTACCAGCGCCGTCAGCACACCGCGGAGATCGAGGCGGCGCTGGATGTGCACTACCTGTCTCTCGACGCGCTCATCGAGGCGGCGGACTACCTTATCCTGGCGGTGCCGCATACGCCGGAAACCGAGAATCTGCTCAGCCGTGAGCGTATTGCCCGCATGAAACCCACCGCCAGCCTCATCAACGTGGGGCGCGGGGGGCTGATCGACGAGGATGCCCTGTGTGCGGCCCTGCGCGATGGCAAGCTCGCCATGGCCGGTCTGGACGTCTTCCGCTGGGAGCCGCTGCCGCAGATAAGCCCGCTCATCGGTCTGCCGAACGTCGTGCTCTCGCCCCACATGGCGGGAGGTTCCTCCGAGCGCTATTGGGAGGTGGACGTGGCGGGAGCGCTGGAGAATATCCGGCGCTTTTTCGCGGGCGAGCAGACCGCCGGACAACTCGCGCATCCGGTCCGGCTGGAGCGGCCTGCTATTGCGGCCCGAACGGCCTCAACGAATTCGGATTGACCCGATATCCAGGGGTGGTCTCCGAGTAGCGCGCGAGGCACCCTTGAGCGCAGTCCCTTTTTTCCGGCCATAAATCGCACTGTTTGACGGTGACTTTGGGCGATTTCCCTTCGCCGCTCGCAGCAAGCGCCACGCGGATGAGAGCGATCGACCCCGTTTCAGGGCACCTCATCATCCGGCCTTTCGAGTACATATCGACCAGCCAGAACACCAGCCCGCATACTGTCACCAAAGCTACGATCACCACGACCCATTCCATTGTCCCGATACCCATCACGAATCCTCCTTCTCAGGGAGCCCTTGATGTAATGAGCTTGCGCCTGCAGGCGCGCGATCACATTGCGCTGGATCAAAAAATGTTGGATGTGAGACCGCTATGTGGACGGAGATTTCGGTTGGGAAATCGAGAAAAGCCGACGCACCGGAGACCACTATGCGGACGGCCCTCCCGGCGCCATCCCCACCAGCACTCGACCGGCCCGTACGGGATGAAGCTTGCCTTGCTCGCGCGGTTGGAATAGATTCCCCCGACACTGGCCGCTGATCCCGCTCACGACCTGCCAGCGCTGCCGGTCACGGATCATGGTTCGCCTATCATCTCGAGGAGGAGAGCATATGCGTACGACAGGATGGCTGTTGTTTTTGCTCGCTGCCGCTGCCCAGAACGCCGCGGCGCAGGGCTATCCCGTGAGGCCGGTGCGGCTGGTCGCGCCGTATCCTGCCGGGGGTCCGGTCGATGCGATTGCGCGGATCATCGTCCCGCACCTCGCACTGGGCCAGAACGTCGTCGTGGAGAATCGCTCCGGCGCGGGCGGCAGCGTCGGAGCGGACGTCGTTGCCAAGTCGGCGCCCGACGGCTACACGATGCTGATCGGCAATACCGGACCGATGACCGTCAACCCGGTGCTGAGACAGGATCTCGGCTACGACCCGAAAAAGGATTTCGCGCCGGTGACCTGGCTGACTTCCTCGCAGATGGTGCTCGTGGTGCACCCGTCGCTGCCGGTGCGCTCGGTGAAGGATCTCGTGGCGCTTGCGCGCGCCCGGCCCGGCGCGATTCACTACGGGTCCGCCGGCGTCGGCAACCTGACGCATCTCGGCATGGAACTGTTCCAGTCGATGGCGCAGGTGAAGCTCAACCACATTCCGTACAAGGGCGTTGCTCCCGCGTATATCGACCTCATATCGGGCGAGATCGCGGTCATGTTCGGCAATGTTTCAGGCCTTCTGGCGCACGTCCAGGCAGGCCGGCTGCGCGCCATCGCGGTGACCTCGTCGAAGCCTTCGCCCGTCCTGCCGAAGCTGCCCAAGGTGCTGGACGTCTATCCGGGTTTCGATCTCGTGACCTGGATGGGCATCTTCTTCCCTGCCGGCACGCCGGAGGCCATACGCGCCCGGCTGCACGGCGAATTCGTCAAAGCCCTGAAGGTTCCGGACGTGCGGAACAAGATCGTCGGGCTCGGCAACGACATCATCTCCGGCAGCGGGACGGATCTGGGTGCCATGGTCGACCGCGAGCTCAAGCTCTACGCGAAGATCATCAAGTCAGCCGGGATACGGCCCCAATGACCGAAATACGGTCGCGAACCTGGCTCCGTGTGCCTGCGCCTCATTCCGTCGTGATGTTCAGCGTCCTGACGACCTTGCCCCACTTGTTTATCTCCGCCAGCAGGAATTGGCGGAACTGCTCGGGGGTGGTGTCAACGGTCTCGACGCCCGCTGCCAGCAGCTTGCTTTTGAGTTCGGGCTTGCCCAGCGCTGCACGCACGGCCTGGTTGAGCGCATTGATCGCAGTCTTGGGCGTTCCAGCCGGCGCGAGTATGCCGTACCAGCCGCTCACCTCGTAACCGGGAAGACCCGTCCGGGCGACGGGCGGCACGTCGAGAAAAGCCGCGCTCGGTTCGGCGGTCGTCGCACCGATCGCGCGCAGTCTGCCGGCTCTGATGTGTGGGGCAGCGGTCGCGACGGTGCTGAAAAACACGGAAACCCTGCCGGCAAGCAGGTCGATCATCACGGGGCCGCCGCCTTTGTACGGCACGTGCAGCATCTTCGTACCGGCCATCATGTTGAACAGTTCGGCGGCGAGATGCGTCACGTTGCCAATGCCCGAAGAGGCGTAGCGGATCTCGCCGGGCTTCTGTTTGGCGAGCGCGATCAGCTCTGCCGCGGACTTTACCGGCAGCGAGGGATGCACCACGACCATGTAGGCGCCGTTTCCGATCATCACGACCGGCGCGAAGTCGCGCGCACTGTCGTAAGGCAGCTTCTTGTAGAGGCCGACGTTGATGGCGAAGCTCCCGGGCACGATCAGGATGGTGTGACCATCGGGATTCGCTTTGGCAGTAAGGTCCGTCCCGATGATCGTATTCGCGCCGCCCCGGTTATCGATGACGAATTGCTGCCGGAGCATCTCACTCAAAGGGATCGCGAGTAGGCGCGCGATGACGTCGTTTGCGCCCCCTGGCGGGAAGGGGACGATGAACCGCACCGGCCGCGCGGGATACGCTTGCCCCCATACGCTGTTCACCAAGATGAACGCTGCACTGAATAAGAGTATCCGCTGCCACACCCGTTTCACGTTATCTCCTCGCTTGTCCGTGCGTCAACGCTGCCGCCCCCATATCGATCCGGAGCCGGGAACGCGCGGCAACGCGTCCCATGTCCGGATCTGTTCGATGCCCATGCTCGCCGCGGATCGGGACAGCACCGCATGCGTCAAAGCAAGAAATTTGTCCTCGAGTTGCGCGGTCGACACCGGATCCTCCACGCTGCCCTTTCTGTAGAGCGTCTGGTCGACATAAGTCGCTCCGCCCCTGGACCGGACTTCGATCCTGCTCGCCAGCCTCAATGCGCCGTCCCGGTCGAATTCGTCGCACACGCGCACGTTGATCTTCGCGAGAAACTCGGCGATCTTCGGATCCTTGATGCGCGCCTCGGTATATTGGGCGGGGGTGGCGCAGCCATCCAATGCCATGGCGGCGAGTCCATAGCGCAGATTCATCTGCGCCGCCAGCACGCCTTTTGCCGCCCGCGGATCGAAATCCCAGCCGCAGTGGTGCAGCGTATTCGTGCTGACGTGCGCCGTGACGTGCTCGATGTCTCCGGTCTTCACGCCGTTGCTGTCCATGATCCGGCGCAGCGTATCCATCGCCGTGATGCTGCCATTCGAGGCGGGCGACAACTTGTATCCCACCTTGCGCGTCTCCCATTCATGCCCCAGATCCCGCGTCAACCTCTCGGGCTTGTATCCGTCCGCCAGCGTGCTGAAGAAACCGCCGTATTCCACGTCCAGCACGTCGTCCACGCCGGTGAAGCCTTCACCGGCAAGCAGGGCAGCATAGACGCCGCTCTGCGCGGCGCGCCCGGAATGAAACGCTTTGGCGTTCGCCCCTTCCTGCACGGCCATCAGCCCCGCGGATTGCGATGCGGCGATGCCGAATGCCTGGGCGGTGGCACCCGGACCGAGTCCGAGCGCCCGCGCGGCCGCCGCGGCCGCAGCCAACGCCCCCGTCGTTCCCTGGTTGTGGTATCCGCGCCTGAACATGCCGCCGTCGGTCGCCAGCCCGATGCGGATACCGACTTCGTATCCGGCAACCATGGCCGTGAGAAAGGCGCGTCCGGAAAGCCGCGCGCCATGGGCAAGCGCGAGCACGGCCGGCACGACGACTGATCCGGGATGAAGGGTTGCGCCGGCGTGGACCTCGTCGAGCTGAAAAGCATGCGCGGCCGTACCGTTCACAAGGGCCGCCTGCGAAGCAGAAGTGCGATGGGAGGTGCCGAGAATCGCTGCCGCGTCGCTTCCGCCTTCTGCGAGCACCATGTTGGTGAGCACCTTCACGAAAGGTAGCGTTGAGCCAAAGATGCAGCAGCCCAGCGTGTCCATCAGGCACAGCTTCGCCTTCTCGACGACATCGGGCGGGATATCGTCGAACACAAGACTCGACGCGTAAGCGGCCATTGTCGCCGTTGCGCTTTTGTTCCCTTGACTCAAGGTGTTCATGTGCGATGCGTTACCGGGCCGGGATACATTTTTCGATCGCCCGCGCGTCCAGATCCGCCTCGTGACTAAGCGGAAACCCGGTGCTTCAAAGCGTCCTTGCGCGAGCTCACGATCGCATCCGGGTCAACCTTCACGTGGATGACGGCGGGCTCATTCGCCCGCAGCGCCTGGCTCAACGCCTCGGCGAGCTCGCCGGGGTGGGCGACGAAGTACCCTGCTGCGCCGCAGGATCGGGCGACAACATCATACCGGGGACTCACGATGCTCTCGGCGATATAACGCTCGTTATAAAAATCCCGCTGGTAGGCCTTCTCCGATCCCCAGCATCCATTGTCGAGAACGATGCCGACGCTGTTGATGCCTGACTGTACGGCGGTGCAGATCTCGATCACGGTCATGCCGAAACCGCCGTCTCCGGCCATCGAGATGACCGGCCTTTCCGGCGCCGCAACTTTTGCACCGAGTCCGGCGGCGTAACCGAACCCGACGAGCCCGAAATCGAGCGGCGTCAGCAAGGCGGGCGGCTCAAAGTACGGCAACTGGTCGGCGGCCTGCCGGCACAGCGTGCCCGAGTCCAGCGCAACGATGGCGTTCCGCGGCAATACCTTCCTCACCTCTCCAAAGACCTGTTCGGGCGTCAACGGCGTGACGGATTGCCGGCCGAGGCGCTCCCGCTCCTCCCACAGCGCGTCCCACATGGCGCGCAGTTTCCGGTTGCGCTCGAGCCACGCGGGATTCTTCCCTTCGGCCTCATCGATCGTGCCGGCGAGGCACGCCGCAAAACCGCTGGCGTCGCCCACGATACCCATGTGCACCGGGTAGTACTTGCCGATCGCGCCGGGATCGATGTCGACCTGAATGATCTTCGCGTGCTTCGGCACGACGTCGTTTCCGTAAAGCGTCGTATTGAATCCGAGGCGCGTCCCGAGAGCGAGGATCACGTCGGCCCCGTGGATAAGTTCGCGCGCCACGGGATTTCCATAGGGGGCCGGGCCCGCGTACCCGCAAAAGAGCGGATGGTCGTTCGGCACCACGTCGCCATGGCCGGATGACGCGGCAATCGGAAGCCTGAGTTTCCCGGCGAGCCGCGTGACGCTCTCATGGCCGCGCTCCCATTTCACGCCGGCGCCGACGAGCAGTGCCGGCGCGCGCGCGCCGAGCAACAAGTCCTTTACGGCGCGTGCGGTGGCCGGGTCGACATAGCCGGCTTTCACCGGCGCTGCGGTGCGGCATTGGATCTCGACATCGATCTCCTCGGCAAACAGGTCGCGCGCGATATTGAGCACCACCGGACCGCGGCGTCCGGAGTTCGCGATCCGCATCGCTTCGAATATGAGATCGGGAATGCGCCTCGCCGTCGGAACATCGAAAACCTTCTTCGTCACCGGCAGAAACAATGTGTGCTGGTCGATCTCCTGAAACGAATCCTTGCCCATGTGTTGCGTGAGAGGCAGCCCCGTAATCACGACTACGGGCGAATAGGCAAGATAGGCTTGCCCTAAGCCACTGACGAGGTTCGTGGCGCCGGGCCCCGACTGGCCCGCAATCATGATCCCGGGCCGCCCCGTGATCCGCCCGTACGCGTCGGCCATGTGCGTGCCCGCTCGTTCATCACGCACGCCGATGTGCCGGATATCCTTCGCGTCGTACAAGGCGTCATACATGTCGAGCGCCGAAGAGCCCATGAGCCCGAAGATTCGGGTCACTCCGGCAGCTCTCAACGCTTCGACTGCTGCGCGTCCTCCCGGCATCTTCATGCATGCACTCCGTGACGGCTGCACCGCTCACCGCGGCAACGGTCAGTTGGCTTTGATGCCCGCATCTTTGATGATCCGCTGGAATTTTTCCGCGTCCGCACGCACCAGTGTCTCGAATTCCCGGGGCGAGCTTCCCTGGATCTCGAAGCCCAGCGCCGAGAGTCGATTCCTCACGTCCGGCATCTGAAGCACGCGGAGGGTGTCGGCGTTTATTTTCGTGATAACCGGGACGGGCGTGCCGGCCGGGGCCACCAGTCCGATCCAGTTGTTCACTTCGAAGCCCGGGACCGTTTCGCCGACCGTCGGCAGGTCGGGCAACGCGGCCGCCCGCTTCCCGTCGGTGAGCGCAATGGCTTTCAACCGGCCCGCTTTGATGTGCGGCATCGCCGGGGGCAAGCCCATGATGCCCAGGGGGATCTGGTTTCCCAGCACCTCGGTGACCAGTTGTCCGCCTCCCTTGTAGGCGACATGGGTGAGCTTGATGCCCGCCATCATCTTGAGGAGTTCCCCTGCAAGATGGCCGATCGTCCCGATGCCCGAGCTCCCATAGGATGTCACGCCCGGCTTCGACTTCGCCAGCGCGATCAGATCTTTCAGCGAATTCGCCGGAAAGTTCGGCGGGGCAACGATCGCGCTCGGCTGGCGCGCGAGCATGATGATCGGCGCGAAATCCCTGAATGTGTCGTAGGGCAGGTTCCTGCGCAGGCCGTGGTTGATCGCAAAGGCGATGTTCTCCGTGATCAACGTGTGTCCGTCTGCCGGCGCCTTCGCGGCGATCTCCGTGCCGATGATCGTCCCGGCGCCGGGGCGGTTATCCACCACGATCTGCTGGCCCCACATCGCCGTCAACGGCTGCCCGAGAACACGCGCAATCGTGTCCGAGCTGCCCCCGGCAACGAACGGGACGAGCAGACGCACCGGCCGGGTGGGATAGGTCTGTGCCGCAGCGCCGATTCCGGAAAACCATGTCAGTGCGAGTGCTGCAACAACGTACAGGCGGTTGGCTTGCATGGTTCATCCTCCATCATCGGTGGGAGCTATCCCGCTCCTGTGACAGCCCGCTGCGGCAGACGGAGACTCGGCGTCGCCACGCTTGAGCGGTCAGCGGCGCTTCGAAAGTCTCCTGATGAGTTTCTCGTCCACCGTCAAGCCCAGTCCGGGGGTCTCGGGCATCACGACCTTTCCACCCCTGATGGTCGCGCCTCCGTCCGCGACGGGCCGGTCCTTGATGCGGAGCTGGTAGTCCATCCCCGGGTCGCAACCGACGTGGCGCACTGCGGCGTGCAGATGGCCGGTCGCGGTATCGAGCAGGTGGCTGCCCTGCGTCCAGTCGATGCGCACCGGCAGTCCTGCCGCTTCGGCGATGCGCATCATTTGCACCGCCTTGTAGAAGCCGCCGCACTTTCCCAGCTTCAGGCTCACCATGTCGGCGATCCGGCGCGAAGCGATCTCGATCATCGTCGAGAGGTTCTGGATCGCCTCGTCGGCCACCACCTTGTTCGGCACCGCCTGCGTGATCGCGGCGAGTCCGTTCAAATCGTAGTACATGACGGGCTGTTCTATCGCGAGGTTGGCCACCCCGGAGAAACGCCGCAGCAGCACCTCGATGGTGTCCTTCGCCGTGCCCCACATCTGGTTGGGGTCGGCGACCACCAGGCAGGAGCCGGGAACGGCCTCGATGATGGCATCGAGCCGGTCCGCGTCGGCGTCGAGCGACTCGAGGTGCCCGGTCATCTTGGGCTCGAAGCAGGTGTAGCCCTGAGCGAGGAGCTTGCGGGCATGCGCCGCCATGCGCCTGGGTTCGGCGCGCGGCATGGTGGCGAGCCGGCCAAAGGTCTTCTGATAGGCGCCGCCCAGCAGGTTGTATATCGGCTGACCGGAAGCCTTGCCCATGATGTCGTAGAGCGCGATGTCGATTGCGCAGCGCGCGCCGGCGTTGCCCTGAAGGAACAAGTGGTCCAACGCGGCGTGGATCGCGCCGATCTGGAACGGGTCCTTGCCGATGACGGTGCGGCTGAAGAGCTCGATGGTCGAGAGCAACCCGCCCAGCGTCTCGCTGGTGACCGGGTGCGCGCACGCTTCGCCCCAGCCGACGACACCCTCGTCGGTGGTGAGCTTGACGAAGACGTTCTCCTTGTACGCGATGTTGGCGAACCAGCCCTCTCGCGCGTGCACCATCGTGCTTTTCTTCTTGTTCGAGCCGAACAGCGCGTGATACTCGTCGGTGACCTGGTACCACACCGGAATGGCTTCCACCTTGATGATTTTCAACTGTCCCTCCTCAATGTGCTGCCAGAACCTTCTGCGCCGCGGGCCCCTTCCCTACTCGACGCGCAGGCCCGCGACCTTGGCGATCCTGCCGTACTCCTCGTATTCCTTCCTCAATAGCGCCGTGAATTCACCGGATGGCATGTACCGCGGATCCAGCCCCTGAGCGCTGAGCACCTTCGCGACCTCGGGAATGCCGAGCGCCTTCTTGAACTCGGCGCTGAGTTTGTCAAGTATGGGTTTCGGCACGCCTGCCGGGGCAAATATGCCGATCCAGGGGCTGCGTTCATAGCCCGGCAATCCGGATTCGGAGATCGTCGGAACGTCGGGAAACTGCCTGAGGCGCTGCCGCGTGGTCGCGCCCAGCGGGCGCAGGCGTTTCGCCTTGAGTTGGGAAACGATCGTACCCACCGTGGCGATCGTCGCCTGCGTCTCTCCCGACGTGGCAGCGGCCACCGATGGCGGCCCCCCCTTGTACGGGACGTGCACGATCTTGATTCCCGCCATCGAAATGAATAACGCCATCGACAGATGCGGCGCGCTGCCGTTGCCCGGGGACGAATAGAGAATCTCGCCGGGGCGCCGCTTCGCCAATGCGATGAATTCCTTCACCGTACTCGCCGGCAGCGAAGGATGCACCACGAGCATGCCCGGCTGCGAGGCCAGCATGCCGACGCCGGCGAAGTCCTTGACGACGTCAAACGGCAGATCCTTGTAAACGTATGCATTGACCAGGTGCGTCGTCGACTGAACCATCAGCGTGTAGCCGTCGGGTGGAGCTTTCGCCACCGGAACGGTTCCAATGCTGCCGGCAGCCCCGGGACGGTTGTCGATGACGAAGCGCTCTCCCAGCGCTTGCGAAACCCTGTCGAAGACGATGCGGCCGACGATGTCGTTCGACCCGCCCGCCGGCCACGGAATGACCACGCGCACGGGCTTGGTCGGATAGGCCTGACCGAGCACGAGCGCGGGCGCGAGCAGCAGAGCCGCGAAGACAAGGGCTGAACAGCGTACCAACGTCGTCATGATTTCCTGCTCCTTTGGGCATGTCCGTATGGTTGCCTGCCGGTGCTGCGCTGTTGCTGTTTCCGCGCTCATCGCCGGATTCCTCTTAGTAGCTGGTCGGCCAGTTGGCGAGCCGGTGCTGCCCGACGCCTCCCGACAGGCGCATCACCTGCACGTCGAGCGCCTCCTTCAGGTACTCGCGCGTCTCGCGCGGGTCGAGCACTTCCTTCACCCCGTAGACCGCGGCGAGATCGTAGGCCGAGCCATTGCGCGCCATGTCGGCAAGCAGGCCGGCGAAGCGCTTGGGGTCATCCCCTTCCTTGATTCCGTGCACGACCATGACGGCGGTGCGCGGATCCATGAAGCTCACTTCCGCCGTCCACCACGCGGCGATCTCATCAGCGATGCCGGCGCCGCCCATGTTGATGAAGCCGCGCCCGTAGCTCTTGCGCAGGATGATGCTGATCTTGGGCACGGACACCTGCAGCAGCGCGTTCATCCAGTTGATCACCCTGCCGATGACGCCGCGTTTTTCAGCCTCGGGACCGATCAGAAAGCCGGGTTGGTCATGCAGGAGAACGAGCGGCACGTTGTACGAATCACAGAGCACGATGAAGTCCGTCGCCTTGCTGCACGCGTCGGCTTCCATGGCTCCGCCTTTGAACAGCGGATTGTTGGCGATGATGCCGACCGGGCGTCCGTCGATGCGCGCGAGCGCGGTGGTGATGCTACGTCCGAAACGCTCCTTGATTTCGAGGAAGCTGTCCTTGTCCGCGATCGCCTTGATGACTTTGCGCACATCGTAGACCTGCGAAGACGACTCGGGTATCAGATCAAGGATTTCCTTGATCGGCTCGTCCGAGCCCTCGGGCACCGGCGCAACCGGCGGCGCCTCGCGGTTGTTGGTCGGCAGGTAGCTCAGGAAGCGCCTGATCGCATCGAGCGCCTGCTCGTCCGTATCGACAACGAGATCGGCATAGCCCGAATGCTCTGCCAGTACTTGCCAGCCGCCCAGCTCTTCGGGACTCACTTCACGACCCAGCGCCCTCGACACCACGCGCGGGCTCGCCACTGCCATGACGGCCCCTTTACGCATGACGCAAAAATCCGAGCAGCACGCATGCCACGCGGCGGAGCCGAAGGCATTGCCCAGCACCGCGCTGGCCCACGGGGCCTCGCGGGTGCGCAGGAAGCGATTGCCCTCGAAATTCATGCCCATGCCTTCGCCCATGATGTCCGGCATGCGCACGCCGGTCGACTCGCCGAGGAACACCACCGGGAAGCCGCGCCTGCCGCCCGTGTCCTTGATATATGCCATCTTGCGGTTGTTGGTGTAGCTCGAGGACGAGCCCTTCACCGTGAAGTCGTAGCCGACGACACCCACCCGCCGGCCATCGATCCGGCCAAAGCCGGTCACCTTGCCGTCGCACGGCGTGGACTCGCGCATCTCCGGGATGTAGGACACGCCGAAGAGTCCCGATTCGCGGAACGTGCCGGGGTCGAGCAGGTAATCGATGCGCTCGCGCACGTCCATGATCGCCGCCTGCCTGCGCCTGGCGAGCTTGTCCGCACCGCCCATCGCTCTCGCGCGCGCGGCACGCCGGGCGTGTTCCCTGATCTGTTCCTCGAACTTCATTTCACGCTCCGCCGAGTCCGGGGCCGCTGGGGCCGCCGGGACTGCCTATTCTGGACTCAAGGGATCGGCGAATCTGCCATCCAGGTGACAATTGGCGGCATCCACAGCGTTAGAATGTGCCCGGAATGTTGCCGGAGACGAGACGCGGAACGAGGCCCGATGCCTACCACCGACTTCCTGGGTCAGCTCGACGCGGCCGCCCGCAGTGCGCTGCTCGCCGAGGCATCGCACCAGTGCCTGCGCAAGGGCAACTTCGTATTCCGCGCCGGCGACCCCGGCGATGCCGTGTTCGTGCTGCTCGCCGGCCGGGTCAAGACATACAAGATCGCGCCGAGCGGCCGTGAGGTCATCCTCTGGTTTGGCTTCCCGGGTGAAGTCTTCGGCCTGGTGGAAACGCCGCACCACAAGGGGCGCATGGTCAACGTCGAAGCGTGTGAGAAAACCGAGATCGCCGAGGTGCCGCTCGCGCGGTTTCGAGAATTCCTGGTGACGCACCCCGAAGTGCCGCAGTTGTGCATCCGTATCGTTGCCTCGCGGCTCGGCATGCTCGCCAACCGGCTCGTTTACCTGATGGCGGACAACGCCGAGGCGCGCATTGCCAAGCTGCTGGTGGACCTCGCTGCGCGCTACCACGACGCAGGCGACGACGCCGATCAGCCGATCGGCCTCACACACCAGGAAATCGCCGACATTACCGGCGTGCAGCGCCAGACGGTGACGCGCATCCTCGGGCGCTTCGCCGAGCGCGGCGCGCTCTCAATGCGCTACCGCAAGATCAGCATCCGGAACCTCGAGCTGCTGGCGCGGTACGCGGCGCGGCATCCTTGAGTCAAAAATCCAGGCGCTGGCTGGCGCGAGTGCTGTCGCGGGTCACCCGCTCATCGCTGCCACGCGCTTCCCGGACGGCGGCGCCGCCGCACTGGTAGTCGCACTCGCCCCCGCCGCCCTGTCCGCTTTCTGAAGGTCGGCCTCGGTGAATCCGTAGAGATGCGCGCCGCCCATCAGGATCTTCGCAGCGGTGTCGCGCGAGCAGCCTTTGAGCAGGTTACTCGACACATTCGGGAAGTTGGAGTCGAAGTGCGGATAGTCGCTGGAGACGCACATGCGGTCGGCGCCGATCAAGCCCGCCGTCGCCTCGATTTCGGGTTCGCTGCCCTCGACCGCGGCCCAGCAGTTGCGCCGGAAGTACTCCTTCGGGGTGAGGCTCAGGTACGGCGCGTGCGAATCACGGTATTGCGGATAGTCCCACTCGATGCGGGAAAGGAGCCCGGGCACCCAGGAGTTCTGCGCTTCGAGGAATGCCACCCGGAGCTTGGGATGGAACTCGAAGACGCCGCCGATCACCATTGCGATCAGCGCCTGCTGCATTTCGATCCAGTGGGAGGCCACGTGGCGGTAGAACCGGTTCTCGCCGTAGAGCTCGAGCATGTAGGAGTAGAGCGCGCTCACGCCTTCGTGGAACCCCCACGTCACGTTTAACTCTTCGTGCACGCTGTAGAGCGGGTCCCAGTAATTCGAATGCCAATAGCGGCCGTTCACCAGGTTCGGCCGGATGAAGGAGCCCACGGCGCCGAGTTCCCTCACGCACCGCACCAGCTCCCGGCAGGCGAGATGAACATCGTGCACGGGCAGCATCGCCACGAACTTCAGGCGCTCGGGGCTGTACTGGCAGAACTCGTGGATCCAGTTGTTGTACGCCTGGCAAAGGGCCAGCGAAAGCTGGGGTTCGACGCCGTTGCGGCCAAGAAGGCCAAGGCCCATGGTGGGATAGAGCACGGCGATATCGACGCCTTCCATCGCCATGCCCATGACCTGGGCTTCGGCGTTGTAGTCGCGCTCGATCGCGAAGTCGAGTCGGTCCGTCTCCTGGAGCCGGGACCCCGCGAGCGGCGAGACGATTTGCGTCGGGCCGGCGTGGCGCCGCTTGCGGTATTGCTGCAGGTCGGCGTCCGAGGTGGGCTGCCCGTCGATGAGGATCAGGCCGGCCGGGCCGCGAGAGGGGCGACCATCGGCCCCGGTCCGCACACTGACGCGATCCTTGAATTTGGGGTCGAGGTACCGCTCGAAGAGATCCGGCGGTTCCATGACGTGCATGTCGGAGTCGACGAACCGGAGACCATCTTTCATTGGACCCTCCTCCCGAAAGAACGGTGATTCGACACGTGCGAACCCTACGCCGCTCCCGATGGCGTGTCAAACTGCCGCGCCCCCGGCGGCACGAAACTAGGGCGAGGCGCGAATCGGCGACGCTCTTAGTCGAAGAACGCGAACGTCCGGGTTTCGATGCTCTCGCGCGGCGGCGCTCCGGCCGGCGTTGCGGGATCGTCAAACGCGCTGTGTGCGGTGAAGCGCGAGGGCTTGCCGGCGTCAGAATCGAACACCTTGAACACCAGCGCCTCGCCACGCTCCATCTGCGGGAAGTAGAACCACTCGTGCGCCGGATTGTGGGCGATGTGGTAGACCTCGCCGGTGCGGTACTTGTAACGGCGCTCGACCCGTATGAACCCCTTCTGCGGGATGGTGCGGCCATCGCAGATGCCGAGCGGATCGATCAGCACCTTGCCGCGGATCGGGCGCCACACCTGGATGATGGCGAAGCGCTTCTTGAACCGGCGCTCGGCTTCCGCGTCACCGACGATCTCGCGCAGCCGTATCGGCGCCGACTTCTCGGTGTAGTCGTTGTGCACGCTCTTGACCGTCGGCCGCGCGCCCAGGGCCTTCTGCATCTCCTCGTCGCTGACGCGCACGGTGTGGTCGAACACCAGAACCTCCGAGGCGCCGGAATGTTTCATGATGAGCGCCTGCACCTCGGGGTCGTAGACGCGCGCGCGCTCCGCATCGTCGGTGAAGTCCTTGACCTGCGTCCGGTGGTCGGCGAACACGAAACCGTGCGTGTCGAGCTTGAAGGTGTCGCGCAGCGGTCTGCCGTCGCGCACGGTCATCTCGTACTGCCGGTATTGCGGCGGGATCGCGTTGTGCTCCATCTCCGGCCAGTCGATGTAGCGCACCGGCGGCACCCCGGTGTCGACGATATAGTTGAACTTGGCGCGCAGGGTTTCGGTGGTCGGCTTCTCGGCGACGAGCGGCATAGGACGTTCCCTTGGCTAGGTTTCGACCGTAATCATAGCGGGTTTTTTGAGATCCGCGCGTGGCGAATCAGGCGGCGTCCGGGAATCAAGCCCGGGAGACCACTTTATGGAATACGCCATGGGTGAGGTGGAGTCGTACGTTATCCTGCCGGGCATCCCATGAAGATTTTCTACGGCTGGCGCATCGTGTTTGCCGGCGGCGCCCTGCAGTTTCTGCAGAGCCTGCTGCTGAACCAGGCTTTCGGTGCCTATGTCGCGGTCCTCTCCGAGGAGCGTGGCTGGAGCAAGACCGCCCTTTCCGGCGCAGCCGCGCTGAAATCGACGGAGACTGCACTGCTCGGCCCGGTGCTCGGCTGGATGGTCGACCGCTTCGGGTCGCAGGGCATCATTCGCACCGGCATCGTTACGTTCGGCGTCGGTTTCATGCTCCTCAGCCAGATCGATACGCTGGCCGGCTTCTACGCGGCGTTCGTGGTGCTCGCGCTCGGCGCGAGCTTGTGCAGCAACTTCCCCGTGAGCGTGGCGATCATCCAGTGGTTCGAGAAGCGCCGTGCGCGCGCGCTCTCCATGGTCCAGTTCGGCAGTGCGCTCGGCGGCATTTTCGTCGTCCTGGTTGCCTGGTCCATAGAAAGCTTCGGCTGGCGGGCAACCGCCTTTGGCTCGGGCGTCATCGCCATCCTCGCCGGCTGGCCGCTCGCACGGGTGATCCGCAGCCGCCCGGAGGATCACGGCGAAACCGTGGATGGCGTGCCGCCCGCGCCCAGGAATAGCGGACATCCCGAGGCGCCCTCCCGGCGCGGGTTCACCGCACGCGAGGCGCTGCGTACCGGCGCTTTCTGGCTGATCTCGCTCGGCCACGGCTTCTCGCTCTTCGTCGTGTCCGCCGTGAACGTGCACGCCATCACACACATGAAGGAGGGCCTGGGCTACTCGCTTGCCGCGGCCTCGCTCGTCTTCGCCCTGGTGACGGTCGGGCAATTCTTCGGTGTAATGCTCGGGTGGGTGATCGGCGAGAGATTCGATAAACGCCTGGTCGCCGCAGCCTGCATGCTGATGCACGCAGCCGGTCTGTTGATGCTCACCTATGCCACGGGCCCCGTCATCCTGGCGATCTCCGCGCTGGTGCACGGCACGGCCTGGGGTCTGCGCGGCCCATTCATGCAAGCGATCCGCGCTGACTACTTCGGCCGGCGCTCCATCGGCATGATCATCGGGCTGTCGTCCCTGATTACCGTTTTCGGCCAGATCGGCGGGCCGATCATTGCCGGTGCGTTCGCCGATTGGACCGGGAACTACCGCGCAGGTTTTACGCTCCTGGCGGTGCTGGCCGGCCTGGGGTCGTTATTTTTCCTGTTGGCAAAGCCGCCGAAGTAGCTTCCCGGCCATTCGTGCCCGCCCCTTTGCCGTTATGATACGGCCCTGGCTCGTGTCTGGAGGATGGAACCATGGCTTACGAACATATCCTGGTCGACGTGGAAGATGGCGCGGCGATCCTCACGCTCAATCGGCCCGAGAAGCTGAACGCGATGAACCGCAAGCTGCAGCAGGAACTGCATCACGCGGTGAAGCAGGCGGAGGCCGACGCTGCGATCGGCTGCATCGTAATCACCGGCGCCGGCGAGCGCGCATTCTCGGCGGGCGGCGATATCCACGAGCAATTGTCGGACGACGCGCAGTATTCGGATGAAGAACTGGATGCGAAGCGCCAGAGAAGGGGCAGCTACGAGATCAGCGCGTCTTCGAAGCCGACGATCGGCATGATGAACGGCATCGCCTATGGCGGCGCGGCGGTGCTGGCCTCGTCGCTCGACATGCGGGTGGGCTGCGAGGGAACCCGGTTCCGCTTTCTGGCCGCGGCCTATGGCAGGATCAACAGCACCTGGACCCTGCCCAACCAGGTCGGCTGGCCGATCGCGAAGGAGTTGCTGTTCACCGCCCGCATCGTGGAGGCGGAGGAAGCCTACCGCATCGGGCTGCTGAACCACCTCGTTCCGCGCGCGCAACTGCGGGCGAAGACGATGGAGCTGGCGAAAATGATCGCCGCAAACCATCGCGGGGCGGTGATGGGCATCAAGGCTCTGATGTTGAAGCAGATGGCGCAGGGACTGGAAGAGCAGTTCGATGCCGAGAAGGAATACACCCGGACCGTGCTGCGCGGCGCGAAGGCCAAGGACGCGTTCCCCGAATTTATCGCGCGCAAGGGCCTCGCCACCAGCTAGTGCGATGAGTCCTCAGTCCGTTTCAGAACTCCTGCTCGTCTCCGACGTACGGCGACGTCCGGATCGTAGGTTGGGGTGAACGACGTGAACCCCAACAATCGACGTTCGTTCCGTGTTGGGCATCACTGCGTTCAGCCCAACCTACCTTTGCTTCCTCGCGATGACAGGAAATCGGTCATTGCGAGAGAATCGAAGCAATCTCGTTGCAGGCAACGCCACCGCGCCCGCCGAGAGTTCGCCGCGTCAGCCGGCTTCCTCGCGATGACAGAGGATTCGCTCTCGCATCGTCTTTTTCGCCGACACAACGGCTCTGGAAATCGAAAAGTGTTTTGCGGGGCACAATACCAGGACAAGTAGGATTTATCGCTATGGCTCAATTACGTGGTCCGCTCGACGGCGTCAAGGTTGTCGCCTGCTCCACCGCGCAGGCCGGCACGGTTCCCTACATGCTGATGGCCGATCTGGGCGCCGAGGTCATCAAGATCGAGGTGCCGGAAAAAGGCGACAACACCCGGGCAGGCAGCGTGTTTCCCGGCCTGCCCAGCACCATTTTCGAAACCAACAACCGCGGGGTGAAGAGCGTCACGCTGAATCTCAAATCCGCGGAGGCGCGGGAGATCCTGTACAAGCTCGTGGCGCGCGCCGACATCTTCGGCCAGAACTTCCGTCCCGGCGCCGCTGAGAAGAACGGCTACGGCTATGAGGACCTGAAGAAGGTCAACCCGAAGATCGTCTACGTCTCGATTTCCGGTTACGGCCCCAGGGGACCGAATGCCCACCTTCCGGGCACGGATTCCATGGCGCAGGCACTGGGCGGCATCGCCGAGGCCTATTCCACACCGGGCCAGCCCATGCGCACCGGCATCGTATCGGTAGCCGATGAAACCTGTGCGATCCTGGCGTTCGGCGGGATGCTGGCGGCCCTGCATTGCGCCCGGACGCAGGGGATCGGCCAGAAGGTCGACTGCTCGTTGCTGGGAGGGCAGATCCGGCTGATGGGCTGGACGCTCACCACCGCGATGTGGCGCAACCGCAACCCGGTCACCGGCCAGGCGCGCGTCACCGGCACGCCGGAACGGCCGGGCATCTCTGCGAGCTTCAACGACGTGGACGGCAAGCCGCTCGTCTTCCAGCTCCGCGGCGTTAAATGGAAGGCGGCCATGTCCGCGCTGGGCTTTTACGACACGCTGGTGACGGCGGGATTTGGCGACCTTGGCGCCGCGATGGTGTCGGATGAGCGGCGGGAGACGCTGTTGAAGACGCTCGATCAACTGTTCGCGACCGGCCCGCGCGACAAATGGGTCGCGTTGCTGCGCGGTGCCGACATCGTTTCGGCGCCGATCAACACGCTGCTCGAAGCATCGAACGACCCCGATGTGCTGGCCAACGGCTACGTGACCGAGGTCGAGTATCCGAAGCACGGCAAGAAACTCAAAGTGCACGGCTCGCCGTGGCAATTCTCCGAAACGCCGGCCAGGTTCGGCATCGCGCCGGAACTGGGCGAGCACAACGAGGCGGTACTGACGGACCTCGGCTACAGCGCTGCGGCGATCCAGGGGCTCCGCGATCGCAAGGTGATCTGACGGCGAGCCTTCCCCTACTTGTTCCCCGGATAAAGCGCTTCAACCTCTTTCGCCTCCGGTCGCAGGTTGTAGATCGTAGGTTGGGGTGAACGACGTGAACCCCAACAATCCACGCGCGCTACGAGGACATGGATTTCGCCGACGCCACGCTGGTGCTGGCGTAGGAGCTGACTAACCCAGCAGGGCGCCGCGCGTTTTGGTTTGCATCCGGTAGACGCTGGTACGCGCCGTGATAAAGAGGACGCTGCCATCCTCGCCCCAGGCCAGGTTGGCGGGCAGTTCCGGCAGGATAATGCGGCCCAGCAAGGTGCCATCGGCACGGCACACCCACACACCGCCCGGGCCGGTGCAGAACACGTTGCCCTGCAGATCCACCTTCAAACCGTCCGGCACGCCAGCGTCGGTTGAAGCCATATCCAACAGAATGTGGCTCTTCGTCAAGCCACCATCCGGGCGCACGTCGAATGCGCGGATATGCTTATAGGCCGAATCGTCGACATAGAGAACGGACTCGTCGGGGGAGAAAGCCAAGCCGTTTGGCAGCGCGCAGTCGTCCGCCAACAGTTGCAGGGCACCGTCAGGGGTCAGGCGATACACACCATTGCATGGCTGCTCTTTGCCGGGAATCGGAGCGCTCCACCAGCCCGCCGGACGCGACATGCCCGGCGTGCCTATCTGTACGGCGTAAGGCGGGTCGGTGAAGTAGATCGAACCGTCGGACTTGACCACAATATCATTTGGACTATTGAGCCGCTTGCCCTGGAACTGCTCCACCAGTACCGTGCGCGTGCCGTCGTCGGCGACGCGCGCCACACCGCGACCGCCGTGCGCGGCCGCCAGTAACCGGCCTTGACGATCCAGGGTGAGGCCGTTCGACCGCCCGGTGGCATAGGTGGTCAGCTCCGGGCCTTCCGGCAGGCGGCGCCAGCGTACGATACGGTTGTTCGGAATATCGCTGAAGAGGAGCGCATTGCCACGCCACACGGGCCCTTCGGTAAACCCCAGCCCGCCGGCGACACGCTCGATGGGGGCATCAGGGGCAATGAGATCATGCAGTCCCGGATTTCGCACATCCAACGGCATCGTTTTCCTCTGTGAATAAGCGTCCCTATGCAGCCAAATGCGGATCGCCCTTTAGTTGCACGGTGTCAAAAAAATAGGTTCCCTCCCCCTCGATGGGGGAGCTCTTTTTATTAGCGCTTGTTCCCCGGATAAAGCGCTTCAACCTCTTTCGCCTCCGGTCGCAGGTTGTAGTCCTGGGAGAGATCACCGTTGCCGCAGGGGCTCTTGACCGTGATGAAGGTCGCCGGCCCATTGACCGGGCGCGAGCGATGGCGGGTATTGCGGGGAATGTGGATCAGCGTTCCCGGACCGACCACCCGGTCCTCATCGCCGAGCACGAAGTGCATCTGACCGGAGAGGATGACGGTGAACTGCTCCTCGTTCGGATGCTCGTGCAGGGGCGGGCCTTCACCGTCCGGCTTGGTTACAATGCCGAACTTCATGAATTCGCCTGGGACCGCGCCCGACTCGATCTTGGAATTGACGCTTGAGTGTTTCTTCTCGAGTTCGTCCAGCTGATAGAACGGCATGAATCGCTCCTTGAGTTTGGTGACCAAATCGACCGACAGCGATCGAGAAATCGGATAATAGCGCAAGCCACACCGTTACCTCATCTCGCCGTAAAATTGCCCTGATATGCGTGACATCAACGACCTCACGATCCTCATCCTCCCTGGCCTCGGTGGCGCAGGTGCGGACCACTGGCAGACGGCCTGGGGCACGGCCTTTCCCGGCATGCAGCGCGTGGAGCAGGCGAATTGGGAGAAGCCGGTCTATCCCGACTGGTCCGCGCGCCTGACGGAAGCGGTGGCGCGGGCCACGCGTCCGATCGTGCTGGTGGCGCACAGCCTCGGCACGTCCCTCACCATGCGCTGGTCGTTCGAGCAACCGGAGCACGCCAGGAAGGTGGCGGGCGCATTCCTGGCCGCGCCGACCGACCGGGACCGCTTTGACGCTTCGCCCAGCTCGCCGGTGCGCGGCTGGGGACCGATGATCCTCAAACCCCTGCCCTTTCCGTCGATGGTGCTCGCGAGCCGCAACGACGATCGGGTATCCTTCGAGCGCGCCGGAGTCTTTGCCAGGGCGTGGGGCTCGACGCTGGTGGACGCCGGCAACCTCGGCCATATCGGGAGCGCGGCGAAACTCGGGCTCTGGCCGTTCGGGCTCTTCTACTTCGGGCAGTTCGTCGCCTCGCTTGACAGGCGGTGACCGGTTGATACGGCGTGACTGGTGCGTGTCGAGGGGCGGAGCAGGGGCCCCGCTTCGCGGGGATGTGACCCCCGGTGACACGCCGACGGCCGACACGAAGACGTTTGAAACTTCGACGCTCGTCGCGGAGGCCGTGCGTGACTGATACGGCCGGCATGGGCCCAGCCGTCATCGCGAGGAGTGGGCGACGCGGCGATCTCGCGGCTGGCCGCGCTTGCGTTGCCGGCAACGAGATTGCTTCGCTTCGCTTGCAATGACACGAAAAGTATATCCTGATTGCAGTCCCGTTCACCGCAGCGGCCTGTCATTCATGCAAGTAATGTGCGGGACGCCACACCAACGAAGGAGAACATCATGGCAAGACTGAAATCCATCACCGGCAAGAACGACTTACCCGCGGAGCATCACGCGATCGTGGACGCCATCGTCAAGAGCCGCGGCGGGGTGCAGGGACCGTTCACGATGTTCCTGCATTGTCCGCCACTTGCCGAGCGCGTCATGCATCTCGGCGCCTATGTGCGCTTCGAGGGCAAGCTCGACCACCGGGTGCGCGTGCTCGCCGCGATGGTCGTCGCGCGGGAGTTCGAAGCGGCTTACGTCTGGGGCGCGCAGACCGGCTCGGCCCGGCGCCAGGGTGTCCCGGAGACAACCATCGCCGCGATCCGCGATCAGCACTCGCGCGGCATGCCGGCCGAGGACGCGCAGATCGTGGATTTCACGCGCAACCTCATCCGCAAGCACCGCGTGGATGCCGCCGCCACGAAAGCGCTCCAACAAAGGTTCGGCGACGAGCAATTCATCGAGTTGACCGGAACGATCGGTTATTACAGCATGCTCGCGATGACGGTAAACGCCTGCGAGCTGGAGGCCCGCCCCGGCGCGGACGCGTTGCCGGCGTAGCGTG
>Ga0155935_1205_pt1 | contig 22445 bp, 21 predicted proteins | sample RifCSPlowO2_02_FD_107589 | JGI IMG/M metagenome (GOLD analysis project Ga0155935, IMG submission 107589) | Betaproteobacteria bacterium RIFCSPLOWO2_02_64_14
GGACGACTCTCCATGTGCTCGACGAATCTCCCCTCGCCCTCCGGGAGAGGGGTGGGGGTGAGGGCTGAGTATCGCCAGTCATTTCCGGCCGTGGCGACGCAGCAACGCGGTGAACTCGCCTGCATCCGCCCAATGCTCGCAGCGATCGACTGATTCCTCAATCCTGGCGACACCCTCCGGCGTGAGCACGCATCCGGCGAGCTCGTGGAATTTTCCGCGGATCTCGGATTCTTCGAAGGGCTGCTGGAAATCGCCGCGGTGGCTCTCGCAGGCATGAGTGCCTTGCCGCCCATCCTTCAGCGTCACGGTCACGCGCGCGGGCCGCAGCCGCGGCGCGACGGCGCTCATGGCCGGGTCTTCGGCGACGCGCACCCGATGGCGCAGCGCGGCGATGGCGGGATCGCGCAACGCGGAATCATCGATTGCCGCGTGGCCGGCGTCGCCTCTCACCGCCATCACAGCCGCGGCGTGGGGCAGGGAATACTTTGACGCGAAGTAATTGGGCGGGTCCGGGTTGCGCATCACGGAGGCGAAACGGTAAGTCGCGACGTCGATGCGCTCGATGTCATCGGGCCGCGGACGCAGCGCCGCGAGCACCGCCTTCAGGCAGTCCAGTGCAGGATGGATGGGATTGCAGCACGCGTACAAGCGGAAATAATTGCGCGTGATCTCCCAGCGCGTACCTAGCTCGTCAAGCAGGCCGTCGGCCCTGAATCCGTCGCCCACGAGGTTCCCCAGCGCTTCTTCGACCGCGTCATCCTGGGCCTCGAATCCGGCCAGGGCCAGCTCGGGGGCGAGCGCGCACGCGTACCCGCTCATGCCGCCTGCGACATTGAGCGTGGTCGCGCCGGCCACCGCGTTGGTGTAGCTCGGCGTCAGCACGAGTGTCGTCGCGATGCGCAGCGCGCGGCTCACACCGGCTGCGTCGAGTCCCCGTACGCGCGCGCCCGCGGCGGCTGCTGCCAGCAGGCCGACCTGGCCGTTCTGGTGCGCAAGCGGACGGGGCGTGAACGCGGTCGAGAGCCGCCCGGCGACGTCGTAGCCGACGACCAGAGCGGCCAGCAGCTCGCGGCCGCTCGCCTGCGCGCATTCGCCGACGGCGAGTATGCCGGGCAGCGTCTGCATCGCGGCCTGGCCGGTGACGAGCCGCAGCCCTTCGCAAAGCTCGATCGCCCGGCCCGCGACGCCGTTCAGGAGCGCGGCGGTGCGCGGGTCCTGGACGGGCCAGCCGCGCGCGAGGACCGTTGCGCCGCTGCCGGCGGTGGCCGCCAGGCGTTCCCGCAGTTGCCGCACCTCGGGTCGCTCGGAGCCGGCGAGGATCACGCCCAGCGTGTCGAGAAACACGAGTTTCGCATGCCGCTGCACGGGCGCCGGGATGTCCTCCCACTGCGTGTGCGCGACGAACCGCGCCAGGCCCTCGATCTGCCGGCCCATTTCCCGCCTCCCGCTTCAATCGAGCTTGATGCCGAGCTGCCGGATGATGCGGGTCCACCTGCCGATCTCGTCGCGCAGGAAGCTCTGGAATTGGGCCGGTGTGCTGCCGATCGGGGCGGCGCCCTGCTGCGTCGCGCGCTCGCTGATGGCCGGCGTCCTCATCGCCTTGGCGACTTCGGCGCTCAATTGCCCGACGATCGCGGGCGGCGTGCCGGCCGGCGCGAGCATCCCGAACCAGCCGGTTGCCTCGTAGTCCTTGAATCCCGCCTCGATCGCGGTCGGCACCTCCGGCAGCGCCGGCGCGCGCTCGCGCGTGGACACCGCGAGCGGCCGCAGCCGCTTGGCGCGCAGCAGCGGCAGCACGGTCTCCAGCGTATTGAACGCCGTCGTCGCCTCGCCGCCCATCACCGCGGCCGTCGTCGCGCCGCCGCCCTTGTAGGGCACGTGGACCAGTTTAGTTTGGGTGACCATGCCGAAGAGCGCGCCCGCCAGGTGCATCGCGCTGCCCGGGCCGGCAGATGCGTAGAGCACATCGCCGGGCCTCGCGCGCGCGAGCTTGACGAATTCCTGGAGGTTGCGCGCTGGAAACGTCGGAAGCACGACGATGACGTGCGGCACCCTTACCACGAGCGACACCGCGGCGAAATCCTTCACCGGGTCGAAGCGCAGTTTCTGGTAGAGGCCCGGGTTGTAGGAAAACGACGCCGAGGTCATCAGCAGCGTGTAGCCGTCGGCGGGCGCCTTCGCCACGAATTCGGTGCCGAGCGTGGATCCCGCGCCCGGGCGGTTGTCGACGAAGAACTGCTGGCCCAGCACCTCGGTGAGCCGCTGCGCGAGGATGCGCGCGAAGATGTCGGTGCCGCCGCCCGGCCCGAACGGGGTGACGATGCGCACCGTCTTCTCGGGCCACTTCTGCGCCGCGGCGTGCTCGACGCAGGCGACCGCGAGAACGGCAGTGCCGATCACCGCGCCTGCCAGCACGCGAACTGCCGCTGCACGAGGTTGCAGGAGTTTCATGGTGTATTCCTCCAGGTCGGTGCGTTGTTGCCCGGATCATAGCCCGGAGCGCCTGACAAGGTACCGTTCCCGATCTCCGCGACCTATTTCGGCGGGATGACGGGAAGCAGCACGTACGGCATCTTGCCGGGCGCGAAGTGCAGCGTGTTCCTGCCGCCGAAGATTTCCGCCGGCCGGTCCTTCGGGTCGGTGTGCGTGAACGGGCCCACACCCTTCATCGGGTAGGGCGCATGCGCGACGCGGGCGTCGGTGCCGTCGTACTCGTAATCTTTTCCCCGCACCGTGAGCCCGACGCGGTGGCCCTGCGGCGCCACGATCGAGGTCGGCCAGATCTCGATGTCGAGCTCCACCGCGACGCCGGGCGTGAGCGGCCATTCCTCGTCGTGCGTGTGCCACGGCCGGTACGGCAGGCTCTCCCTGGGATCGAGCTTGCGCTGCGAGGCGCGCAGCCAGCCGAGTCCCACCGGCGTGCGCGGATCGTTGGAGCCGACGAACACGACCTCCTTGCCGGCGGAATCGAACACCCGCAGCGCGAGAAACACATCGGCATCGGTGCTCCCCGATGACACCCACAGCCTGGCCGCCACCGGCCCGGTGATTTCGAGGTCGCGCGTCAGCGGCGGCGTGAGGAACGTCACGCCGTCGCCGGTGGTCTCGTAGGAGATCGTGGTTGCCGCATCCGGCGGCTCGGTGGCGAGACCGCGCGCCGCCGGCTGCAGGTAGTATTTCGTCCACTGCGTGCGCGTGAGCGGCCATTCGTTCTCGGCGCGCAATTCGAATTTTTCGCCCGGCCGGCGGATGTTGAGCGACACCCTGGGCTGCTGGTCCCAGCCCGTGTCTTCGCCTTTCAGGAAGTGGCCAAAGAACTTCTTCTGCAGTCCCGCGCCGTAATTGCTGTAGAAGTGCGTGAAGTGAGTATCGCCGTGCACCTCCAGCCACTTCTGCGCGGAGCCGGCACGCAGGTAGCCCTCGAAGTTGCCGCGCGGATGCAGCCCCTGGCCGCCCCAGTTCGCGGCGGACAGCAGGGGAACCGCGATCTTCGAGAAATCGGGCATGCGCGCACGGTAGTAATCATCGATCAACCGCCGTCGCGCGGCTTCGCCGTCGACGTCGGCGCGGCTCTTCCGGAGTTCGTCATCCGTGAGCGTCTCGGGTCCCGCGATCGTCTCGCCGGTGATCGGGTTGCGCGCGCCCCGGTCGCCCACGCCATGTTGCACGCTCACGACCTGCCGGTTGAACCAGTCGCCGAGAAAATCGCAGAGGATGCCGCCGTGGCGCGCGAGTTCCCGGTAATAGTCCGACGAGCCTTCCCAGATGCAGAGCGCCGCAAGATGCGGCGGCCGCAGCGCCGCGACCTGCCACTGATTCATCGCGTAGTAGGAAATGCCGTTGATGCCGACCTTGCCGTTGCTCCACGGTTGGGCGCCGGCCCACTCGATGCATTCGTAGAAGTCCCGGGTCTCCCGCGGCGACCAGCAGTCGATGACACCCGGCGAGCGGCCGGCGCCGCGCGAATCCACGCGCACGCAGGCGTAACCATCCGGCACCCACTTCTCCGGATCGACCAGTTCCCAGTTCTGGTACTGGTTGCTGGAGCCTTCGAGTGTTTCGGGCGCCGCCTTGATGAGCCGCGTCCACTGGCTCTTGTAGCCCTCCCTGAAATCCAGACCCTTGGCATAGGGCCCGTAGGTCAGGATCACCGGGTACTTGCCGTCTCCGGCGGGCCGGAACACGTCCGCGCGCAGGACGATCCCATCATCCATCGTAATCGGTACATCCCAATCGATCTGCATTGGCTTAATCAAAAATGTCCCTTCCCCCTTGACGGGGGAAGGCCAGGATGGGGGTGATACGCGATTGTATATTCTGTGTCCGTACCGTGGAGTACACGTAGGGTGCAATAAACCTGTCCTGAGCGGGTCGAAGGGCGAAGCGCATTGCACCGAACGCCTTCCCAACGGCACAACGCCCGCCGGTTATTGCGCCCTACGCGAGCTGGTTATTGCGCCCGACCCGAGCTGTATTCAGGATACGCCTGTCCTGTCATTGCGAGCGAAGTGAAGCAATCTCGTTGCGGGCAACGCAACCGCGGCCAGCCGCGAGATCGCCGCGTCGCTGCCCGCCACGCTTCGCTCGCGGCTGACGACGACTCGCGATGACAGTACACGTAGTACACGTAGGGTGCAATAAGCGAAGCGCATTGCACCGAACGCCTTCAGTACGGCGCAATGCCCGCCGGTTATTGCGCCCTACGCGAGCTTTCGTTGGTCAACGCTCCGGAAAAACCGAAAGGTCGGTGATAAGTGGGCGTTTCGCTGCGCGCGCGGCCTTGACGAGCGTCGCGTCAAGCGTCGCGAGCGGCAGCTTCCGGCGCCGCGCGAGCTCGAAGTAAACGGCGTCGTAAGGCGTCAAGTCGTGCGCGGATGCCAGGTCGCCCGTTTCGATGACAGTCAGCGTGTCGTGGTCGACCCGGAGCGGCAGGCCGGCGGCGTTCTCGAGCACTGCACGGCGTCGATCGGCGGTCATTCGCTTGCGGCGCTCGGCGTTAACCAACGCGCTGACCAGTTCGGGACGCCATAGTGACGGGACCCAGTTCTCAGCCCGGCCGAGCATCGCTGCCAATCGGGCGCAGAAATCGCTCGCCTCATCGTCGATATACCAGGGCAGGCACACCGAGCAGTCGATAACGAATGCATCAGGCAGGTAGGCCGCAACAGGCTCGCGCAGCCTGGATGTCCGGCGCGGCTTCAATACCTGCGGCCTTCGTCGATCAACTGCCTGATCGTGACGGTGCCGCCCAACGTAATTCCTTTCCGCAGCCGCTTCATCTCGGCGAGCCATTGCTCGCCGGTTTTTGCAGGTCGGGCCGGCGCGACGGGCGCGAGCACCGCCACCGGCCGCCCGTGACGGGTGATCGTGACAGTCTCACCCTTCTCGACACGGTCGAGAAGTTGCGACAACTGGGTCTTGGCCTGGAATGCGCCGACGGTTTTCATGCGGGCCTCGCGTAAACTGGTCAACCAGTTTTCAGTATAGCGCAAGTGTCACGCATCGCGCATGGCGCTTTCCGGGTCAACGTCATTGGCGTAAGCTTGGAAAAGGGGTCGGGAGTCTTTTTTAAATACGACTCCCGACCCCTTTTCGAAAAAGCGAGCGTGAGGTGGTAGACATCAAGGCATATCCCTATCTGTGCTTCGTCAGGTTCGATCTGGTGAACAAGGAATTCGACCGCGAGTTCAACCTCCACTTCGACGACCATATCCAGGAACTGGCGGATCGCCCGGGCTACTCCACGGCCTGGCGCACGCGGGAGCTGCGCGGCGGCCTGCATAACGATAGCGAGGGCGTGCTGGAACAGGAATACCAGCAGATCTACGCCATCAACGATCCGGGGCTGTTCAAGTCGTTCCCGCAGAATCCGCCGCCGCCCGTCATGGAAAACGAACCCTGGCGCCGCGATCTCACGAACTGGGGCCGGGTGTTCTACCGCGTGCTGTCCCTGGTCGAGAAAGATGCGCGTGCCGGCCGCTGCTGGGCGCGCTGCGAATGCAATTTCCGCGGCACGGCGGCGGAAGTCACCCGCTTCCAGTCCGAAAATGCGCAGCACCTGAAGCGCGTGCTGGAACTGCCCGGCATCCATCGCGCCTGGCAACTGCAGCATGCCCCTCACGCCTCACAGATCGGCCCGGACCCGGTCGGTGTGTACATGAATCTGTACGAACTCGACGCCCCCGAGAACCTGTTCGATCCCAGCCTCGGCGAGGACCGGCTGCCGCTCAAGGCCGGGCAGGAATTCGCCGGCCGGCACTTAGCGCGCCTGCTGCTGAAGGCGGAACCGCGGCGCTGAGCGTCTTTCGGGTCGGACCTCGCCAAGTCCCGATAGCTTCTGCGTTTTTGTGCCAATAGACGTAGGGTGCAATAAGCGAAGCGCATTGCACCGAACGCCATCCATACGGCGCAATGCCCGCTGGTTATTGCGCCCTACGCGAGCTGGCGGCGCTTGCGGGCATGGGCAGCGTCGATCACGGAACGTGTCCGGCGCCGCACTTGTTCATGCGGCACATACCCGCGCCGCATCGCATCGCGTTCCGCGGCTATGCTCTCGTTTACTTCCAGCTCGCACAAATCGAAGCCATCCCGAAGCACGAAGCGCAACATTGCTTGCAGTGTTCGGCCGGCATCGCGAGCGAGTTTTCAAGGCGGCGCTGCTGCGTCGGGGTAAGCGCCAAGGATCGCATGCGGCTTCCTTGTCAGAAAGTCAAGGTCGGCAATTGTAACTTCTGTGCGCGCATCGCGCACCACGCTTCCCGCGCCGACGTGACAGGCGTAGCATTTCGCGTTCCTAACCCACGGAGGAGAACATCATGAAACGCACGGCTTATCAACCCCCGAATACCTTCGCGCCCGCCGGCAAGACCTACTCCCACGGCATCATCGTCGAGACCGGGAGAACTCTTTACGTCGCGGGGCAGACCTCGCGCGATGCGCAGGGAAATATCGTCCACAAGGGCGACGCGGCGGGCCAGACCCGGCAGGTGCTCGAGAACATGAAAAAGGTGATCGAGGGCGCGGGCGGACGGATGGAGGACGTCGCCAAGACCACCGTCTATATCACGGACATCAAGCACCGCGAGGCGGTCGGTCGCGTGCGCCAGGAGTTCTTCAAGGGCGATCCGCCCGCGAATACCCTTTTGGTGATCTCAGGTCTCGCGGATCCCGCATTCCTGGTGGAAATCGAGGCGATCGTGCCGCTTCCATAGATTTATCGGCTCCCCCTTGCGCAAAGCCCCATAATAGCGGCCCCAAGACAGCAGGCCCCGCTCCGCGCGCATCACCATCATGAAAACCCCCGCAAGACTCGAGCCGCTGGTCGAAGATGGCCTGATCGATGCCGTCATCCGCCAGTTGATGAGCGGCAAGGAGGCGATGGTCTTCATCGTCCGCTGTGGAGAAGAGATCCGTTGCGCCAAGGTCTACAAGGAAGCCAACAAGCGCAGCTTTCGCCAGGCCGTTGACTACACCGAAAACCGCAAGACCCGGAGCGGCCGCCGCGCGCGCGCCATGGAAAAACGCACGCGCTACGGGCGCAAAGCCCAGGAAGAAGCCTGGCAGAGCGCCGAAGTCGATGCCTTGCACCGTCTCGCTGCCGCAGGGGTGCGCGTCCCCACGCCCTATAACTTCCACGAAGGCGTGTTGCTGATGGAGCTGGTGACCGACGCCAACGGCGAACCGGCGCCCCGGCTCAATGACGTGAACTTCACCGCCGAGGAAGCACGCGGCCACCACCGCACGCTGATGATGGAAGTGGTGCGCATGCTGTGCGCCGGGGTTGTCCACGCCGACCTTTCGGAATTCAACGTGCTGGTGGGCGGCGAAGGCCCGGTCATCATCGATCTGCCGCAGGCCGTGGATGCCGCGGGCAACAACCACGCGAAGAGCATGCTCGAACGGGACGTCCTCAACCTGACGGCTTATCTCGGCCGTTACGCCCCGGAACTTCTCCTCACCGAATACGGAAAAGAGATCTGGTCGCTCTACGAACGCGGCGCCCTGGCGCCGGACGTCAAGCTTACCGGGCGTTTCGAGCAGATCCTGAAACCCGTTGACCTCGGCAGCGTGGTGCGGGAAATCGACGATGCGCGTTCGGAGGAGGCTGCGCGGCGCCTGCGCCTGGCCAACGCCCGCGAGCCGGCCTGATTCAGGTGGCAAGTCGAGAAAGGTGCCGGCGTAACGCGCTAGCCGATTACGTGCCCGGTGTATGCAAGACTACATTCCCCTCCCGCTCGAGGAGGGGTGTCGCGAAGCGACAGGGTGGTGAACTCTCCTCCTGCCCAAATCTCAAACTGCCACAGGCGTGAGCGTGTAGACGCGTCCGTAGCGGGACGCTTTTTTGAGGTCGCCGCGACGAAGCGCTTCGCGAACTTCGTCCAGCTTGCCAGCCTCATCCAACGACAAGTACGGCGACCATCCGTCGTCCGTCACGATCAATTCGACGTCGACTTCCGCCACGTAATTGCCTTCGTGGACGAGTTTGCTCCGGTGTCTAGCCTTCATTGTCGTCTCTTTCTGTAGCCCGGCTCCCACTGTGCGGGGTCCGGTCTGTACGCAGTCACCAACACCGCCGGAGTAGTATAACCCTTTGGAATTCCCCAAACTACGTGAACCGGTGCTCCTGCGGCATCGTGTTGGAGCACGAGAACGCTTGGCCCTTTTGGGTAAGTTGGATAATCCTCTATCAATTCCGCATTCGCGATACCCGCGACGACTTCCCGGACTGTCAGACCGTCCGCGGAAAGCTCATCATATCCGTGCTCGGAGACTCTCGCCTCGCCCGCGGCGACGAGCTTCAGGATCTGCTCAAATGATGCGCTCAATGGCGCTCCTCAACCATTTTTCCTGCTATCGGGGTCCTCATGGGTGCGGGCCGCGCGACGCGATCCTATTTCCTGGATACCTCCACCGTCCCCAACTGATTCCGATCGCTCTCCCCGACATACGTGCTCGTGTACTCGGCGGTCTCGGTGTCCGAGAGATTCAACTGGGAATGGAATTCTCCCACCGGCGTGTAGATGTAATCCCCCGCCTCGGCATCGACCACCTGCTCGCCATTCGGCCCGAAGAAAAAGCGGATGCGGCCCTTGGCGACATAGGTGCCGCGGCAGACCTTGGTGTGGGAATGGGTGCTGCTCCGGTAGCCCGGGGGCATGATGTTATGCGCCAGCGTGAACCCCGGATTCAGGTTAGGAATCGTGGCCGAGCAGATGCCCAGCTCCAGTCCGGTCTTCGGATTCCGCTGTGCGTCCTTCCCTTTGAGTAGCATTGCCATGGCTCTGTCGTCCTTATGATCAATTCAGGTTCGGGAGCGTAACGTGTTTCAGGCCTGTGTGTGCGCATATGATCGCACCGTTTCCGCGGCAGGATAAAGGGGCTGACTCTTCTATGCTCTCCTACTCCAATGGTGTAGCATTCTCTTGCGCCAGACGGGACAGGGGTTGCACGATGCGCCGCGAATCACTTGATAGCTATTACTTCCTCGCAGATCTTCCTGCCAACGACAACACTGCCGACGCGCTCAAGCGTTATCGGGAGATCAATGTATTGCTCCGCACAGTACCCTGGCCCGCTCCATACGATACAACGACACATAAGGTTCACATTGGCGATGCCAGAGAACTATCGTGGGTCCCTGACGCTAGCGTCCATTTGATTGTCACCTCTCCACCATATTGGACGCTGAAGGAATATCGGCACCACGTTGGTCAACTAGGTCATTTAGAAGACTACGAGCAATTCCTCGACGAATTGGATAAAGCGTGGCGCGAATGCGCACGGGTGCTTGTGCCTGGGGGTCGGATTTGCTGTGTTGTTGGTGACGTGTGCCTACCACGGCGCACGGCGGGGCGGCATCAAGTCATCCCGCTCCACGCCGACATTCAAGTACGCGCACGCCGTATTGGTCTGGACTGCCTCTCACCAATCTATTGGAACAAGATAGCAAACGGTGTAACAGAAGCCGACGGCAACGGGGCGGGCTTTTATGGAAAGCCTTATCAGCCTGGCGCGATCGTCAAGAACGATGTCGAATACATACTGTTCCTTCGGAAGGGTGGCGAATACAGAAAACCTCAACTCGTCCAGAAAGCGCTCTCGATGCTGACCAAGGAAGAAATGCAGCGCTGGTGGCAGCCAATTTGGACGGATATCAAAGGGGCATCGACACGCAGCGGTCATCCCGCTCCGTATCCAGTGACTCTTGCGGAACGCTTGATCCGAATGTTTTCGTTCGCTGGTGACACCGTGCTCGATCCCTTTGCGGGGACGTGCGCTACCGCGGTGGCGGCATACAGGGCGGGGAGAAATTCGATCAGCAATGAGATCGATCCGACCTATGTCGAGATGGGTTTGACAAACTTGAAAGTGGCCACGAAAGACCGCCCGCTTTTTGGCTCAGCGCACTGTCGGATCATCGTGGATTCGATCGCTGCTAAAACGAAGAATACGGAATACGCTCGAGGGAGACGGAAGTGGCGTACAAGCTCCTAGAGGAATTCCGAGGGCTGTTCGAAGGCGCCAAATATAACCATCGCAACTCGACACTTGGGGACCGTGTAGCATCGTTCCTCTTCGAAGACCTCTACGATTTGGGGAGATCTCCCAAGTTTTTGGCTGTTGTTTCCTCCTGTGATCGGGTGCTCAACAGAAAGAACGTCGCTGTCGGCAAGCAAGCCAGGCGAGGTGATGGAACTTTTGGTGTACGGGTACCGCACATCGTTGCGATAACCATTCCAGACCATAACATTGCCCTAGGCGAGGTCGCGACTATAGAGATTGGCGCCGAGGTCAAGATTCTTGCCAAAGCAATGATCAAGCAAATCGATCGCGTTTGTACGGATATCCTGAATCAGGTCGCTGAATTCAAGAAGCACGGTGGCAGGCCAATTTGCGTTGGGATAGTCGGAATAAACAGCGCAAAAGCTTACACCAGCTACGAGGGGAGCAAACGTTGGCCTACCGACGGAAAGAAACATAAGCATCCAGCTCAGGAAGCTGACGAAGCCGAGAAACGGTTGATGTTCCGTGTTCAACCGCACTTTGACGAATTCGTAACCCTCCGCTTTCAAGCTTCCAATACTCGGCCCTATGACTTTGCATGGGTCAACAAGGCGCAGACCGAAAAAGAATACGCTGCCGCTTTGGTGCGGATCTCACGGGAATACGAGACCCGCTTTTGACAAACGGCAAACTTGAGCTCGGTTCCTCATTTCGTGCCAGAGCATAGATCCAAGATCGAGAACTGACCCCGTCCTGCGTTTTGATTATCTCGAGTGAAGAACCGTAAGCATCGATCCTGTCCAATCTGGTATGCCACTTAAGAAAATCGTCTATCTCTTTGGGGCCGGTGCGACTCATGCTGAGATTCTAGCCTTAGAAGGAGACTCTGCCAGTGGAATATTTCGAGATCGCAATGGCTTACTCATTTCTAATGTATCCCAAAGAGTAATCAAGGAAGCACAGAGGCATAGATGGTTCAAAAAGTATGAAGATGTATTCACATCCGCAAAGGGCTCTTTCAATATCGAGCTGTTAATAAGTCTCTTTGAGAATAATCGTGTTTCGGATTCACACATTACATATCTAAAGAACTTGGTAAAAGAAGACATCATAAAGAGGTTATCAACCAGCAGAAAGAAACAATTCTACTTGCACAAAGCTCTGTTCGAGCTTCATTCAAAGATCGAGGAAAGAGAAAATCTGTTAGGTATGATTTCGCTCAATTATGATGATGTTCTGGATGAGGCTTACGACAAAATCTTGGGACATCCTCCCAACTATTGCTTTACTTCTGAAACCAGTGAAAAGAAACCACTACTGAAGCTCCATGGCTCCTTCAACTGGAAAGGGATTGAGATTTATGGGCGCCGAAAAGATATTCCGATTGTTCCTATAGGCATAAACAAAAATTATTTAGCTCCACCCTACAATTTCATTTGGGGTCGTGCATTTGAACTCTTGGTGAGGTGCGATATTCTTCGAGTAGTTGGTTGCTCACTCAGCCAGAATGATACTGGACTAGTGGATCTCCTATTCAAAGCGCATTTGGAGAGGGGAAAGAGAATCGACATCGAACCGATAGATTTCCAACCTGTGAGTGGCCATCACGCAATCAGGAACAACTACGGTTTTTTCCCGGGGATCGTAGATCCGGGGGAAATCGAAGGCACTCTCATCTCGGACGAGCTAATTTCAAGGACTGACGTGGGTAATCCTTTCAAGATATGGCTAAAGGCAAAGGCGGAAAAGATGTTGGGTGATGATATTCTTCATACGGCGCACCTGAAGAAATGTTTGTGACCTTCTGAACAAGAAAGAACAAATGGCAGCCAAGTCAGCGAAACCGCGTTCTTTGCAGAACATCACGGTGAAGAAGTTCATCGATGATTATCTATACAGAATTGACTTGGATGCTGACTATCAAAGGGAAAAGATCTGGTCAATAAAGCAGCAAGAAGATCTCTTAGATTCCATAGTTAAGGATATTGATATTCCCAAAATCTATCTCGTGGAAGTGCAAGACAATAAGCAATTTGACTACGAGTGTATTGACGGCAAACAACGTATGGCCTCGTTGTCCAGATTCTTCAAGCCAGGAACCGATGAAGAATCACCATTAACGGTCCGGATCTTGGAGAGGCAATACACTTACAGACAACTGAAGAAGGAGCACCCATCTATTGCGCGGCAAATAGAAAGATACAAACTAAGTTTTTGCATCTATGAATCCATCGACGATGAATACATAAGGGAGATCTTCAGACGGTTACAGCTTGGTATTAGACTCAATTCCGGAGAATTGCTAAAAACTCGAACCGGCACACTTCGAGATTTCATATACAAGGATATTGGAAATAATGGCCCCTTCCTCAGACATACGAACTTATCTGAAAAGAGATTCTCGAGACCGTTTACTCTTGCGCAGATTTGCATAAACTCATTTGCCAGGGCTGAACCGGAAAACGATTTTGTCAGAGCAAGATTGCAGGATATTGAATTATTTTTTGAGGAGAACCATGACTTAGACAGGAAGGATAAGAACCTCACTCGTATTGAAAGAGTTCTCAAGCTAATGGATAAGGCATTTGGGAAAAATGCAGGCGTAATCTCGAGTAGAGCTATCGCTGTGTCTGGCTATTTGTTCGTTGAGGAATTGGTAAAAAACGAAAAAGCCGATCGGGTCCCTGAGTTTTCGCAATTCTATGTGAAATTGCTCGGCGAGATAAAACATAACACAGACCTTTTGAGTAAATATGAAAAACCTAGAAATCCAAGTCTAATGGAAGAATTCCAAAAGTATGTTCTTCAGGCCTCTGTTGAGGGTTACTCGATCAAGAGACGGCATGAATACCTCAAAATGGCTTTTGATTACTATCTTGATCCGAAGACAAACGGGAAAATCATTGGAGGCAAATGACTGTTCCGTTTCCGTCAAGCGAGTGGCGTCCGCCTAATTTCGGGTATTTCCACGATGTACACACCCCTGCCTGGCAGTGCATTCCAGCACGTTCCACGACCACAGGATAGTCACCCGAGTCCAGCGCGTGAACTCACCTCAGTTGCCGTCTGCCGTGCACATGAATTCAAAGCACCCCAAAGCGGGCCGTGGGGCTGCTAAAGTTACGCCTGCACCACCCCCACCTTAATCCTCCCCCATCAAGGGGGAGGAAAGGTTCTTTAGGAAGAGAATGGCAATGCCAGATCAGACCAGCGGGCACGAGAAGCCGTTTCGGGTCGAAGAAGCGACGATAGCTCAATTGCACCAGGCGATCCGCGACGGGCGGACGACCTGCGTCGAGGTCGTCAAACAGTACATCGAGCGTGTGCGAGAGTACAACGGGGTCGCGAGCATGCTCGTGACGAAGGACGGCGCCTCGGTTCCAGGAGTGACCGGCACGGTGCGGGGACAGGCGCCGCTGCGCTTTCCCACGCAGACGATCAAGGCTTCCACGCTGCTGCCCGATCTCGACCAATACCAAGGCCCGCCGCTCGAATTCGGCCGCATGGAGGCGACGGCCTCCGACCCGTCTGTCGAGCAGCAGTTCGGCATGATTCGCGGGATTCCCGATGCCGGGCAGGTAAATGCGCTGGCGACGCTCAACATCCGCGGCGAGCGCTCCGTCACCTGCCGCGGCGATTACGACCGGCATCCGTCCGAGGGGCCGCTGCCGCCTGGCGCGCCGGCGGTGTGCGAGGTTTTCCGGCAGCAGCCCGACGCGCTCGAGCAGGCCGCCGAACTCGACGCGAAGTACGGCCGTAATCCCGACCTCGAAATGATGCCGATGTACGGGGTCGTGTTTTCGTTCAAGGATCCGTTCGACACCAAGGACATGCGAACCACGGGCGGCGGCGACGCGCGCTACGACATCGATTTCCCCGCGCGCGATCACGTGCTGGTCGATCAGCTCCGGAAGAAAGGCGCGATCATCTTCGCGAAGGCGGTCAACACCGAATACAACGGGCGCGCCGGCAATCCGGGCGGCCGTCACGAGCCCGACAAGGTGCTGCCCTCTGTGCTCGGCTATCAGCGCAGCACGTGGGCGGGCAACCCCTCCAACCCCTACGACACGACGCGCGCCGCCTCGCTCGGCTCCAGTTCGGGCTCGGGCGTATCGGTCAGCACCAACCTGGTGATGGCGAGCTTGGGCGAGGAAACGCGTGCCTCGACCCGCGGCCCGGCCAACCACAACGCCGTGGCGCTGATCCTGCCGCACAAAGCGATGCTCGGATTCGACGGCGGTGCCATCGGGGCGGATATCTACTGCGACCGCAGCGGCATCCTGTGCCGCACCATCGCCGATTGCGCCAAGGTGCTGGACGCGCTGAAGGACCCGGTCGAGGGCTATTACGATGCGCGCGACCCGTACACCACCGTGCCGCGCTCGTCGGTGCTCACTACCCGTTACGCGGACCATGCGCAGGCGTCCGGCGCCCTGGGCGCGCTGAAGGGCGTGCGCATCGGGATCGTGCGCGAGTCGATGCTGAACCCGGGTACAAAGGCCGCGGAACCGATCACCACCGCGGTGGCGAGGGAGATCAAGACGATCCTCGGGGGCAAACTCGGCGCAACGCTGGTGGAATCGTCCGATCCGCTGTGGAAGCCCGATCCCGAGATCGAGCCGATGCGAACCGATTTCAGGCGCGCGCTGGCGAGGCTCGTGCCGGTGTTCATGCCGGACATCCTGTTCCGCCTCAAGCCCGACGGGCAGCCGATGTTCCCGGAATTCGCGGCGGCGATCGTGCCGACCGAGTTCGCGCCCGGCAAGATCTTCGGCACCGGCAAGGTGCAGCCGATCGACTATATGGTGGAGCTAGCGGACGGACGGATCGCGCCGCCCGCGAACCTCGACGTCTCGACGGTGCAGAACCAGATCCTCGCGAACTCGTTCCGCTACCACATCCGGCAATACCTTTCGCGCCGCGCCGCGGACTGGCAGGCGCGCGGGTTCACCGAGACGCTCACGGACTGGCCGGCGTTGAACGCCCGTTCCAAGTTCTGGGGCGACGACGGGCGCGCCGCCTACCGGAACTGGGAAGAGGTCACCGACCCGCGCAATCCGCTGGGCGGGCGCCAGGGCGTGGACGAGCGCATCATGCTGCGCGAACTGCTGCGCCGGGTGGACATGATGGTGATCATCGAGAACCGGCTCGACGCGCTGGTGCGCCTGCACACGCCGCTGCCGCCGGCGAAGATCGGCGGCCCCGACGAACCCGGGCTCATCGCGCGCCTGCGCAACGAGTCGCAGTACGGCCCGAACGCGGGGCTGACCGAAGTGCTGATCCCGGCGGGCTACGTGACGACGGCCTACGATGCGGTGTTCGCGTTGAGTCCCGATCGCAGGAAGTATGTCGGCGCGGCGTCCGACAAGCCCACCGCTATCCCGGCGCCCGGCTTGCCGTTTTCGCTGGTGTTCCGCGCCGAGCCGGGGAAGGAAGACATCGTGCTCAAGATCGCGTCCGCCTACGAGGCGGCGTCAAAGCGCCGCGTGCCGCCGCCGGCGTTCGGACCGCTGGCGGAGAAAGCCTTGAAGAAATCGTAGAACGCGTAACAAGAATTCCTTCGCACGATGACGCCATTGTCTCCCTCACCCCTAGCCCGCGGAGGGCGGAGCAGGTTCCATCGGCGCTGACCACTGGATGCGACCCCGTAGCGGGATGTAGCGCGCCGAATCCCCGCGTGCTTATGCGCGCCTGCACGGTCACATCCCGCAAGCGGGTCCCTGTTCCACGTTCCGGCGCGCCCTCTCCCGGGGGGAGAGGGGAACGTTGTGGCGCTGATGCGCGACGCAAGCATCGAGAGGGAAACGAGATGGCGCTGATGCGGAACGATTCGAACGAGAAGGTCAGATGAAGGACAGGCCGCCGTTCACCGGCACCGTCTGCCCGGTCAGGTAGGGATTCACCGCCACCATCACGACCGCCGCGGCGATTTCTTCGGTCGTGCCGAGACGCCCGAGCGGAACCCTGGCCGCGCTCTCGGCCCGTTGCGACGCCATCATTTCCGTGTCGATCAGCGAGGGCGCCACTGCGTTGACCGTGATCCCGTGCTTCACCAGGCGCGCCGCGTAGCCGCGCGTCAAGCCTTCCATCCCGGCCTTCGACGCGTTGTAGTGCACGCCGAAGCCACCGGCGCCGCGCGCCGCTCCCGAGGAAATATTGACGATGCGCCCCCAGCCGCGCGCACGCATGCCCGGCCACACGGCCTGGGTGCAGAGGAAGGCGGACTTGAGGTTGACGGCGATCGTGCGATCGAACTCGGCCTCCGTCATCTCTTCGAGGGAGCGCCGCAGCGCGATCCCCGCGTTGTTGACGAGTATGTCGATCGGGCCGAGCGCCTTCTCGATGTTCGTGACCATGGCCGCGACGGCCTGCGCGTCGGAAACGTCGGCGCCGAAGGCTGCGGACTTGCGCCCGAGCTGCTTGATGGCGGCGACCGTCGCTTCGGCTTGGTCCTTGCGCTGGCGGTAGTTGACGGCGACATCGGCGCCCGCTTCGGCCAGCGCGATTGCGATCGCTTTGCCGATGCCGCGCGAGGCGCCGGTCACGAGAGCGGTGCGGGAGGCGAGCGTCGGGGCGGGCATGACGCGCTGGACTCGATTCTTATCTGCGTTGCCGCTGCCGCACCGCGGCGATGATTTTCGCGAGCCGCGCGCGCGACGACTCGTCGGGGCTCGGCGTCGCGGCGGCGTCGAGCAGCCAGCGCTCGATGTCTTCCGGCGTGACCACGATCGGCCGGCGGGCTTCCATCGCGGCTTTCAGCGCGCGCAGTTTCAACTGCTGCCGGTCAGCGAGAAAATCAGGCGGGCTCTCGATATCGCAGGCGGCTTCGAGATTGAGCAGGATATCGGACAGGGTCTCGGCGGATCTGGCGCCGGACTTGGACCCGGTCGGGGAACCGGACCGGGGGCCGGACTGCGATCCGGCCGGAGAACCGGACTGGGCGCCGGACTGCGCGTTGCCCCCCCGGAAACGCGCTTCCAGCTTCGGCTTCCACGCATCCGGGAGATTCTCAACGGCGTTCCAACGGGCTTCGAGATCCGCTGCCGGCTCGCTCGAGATTTCGCGCTCGCGGCACAGCGCCATCGCCGCGATGAGCGCATCATAGCGCGCCTGTGCCGCGTACGCCGCGATCTCGCCCAGGTGCTTCGCGGCAGCATCGCGCGCGGCACGATAGCGTGCGTCGAGCCTGGCTGCCTGCGGCCTCGCGAGTTCGGCACAAGCGCGCCACGCGGTATCGGCTGCAGCCAGCGCACGTTTGACCTCCGGCGTGGAACTGCTCGACGAGAGCGCAACCAGGTGCTCGATGATCTCTTCGCGCGCTTTGATCTGCTCGCTGAATTGAGCTTCCTTCGCCGCGCGCGCTGCGTCGCGTTCAGTGAAGATTGCATCCGTGGCGGTCTTGAAAGCGCCCCAAAGTTTGCCTTCTTCACGCCGCGGCAGAGTCACAGCTTTCGCTTGGGCTTGCCACTGCGCTTGCAGCGCACGCACCTTGTCCACGGTATCGCGCGCTCCGGAACCGATGAGATTCTTCGCGGCGGCAATGAGTTCCTCGCGTTGGCGGGCCGCCTCGCGACAGGCTTCTTCAAGCGGCGCCGCCAGCGCTTGCGCCGCTGCCGCGTAACGGGTAGTGACTGCGTTCCCGCCCTGTTGCGCCTTGCGCGGCACGGTATGCTCCACCGGCCCCAATTTTCGCCAGGCGACTTGCGCTTCTTCGAGCGTGCGTGCGATTGCCCGCCAGTCGGGCCTGGCGTTTGCGACAGGGGTCACGCCCTCTTGCGCGACCGGGAAATATTGCGCCGCCGCCTGCACCAGACCATCGATAATATGATTGCGCGCCGCGAGATTCTCATTGCGCGCGAGCGTGAGTTTGTCCAGATGCGCCGCCACCGGCGCGTAGGCCGCCTTCAACGCGTCGTCAAAGGCGAGCCACAAGGTCTGGTTGGTCGCGCCGCCGAGCTTGTCCAGTTCCTTCCAGCGCTCGCGCAATTTTTCGATGGCTTCGGCGTGCGCCTTGATTGCGACTTTCCCGGCGGCGGCTCCGGCCAGGGCCTGCGCCTCGGCCACGAGTTGCTCCCGGCCCTGCCTGCCGCTCCAGCGCTGCCAGTCCCGCAGGCGCAATTGCTCGCGGTGCAAGGCTTCGATGCGCCGGGCAAGCGCCGCATTCACCGGCCCCGGCTTGAGCGTACGCTCGATCACGGTCATCAGGCGCGTCAGTTCCGCCACCTGTCCCGCGGCGTGCGCCGCCTCGGCCGCCTCGACTTCGCGCTCGATCGCGCTCAACCGCAGCCTTTTCTCTGCCGCCTTCTGTTCCTGCTCATGTGCGCGGCGCGCATCCTGCTCGCGCTGCCGCTCGTCGCGGCACGCGTTGCGCCAATCCGCAAATCGAAGCGCAAGAACGGACTGCAAGTGCGCCTCGGCAACCTCCGGAATCGCCCGCCACTGTTCGATCTTCGCCTTCTCGCTTGCCTCGTCGGCGACGCCCAGAGCCGGCAATGCATGCAGAAATTCGGCGCGCTGCGCCACGCTCGAAGCCAGCGCCAGCGCCCGGTTGGCGGCGTCGGTTTTTTCGATGCAGCGCGGATCACCCGCAACCGGCACGCGGGCGAGCAATTCCAGCAGGGCCGCACCCGGGGTTTCCGTCGCGGCCGGCGGCAGATCGCCTTGCGCGACACCCGCCAGACCCGCGCGCAACTGTCCAATCGCGTCATCCGCCGCCGCGAGCCAACGGGTTATCGCCTGCTCATCCTCGCCGCGCGCGCGCGTTCTGGCTCCAAGCTCGGCGCTCAGCGCGGCGAATTCAGCCTGCAATGCCGCGTCGAGCAATCCGGTATTCAACGCCGCCCACGCATGATCCAGTTCCACCGCGTGATTGACTGGAATCAACTCCTGCTCGAGCAGGGCGCGCGCGCTTGCGATCACGGCATTCGCTTTGATCGTCGTCTTGCGCCTGCCGCTTGCCTCCTGCCAGCGTGATCGGGCGGCCCGGTACAGGCGCTTGTCCTGATCGCCGAACTCACGCATCGCCCGTCTGAATGAGTCCTCCTGCGTCAGGGCCTCGATCGCGGCGAGCTTCAAGTCCACGCCGGGCGCCTGATGCGCCAGTCGCAACAGCGCCGCATCGTCGGATCCCGCCGCTAGTATCTTGTCTCGCCAGGCCCGCGACTCGCCGGGCGAAATATCCGACGCAGGCTGCGCATGGGCCTGCAGCGGCGCTTCACCCCGCGTCGCGGCGGGCGTTTTCTTCGGTGTTGACTTGGCAGCGGGAATTGGCGTTATGTCCTGCTTGAGCGGATTCTTGAACATGATGCAAGCGGCGTGGCAAATACCAACATAGGATACATTGTCGCAGGCCGCACAACCCCGCTGCAACGGATCATGGCGATTATCGCCGCGCCGCAGGGCGTTCGTCCATTCGCTTTCCGGGCCGGCGTGATGGGCGTAACATCAAGCCCCCTCAGGAGGAGACCCGATGAAAATCATTGACGCGATTTCAGCCATTTTAAAGCGGGAAGGGGTGGAGTTCCTCAGTACCTATCCCACGACACCTCTCATCGATGCGGCCGCGGCGGCCGGCATCCGGCCCATCCTGTGCCGGCAGGAACGCGTGGGCGTGGGCATCGCCGACGGATTTACGCGGATCAGCAACGGCAAGCGCATCGGCGTGTTTGCCATGCAATACGGCCCGGGCGCGGAAAACGCTTTCCCCGGTGTCGCCACGGCTTACTCCGATTCGGTGCCGATCCTCATTCTTCCTCTGGGCCACCAGCGCGAGCGCGCGCAGGTGTTCCCGCTGTTCAGTTCCGCCCGCACCTATGCCTCCGTCACCAAATCGGTGGAAACGCTCAACCAGGCGCACCAGGTCTCCGAGGTGATGCGGCGCGCCTTCAATCTGCTGAAAATGGGAAGACCGGGACCGGTCATGGTTGAAATCCCGGCCGATGTCGCGCTGGAGGACGTGGACCCAGCGATCGTGCAGTCCTACAAGGTCGTCAAGCCGACCTGCTCCGGGGGCAATGCGCGGGATATCGCTGCCGCCGCCGAGGTGCTGCTCGGGGCGCGCCGGCCGGTGATCCATGCCGGGCAGGGCGTGCTGTACGCCGAAGCCAGCGCCGAACTGATGGAACTCGCCGAGTTGCTCCAGATTCCGGTCATGACCACCCTGGAGGGCAAGAGCGCTTTCCCGGAAGACCATCGCCTAGCGCTCGGCACGGGCGCCGGCGGCATGCCCGGGCCGGTGTTTCACTTCCTGCCCAAGGCGGATGTGCTGTTCGCCATCGGCACGAGCTTGACCCGGCACGGCATGGCCACCAACATCCCCGCCGGGAAGACCATCATCCACGCCACCAATGACGAGCGCGATCTCAACAAGAACTACGCCGCGGACTACCCGATCCTGGGTGACGCGAAACTGGTGCTGCGCCAGTTCATCGACGCGGTGAAAGATTTGGGGCCGAAGCGGCGGGTCAATGGCGACGCCGCGGCCGAGGTGCGCGAGTCGAGGGAAACCTGGCTCAAGGAGTGGATGCCGAAGCTCACTTCGAACGAGGTGCCGATCACGCCGTACCGGGTGATCTGGGATTTCATGAACACCGTCAATCCCAGTGAGGCCATCGTCACGCACGACTCCGGCAGCCCGCGCGAACAGATCATTCCCTTCTACCGTGCCACCACGCCCCGCAGCTACATCGGCTGGGGGAAGTCGCACGCACTGGGCACGGGCCTGGGCCTCAACATCGGCGCGAAACTCGCGGCGCCCGACAAGTTCTGCGTGAATTTCATGGGCGACGCGGCGTTTGGCATGACCGGCCTCGATTTCGAGACCGCGGTGCGCTGCGGCATCCCGATCACCACGGTGGTCCTCAACAACTCCGCCATGGCGATCGAGCGCCACGCCCTGGTGATTTCCCATGAGCGCTACCGCGCGCGTGACATCGGCGGGCATTACGCCGATCTGGGGCGGGCGATGGGGGGCAACGCCGAGCGCGTCGAGCAGCCCTCCGAGATCGTCCCGGCCATTCAACGCGCGCGGAAAGCCAACGCGGAAGGCAAGGCCGTGCTGTTGGAGTTCATCACCAGCCAGGAAATCGCTTTCTCCCACCGGCGTGCGCTGTAGGCGGGCGACTCTAATATGCCGTTTCACAAATCTCTTTCACAAAGGACGGGTCAGTCCGGTGAACCGAACTGCGCAAGAATGCGCCTTTGGTGTCATTGCGAGGCACGAAGCAATCTCGTTGCAGGCAACGCAACCGCGGCCAGCCGCGAGATCGCCGCGTCGCTGCCCGCCACGCTTCGCTCGCGGCTGACGACGACTCGCGATGACAGCGGGGTCCGTGCCCGCCGCAGAATATTGAAAGTAACTTGCGGGACACGATACTGGTATCTTGTATCGTCGGTTGACCGGTCCGTGCTCAATGTGCACACTTGATCCGTACACATGGGAATGCGGTCATGGAAGACGTCAAAGTTACCGAACTCAGGCAGAACCTGCCCGAATACCTGGCGAAGGTCCAGCGCGGCGAGCGCGTGCGCGTCACTTCACGGGGGAAGGTCATCGCCGAGATTGCTCCTCCGTCCGCACCAAGCGATCGGGCGGAAGTGGCGCGTGCGCGCAAGCAATTGAAGAATAGCGTCCTGCGATACGACAATCCGCTCGAGCCCGGCTTCGACCCGCAGGAGTGGGACGTTAATCGGTGATCGTCCTCGACACGCACGTATTCGTGTGGTGGTTGATGCAATCGCCGAAACTCTCGGCACGAGCCAAGCGCGCGATCCGCCGCGCAACCCGGGTTCGGTCGATCGTGGTGTCTGTTGTGAGCATCTTCGAGATCGCCACGGTAGTGAGGCGTGGACGTCTGCAGCTTGGCACGACGATGGACCAATGGCTGGATACAGCGAGGTCCTTGCCGGAATTGCATGTCGAACCGGTAACGGACCAGATCGCC
>Ga0155935_1034_pt1 | contig 22210 bp, 22 predicted proteins | sample RifCSPlowO2_02_FD_107589 | JGI IMG/M metagenome (GOLD analysis project Ga0155935, IMG submission 107589) | Betaproteobacteria bacterium RIFCSPLOWO2_02_64_14
CCATGTGGTTCTCCGTTCGCAATTTCCCGGTAATGATTGGGCCAGCCCGGTGACTTTTCAAGCGGCTATCGCGCTGATTGGCGGGCCGCCCGCCAACACGGTAACATCCGCCTCTGCCGGCCACATGAGGCCGGCAAATAGCGCATTCACCGAGGAGGCATCGTGCGTATCCTGCGAGTATTGTCCCGTTTTTTGCTGGTTGCGTGTTGCGGCATGGGTGTCGCGGCGGCGCAGGCCCAGCAGGTCACCATCATCACTTCCTTCCCCAAAGATCTGACCGCCGTCTACCAGCGGGCATTCGAGGCCCGCAACCCCGGCGTCAAGGTCGAGGTGCTGAACCGCGGCACATCCGCCGCCATCGCCTTCACACGCGAAGCGCCGGCAGGCAACCGGCCGGATGTCTTCTGGGCCTCCGCCCCCGACGCTTTCGAAGTGCTGGCGAACGAGAACCTGCTCGAAAAGTTCGGCGGCGCGAACCCTGCCGTGCCGGCAAAAATCGGCAATTATCCGATCAACGATCCGGAGGGCATGTATTACGGCCAGGCGCTTGCGGGCTACGGGCTCATGTGGAACACGCGTTACCTCAAGGCCAACAAGGTGCCCGAGCCGAAGGAGTGGGTCGACCTCGTCAAGCCGGAGTATTTCGGCCACCTCGCCATTTCCGCGCCGTCGCGCTCCGGCACGACCCACCTGACGATCGAGACCATTCTCCAAGGCGAGGGCTGGGAAAAGGGCTGGCGGCAGGTCCTGCAGTTCTCCGGCAACTGCGCGGCGATCACCGAACGCAGCTTCGGCGTGCCCGACGGCGTGAACAACGGCCAGTTCGGCATCGGGCTGGTCATTGATTTCTTCGGGCTGTCGGCGAAGGCTTCCGGATTTCCGGTCGAGTTCGTCTATCCCTCGGTCACCGCCATCGTTCCCGCCAACATCGGCCTGCTCGCGGGCGGGAAGAACCCTGAACTTGGCAAGAAGTTCATCGCGTTCGCCCTCTCCGAGGAAGGCCAGCAACTGCTGCTCGATCCCAAGATCAGCCGCCTGCCGGTGCTGCCATCGGTCTATGCCAAGGCGCCCGCCGGGTATCCCAACCCGTACGGCGGCACGATCCAGGCCAAGGTCAAGTTCGATTCCGACCTGTCGCGTTCGCGCTATTACGTCGTCAACAGCCTCTACGATCACACCATCACGTTTCGCCACAAGGAACTGGTCGCGGCGACCAGGGCCATCCACGAAGCGGCCGCCCTGGCGGCGAAGAAGCCCAATCCGCAGGCCGCGAAGCTGCTCGACGAGGCGCGCCAGCTCGCCTACACGCCGCTCGTGACTCAGCAGCAGGCGGCCGACAAGGCGTTCCTCAAGCTCTATACGACGACCAAGCGCGACGCGCTCAAAACCAAGCAGATCACCGCGCTGGAAGAACAATGGGGGCAGCAGGCGCGCAAGAACTACGCCCGCGCGGAAGAACTCGCGAAGCAGGCGGCAGGGATGGTGAAATGAATCTTAAAGCGGCACATAGATAGCCTCCTTCCCCCTTGACGGGGGAAGGTTGGGATGGGGGTGATAGGTAACTCGATTCTTGACCTCGACATCTCACCCCCACCCTAGCCCTCCCCCATCAAGGGGGAGGGAATAATTGTTGCTGCGGCTTCATGTCCCCTCGCGCCACGCCGGTACAGTTTGCGGTCGCTGCGCTCATCGCGCTGTTCCTGCTCGTCTTTCTCGTGGTCCCGGTTATCACCGTGATCTACGTCGCGTTCGCCGACGGCGCGGGCGGCTTCACGCTGTCCCATTTCTCCTCGTTCTTTCACATCACGCTCATGCGCGAGTCGTTCTGGAACAGCCTCTACGTCGGCTTCTGGAGCGTGCTCATCTCCTCGCTCATCGCGATCCCGCTCGCCTACTTCACGGTGCGTTTCGAATTCCGCGGCGCGGTGCTCATCCAGACGCTGGGGATCCTGCCGCTCGTCATGCCGCCCTTCGTCGGCGCGGTTGCCATGCAACTCATCTTCGGCCGCAGCGGCGGGGTGAACCTGCTGCTGAACGAGTGGTTCGGCGTCACACTGCCCATCATGGAGGGGCTGAACGGCGTGATTTTCGTCGAGGCGCTGCATTACTTCCCGTTCATCCTGATGAACCTGGTGGTGGCGTTGAACAACATCGACAGCTCGATGGAGGAATCGGCCCAGAACCTCGGCGCCTCGGGTCTTCGTCTCTTCCGCCGCATCGTGTTTCCGCTCGCCATGCCCGGCTACGTGGCGGGCGCGGCGCTGGTGTTCATCAAGGTGTTCGACGATCTCGGCACACCGCTCGTGCTCAACCAGACCAACTTGCTGGCGCCGCAGGCTTACCTGCGCATCACCACGATCGGGATCGAAGACCCGATCGGCTACGTCGCGAGCGTCATCATGGTCGCGGCGTCGCTCTTCGCGCTGTGGGCTTCGACCTGGGTCATGCGCGGCAAGGACTACGCGACGCTGCAGCGCGGCTATGCCGGCCTCGCGAAACGGAGGCTCTCCGCGTGGCAGACCGCTTTCGCCTACGGCTGGATCGTGCTGGTGCTGCTGGTGGTGCTGGCGCCCCACATCGGCATCCTGCTCCTCTCCTTCGCCAAGCTGTGGAGCTTCAGCGTGGTGCCCGAGACCTACACGCTCGCCCACTACGCGACCGTGTTCCAGGACTCACCGCGCATGATCTGGAACACCGTCCTCTATTGCGGTATCGCCGCGACGCTCGACATAGTCATCGCCACCGCAATCGCCTACATCATGCTGCGCACCCGCATCCCCGGGAGGCAGGCGCTCGATTTCACCGTTACCATCGCGCTCGCCATTCCCGGCGTGGTGCTGGGCATTGGCTACCTGCGCACCTTCCGCGGCATCGAAATCCCGTTCACCGGCGAACTGCTCACCTCGTCCTGGCTGCTGCTGGTACTGGCCTACACCGTGCGGCGCCTGCCCTACGCGCTGCGCTCGTGCATCGCGGCGCTGCAGCAGATGCACGTCTCGCTCGAGGAAGCCGCGGAAAACCTGGGCGCGAACAAAGGAAGGACGATACGCCGCATCGTCGTGCCGCTCATGGCGGGCGGCATGCTGGCCGGATTCATCATCAGCTTCATGACCGCCGCGGTCGAACTCTCGACCACCATCATGCTGGTCACCGCCCAGAACGATGCGCCGATGTCCTACGGGATCTATCTTTACTTGCAGTCGGCGGCCGGCCGTGGTCCGGGCGCCGCGCTCGGCATGCTCGCGGTGCTGCTGGTCGCGGTGGGAACCTACCTCTCGCACCGCCTGATCGGCCGCACCGGCGGCACGCAGCCTCTCGAAGTCCAGAAGATTGCTGTATAAGAGCGTGACCGGTGAATATCAGAGTCTTATTTGATGCAGCTCCCTGCCATGGAACAGTCCGTTAAAGTCAAGGTTGAAGTCAGCGATGTCTCGCTGGCGTATGACCGCACGCCTGTGCTGCGCGCCGTGAGCGTCACCGTCGAGCCCGGCGAGTTCTTCGCGCTGCTCGGCCCCTCGGGTTCCGGCAAGTCCACGCTGCTGCGCCTCATCGCCGGGTTCAACCAGGCGCAATCGGGACGAATCCTGATTGGCGGCGAGGATGTCTCGCGCGTGCCGCCGTGGAGGCGCGACATCGGCATGGTGTTCCAGAACTACGCGCTATGGCCGCACAAGACGGTCGCGGAAAACGTCGCGTTCGGCCTCGAGGAGCGCCGGCTGCCCAGGGACGCGATCCGCACCCGCGTCAAGGCGGCGCTCGAACTGGTGGGGCTCCAGGATTATGGCGCCCGTCGGCCAGGGCAACTTTCGGGCGGACAGCAGCAGCGGGTGGCAGTGGCGCGCACCATCGCCATCGAACCCAAGGTGCTGCTGCTTGACGAGCCGCTCTCCAACCTGGATGCGAAGCTGCGGGTGTACATGCGCGCGGAACTCCTCGCGCTGCAGCGCAAGCTCGGCATCACCACGATATTCGTGACGCACGACCAGGAGGAAGCGCTTTCGATCTCGGACCGCGTGGCGGTACTCGACGGCGGCGTAATCCAGCAGATCGGCACGCCGATCGAACTCTACGATGCTCCGGCCAATCGATTTATCGCCAACTTCGTCGGCACCATCAACCTGGTGCGCGGGCGCGCGGCGAGGAGCGATGGGGGTGCCACGTTCGAGTCGCCCGCAATCGGCAGGATCGTGCTTCCGGGGGCTGTGGGCGACGGCGCCGCCGAGATCGCCATACGGCCTCATGCGATAGTGCTGGCTCAGTCCGGCGCCGCGACCGATCCTGCATGCACCTGGGTCGACGGCACGGTCGGCGCCCGAGAGTTTCTCGGCGAATTCGTGCGTTACGTCATCGAGGTGAACGGCGCCGAGATCACCGCCGACGAACCGCATTTCAGCGACCGCGTGACCTACAAGCCGGGCGACCCGGTGCGCGTCGGGATCGACCCGGCGCGGGTGAAGCTCTTCCCCGCTTAACCACACGGGGAGAGGAGAAAGGTGAAAGGAGAAAAGCGTGAAGCCGTCGGGCAACCTGCCCCCCCTCTCCTCTCTCAGCTCTCACCGCGCTTTTTCGCGAGCAACATCAGCGGCACGCCGGCGAGCAGCACCCCAATGCCGAGCTGCGCCCCGAGGCTGCTCGGATCCTTGGACATCGCGTAGCTGGTGCTCGAATAGAGCATGAAAGCGCACATGGCGCAGAACAGGATCGGGGTAAATGGGTAGAGCGGCACCCGGAAATGGTCGGCGTTTACCGGCTGTTGCCGGCGCAGGAAGAAGAGCGATACACCGGTCAGCATGAAAAACAGCCAGAACGCCGGCGCCGTATAAGCGACCATGGTCTCGAAGCCGTCGGGCGTCAACGACGCGAGCAACACCAGCACGAGCGCGATCACTCCCTGCGCGAGCAGCGCGTTGACCGGCGTATTCGAGCGATCACGCCACTGTCCGAGCAGGCTGAACAACGCGAAATCGCGTCCCAGCGCGTAATTCGTGCGCGCCCCGGTGAACACCGTCGCGTTGAGCGTGCTCAGCGATGCCGCGACCACGATGAGACTCAGCACCGTGGCGCCGGCGCCGCCCAGCGTCGCTTTCATCAGGTCGGCGGCCACCGCCTTCGAAGCCTTCATGCCTTCGAGCCCAAGTACGTTGAGGTAGGCGAGATTGAGCAGCACGTAGATCACCGTAACCGCCAGGATGCCGATGAGCAGTGCGCGCACGACATTGCGCCGCGCGTCGCGGATCTCTGCCGTCAGGTACGCCGCTTCATTCCAGCCGCCGTAGGTGAGCAGAATGAAGATGAGAGCGAGTTGCGAAAACATGGGGCCCGAGGCGGCAGCCGGCGCAGCCGCCGGCCTGGCGCCGCCGCCCACCAGCAGCCCCGCGATGATCACTGCCGCGATCGCCAGCGCCAGGGCCGCGGTGAGCACGTTCTGCGCCAGCCGGCTCTGACGCGTGCCGATTACGTTGAGCGCGGTGAGCGCCGCCACACCGAGCAACGCGTAGATGACCGAACTCTTCTCGCCGAGCGGCAGCAACTGGCTCGCGTAGTCGCCGAAGACAAAAGCGATCGCCGCGATCGCGCCGGTCTGCACCACGCTCATCCGCGCCCAGGCGAATAAAAATCCCAGCTTGCCGCCGAACGCGCGCGTCAGAAAATGGTATTCGCCGCCGGCGTGCGGATAGGCGCTACCCAGTTCGGCATAGCACAGGGCGCCCACCAGCGAGATCACGCCGCCTGCGACCCACAACCCGATGAAGACCGCTTCGGTGGAAACGCTGCCGGCGACGATGGAGGGCGCCTTGAAGATCCCTGCGCCGATGACGATGCCGACGATCATCGCGGCGGCATCGAATACGCCGAAGGTCTGCTGCGGTTTCGCCGCCTCCGCAGTCGCCTGTCCGCCGGCCGCGCTCATGGGAGGGCGTTCCTGGCCAGCGCGCCGCTCACTGCGGCGGCGCGTTGCGTGCGTTTGGCAGTCCACGGGTATTGCTGGCGTTTGGCTCCTTCGCCGACGTGCACCACGCCTTCGATGGCATCATCGCCCGTGACTCGCCCCTGGAACTCGTGCCGCAACAGGCCGTCGCCCGCCTTGCCCGACAGAGTGAACCGCACCTGGGTGCCCGCCATCCTCCCCTTCACGACGCCGCTCTGGTTGCCGGCCCTGCCGCTGCCGTCGAGCATCTGGAACTCCTGTGCGAGCGTGAACTCGTAGGCGACGGGCTTGCCGGCGACGCTGATCTGCGACTGCCACGTGCCGGCGATCCGCGCCGGGACCACCCAGAAGAACACGTAACTCTTGCCCGGGTCGCCGACCTTCTTCTCGGGCACAATCAGGGTCTTCTGCTCGTCGGGCGTCCACTCACCCATGTCGTAGTCGTGGGCGACCACCCGGGTGCCGGGCTTGAGCGCCAGCAGCTTCGGCCGCAAGCGCTCGTTCATCTCCGGCAGCAGGTACGTGGTAATGACCGTTGCCTTGCTGAGATCGGTCTCGAACAGGTTCTGCTCGACGAACTGCGCGCGATCGGCGACGCCTTCCTTCTGCGCGGCGGCGTTGGCGACCTTCAACAGATAGGTGTCGAGATCGACGCCGAAGCCGCGCGCGCCCAGTTTCTTCGCCGCGGTAATGATGATGCGCCCGTCGCCCGATCCCAGGTCGATGACGAAATCATTGGGGCCGACCTTCGCCAACTTCAGCATCTCGTCCACCGCTACCTGCGGCGTCGGCACGTACACCACGTCGCCCTGCCCCTCCTGGGCCCACGCCGCCGCCGCAAACGCCGTCGCGGCGAGCAGCAACACATGACTTGCCAATTTCCTGAAGCTCATTTTCACTCCTGTGCAATGTAAATTTTCCGCAAGGTGTGTGCCGGGACAAAGTCCGGCACACTCCTCGCGGAAGCCTCGATCGTCATTTTACCGCGCGCGACCCGTGTGGCGTTCCACTCCAGCCGTTGTGACGGCGCAACGCGCACCGCCACCGTGCCCGTGATCGCGTCCCCGGACACGCGGCCGCTGAACTCGTGGCGGACGTCCCTGCCGTCGATGCGCGCGACCAGGGCGAACTCGATCGCCTCGCCTCGCATGCGGGCGTTGCCGAGCTGCGCCGGCTGTGCGCCCACCGTCGCGCGGCCGCTCAATATCTGGAACGTCTGTTCGAGCACGACCTCGTAGTCGCGCGCCGCCGCGCCGGCGCCCAGCCGCCAGCGCCAGGTGCCCGCGGCGTTCGCCGGTATGATCCAGAGGTAGACCTCGCTCTTCGGTTCGCCGTACGGCTTGTCCGGCACCGGCACCGTGACCCTGTCGTCCGGTTTCCAGCTGTCCATGTCGAAGTCGTGCGACACGACGCGCGTGCCCGGCTTCAGTTCCGTGAACAGACGCGGGCGCAGGCGCAGGTTGACCTGCGGCAGCAGGTACATCGTGACCACGCTCGCTTTGCTGATGTCGGTGACAAAGAGATTGCGAGCGTAGAACGCCACTTTGTCCGCCACCCCCTGCTTCTGTGCCTCGCGCTGGGCCTCGCTCACCAGCGCGCCGTCGATGTCCACGCCGAAGCCGCGCGTGCCGAAGCGCTGCGCGGCGGCGATCACGATGCGGCCGTCGCCGGATCCCAGATCGATCAGGTAGTCGTCCGGACCGACCTTGCCCAGGTTGAGCATCGTATCGACCACGTTCGCCGGAGTCGGCACGTAGGGGACATCGGCGGCGTAAGCACGGCCGGCGACGGCTGCGCTTGCCAGCACAAGGATCAGCCACAGCACCGTGGAGATCTTTAAACCCCAAGATTCGTATTCACGCAAGTTCATACCAGTGTCGTGTCCCACCAATAACTTTTCGAATGTTCGTAACCCGTGGATCGCAGGGTGGGCATCGCCCACCACGCGGTGCGCAATGCGCACCCTTCCATGCCGTTCACTCGCGGTCAGCCGCGTCCGGCGTCCGAATGTCACTGATCCTGACTATGGCCCTACCTTCACTGCCTGCCATTTGATGGTGCTTTGGGCGTTCCCCACGCCGCGCCGGATCTCGCCCTCCATGACATTGCCCGCGACGCGGCCCTCGAAATACAGGCTCGCCTCGTGGTCGCGGTCATCGCCGTCCACGATTACGAAACTGATGCGATCACCGCGCAGACGCGCTTCCCACATCTGCGCCTGCTGTCCCTCCACTCTGGCGACTCCGTCTATCGCCTGGAACATCTGCCGGAAGTCGATCACGAAATTGCGCATGCCCCCGGGCAACGGCACCCGGGCAACCCAGCGTCCCCCGACTTTGGCCGGGACGATCCACAGGAAGACGTTCTTGCGAATCGTTGTAACTTGATCCGGTTTCCATTCGTCCAGGTCGAAGTCGTGAGCGACGATCCGCGTGCCGGGCTTGAGATTCAGCAGATGCGGACGCAGGCGCCGGTTCACGTTGGGAAGCAAGTACATGGTGATGACGGTCGCTTCACTAAGATCGGTCTTGAACAGATCCTGCTGGAGAAACTTGACCCGTTGCTCCACGCCCGCCTGCCGCGCGCCTTCCTCGCTCTGGATCACCAGGTGTTCGTCGAGCTCGACGCCGACGCCGCGCGCTCCGAACTTCCGCGCCGCCGTGATCACGATCCGCCCGTCTCCCGATCCCAGGTCGTACAACACGTCCTGCGGGCCGACGTTGGCGGCGCGCAGCATCTCGTCGACCACGACCTGCGGCGACGGCACAAACGGCGCGTCGGCCGCGAACCCGATCAACGGAAACGTTCCGGCGGCCAGCGCCACCAGCGCGACGAGCACTGCGCGCACGCTGCCGTTACCTCGGGGGATCGAACGGCGTGGGCGGCGGCAGCGACATGTGCCGCGGCTGGCGTTTCTCGACGCGCCGGGCAACCCACGGCGTCTTGCTCGTTTCGCCGTTGCGCACCATCCGGATTTCGCCCTTGATCCTGTCGCCCGCGACCCGCCCCGAAAATTCGTAGCGCGTCGCGCCTCCGCCGTCGTCGATCGTCGTCGCGAGCGTGATGCGGTCGCCCGCGAGCTTGCCGCCCTCGATCTTGCCGCTGCGGCCTTCGGACACCACGGCTCCATCGAAATTCTGGAACATCTGCTCTGCCGCCAGGTCGAAATCCTGCGTTCTGCCCGCCGTCGTGACCTGCCAGCGCCATGTCCCGGACACCGTCGCCGGCACGACCCAGTAGAAAACCTTGCTCTTCATATCCCGGCCCACCGTCTTGCCGGGGGCATCCATCACCAACGACAGTTCCGGCGTCCATTCGCCCATGTCGTAATCGTGGGAAACGATCCGGGTGCCCGGGCGCAGCGAGGAAAGCAGCTTGGGCCGCACCATCAGGTTGACCTCGGGCAGCAGGTAGATGGTCATGACGGTCGCGCGCCGGATGTCGGTCTTGTAGAGATCGCGTTCGTAGAAGACGGCGCGGTCGGCCACCCCCGCCTTGGCTGCGTTACGGTTGGCGAGCACCACCAGCCGGCGGTCGAGATCCACCCCGAACCCGCGCGCGCCGTGTTTCTTCGCCGCGGTGATGATCATGCGGCCGTCGCCTGAGCCCAGGTCGATCACGAAATCGCGCGGCCCCACCTTCGCGATCTCGAGCATCTTGTCGACGACGTTCTGCGGCGTTTGCACGTACGGGGTATCGCCAAAGTCCTCGGCGATCGCGGGAGCGGCCCCGGCCAGCGCGGCCAGGATCAAAGCGACGCGCCGCAGCGGAGCGCGCCGCGCAGTGATTGGAACGTTATGCATGGGTCAGGAAACCTCTCAGAAGCCGCGGTCAGCGGCACAAACGGGAAACCCGCAGAGCGCCCCGGAGTCGTGGTCCGGGAGGCAGCGCATGGAACGCAGCGCGCTGCATGCGCAAGCGGCGCGCCAGATGGTGTCCGCTCAACGAATCGCAGCGTGGCGCAAGACCGAACCACGATCCTCGAACGACATGGCAGCCGTGCGCTCCGCCGTCCAGTCGAGCTGGGCCTGGATACGGCTGCCGGAGAGCGCGACGTTGCCCGAGATCGCCGGGCCCTGCACCCTGCCTGAAAACTGGTGCCTGACCGGCGTGCCGTTCACCTCCGCGGTGAAACTGAAAGTGATCGCGTCACCGCTCAGCTTCGGGCTTTGCAGCGCCACCGTGCGCCCGCCGACTTTCGCTTTGCCGGCGATCGCCTGGAATGTCTGGCTAAGCGCGATTTCGTAGCCAACGGTCTTGCCCGACACCGGAAGCTGCCACCGCCAGATACCGCCCACCTTGGCGGGGATGACCCAGAAATAGATGTCGCTCGTGCCGCCGGCGCCGCCGTACTTGTCCTTCGCCTCGATTTTCACGTGCACGTCGGGCTTCCAGTCATTCATCGAGAAATCGTGCGAGACCACGCGCGTGCCCGGCTTGAGATCGAGCAGCCTGGGGCGCAGTTCGAGGTTGACCCGCGGCAGGAGGTACATCGTGATCACCGTTGCGTCGCTGAGGTCGGTTTCAAACAGATCCCGCTGCTGAAACGACACGCGGTCGGTGACTCCGGCCTTCCTGGCGTTGGCGTTCGCCTCGTCGATGCGCTCGGGATTGAGATCGACGCCGAAGCCGCGCGCCTTGTGCTTCCTCGCCGCCGTCACGACGATCCTGCCGTCGCCCGATCCGAGATCGATCACATAGTCGTTGGCGGTCACCTTTGCGATTTCCAGCATGCGCTCGACCACCTCCTGCGGCGTTGGAACGTAGGGCACGCTGGCGGTCGCGGCCCACGCGCCGCTCGCGGCAAGCGCCCATAACGCCACACCAGGCGCGGCGGCGCGACCGGCACGCACCGCCCCCTGCAACGCCAACAGCCAGTCCTTCAAGAGGAGTCTCCTTCGCGCCGGCGCCGGCCGGCGCTTGAGCGCCAACCCGCGCAATCGGCCCGCACATGCAGCAGCGCGCCGAGTTGAACGGCAATGCGCGCCCAAGCCGGCATGTATGGTAGATTTCGCGCTGCGAAATTATACCCGATCGCCCATCTTGCCGCTGCTCTACGCCGTCATTTTCGTCTCGGGCGCCGCCATCCTGGCGCTGGAACTGCTCGCCTCGCGCATCATGACGCCGTATTTCGGCGTAAGCCTCTACATCTGGACCGGCATCCTGTCGATCACGCTGGTATCGCTCGCGCTGGGCTACTGGGCCGGCGGCAGATTCGCCGGAGCCGCCCGCACCGGCGCTGTGGAGCGGCTCATCGGGCTCTACGCTCTGCTGCCCGCGCTGGCGGCGCTCTCGATCGTCGCCGCCTGTCTCGCGTACCCCTACGCGTTCCTGCCGCTTGCCGGCTGGAGCCTCATCCTCGGTTCGTTTGCGGCCTGCCTCATCCTGCTGTTCGTGCCGCTCGCCACGACCTCCGCCATGAATCCGCTGCTGGTTGCGATCGCGTTGCGGCAGGCGCGCGAACACGCCGGCGACGCCGGCGCGGGGCGGGTTTTCTTCGTGAGCACCATCGGCTCGGTTGCGGGCGTGCTGGTGACCGCCTTCGCCATAATTCCGCATCTCACCAACTTCGCCGCGGTACTGATCGTAGCGGTGACGCTGGCGCTGCTCTCGCTGGCCGCGGCGCTCTCCGCCAGCCCGCAGCCCCGCTCCCGCCCGCTGATCGTCTCGAGTGCCGTCGTCGCAGCACTCGCCGCGCTTGCGTTATTGTGGAATGCCGACGCCTATACCGGCCGCCAGGGGACGGTGCAATACAGCGGCGGCGCCTGGCGCGTCGAAGCGAGTTACAGCTCCTTGTTCGGGACGGTGAAGATCCTGCGCACCGAGGCGAACGCAGACAGCGGGCTGTTTCACCGCCTCTATTTCCACGATGGCCTGGTACAGAACACGGTCGACTCCCGCGGCCGCTCCGAATCGTTTTACACCTACGCGCTGGAAGCCCTCGCCCTCGCCTACCGGCCACACCTGCGCTCGGTACTCACGCTTGGCCTGGGCGCCGGCATGGTGCCGACCCAGTTCGCGCGCCGCGGGGTGGCGGCCGAAGTAGTCGAGATCGATCCCAACTCGCTGCGCGTCGCACAGCAGTTCTTCGGGTTCGATCCGGCGAAGGTGCGCGTGCACCACGTCGATGCGCGCACCTTTGTCCGCAACTGTCCGCGGCGCTACGACGCGATCGTCGTGGATCTGTTCCATGGCGACGGAACGCCCGATTACCTGGTCACGCGCGATTTCTTCCAGGGACTGCGCGCGTGCCTCGCGCCGGACGGCGTTGCGGTGTTCAACACATTTGCGGATCTCCAACGCCCGTCGACCTACGCCCACTTTCTAGTGACGCTGCGCGCGGAACTGCCGCACATCGCGCTCTACCGCCCGCACTGGCCGGGCGCCGTTCACGTCAACAGCTTCGTCGTGGCCGGCGCGCGCGAACTGCCGGCGCCGGAGAAGGTCACCTTCGATTACGTGCCGCCGCGCCACAGCGCGACGTTATGGGAGATGCTTGCAAACCCGCGTAGCGTCGATGCCGCGCTCCTTGCCGGCGGCCGCATCGTGACCGACGCGCGCAACGCCGCGGCCCACGACATCGCGTTGGGCCAGATGGTCCACCGGCGGTCCGTCGTGGAAGCGTTGCCCGCGCCCCTGCTGGTCAATTGACCGCCCGCTTTGCGCTCCAGCGCACGGCGCCCTTGCCGGTGCCGAGCTCCACCATGCCCTGCATGGTATCGCCCGTGACGCGACCCCGGAACACGTGCCTGCCCGGGCCGGAATTGAACGCAAAGCGGATGCCCTCCCCCTCCAGTTCGGCAAGCTCCAGCTTCTCCGACCTGCCGCCCGCAAGCGCCGTGCCCTCGAACTTCTGGAATTTCTGCCGGACGTTGAGATCGTACCGGGCGCCGCCGGGTGCGTCGATTTTCAATTGCCACTTGCCCGCGATGTTCGCCGGTATGCGCCAGAGGTAGATCGTCGCGCGCGGCACACCGTTCACGTTTTCCTTTTCCGGCACGTCGAACGAGATGTAGTCATCGGGTTGCCAGTCGTCGCCGAAGTGATAGTCGTGGGACACGACTCTCGCGCCGGGCCTGAGTTCGCTGAAGACCTTGGACTGCAGACTGGTCATCATGCTCGGCAGCAGATAGAGCGTCAGCACGGTGGCGCGGCTCAAATCCGCCTTGAACACGTCCTGCACCTGGAACGACGCACGATCGGCGATTCCACGGCGCCTGGCCTCGGCATTGCTCAACTTGACGAGTTCCGGATCGATGTCCACGCCGAACCCGCGCGCCTTGAACTGCGTCGCGGCGGTAAGCACGATGATGCCGTCGCCCGATCCCAGATCGATGACGTAATCGTTCGCCCCCACGCCCGCCATGCGCAGCATCTCGTCCACCACCACCTGCGGCGTCGGCACGTAGGGGCCGCCGGTGCGCTCGGGTTCCTTTTCCTGCGCGCACGCGGGCAAGGCCGCGGATAGTCCCAGCACCACGCCCAGGAGCAGCACGGCTCCGCGCCCGATGAGTTGCTTCATGCGTTGTTCCCCTTCAGATTCCGGCGCGCAATGGGTCGCCGGCGCGCTGCTTACGGCTTCACGAATTTCAGGATGAATCGATCGGTCGGCACTTCCGACTTGAAAATCAGCGTATCGCGCCAGTCGTCCGGATTGCGCAGGAAATCGGCGTCGGTGACAAACCTGAACCCGGCGGCCTCGATCTCCTGGCGCACCAGGGCCTCGTCGATGCGGTGCAACGACTTCGCCACGCTGCCCAGCACGCCCTCGCGCGCCGAGTGGTCGGCCACGATGTACACCCCGGCCGGCTTGAGCGCCTCGAATACGGCGCGATTCATCCTGGCGCGGTCCACGCCCAGCCAGACGGTATCGTGGTACACGAAATTGAAAGTCACCAAGTCGAGCCGGTTGATGTCGGAGGGCACGGGAGTTTCGAACTCGTGCACGAGGTGGATGACATTGCGCATGACCGGGGTCTTCTTGCGCCGTTCGTCGAAGCGGCCCTTCACGACCCGGTCGAGAATGCCCTGCGAATTCTGCGCGTACACCGTGCCGGTGGGACCGACGGCGCGCGACAGCAGCTCGGTGTTGTAGCCCGCGCCCGCGCCCATGTCGAGCACCCGCATACCGGCGCGCACGTCGTAGAACTCCAATAGTTGCACCGGTTTGCGGCGCTCATCGAGCGCGCGGTCCGCCTCGCTGCGCTCCTCGGTCATGACGACCCATTGGTACATGGGCCGCATCCCGGTGATCGCCCCTTCCATCGTGGCGCAGCCCGCAAGCAAGGCCACGAGTGCCAGCGTTACGACGCCCCGCAAGCTGACCGAATACCGTCCCGCTATCGTCGCCATTCCGGCCTCATTCCCATCCTTCATTCAGGAATTTGTCGGGCTCCCTCCGGCAAATTCTTCATATCTTAAACCACTCCGACCCTCACGGTTTGACGAACCTCAGAATGAACTCGTCGTTCGGCACCTGCGAAGTGGAGACCGGCACGTCGCGCGGGTCGTTGGGATTGCGCAGGAAATCCGCGACGCCAACGAGCTTGAATCCCGCGGCCTCCACTTCGCGCCGCACCACGGACTCCTCGATGCGGTGCAGCGACCGGGTCTCGCTCGCTCCGGTTCCGGGGCGCCCCGAGTGATCGACGATGACGTAGACGCCACCTTTTTTGAGTGCCTTGAATACCGCGCGGTTCATCTTCGCGCGGTCCACACCCATCCACACCGTATCGTGATAATTGAAATTGAACGTGACGAGGTCGAGCCCGCCCACCTCCGGCGGCACCGGGTCCTCGAAGTCACGCGCGAGATAGACCACGCGTTTCATGACGGGCTTTTTCAGGCGTTCCTCGAACGCCGACCTGACCGCCTTGTTCCCGCTTGAAAAGCGGCTGTGCTGGGCGTACACCACGCCCGTCGGGCCCACCACGCGCGCGAGCAGTTCCGTGTTGTAACCGCGGCCGGCGGAGAGGTCCAGCACGCGCATGCCGGGCCTCACGTCGCAGAACTCCAGCAGCTTCTCCGGCTTGCGGCGCAGATCGATGACCCGGTCGGCGTCGCTGCGGTCCCGGTCATGCACGATCCACAGGTACTTGGGCGGGGGTTCCTCCTGCAGGGCCGCGCAACCGGCGAGCAGCATCGCCACCAGCCATGCGAGCACGCGGCCGGTGCGACTGCCTGCATGCAATGCACGCGTCATGGTGTATGCTCCCTGCGGCAGACTCGAATGCGCGACTATATCAGAGCACTGGCGGCACATTGATATAGTAGAATTCCACGTGCAGGCCGCCCTTAACGAGATGCGATGAACGCCGCCGCCATAACCTCCCTCGCCGCCGCCATCTTTGCCCTGGCCGGACCCGCCGCAGCCGATATCTGGGGATTCGTCGACGAGCGCGGGGTCGCGCACATCGCGAGCTATCAGGTCCACGAGCGCTACTACCTGTTCAAGAAGGAGCCGCCGGCGTCCGCGGAAGCACCGGCTGCAACCCCGGAACTCTCCGCGCCGGCGGGGCCTGACGGAATGGTCAACGTCGCGCAGCGCCGGCAGCTTGCGCCGCTGGTGGGCGCGATCGCGAAGGAACACGGACTCGACGCCGCGCTTCTGCACGCGGTGATCACCGTGGAGTCCGGCTACAACGCCCACGCCCTTTCACCCAAGGGCGCCGCCGGGCTGATGCAGCTCATGCCCGATACCGCCCAGCGTTACGCAGTCAAGAACATCTGGGACCCGCGCGAGAACCTGCGCGGCGGCGCGCGTTACCTGCGCGACCTGATCGCGATGTTCAGGGCCGACTTGTCGCTTGCGCTCGCAGCCTACAACGCGGGCGAGGCGGCGGTCGTCCAGGCCGGCAACCGTGTGCCACCCTACCCCGAAACGCGCAGCTACGTGCCCAGGGTGCTCGCCCACTACGCGCGTTACCGCACGCAGCAAGAGTGGTAGCGAACTGCGCGTGAGCGGGCCGCCGGCGAGCGCTTCGGAGCGCGTCCACGTTCGCAGCGCGCGCCACGACGACATCCCGCACGTGGCCGCGATCTACGCTCATTACGTGCTGCACGGGCTCGCGTCGTTCGAGGTCGATCCGCCCGATGCCGCGGAAATGGCGCGCCGGCATCAAAGTGTCGTTTCGCTCGGCCTGCCTTATCTCGTCGCGGAAGTCGGCGGGCGGCTCGCCGGCTACGCGTATGCTGCGCCCTACCGCGCGCGTCCCGCCTACCGTTATACGGTCGAGAATTCGATCTACGTTCACCACGAGTGCGCAGGACAAGGCATCGGCGGCGCGCTGTTCGCACCGCTGATCGAGGCATGCGCGGCGGCGGGCTGCCGCCAGATGGTGGCGGTGATCGGCGACAGCGAGAACTGGGCGTCGATCAGGCTGCACGAGAAGTTCGGCTTCGCGCGGGTCGGCCTGCTGCCAGCGGTGGGCTGGAAATTCAACCGCTGGGTCGATTCCGTGCTGATGCAGCGCGCACTGGGGCCGGGCGGCACCGCTCCCGCGGATGCGCGCGAGAGCGGGAGATCGTGAGATCGGGAGGTGGGGAGATCGAAGGTTGCTCTTTCCCCCTCACGCCCTCCCGCCCTCACACTCTCTCGGCTTTTCCTAGTCGAACCAGCGCCGCCTATAGGTGACCGACGTTGCGTTCGGGCCGGCACCTGCCGGATCGAGGTAGAGCACCTTGCCCGCGTGCTTCATCGGCGCACCGTTGAAACGCTCGCGCAGGCTTAACGGGAGCCTGAGTCGGCGGCGCTTTGGGAGGACAATGCCTCAAGCAATGCGATGGCTCGATGGTACTTGGCAATTCGCTCGTGATCGCGGGCGGTGGGACTGGCGATCCGGGTCAGATCGCAGTTGTCGTTCAAGTCCGCAAGCTTGACGCGGAGACCGATGGAATTGGCCGCCGCGCGGAGCACGAAATCCTCGTAGGATTCGCCGTCACGCTTTGTGACCGAATCGAGAGCCGTGATGACTTCGTCCGAGAAGCCTTCCATACGAAGCCGGTCGAATGACCACCCCTCGCAGTCCTCCAGCACGTCGTGAAGCACCGCTGTGATGCGCTCGGCCTCGGTTTCGAGCCGCAACATCACACGCAGCGGATGAAGCACGTACGGCGCGCCGGCCTTGTCGACCTGGCCTTCGTGCGCCTTCGCGGCAATCGCGATCGCGTGTTCGAGCGTACTCATGTGTCCCTCTTATCGCGAGATTTACGTCTTCGGTGCCGGGTGAACATTAGCGTGGTTCCGTTTACTTCGTCGGAGCGCGAGCGAGCTTCCACATCCAAAGACTCAGACCGGTCAAAATGACGAAAGCCACCACACTCGGCCACAACGGCATCGAATAACCGGCAACGAGCACCTCTGGGCGTATCACCAGCCGCACCAATTGCGCGATGGCCATCAGACCGAACACAATACCTGCGACTCGCAATCCTGTAGTTTGTGAGCTCATGTTGTCATCCTCTCTTGGTCTCGCCCTACCGCAACCCTGCGCAATGAGCCTATTCGGGATACGGAGGAGCCTCGCGGCTGCCCCCTCCCACACCACCGGGCATGGGTCACGTACACGGCAGTTCGGCGGAGAGCGTTTCGACCGGCCGTATCAACTTCGGCTTCGTCCCAGCGATTCGCGATGATGCTGGTCACGCGGCTGCCTGTTGCTGATACAGGTACTTCTGAAAACCCGTGAACACTCTCCCGATTTCTTCCCCTCCAGCGCGGCCTCGGTAGCTTTGTCCTCTTCGAGGCCGTCGAGATATTTCAGGAACAGGAGCCAGGAGGTTTGCTCGGTGTAGTCGAGTTCGGTGGTGCAGCCGGCCTCTTTCCAGAGGACGTCGTCGATGTTCTTGAAGGCTTGTTCGAACATGGGTATCTATTTGCCGTGAATTATTGTTATGGTAGTTGATTGCGCCCCTTCTGCTGGGTACCGATCGTGCTAAGCGACCCGAGGCGAGCGGACGAAAACCGCTTGCGAAGGGGCTGTTTTCGGCGCGGGGTCAGGCTATATCCAGCCGAGCTCCTTCATGGCCAATCCAGCATGCCAGATCTTCGTCATGTGCCGGATCTTCTCACCGTCAAAATCCATCACATACACATAGTCTGTTTTCACGCTCTTGCCAGTTGGTGGGCAGGGGCCACCCTGGCCGGTATGAGTGCCAGAGAAAACGCCGTAGGCACAGACGCTCTTCCGCTCATCATCAGTGCCAAAGGACTTTAGTTCATATCGTCCGTCAGGAATAAACGTCAGCAAACCCTTCATCCAGTCCGCGTACTGCTGCAGGGTCTTCACGCCAGCAAGCGGCTCGGCTTGCGCAGAAAAGGTAGCATCCGTTTTGCAGTACGCCTTGCATCCCTCCCATCCTTTGCCCGTTTCGCAGGCCTCGAAGAATTTCCTGGCAATCCCTGTAATCGACGTCATGGTTCTCTCCAATTTGACTCTCGGAATTGTTGGGGTGCGCCGTGCTTACCCCAACCTACAACTACTGGAGAATAGCAGCACCCGATCGAGACTGCCATGCGCGCCACCGTCGTTTGCGTGGTCGCCGTCCGGATCATGGAATCCAAAACACAGGGGAAATCCGGCCAGCCAAAGTCGGGTGGCAGCCTCGGGGATGATCTGCTATTCTGTGCACCCGCAACATGCCCGCGTATCCTTCAGGACGGAGGTATCCATGAAATACCGCAAACACGAGGCCAAGGACGCCGCCAAGCAGATGCTGAGGGGCGTCTGGACGGCGCTGTCCACCGCATTTACCCACGACGACAAGCTCGACGAAGCCGGCAACAAGGCGAACCTGGAGACCTGCATCTCCGGACTCAATCTCGAAGGCCATTATTGCCTCGGCAACGTCGGCGAATTCTGGGCGATGACGAACGAAGAGCGCATGCGCGTCATGGAACTGAACGTCGAAGTGGCCAAGGGGCGCATTCCCCTGATCGCCGGCTGCCACCACCAGAACCCGTACGACGTCATCAAGCTCGTGCGCCACGCCGAGGAAGTCGGCATCGATTTCGCCATCATTCTTACCCCGTACGTGGCGGCGCGCGGCGACGAACCCGTGTATGAATTCTTCCGCTTCATCTGCGAACGCATCGACATGGGCGTCGTGCTGTTCAACACCGAAGCGACGCATCCGATCTCGGCCAGCCTCGCCAAGCGCCTGGCAAAGATCCCGAACATCTGCGCCTTCAAGCAGGGCGTCGGCAAACCCGTTCCTACGCAGGGTCTGCGCGCGGCGGTGCGCAATCAGCTCGAAATAAGCGTCGCCGACGAGGCGCCGTGGCTCCACAGCCTGTCGGTCTGCGGCGATCGCTGGCTGCTCAACTACTGCCCGCACCTCTACCAGGTGCCGGGTTACACGCCGGTCAACGACTACACCCGCGCCGCGCTCGCCGGCGATATGAACAAGGCGACCGAGATCTGCCGCAGCCTCAACCCGCTGCGCGAGGTGCTCGCGAAGTGGATTCCCGGTTACGGGCGCGCCGGCGGCCGCACGCCGGCGGCGGAACTGAAATACTGGCAGGAATTGATCGGCATGGTCGGCGGCCCGGTGCGTCCACCCTGCACCGAGATGACCGAGGAAGAGAAGAAGGAAATGCGCGCGGACCTCGAAGCGACCGGTCTGCCCCAGAAAGCGCGCGACGCCGCGGCCAAAGCCCAACGCCGCGCCGCGTAATACCCGGCATCCGAATCCCGCCGCCGGCTCCTGACGGCGGCATTTTTTTGTACGGCGCCTTGTCCCGCCAGCGGCTGGCAGCACGCCGGCGAATTTCGCGGCATCCCTGAAAAGCGGGATGCTAGAATGGAAACGTCCTTCCGGTTCGAGGTCGCGAGAAAATCATGTGTAAGTTCGCAGGGCTGATCGGAGCACTGGTCGTGCTCGGACTCGCCGGATGCGCCCAGACGCCGGAGCAGGCGATCGAACAGGGTGACCGCTTCAATTTCACCAGCGCACACACGCCCTACTCGGCGGCGATCTGCATCGGACGCAACGCCAAGGCGCGCGGCGGCGGCGTCTCGGCCGAGGAACGCCTGCTCGGCGAGTCCGACATGGAAGTCGTGGTGCGCGACTCTCCCGGCACGCGGGGCGACACCCTTGCCGTCGCGCAGATCCGGCGCGGGAATCCGCTCTCCGCGGTAACGGTCTCGGTCAACAGGTCGGTTCGCGACCGCCAGGGTTTCGCACGGCAACTGATGTCAGGTTGCTGAACCGCCAGTATGGCGTCCCGCAAATATCTTGCGTAAAGAATTGTCATTGCGAACGAAGTGACGCAATCTCGTTGCGGGCAACGCCATCGCGCCCGCCGCGAGGTCGCTTCGTCGCGCATGTCGCTCCTCGCAACGACAGCGACTTTCGGCAAGATATTCGCGGTGCACAACACCAGGCAGGGCCTCACGCTCCGCGGTGGCGGCGCAAGGACGTCTCACCCGTCCGGTATCGTCACGCTTTCAAATCCGGCGAACGGTCCTCCTCCATCATCGCCTTGAGCGTCCTCGAACCGAATTCACGCCGGTAGAGCACCAGCACCACCCACAGCGTGGCGGCGATCATCAGCCACGGGTGCAGGAACCACGCGAGCGCGGCGAGCGCGAAGTAGTAGGCGCGCAGGCCGTTGTTGAAATGCGAGCCGGCGTACGACGCTATGCGCGCGATGCGGTTGATCTGTACCGCATGCTGCTCGGGGTTCTCCTTGGGCTGTTTGGGCGCCGCCGCAATCAGTATGGAACCGAATCCGAGCTGCCTGATGGCCCAGGAGAACTTGAAGAATGCGTAGGCGAAGATCAGCACCAGCAGCACGATCTTCATCTCCAGCAGCCGGTGCGAGGCCTGCACGGTGAAAGGCAGCTCGCGCACCACGTCGAGCGCCTGCTGTACGTAGCCCATCAACGCGATCAGCGCGCCAAGGATCAGCATGGTAGTGGACGCGAAGAACTGGCAGCTGCGCGTGAGATTGCGCATCACGTTAACGTCGACCATGCGGTTGTCGCGCTCGATCATGCGCACCATCCACTCGCGCCGGAAGCCGTCGATGGCGCTCTGCAGGCTCGGCACCCGCGTGCGCCGCCACCCCGCGAACGCCACGTAACCGACCCACCCCGCGACCAGGAAACCGACCGCGATCAGGTCGAGCCAGGTGATATTGAGTTCGCTGATGAGACGTGTGCCGAACATGGGAGTTCCCGCGCCGGCGCGGGGCCGCCAGCACCTATACGAAAAGGGTCAGCACGCCGGTATAGCCATAGAGGCGGTTGTGCGAAATCTCGCCGTTGCAGAAAAATCCCACCAGCGGAAAGTCGCCCAGCGCATCACGGATCATCTTCAGTTCCGCGGAATCGGGTCCGAACAGGCCCGCGCCGCGCCCAAGGCACGAGTAATAGACGCCGCCGCGCGGACGGGAAAAAAGTCCCTGTTTGATGCTTTCGAGCATGCGCGCCATGTCGTCGCGCGCAGTGCCGTGGTCGCGGCGGCAGAACATGACCGATGCGCCGGCTTCCACCAGTTCGCCGATCGCGAGCATCTTGTTGCCCGGATCGATCCCCACCAGGTTGCGCACCAGGTAATCCCCGGTGTCGCTGCCCGCGATCGGCAGGCCCGCGAAAACGACGCCGCCGATGCGGTTGAGATCCCGCCCCAGCGCCTCGCCGATGTCCTCCTGGAACACTTCGAGCGCGGGCCTGCCATCGAGGCTCACGATCACGTTGCGCTGGCCCGCGGTCACCACGTGCTTCGGGCCGATCGGCGAGCAACCCTGCGTGAGCCGGGTCGCGATCGCAACCGCGTCCGAGAACGCGACGCCGGACAGGCCGCCTTCGGTCACCTCTTCCGCGATCTGCAGATTCTGCCGCCTCGAACTGGTGAGCCCGCCCACGAGAAATCCGCTCTCCATGCGGTCGGCCAGGCGGTGCACCAGCTCCCGCACGTGCGGATTCAACGGGTCTGCGTGCACGATGGCGAAGTGCGGCGGCGTCCTACCGCACCTCAACTGCACGGCGTCGGCCTGCTCTTCGGTCGCCACGCCGGAAAAAATCCGGAAGGCCCCCGGCTCGAACTCGCCGATCATCACCGCCATGGCCGGTTCGTCGAGATACTCGCGGCCAGCCGCGCACACGCCGATGCCGACCGTACCGACCCAGTGCTCGACACCGGTTTCCTCCTTGAACATGGCAAGTAACGGTGCAAGCTGGTCCGCGAGCATGTCGGTAACGTACAGAAAACCGAGATTTCCCGCGCCCGTGCCCAGTTGCGAAAGACACGCCTGCGCCGCCTCGCGCCAATCGGCGG
>Ga0155935_1002_pt1 | contig 21539 bp, 22 predicted proteins | sample RifCSPlowO2_02_FD_107589 | JGI IMG/M metagenome (GOLD analysis project Ga0155935, IMG submission 107589) | Betaproteobacteria bacterium RIFCSPLOWO2_02_64_14
ACACGTAGGCGACGGCGAGCAGCGAACTCAGCAATACGGCGAAGACCAGCCACCACTCACCGCGCTCCAGCGCGGCGAGCACCAGGTACCACTTGCTGATGAAGCCGGCAGTGCCGGGCACGCCGATCAAGCCCAGGCCGCCGACGACGATCCCGAACGAGGTGAGCGGCATGGTTCGACCGAGCCCCGCCAGGCGTTCCAGTGTCGATCCACCCGCCACGATCACGGCGCCGCCCAGGAGCAGGAACAGGCCGCACTTCGTGACCGCGTGGTTGAAAAGATGCACCAGGCTTGCGGTAAGCCCGGTGATGGTGTCGAACGAGAGACCCAGCGTGATATAGCCGATCTGCCCGATGCTGGACCAGGCCAGCAGTTTCTTGAAATCCCTCTGAAATATGGCGATGCCCGACGCGACGAACATGGCCGCCAGCGACAACAGCAGCAGGATCTCCGGGAACGGCAGGTAGCGGAATACGAGGCTTTCGCCGAAGACGGAGTAATAGAACCGCACCAGCACGTAGAGCGAGACCTTCGTCGCCGTGCCCGCGAGAAAGGCGGTTACTGCCGAAGGCGCGTAGGTGTAGGCATTCGGCAGCCACTGGTGCAGCGGAAAGAGCGCCAGTTTCAGGGACAGGCCGACGGTGATGAAGGCGAGCGCTGCGAGCACCGGCCGCGTGTGCCGCTCCGCAGCCAGGCGTTCGGCCATGTCCGGCAGGTTGAGGGTGCCGGTCATCAGGTAAAGCAGGCCGACACCGATGACAAAGAAGGTCGCACCGATCGTGCCCATGACCAGGTACTGGTACGAGGCGACGAGCGCGCGCCGGTCGCGGCCCAGCGCGATCAGCACGTAGGTGGCGAGCGAGGCGATTTCCAGAAACACGAAAATATTGAAGGCGTCGGCAGTGACGGTGATCCCCAGCAGTCCGGCGAGGCACAGCGAGAACAGGGCGTAAAAGAGGTAATGCTGCTCGCGCGGAATCTCGGCCTCGATGCTGCGCCGGCTGTATGGCAGCACCACGGCTGCCATGCCGGAGACCAGCAGCAGGAAAAAGGCGCTCAGCCGGTCGACCCGGTACTCGATGCCCCATGGCGCCGGCCAGTTGCCGATGAAATACGAGAGTACCGCGCCGTGCTGCACCTCCAGCCAGAGCGCAATCGACATGGCGAAAGCGCACCACGCCGCGGCGGTGGCGAACATGAAGGGCAGCGATCCGCGGCGCGCGAGTATCGCGAGTGGCGCGGACAGCAATGGCACGACCACCTGCAGCACCGGCATGTGGAGGGCGACGCTCATGGCTGCCGCTCCTCCGCCGCGAGGATCTCGTCCTCCTCGATGCTGTCGTAGGCTTCGCGAATCCGCACCACCAGCGCGAGACCCAGCGCCAGCACGGCGATGCCGACCACGATGGCCGTCAGTATCAGCACGTGCGGCAGGGGGTTCGAATAGACGCTGAAGCCGTCCGCGATGATCGGGGCGGTGCCGCCGATCAGCTTGCCCGGAGCGATATAGAGCAGGTAGATCGAGGTCTGGAAGATGGCGAGACCGACCAGTTTTTTGATCAGGTTGGCGCGCGCCATGACGATGAAGAGCCCCATCACCATGAGGCAGATGGTCGCCCAGTAGCTGAAGTGGCTGGCCGCGTTCATTTGTCGCGCGCCCGCGCGGCGAACATGTAGAAGGTCTTGAGCATGACGCCCGAAACCGTGACGGCGACGCCGGCCTCGACCCAGAAAATTCCGCGGTGCTGGCCGGCGACCGGAGTCGCGCCCAGCACAAAGTAGTCGAGATAGTTGCCGCCCAGGAGGATGCCGGCGAGACCCACGCCGAGGTAGAGCAGCACGCCGGCCGCCACCATCGCTTCCACCAGCCAGTCGGGCACGACGCTGCGCGCCGTCGGGAGCCCGAAGATGATGGCATAGAAGATTACGGCGGCCGCGATGATGACGCCCGCCTGGAAGCCGCCGCCGGGACCGAAGTCGCCGTGGAACTGCACGTACAGCGCAAACAGCAGGATGAAGGGTACCAGCAGCTTGGCAACCACCCGCAGCACGACGTCGTCCTTCACCTGTCGCCCTCGCTGCGTTGCCGGCGCCGCCGCAGCAACGCGACGACGCCGATGCCGGCGGTGAACACCACGATCGTTTCACCGAGCGTGTCGTAGCCGCGGTAGCTCGCGAGCACCGCGGTGACGACGTTGGGGACGCCGGTTTCCTTTGGCCCATCGTTGAGATAGCGCGCCGCGACGTGCTGGTGGATCGGCGCCTGGGGATCGGAGAAGGCAGGCAGGCCGTACGTGCCGTAAACGAGAACGCCGCCGGTGACGACCGCCATCGCCAGGGGCAGCCACGGCGCCTGCGCATGTTTCGCTTCCTCGGTTCTGCAAAGGTGGAGCGCGCCCAGCAGCAACACCGTGGAGACGCCGGCGCCGACCGCGGCTTCGGTCATCGCGACATCCACTGCGTCGAGCGCCACCAGCACCGTGGCCATCAGGAAGCTGTAGACGCTGCTCAGCACGACGACGGCGAAGAGGTTGCGGCTGCGAGTGAGCACGGCTACCGTGACGAGCATCATCAGGAGGAGGGTGGCAATGATCAGGGTTTCGATGGCGTGTCCTCCCGCGGCGCAAGCAGCGGCGCCAGGCCGCGCGTCATCGCCGCGCTGGCGAGCGCATGCGCGGCGGTGGGGCTGGCAAAAAAGAGGAGCAGGCCGAGCGCGACCAGCTTCGCGGCGATGAGCGTGGGTCCCGCCTGGAGCAGGAGTCCGAGCAGGAGCAGGCCCGCGCCGAGGGTTTCCGTGACGCTCGCGGCATGAATGCGGGTGTAGAAGTCGGGCATGCGCAGCAGGCCGATGCCCCCGACCACGCAGAAGAAGCCTCCTGCAACCAGGCATGCCCAGCTTGCCGCGTCAATCAGCATCGTCATTGCGCGGGCTCCCTGTCGCCGTCCCCCGGATCGCCGAGATCGCCGCGACGGAAATACTTGAGTATGGCGATGGTGCCGATGATGTTGAGCATGCCGTATACCAGGGCAAGATCGAGAAACTCCGGCCGCCCGTTGCGAAAGCTCATCACGGCCAGCAGCAGCATCGCGCAGGTGCCGATCTTGTTCGCTGCAAGCAGCCGGTCAAAGACGCTCGGTCCGAGCGCGGAGCGCACCAACGCAAGCCCTACCGCGACGATGAGCGCAACGGTTGCGACGGCGAACATCACGGGGAATCCTCCAGCCGGGATACCCGGCGGTCCATTTCGCTGCCCGCGAGAGCCGCGGCGCCTTCGCGGGTGAGCGCGTGAACCAGGATCCCGTCCTGCGCCACCTGCACCGAGAGGGTGCCCGGCGTCAGCGTGATCGAGTTGGCGTGAATCACGAGACCGATATCGGTTTTCTGGGAAGGCTTGAATGATGCCAGCGTCGGTGACACCGGCAGCCGCGGATCGAGTATGCGGCGGCTTACGTCCCATCCCGACTTCACGATCTCCTTGACGAGCCACGGCCAGTACGAGAGCAGCGCCCGCAGGCCGAGGTGGATGGGATGTCCCTCATGGTCCGCGACGTCCATGCGGCGGGCGATGAGGACCACCGCTGCCGCACAACCGGCGCCGGCGCTGAGAAGAAACGCGCCGAAGTTGCCCGACAACAGCAGCCAGAACAGGAACAGGACGACGAGCATGCTGACGGAATGAATCACGAATCCCCCGTTGCGTTGCGAGCGATGCCGTACCGCGAAAACAGGCCCGCGAAGCGGCAAGAACATGCACGGATGGTAAGTAAGGAAAGCGCCGCTGAAAATTCGGGCACGCGCGTACGGCGCCGACACAATCCCGGGTGGACATGCCGGCCGTTCACCCGACACGATGCAAATCGGGGGAAAATACGTGTTTCCCGTACGGCCATCACCGAATTTCGCGAATCGATATGAACATGGAAAATCGGCAGGCACGATCCCTGATCGTTCCGAATGCGTCGATGATTGCTGCACACCGCATGCGCTGGACGGACCCGCTGTTGCTGATCGCGGGCTACGTCGCCCTCGATTGGGCGAGCTTTTTCCACCCCTTGCATGGACTGAGCATTACGCCGTGGAACCCGGCACCGGCGCTCGGGCTGGTGTTCGTGCTGCGGTTCGGCTGGAAGGCGGTGTACCCGCTGGTGGCCGCGGTGTTTCTCGCCGACTGGTGGGTGCGGGAACTGCCGATGCCGCTCCTGGTGACGCTCGTGATCTCGGTCTTTATCGCCGGCGCCGACACCGCAGTCGGTGAGATTCTCAGGCGCAGGCTGAGAGGGCCGGGCATATTCTCCGACCGCCGCAGTCTGCTCGAGTGGGCGGGCATCGTTATCGTCGGGACGTGCGTCACGAGCTTCGCGTTCGCAATCGCCCTGAGGACATTCGGAGTGATCCCGGCGGATGACTGGATTCAGGCGCTGGCTCAAAGCTGGATCGGCGATGGTGTCGGCATACTCGTCACCATGCCGCTCCTGTGGATGTTGTTCGACGAGCGGGACCGTGCGGTGCTAAGTGCCGCCATTCGGCATTGGGAGGTAATCGGGCAGATCGCCCTGACCGTGCTGGCGTTGTGGATCGCGTTCGGCCTCGGCGCTGAGTTCAAGTATTTCTACGTTCTGTTCCTGCCTATCGTCTGGGCGGCGGCGCGCCAGGGCCTTGCCGGGGCGGTGCTGAGCGCGGCGATCATCGAGGTCGGCATCATCGGCGCCGTGCAGTGGGTGGGACTCGCTCCGGTTGCGGTGTTGGAGATCCAGATGCTGGCAGTCGTGTTGGCGCTGCTCGGTTTCTTCGTCGGCGTAGTGGTGGACGAGCAGCAGCGAATCAGTTCGGAACTGCGACAGACCTTGCGGCTTGCGGCCGCGGGCGAGATGGCGGGCGCTATCGCGCACGAACTGAATCAGCCGCTGACCGCCGTGTCGGCCTATGGGTCGGCGTGCGAAGCCCTGCTCGAGCAGGGCGAGACCGGCGAGCGACTGAAGGATGCGATACGGCGCATGGTGGGCGAATCGGTGCGTGCCGCCGAGGTAATCCGCCGGCTGCGCGACTTCTTTCGCGCCGGCACCACGCGCCTCGAGCCGATCGCACTCGCCGATTTCCTGACGTCCACGGCCGCGCCTTTCGTCAACCGTGCCGCGCAGGATGGCATCACCTTCAGCGTATCCGGGGTTCCCGACAGCGTCGTGCTGGGCGATCGGCCGCAGCTCGAAATCGTGATCCGCAACCTGCTGTCGAACGCGTTCGACGCAGTGTCCGCCGGAGCCCCTGAAGGGCGGTCCGTGCGGCTGTCCGCGGAACTACAGGGCGCGGATCGGATCTGCATCGGGGTAGAGGACAGCGGGCCAGGGCTCTCGAGCGCCGCAGCCTCCCGGCTGTTCGAGCCGTTCAGCTCCTCGAAGGCGAGCGGCCTCGGCCTGGGCCTCGCAATCAGCCGCGCCATTGCCGAGGCGCACGGCGGCGCTCTGTGGACGGAACTGGGCAGCCACGGCGTGTTCCGGCTCACTCTCCCCGCAGAACGAAAGGCAGTCCGTGCCGCCTAGCGCATTGACGGTTTTCATCGTCGACGACGACGCCGCCGTGCGCGACGCGCTCGGTCTATCGCTCGGCGTGCGCGGCTACCGCACGGCGATATTCGCCGATGCCGAGAGCTTCCTGCAGGCCTACCGTACGGACTGGCGGGGATGCATCCTGATCGACATCCGCATGCCCGGCATGGACGGACTCGCGCTCCAGAAGCGTCTGCTCGAGCTGGGCTGTACGTTGCCCGTCATCGTCATGACCGGGCACGGTGACGTCGGCTCGGCGCGCGAAGCATTCAAGTCGCGGGCGCTCGACTTCCTGGAGAAACCCCTGGATCAATCCAAATTGATCGCAGCGATCGACGAGGCGCTGCTGCGGAGCGAGACGTTTCAGCAGGAAGCCGAAACGGAACACGCGTTCGCCGCGCTGCTTGCGACGCTCACGCCGCGAGAGCGCGAAGTGATGGAGATGATCGTCGCCGGCCGGCACAACCGCGATATCGCGGACGAAATGGGCATCAGCGCCCGCACGGTGGAAGTACACAAGGCGCGGGTCATGCAGAAGCTCAAAGTGGACAGCATCGCCCAGTTGGTGCGCCTCAGCCTGGGCGTGGCGGATGCTGGCCGCGGCGCGAACTGAGCGCGCCGGCACCAGCGCGTCGTCCGCGAGGGGCCGGCCGGCGCCCGGCCAGTGAATGTCACCATCGCACGACGTTTATTGACTTCGATGAAATTGCCACGGTACGTTAAGATTGCCTGCGAGCCGCATTTCTATTTCAACGCTTCATTTCCTATCCTTGGAGGAATCTATGGCAGCTGCAAACACCGTCGCACCGGGTTGCCTGACCGGAGTCCGTGTACTGGACTTTACACAGTTCGAGGCCGGCACCTCCTGCACCCAGGTCATGGCATGGCTCGGCGCCGACGTGGTGAAGATCGAGAACCCGGAAGGCGGCGACCCCGGGCGCCGGGCCGGCGCCACGAAGCCGCACCGGGACGATCCCTATTTCCTGAACTACAACTCCAACAAGCGCTCGGTCGCTCTCAACGTGAAATCCCCGCGCGGACTTGAGATCGTCAAGGACCTGGCGCGCAAGGCCGACGTCTTCATGGAGAATTTCGCGCCCGGGGCGATCGAACGCCTGGGGCTGGGCTACGATGTCCTGAGCAAATTGAATCCCGGCATCATCTACGGGCAGGTGAAAGGCTTCGGCGAAGGCAGTCCGTACGAGAAGAACCTGGCCTTCGACATGATCGCCCAAGCCTGCGGGGGCACCATGAGCATTACCGGGCAGCCCGACGGGCCGCCTGCGAAGCCGGGACCGACGATGGGCGATACGGGAACCGGGATGCTGATGCTGATCAGCATCCTGGCGTCGCTGCACAAGCGCAGGGAAACCGGCAAGGGCGTGCATCTGCAGGTGGCCATGCAGGACGCGATGCTGCACTACATCCGCAACGCGTTCGGCATCACCACCAAGACCGGGAAGCCCGCGCGGCGTAACGGGGCAAAATCGCTCGATGGTTCCAATCCTCCCTGCGACATCTATCCATGCGCGCCGGGCGGACCGAACGACTACGTCTATGTCTATACGAGCCGTGCCAATCCGCAGCACTGGCCGCGGCTGCTCGAGGCGATCGGCCGCAAAGACCTGGTCGGCGATCCGCGTTTCGACACGCGCGAGGCCCGCGTCAAGAATGAGGCTGCGCTCAACGCAGTCATCACGGAGTTCACCAGCAAGCGCGACAAGTACGAGTGCATGCGCGTGATCGGCGCCGCGGTGCCCTCGGGTGCGGTGCGGGACACTCTGGAATTGATCAACGATCCCAATTTCGAGGAGCGCGGGATCATCCAGAAGATCAAACACCCGCACAACGAGGCGTTCAGGATGGCCGGCTGGCCAGTGCGCTTCAACGGCAAGACGGCGCCGGTGATTCCGGCCCCGCTCCTCGGCCAGCACAGCGCGGAGGTGCTCAGGGACTGGCTCGGCATGAGCGAGGACCAGGTATCGGCCCTGAAAGCGGAGAAGATCATCCATCCACACGCCGAGGCTGAACGCCAGCCGGCGGCTGCTTGAGCGAAACCCTCTAATCAGTAGGAGTAAGGACGATGGCGGAAGTCACAGGCTCTGAAATCCTGGCGAAGTGCCTTAAGAAAGAGGGCACGAAGGATTTGTTCTTCATCATGGGTGGGCCGATGCAGCTCTGCCAGACCCACTGCGCCAAGGAACAGATACGCATGATCGACGTGCGCCACGAGCAGGCCGCCGCGCTGTCGGCGCAGGCCTACAGCCGGCTGCTGCAAAAGCCGGGCGTGTGCATGGCGGCGAGCGGTCCCGGCGTGATCAATCTGACGACCGGCATCGCAAATGCGCTGATCGATTGCGCCCCGGTCGTGGCGATCGGCGGCTCGAGCGCGGTTCGGCTGTTCGGGCGGCAGACCTTCCAGGAGATCGACCAGGTCGCGATCATGAAAGGGTGCACCAAGTTTTCCGACCGCGTCGTGAATCTCAAGCGCATGCCGGAACAGGTGAACAACGCCTTCCAGAAAGCAAGGGGCGGCAAGCCCGGTCCGGTCTATCTCGATTTTCCCGCGGACATCCTCTACGACAAGATCGATGAAAGCGAGGTCGACTGGCGCCTCTCCGGCCGCCCGCTGCTCAACCCACGGCCGCTGGGCGAGCAGGCGCGCGTCGACGAGCTGATCGATGCGCTCTCCAAGGCGAAACAGCCGCTCATCGTCAGCGGCAGCGGCGTGATCTGGTCGCAGGCGTGGACCGAGATGCAGTCCTTCGTGGAAAAGGCGGGCATCCCCTTTTACACCACGCCGCAGGGCCGCGGCGTGCTGCCCGACGACCATCCGCTCTCCTTCCTCACCATGCGCTCCACGGCGTTCAAGGACGCCGATCTGATCATCATCCTCGGCACGCGCATGAACTACATTATCGGCCACGCCGCGCCGCCGCGTTTCGGCGCCAATGCCAAGATTGCGCGCATCGACATCGACGCGGACGAGATCGCGTCGTCGCCGCGCCACGTGGATATCGGAATCGTCGGCGACTGCAAGGCGGTGCTGCAGCAGCTTATCGTCGCGATGCCGCGCCGCATCGAGGCTGAGAATTTCGCGCCGTGGCGCAAGAAGCTCGCCGAGGGCGAGGCGGCGAAGCGCAAGGAAACCGGGGGCGGCATGTCGATGAACAAGACGCCGATACACCCGCTGCGCCTGTGCGAGGAAGTGAAGAACTTCATGAAACGTGATGCGATCCTCTGTGTGGACGGGCAGGAGATCCTGAACTATGGCCGCCAATCGATGCCGACGTTCGCGCCGGGACATCGTTTGAACTCCGGTCCATTCGGCATGATGGGTGTCGGTATGCCTTTCGGGGTCGGCGCCAAGGTCGCGTGTCCTGACACGCAGGTCATCGTGGTCCACGGCGACGGCTCATTCGGGCTGAACGCGATGGAACTCGACACCGCGGTGCGACATAAGATTCCGGTGCTCGTGGTAATCAGCCTGAACGGCGGCTGGACGGCCGATCCGAAGAAGGAAAAGATCGGCCGCAATCTCGGCTACACCCGCTTCGACAAGATGGCCGAGGCGCTGGGCTGTTACGGCGAGTTCGTGGAAAAACCGGAAGACATCGGACCGGCGCTCCAGCGTGCGCAGAAGAAGGTCGATCAGGGCATGGTCGCGCTCGTCAACGTCGTAACCGACGACACGGCACGTGCCGGCACGGTGTCATTCTCGTCGCATGCGGCCGCGGTGACCTGACCGCAGGCGCTGCGCCGCTCACACGTGGCCGAAGCGCCAGCGCTCGATCGTCCAATCGTAGACGCCGGCGCGGTTGAACGGCTCGTCGGCCCAGAAGGCCTCGGCCTCCGCCTTGTCTGCGACGTCGAGGATCAGCACGCTGCCGATGGTTTTCACCCCGTCGTCGTCGAGCAGCGGACCGCGCGCGACGATGATGTCCTTGTGATCCTTCAAGTAGTCGCGATGCGCGTCGCGCAGCTGCGCTCGCCGCGCGCCGCCGTCGGGCCTGTCGTGGCAATGGATAACGAACTGCATCGTGCCGTCCTTGCGCGCATAGTCGCGCTGGCGCACATCGAGGCCCGGCTTCCAGCGTTCGACGGTGATCGCCTGGAAGATGCCCGCCTTGGTGTAGGGATCGGCATTGATATAGGCGAGCGCGGCGTCCCGGTCGCGGAACTCGATCAGCCGCAGGCTGCCGATGGCGTTCTTGTTGTCGTCGGTGAACATCGGCCCGGAATACCAGGTGACTTCGGGGTAGCCGTCGAGGAAATCTCTGTGGGCGTTGATCGTCGCCGCGCGCAGGGCGTCGGTGCCGGGCTTTGAGCGGCATTTGATGAGCCAGTGCATTACTGATCCTCGTGCAAATACCTGACAAGGTACTTGCACCTCGAATTTCCCCTCTCCGCTCGGGAGAGGTGTGCCGGAGCGTGGAGCAGGGGCCCCATGTTGTTCGTGGGGATGCGACCGCGCAGGCACATGTGAGCACGCGGACTCATCCGGCACACCATAACCCGCTTTGGGGTCGCATCCATCGATGACGCCGATGGAACCTGCTCCGCCCTCCGCGGGATCATGGGGTGAGGGGGATGAGCGTCGTCAGGCATTATTACGATGCTCATTAGAGCCTTCCTTTACTCGATCGGACTGCAAAAGGGAACAAATAGGGTGACCCTGATTTTCCGCGCCCCCTTTTAGGCGGTTGTCACCCTCAGATCTCCCGGTTACGACGTCGTACTCGGTAGCCGCCCCGGTGTTCTACCAGAACCACCATATCTGCGGCTCAAGATCCTCACTTGCATGCTCCCGGTGCTCTAAAATGACCCAAAATCACCCACTCGATTTCCAGAAGATCGAATCATCTAAAGGATGGCGGCCCGCACATCATGGTCCAGCTCTCACGTATACAGGTGGCAGGCGACCAGGTGACCGGGAGCCGCCTTGCGCAGGGGAGGCTCCTCCCGGGAGCACTTCGGAAGGACAAACGGGCAGCGGGTGTGGAATCGGCAGCCGCTGGGCGGATTGAGAGGTGAGGGCACCTCGCCTGTAAGAACGATTTCGTCGTCCCGCAGGTCCGGATGGTCCGGGAGAACTGCGGAGAGCAATGCCTTGGTGTACGGATGCAGGGCATTGCTGAACAATGTTTCAGTGGGCGCGTAATCGACAATCTGTCCCAGGTACATCACGGCTGTTTGATGCGCCATGTGCCGCACCGTCGCCAGATTATGCGCGATCAGCAGATAGGCGACATGGTCGCGTTGCTGGATGTCTTTGAGCAGGTTTAATATCTGGGCCCGTATGGAGACGTCCAGGGCGGACACAGGCTCATCCAGCACGATGAGTTTGGGCTTCGAGGCCAGGCCGCTGGCCACGGCGATACGCTGACGCTGCCCACCACTGAATTCATGCGGGTAGTGCTGTGCGTCCGCCGGACGCAGGCCGACCTGAACCATCACCTCTGCTACGCGTTGACGGATATCGCTGCTGCTGCCCCATTTGGTGACGACCAGCGATTCACCAATGATCTTGCCGACCGGCATGCGCGAATTAAGGGACGACCACGGATCCTGGAATACGGCCTGCACAAGGCGCCGGTAGTCACGCAGCGCTTCTCCTCGCATGTCATGAATCGACTCGCCCTGCAGCCGTATCTGGCCGCTCGTCGGTTGCTCCAGGCGGAGAACAAGCCTGGAGGTCGTCGTCTTCCCGCATCCGGATTCCCCGACCAGTCCCAGCGTCTCCCCCGCGGCGATCGAGAAATCAATGCCATCGACCGCTTTCACGTGTCCGACGGTTTTCGCGAATAGAATGCCTTTGGTGACAGGAAAGTGTTTGCGCAGGCTTTCAACGCGCAGCAAGGGCTCGGTCATAATACGGCTGCCCCCACTTTCCAACAGTCAGCCGTATGCTCGCTGCCGACGGCATAAGACCGCGGATAGGTCGTTCGGCAACGGTCGTCTGCCAGAGGACAGCGCGGCGCAAAGCGGCAGCCGCGCGGCAGATCGGAGAACGCCGGCGGCTGACCTTCTATCGTTGGCAAACGGCCCGCCTGCCGTCTCATCTTGGGCACCGACGCGATCAGCGCCTGGGTGTACGGATGCCTGGGGTTATCGAACACTTGACGCACCGGACCGCTCTCGACGATGCGTCCGGCATACATGACCGAGACCCGATCGCACATCTTGGCCACGATGCCGAAGTCGTGCGTGATGAACAGGATCGCCATGTCGGAGTTCTGCTGGAGTTCCTGGAGCAGTTTCAGGTACTGCAACTGGATCGTCACGTCCAGGGCGGTCGTGGGTTCATCGGCGATCAGCACCCGGGGCTCGCGACTGATCGCGATGGCGCCCACCACCCGCTGCTTCATGCCACCGCTCATCTGATGTGGATATTGGTCTATCCGCTGCTCGGGCGCTGCCAGCTTCACTTTTCGCAACGCCTCGATGACCCGCCGCATTACGGTGTCATCTTGTCCCGGATGAAGCTTGGCAATGGACTCACGGAGCTGGTCACCAATCGTGAACACCGGATTGAGTGAGGTCTGCGGGTCTTGCAGGATCATGGCGATCTTGCTTCCCCGGATCTGGCGCATCTCCCGGTCGCTCTTGGTCAGAAGATCCTCCCCGTCCAACAGCACCTTTCCCTGCACCGTGCGGGCTGCCGGCTGCGGGAGCAATCGCAGCAGCGACAGAGCCGTCACGCTCTTTCCGCAGCCCGACTCGCCGACCAGGCCCAGCACCTCGCCCCGCCGCAGCGAAAAGCTGACCCCATCAACGACCTTCACCACGCCCCGCCGCAGGAAAAAATGCGTGTGCAGATCGCGAACGTCCAGAACGGTATCTCCAGTCATGATTGCCCGGTCACAACTGGCGCAGCTTGGGATCCAGACGGTCCCGCAGCCAGTCGCCGAACAGGTTGAAAGCGAGCACGACCAACGTGATGGCGATTCCCGGGATGAGCGAAATCCACCAGGCACTGGCGACTTTTCCCCGGCCCTCGGCAACCATGAGACCCCACGACGGGGTGGGGGGCGGAATCCCGGCGCCCAGGAAGCTGAGCGATGCCTCGGCCACGATCACCACGCCGACGTACAGCGTCAGGAGCACCATGAAGGTGTTCATCACGTTCGGCAGGATATGGGTTACCATGATGCGCACCGGCGAACAGCCGTGCACCCTGGCCAGCGAAACGAAATCTCGCTGCTTCACGGCCAGGACTTCCCCCCGCACCACCCGGGCAAAACGGGCCCACAGCAGCAGACTGATCGCGATGACGATGGTGCGCAGGCCCTGTCCCATGGTCACCGCCAGCAGCAAGGCAAACAGGATGGCGGGAAAGGCAAGGGCTGCATCCACAATGCGCATGAGCAGGTTATCCAGGCGACCGCCCACGTACCCCGAGACGATGCCGATCACGAGCCCGACGCCGCCACCGACCAGGAGCGTCAAGGCGCTCACGATCATGCTCACCCGGGCGCCGTAGAACAGGCGGCTGAGGACGTCGCGCCCGAATACATCGGTGCCGAGGAGATATTTCGCGTTTCCCCCCTCCTCCCAGACGGGGGGTATGAGCTTGTCCGCCAGGGTTTGGTCGATCGGCGAATGTGGGGAGATTACTGGCGCAAACACCGCCATAAACAGCATGGTGATTATGATGAAGAGCGACGTCCAAGGCAGGTTTTTCATGCCGTGGTCATTCCGCTAGACGGATGCGTGGATCGACATAGGCGTAGAGGATATCCACGACCAGATTGATAATTACGATGAGCACGGCGTCCATGATGATCACGGCCTGCAGCAGCGGATAATCCCGGAAGATCACCGCTTCATAGGTCAGCCGGCCGATTCCCGGCCAGGCGAATACCGTCTCCGTCACGATCGCTCCGGTCACCAGGCCTCCCATTAATACGCCCCAGAGCGAGAGCACCGGGATCAAGGCATTTCGCAAACAGTGCTTCCAGACTACGATCGTCTCGCTCAAGCCCTTGATGCGGGCGAGCTTCACGAACTCGCTATCCAGCACCTCCAGCATACTGGAACGGATGAGCCGCATGAAGCCGGCGACGAGAAACGTGCCCAGCGTGATGGTCGGCAGGATGTAGTGTTGGGGGCCGCCCATTCTGGCGGAAGGCAGCCAGCCCAATTGCACGCTGAAGACATAGATGAGCAGGATCCCGAGCCAGAAGTTGGGGGTGGCGATGCCCAGCACGCCGATGGCTCCCGAGACTCTGTCGATCATACGGCCGCGGTACAACGCCGACAGAATCCCCAATGGTATGGCCAGGATCAAGGCGAGGGCCATGGTGCCTGGGACGATCTTGAGTGTGTTGGGAAGACGGGAGAAGAAAACGTCCACGGCCGGCTCGCGGTGCCGGATCGAATCGCCAAGGTCGCCGCGCAACGCATTCGCAAGGAAGATGCCGAACTGCTTGTGCAAGGGGCCGTCCAGCCCCAGGGTCTCGATCAGGGCTACGCGGTCTTCTTCCAGGGCATCTTCCGGGAGCATGAGATCCGCCGGATTGCCCGTGAGACGGCCCAGGAAGAAGACGATCGTTGCGACCAGTACCAGGAGCACAAGGCCCTGCAGAAATCTGCGCAAGATGTAGCGCCGCATCGTCTCCGAACCTCCTCCTGCCGAGTGAGGCTCGGCACGATCTCAACGTTCCGCGAGCAACCCTATTACCAGGGTTTTTGCTCGGGCCTTGGCATGCGCTGGAACAAATCGCCAAACTCGTGGCGCCCGGGAATGGCTTTGAACGCTCCCACCTTCCGGGGATTGACCGCCCAGTAGCCCATCCCTTCGAGGATGGGGACCGCGAACCACTCATTAGACACCAGCTCGATCATGCGGTTGGTCTTTTCAGTTCGCTTGACGGGGTCCTGCTCTACCGTGACCGCTTTGTGGAGCTCGTCGAACGTCTTGCACAGCTTTGGACAGTCCTTGCCGCGGCCGAGCAGATGGTGGGCTCCCTTGCTGTGAAAAGCGCCGTAGAATCTCGCCGCGGCAGCCGGCCGGCCCGCGGTGCGATACATCGAAACGACGCCCACCAATTGCTTCTGCTCGCCTCGTAGCATTGGGGCGAAGGAGCCATACTCATAGTTCGTGTACTTGACCTTGACCCCCAGCCTCCTCCAGAAATCGGCTACAGCCAGGCCGATCGGTACCATGAACGGCGTTCCCGCCAGGGCGGTACTGGCGAATTTGAGTTCGAATCCGTTCGGGTAGCCCGCTTCGGCCAGCAATTGTTTCGCGCGCTTTGGATCGTAGCGGAACGCCTCGCGGCTCCAGTTCTGCCAGCGTTCCGTGTCGTCATCCACGCTGTAGTCGAAGGTGGCAAAGGGCATGGGCATCTTCGCCTCACCGTACATCACATGTTCGATGATCTGCTTGCGGTCGATGGCCAGCGAAAGCGCTTCCCGCACCCGCTTGTCGGCGAGGGGATTCTTCTGCGATTCGGGGAGATACAAGCCATACATCTGATAGATGGCCTGCATCGTCCCCGGGACCGAGACCACCCTCAGCCCTGCGGCCTTGCTTTCCCTGATGGCTTCCGGACTGATACTCGCAATCGCCGCCTCGCCGGTACTGACCATGGCCACCCGCGTGCTTTCTTCAGGCACCAGCAGGAGGATCATTCGCTTGAAGTGGGGTGTGCCGCGATAGTGTGGGTAATCGATCGCTTCGTACTCGATGCGGTCGCCGGGCACGCTTTTCACGAACTTCCAGGGGCCGCTGCCGATCGGTTTCTTGCGGAATCCCTCGGCGCCAACCGTCTCGATGTATTTCTTGGGCATGAGCTGCCCTTCTTGATACGTCGCCCGGCTCAGGCCCTCTGCAAAGTGGACTTGCACCCCGTTGGTATGGACCTGGACGGTGTAGTCATCGATCACGTCGATGCTCTTCACATCCCGGCGTAACCCCGGCCCGCGGGACGCAATCGACTCTTTCGACATGGTGCGCTCGAGGCTGAACTTCACATCGTGCGCCGTGACGGGATCGCCGTTGTGCCACTTCATGCCCTTCCGGATATGGAAGATCCAGCTCAGGCCGTCCTTGGCGAGTTCCCAGCGTTCGGCAACACCCGGCCCCGCCCCCCCTTTTTCGAAGTTGAACCCCACTATCGCGTCGTACATCGGCGCCTGGTAATGGGCATGAGCGCTTCGGGTTTCCTGGATCGGGTCCATGGATTGAGCGCCCAGTGTGTCAATGGCGACGATCAGGGTTCCCTGCTGCTTCTCGGCAGCCACGGCGGTCCAAGCCAAAGCCAGAAGAAGGGAAAACAGACAACCCTTTAACAAGCCACGATGTCTCATGACACACCTCCTCTACAGGATGAAGATAGCGCGATTAAAATTTCGCCGTGGGTTCTGCTGCCCACGCAGTCACCATAATCCGAACCGAGAGTTGTTGTCAATTATGCCTACGCCTCCAAATCTCTGATCGCCGCGAGGTCACCCTGCCTCTGCGCGCGCGAGGTGCCGGCCCGCGATGTAGCCGAACGTCAGCGCCGGCCCGAGCGTGATGCCCGGTCCGGGGTAGCCGCCGTTCATGATCGTGTTCATGTCGTTGCCGCAGGCGTAGAGCCCCGCGATCGGTGCGCCGGCGGCGTCGAGCACCTGTGCGTGCATGTTCGTGCTCAGGCCCGCCGCGGTGCCGAGATCGCCGGGGTACAGGGCAACCGCGTAAAAGGGGCCCCGCCCGATCGGCGCCATGCAGGGATTGGGCGTGTGCTCGGCGTCACCAAGATACTTCCCATATGGGTTGCCTCCCTTGCGGAACGCGCGGTCGACCCCCGTGCGCGCATCCTCGTTGTAGCGCAGTACGGTCGCCTCCAGTGCCGCCGGGTCGATGCCGAGCGCCCCAGCCAGGGCGCGAATCGAAGCTCCCCGCGCGAGGTAGCCGCTTGCCGTATACGAACCAAGAGACGGCGTGAACGGCTTCACCGCCCCCAGGCCGTACTTCCACACGCCGGCCCGGTCGCAGATCAGGAAGGCTGGAATCGCGTGCGCGCGGAACATGGCCTGGACGAACTCGTGGTACGAGACGGCCTCGTTGGTGAAGCGTTGTCCGAGGCGGTCCACGGCGATAAAGCCGGGCTTGCCGCGGTCGGTGACCGTGTGGGGGTAGACCGCCGAAGTCCCGTCGGCACGCCGGAAGCGCGAAACCGGCGTCCAGTATGCGTTGTTCGTGTTCTCCTCGACCATGCAGCCGCCGGCCGCGAGGCCCAACCGCAGCCCGTCGCCCGAGTTCGTCGAACAGGCCGCGGACGAGGGTCCGGTTTCGGCGGGGAGATAGCGGGCACGCAGCTCGGCGTCGTTCGAAAATCCACCGGCCGCCAGGATGACTCCGCGCCGCGCACCAAGTCGGGTGCCGTCCGCGAGTGTAACTCCGGCCACGCGCCCGGCCTCCATCGCGAGCGAGGCGACCTGCGTTAACGTGCGCAGCTTCACATCGAGCGTCACGACCGATTTGAGCAGGCGCGCCGCCAGCGCGTTGCCCAGCACGAGATGCGCGCCGCGGTCGAACGAGAGGCGATCGAGAGCATGGCGCGCTACGACGCGCGTGACGCGCAGCGCGGATGGGAGCGAACGCCACGCCGTGCGGAAATGCGGGATGTCGGCGCGGTCGACCATCATGCCGCCGAACAGCATGAACTCGGGCAGCGGCGGGCGCAGCAGGCCGAAGTGGCGTCCGAGCTCGCGTCCATCGAACGGGACGGGTTCCAGCACCCGTCCGCCGAGGGTCGCGCCGGGCAGATCCGGGTAGTAGTCCGGGTAGAACATCACCGGCTTCAAGGCGAGCGCCGTGTGTGCTTCGAGGTACTCGATCGCCTCCGGCGCGCGCGTGAGGAAGACCTCGCGCAGCTCGCGGTGGAAATCACCGGGAACCGTGTGGCTCAGATAGAGCCGGGCCTGTTCGAGAGAATCCGTGAGTCCCGCAGCGCGCATCTTCGCGTTGGCGGGGACCCACACCATGCCGCCCGAGACGGAAGTCGTGCCGCCGACACGGTCCGCCTTCTCGATGAGCAGCGTCGCGAGCCCCTCGGCCGCCGCGACGCACGCCGCAGTCATGCCGCCCGCGCCGGCGCCGATCACGATGACATCATGGTCCTCGGAGAAACTCATGCTCCACCTCCGCTGGATATTCCGCCGTTCCGCCGCGTTGCGCACCCGCGCCGCATGCTCAAACCCGAACCGCCATGGAAACACACGAAAGACAGCTCAAATTCGTCAGGGAAGCGCCAATAGAGCCGGGCAGTTCACGCCGTGCAGTCGATCACAACGGTCCCGTGTTTTGGCGCGTACTCGACAGCGGCGTGCGCCTCGGCGGTGCGGGCCAGGGGATAGATAGCGGACAGGGTATGGATCATGCCGCCTTCGCGGAGCCACCGCGCGATATCCGACTGGGCGCGGCGACGGGCGGCATGGGGCGCACCGTTCAACAGCACGCCGTGTATCGCGAGGTTGCGACGCATGACCTCCGGCGCGGAAAGCACCGGCGCCACGTTGCCGCGCGATGCGTAGTACGCGATCGAGCTGTTGGGCGCGACAAGCTTGAGCGTAACCGCCAGGTTGCCGCCGAAGTCCACATCGACGACGTGATGCACGCCCGTGCCGCCGGTATATTCGCGCACACGTGCGGCAACGTTTTCACCACGATAATTCACCGCCAGATCGGCACCCGCGGCGACAGCATGCGTGGCCTTCGCCGGCGAACTCACGGTGGCAATCACGCGCGCGCCGAACCGTTTCGCCCACTGGATTGCATAGTGACCGACCGCGCCCGCGCCTCCGGTCACCAGCACGTTTTTGCCGGAAAGCTCGCCACCCAGCGTCACGCACCGGTGCGCGGTCATGCACGGAATGCCCAGACACGCGCCCTCCGAAAAACCGGCGTTGTCCGGCAGGCACGACACCAGGTCGACATCGAGTGCTATGTACTCGGCGGCGGTGCCAAGCAGCCGTCCCGCGCGCTGGCCGTTGTAGAGCCACACGCGCTTGCCGAGCCACGTCGCATCCACGCCCGCTCCGACCTCGTCCACGACGCCGCTGCCGTCGCTGTTCGGAATGATCAGCGGCCCTTCCATCGCATACGTGCGTCCGACGCAGCGATTGCTGTCCGCGGGATTCACGGCCGATGCGTGCAAGCGCACGCGCACCTCGCCGGCCGCGGCATGGGGCGTTGGCTGCTCCCCGAACTGCATCACTTCGGCAGGCACCCCCTGGCGGGTGTACCAGACGGCTTTCATCAGTCCTGGACGTTGCTCAATCCGAGCGCACCACGGGGGAGGAGGCGTGAGCGCGGGAGGCATCCGTATCATGGGTTACTCGACCTGCCGCCGAGACGAGGCTGATCCCCGCCGAGATGAGCGACTTGGCCACGCTCGCCAGCACCATCAGCACAAAGGCGGCGAGGAAGAGGAGGACCACGGTGCGCGCGGGCTCGCTCACGTTGAGCTCGAAGGTGTCCCTGCCCACGTGACCGTAGAGCGCCTTGTCCTCGACGCGCAGTTGGCTGACGATGAGCTTGACGAGCGGAACGTCCTGCGGTGAATTGACGACCTGGAACACGATGAAGCCGAGATAGCAGAGCAGCACGGTTCCGGCGATGATCAATGCGAGGCCGATCGGAAGAAGCGGTTTACCCATGCGGCGTGACTCCTAATTCAGATAACCCAGGGTGCGCGGCAGCCACAGCGCGATCTCCGGCACGAAGGTGACGGCGAGCAGCATCCCGGCCATGCCCAGCACGAACCAGACGACCCACGGCAAAGTGGACTCGATCGGAATCTGCGCCATGCGGCACGTCACCATCAGGTTCACGGCCATGGGCGGCGTGAACTGCCCGATCGCGAGGTTCATGGTGATGACGATTCCGAACCAGACCAGGTTCCAGTTGTAGTGTAGCGCGATCGGCACCAGCAGCGGAAGGAAGATGAAGTAGATCGAGATCGCGTCGAGAAACATTCCCGCGACCAGCAGCAGTGCGGTGATGCCGAGCAGCACCGCCGCTTCCGATGCCCCGCTCCCGATCATGGCGTGTGCGAGGCGGTCGAAAGTGCCCAGAGTGCTGCTGGCCCACGCGAATACGCTGGCGAGGGCGACGACGATCAGTATCACTGCCGCGATCTCCGCCGCCTCCGCCAGGACCTCGAAGATGTCCTTCCACGTGAGCGCGCGATAGACGATGGTGCCGACGAAAAATCCGTAGAAGGCGGCCACCACGGCGGCTTCGGTGGGAGTGAACCAGCCGCTGCGCATGCCGCCCAGGATGATCACCGGGGCGGCAAGTCCCCACAAGGCATCCCTGAAGCTGCTCCACGGCGGCGGCACCGGTTCACCGTCATCGTGCGCGCCGAAGCCATGGCGCTTCGCGAGCCACACGCCGACGGCGATCAGCGTGCATCCGGCCAATATGCCAGGAACAATGCCCGCGGCGAAGAGCGCCGGCACGGTCGCCTGCGGCACGAGCAGGCTGTAGATGATGAAGGCGATCGAAGGCGGGATCAGGATGCCGGTCGCGCCGCCTGCAGCGATGAGACTCGCGCTGTAGGGTTTGGGATAACCCGCCCGGGTCATCGCCGGCAGCATGATCGCCGCCACCGCCGCGGAGTCAGCGGGGCCGGAACCCGAGATGCCGCCGAGGATCATGCAGACCAGGATGGCGGTGATCGCCAGTCCGCCGTGGCGGCGGCCGACGAGGCTCGCGGCGAAGTTGACTATCGAGCGTGCCACTCCCGCGCGCTCGAAGATAAGGCCCGCCAGCACGAACACCGGGATTGCAAGCAGCGGGTACTTGGCAATGCCGGTATAGACGCTGATCGGCACCGACATCACGCCGAGGCTGGTTGCGGCAATGACGGCGGTGCCCGCCAGACCAAGCGCCACGCCCAGCGGCACGCCGCACAGCATCAGCAGAACGAAAACGCCGAACAGCACCCAGTCCATCAGGCTTTAATCCACGGCACGCAGCCGCACGCGGAACACGTGCAGCAGGCGCAGCACGATGAGTGCCGACAGCAGCGGCAGCCAGAGGCTGTAGATCCACTGCGGCCATCCGAGCGCAGGGGAGGTGACGTCGTAGCGGAAATCGTCCCAGGCCATGCGCGCGCCGTACCACGCCACGATTGCAAACATGAGCGAGCTTGCACCGAGCGCGAAGAGTTCGGTGGCGCGGCGCGCGCCGGAGGCCAGGCGGTCGAGCAGGAGCGTGACGTTGATGTGGCTGCCGCTGCGGAAGGCGGTGGCGGTGCCGACCAATGTCATGAACACCATCAGCCAGACCGAGATTTCCTCGGTGAAAGCGAAGGAGAAATTGGTGAAGTAGCGCACCACGACGTTCGCCATCGTGATAATGCACAGCGCCGCCATCGACACCGCAAGCAGCCAGCGCTCCACCGATGATCGCGGAGCCGGATGACAAGCCGGTGGAGCGCACGACGGTCCCCTCTCCGCTCGGGAGAGGGGTTCGGGGTGAGGGCCGAGCGGCGCCACGCGGCTACGCGAATAGCGCTCGGGAGTGCATTCCCCTCACCTCTTCGCAATCGCGGCTTCGGCGTCCTTCACCAGGTCGCGGCCGATCTGCGCCGCCCATTTGTCGTACACGCCCCGCGTCGCAGTACGGAATGCCTGTCGCTGCGCCGCCGCGAGGCGGGTCACGGTCACGCCATTCGCTTCGATTTGCCTGATCGCCTCGGTATCGGGGGCGGCGATACCCTTGCGCGCGGCGACCACATTCTCCGCACCCGCCTGCACGGCTGCTGCGCGCACGGCTTCGCGGTCAGCGGGTGTCCACGACTGCCACACCTCGCGGTTCACGACGAAGATCAGTGGATCGGCGGCGTAGCCCCACAGCGTCAGGTGCTTCTGGTTGAGCGTGTGCATCTTCGCATTGATGAACACCGACAACGGATTCTCCTGGCCGTCGACGGCGCCGCTCGAGAGCGCGGGCTGCGCATCGGCAAAACTCATCTGGGTCGGATTGGCGCCGAGCG
>Ga0155935_1262_pt1 | contig 21529 bp, 20 predicted proteins | sample RifCSPlowO2_02_FD_107589 | JGI IMG/M metagenome (GOLD analysis project Ga0155935, IMG submission 107589) | Betaproteobacteria bacterium RIFCSPLOWO2_02_64_14
GCAGGCTGCGGGGGCTCGCGACCAGCGGCGACAAGCGCTCGCATGCCGCGCCCGACATTCCGACGGTCGCGGAGTCCGGGATCCCGGCTTACGTCGTCACGTCGTGGTTCGGCATCCTGGCCCCGGCACGCACGCCGCAGGAGATAGTCGGCAAGCTGAGCGGGGCGCTTCACACCGCGATGCGCTCGAAGGACCTGCTGGAGAAGCTCGCCGGCGAGGGGGCGGAGCCGGCGCCGAGCACGCCCGCCGAGTTCGGCCGCCTCATCGTGAGTGAGGTCGAGACGTGGGCGAAGGTTATCAAGGCTGCGGGGCTGCAATGAGCGCCGGAAGCAGCGCCGTGAAAGGAAGTCCGGATGAAGCAAAGGCAAGCACATGAAGCATGTCATTCCCGAGGAGGCGGGAATCCATTCAGCGCTTGTGGCTTCGTTTGAGCGTGGTATGGGTCCCCGCGTTCGCGAGGACGACACGGAGACGTCTATCCAGTGCGCAATTATCAACAATGTTTACAGTGTCCTCCGTGTGCTCAGTGCGATCATGAATTTTGACAGGAGACTTGCATGCCGACTGCCCGCATCTGCGCCGATCTCGAGATGCACTACCGGATCGACGATTACACCGATCCCTGGCGGGATCCGGAAACGATCCTCATGCTGCACGGCAACGCGGAGAGCGGCGTTGTGTGGTTCGGCTGGGTGCCGCACCTCGCGCGCGAGTTCCGCGTGGTGCGCCCGGACATGCGCGGCTTCGGCGCCTCCACCCCGATGCCGCGCGATTATCCGTGGTCGCTGGACGGCGTCATCGATGACTTCGTGGCTCTCATGAAGACGCTTGGCATCGAGCGCTTTCACTTGGTCGGCGCGAAGATCGCCGCGACCATCGCGCGCCGCTTCGCCGCACGCTTTCCGGAGCGAGTGCGCACGCTGACGATAGTTGGCGCACCGCCGCCGCGGCGCGATCACAAGCCCGGCGTCCTCGCGAGCTGGATCGAAACCATCGAGAAGCAGGGCGTCGAGGCATGGGCGCGCGGCACCATGGCGGGACGTCTCGGCAGCAAGTTCCCGCAGGAGGGCCTCGAATGGTGGGCGAAACTCATGGGGCGCACGCCCCTTTCGACGCAGCTCGGTTTCGTCTCGACCATACCGAGCTGGGATGTGGCAGCGGATCTGCCGCGCATCGCGTGCCCCACGCTCGTCATCACCACCGAAGGCAGCGCGCTCGGCTCGGTGGAGGAGGTCGGGGCGTGGCAGCGGAAGGTTCCGAATTCGACGTTGCTTGTCCTGCCGGGCGATTCCTTCCATGTCGCGGCGACCGATCCCGACCGCTGCGCGCGCGAGACGCTTGCGTTCATCAAGCGTTCCGGCGCTCATTGAGGAGCACGTTCATGAAGAAGTCCCTTATCCCCGCATTCCTGCTGCTTGGCCTCGCTGGCCCTGCCCACGCCCAGGAGTACCCGACCCGGCCGATGCGATTGATCGTCGCAACGGTGCCCGGCGGCGGCACCGACGCCATCGCCCGCATACTGGGCGGCAAGCTGAGCGCGCTGCTCGGACAGCAGTTCGTCATCGACAACCGTGGCGGCGCGGGTGGGATCATCGGCACGGAAATCGTCGCGCGCGCCCCGGCCGACGGCTACACGCTGCTGATGGGCTTCATCGCCTCTCTCGCCATGAATCCCGCGCTCGTGCGCACGCCGTACGACACGCTCAAGGATTTCTCGCCCGTGAGCCTCGTGGCCGACGCCCAGTACATCATGACGGTTCATCCTTCCGTTCCCCCGAGGACGGTGAAGGATTTCGTCTCGTACGCCAAGTCCAATCCCGGCCGCATCAACTACGCATCGGCGGGCAATGGCACGCCGGTGCATCTGGCGGCGGAACTGTTCAAGTCGGTGGCGGGGGTGAATCTGGTGCACGTCCCGTACAAGGGCGGCGGACCCGCAGCGGCTGCGGTGTTGAGAGGAGAGGCGCAGCTCATCTTCGGCAGCGTCACCGCGACGATGCCCCAGATCAAGGCCGGCAAACTCATTGCGCTCGGGGTGACAGGGCCCAAACGCCTGCCGTCAGCGCCCCAATATGCCACCATCGCCGAGCTGGGCTATCCCGGCTTCGAGGTCACGTCGTGGTACGGCGTTCTTGCCCCGGCCAGGACGCCGGCCGGCGTCATCACCAAGCTCAACGCCGCGGTCATCAACGCGTTGAAGGCGCCCGAAGTGCGAGAGCAGATGGCGCGTCAGGGCCTTGAGCCGATCGGCAGCACCCCCGCCGAGTTCGCGGCGCACCTGAAGCGAGAAGTCGCCCGCTGGGCGCGCGTCGTCAAGGAAGCGGGAATCAAGGCGGACTGATCGCGTCACTGCTTCGGAATGCCGATCTCCTGGATGAGCTTGGCGTACTTGGGGACTTCGGATTTGACGAGGGCTGCCAGCTCCTCGGGGGTGCTGGTGGCCGCGTCCACGCCGAGCGTGGCGAAGGTCTTGCGCACGTCGGGCAGCTTCAATATCCGCGTCAGCTCCGTGTTGAGCCGCGTCACGATCGGTCGCGGGATGCCGGCGGGACCGAACATGCCCCACCAGCTGGTCATGTTGAAGCCCGGCACCCCGGAGTCCGCGACGGTCGGCACGCCGGGAACGAGTGGGGTCGGCTTGGGGCCGGTGACCGCGAGCGCACGCAGCCTGCCGGCCTTGACGTGCGGCAGCACCACGGCCATGTCCGAGAACACCGCGTCTATTTCACCCGCCAGGACGGCGGTGGTGATAAACGCCGAGGCCTTGAACGGAACATGCAGCATGTCGGTCTTGGTCATGCGCTTGTAGAGCTCCGCGCAGAGGTGGGAGATGCTGCCCGGGCCGCTCGAGCCGTAGGTGATCTTGCCCGAGTGCTTCTTCACGAGCGCGTTGAACTCCTTGAACGTCTTTGCCGGAACGGTCGGGTGGACCACGACGATCTGCGGCGCCGTCACGGCGAGCGTGATCGGCGTGAAGTCCTTGATAGAGTCGTACTCGACCGCCTTGTAGATCTGGTTGTTGACGGCGATCGGGCCGACGTTGCCCACCAGCAGCGTATAGCCGTCGGGCGGGGATTTGGCTGCGATCGATGCGCCGAGGCTGCCGGCAACGCCGGCGCGATTGTCCATGATCACCGGCTGCTTCCACGCCTCGGAGAGTTTCTGCCCGAGCGTGCGCCCGATGATGTCGGAGGTGCCGCCCGGTGCGAACGGCACGACCACGCGGATCGCCTTGGCGGGGTAGGTCTGGGCGTGAGCCGCTCCGGCCAGAGTGGCAATTCCAATGGCTAATGCACTGATTGTTATGGTGTGTCTCACGATCGTGCTCCTCACCTGTCGTGGAATCCGGAGATTGTGGGGCCATGCTCCCGGCATGCAGCCGCGCGATCAGCCTAGTTCAAATCCCGGAGCCATGCAAGGAGGTGTCGTGCAACCGGCGGGTTCCGCTGCTGCTAACTCACGCTACAACGCATACCAGTCACCAGTCACGCACCACCAGTCACGCCTTTATTTCTCCGGGCCGGCGTAGACGCCCGCTGTCTCGGGGAACATGCACTTGACGATCTTGAACTTGGAAATGTCCACGGTCGCGTCCATGTGGAGGAACACCGCGGCGTCGCGCAGGTGCTTCTCGACGCCGAAGTCGAGCATGATGCCGTTGCCGCCGTGCAGTTCGACCGCGTGCTGGCACACCTTGAACACTTCCTCGGACGCGAAGAGCTTCACCATGTTGACCAGCGCCTCGGCGTCCGGCGCGCCTTCATCGACCGCGCGCGAGGCCTCGTTCAGCAGCGAGCGCACGGCGCAGATCTTCGTCGCCATCTCGGCCAACCGGATCGCGACCGCCTGGTGCTTGATGAGCGTGCGCCCACCCTGCACGTAGTTCTGCACGTACTCGGCAGTCTTCTCGAACGCGGCCACGGCGATGCCCAGGTTTTTCGATGCCTGGATGATCTTGCCCGGCCGGAAATAGACACCCGCCTTGGTGAGCGCCGTGTCCTGCACCAGGCAGTGATCCTTGGGCACCGCCATGTCCTCGAACACGATTTCGCCGTTGTTCATGAAGCGCCCGCCGAGCGTTTCGTTGCAGCGCTGCACGGTGAGACCCGGTGTGTCGCGCGGCACCAGGAAGCTGGAGGTGCCTTTGGTCATGCCGGCGCCCGGCTTGGTCGTGGCATAGACGACGTAGAGCTTGGCGTCGTAACCGTTACTGATGAATTGCTTGCGGCCGTTGATCACCCACTTGTCGCCCTTCAGCTCGGCGCGGGTGTGCATCATCGCTTCCGGCACGTCGTAGGGGAGCCAGCGGTCGGAGGCACCGCGCGGCTCGGTCAGGCAGTGCGCGAGCAGGAAGCTCGGGTCCTCGGCGACGCGCGGAAACCATTTCTCCTGCAGGTGCCGCGGCGCGACGTTGCGCAGCAGCACCGACACCTTCCAGATCTGCACCAGCTTGTCGGAGAGACCCGCGTCGCCGCGCGAGATCTCCTCCGAGATCATGGCGAAGGTCTGCACTTCGGTCTTGGGATCGAGCGGCGTGCCGCCGAATTCCTCCGGGATGCCGAGCGTGCGGATGCCGATCTTGTGCGCCTGCTCGAGGATTTCGGGCGGCAGCCGTCCCTCCGGCTTCATGCTCCATTCGCGCTGCCAGTCCTTGCGGATGAACGGCGTGACGAAATCGTTGACGAAGGCGCGGCACGCGTCGCGCATCATGCGCTGTTCTTCGGACAGCCCGCGGTCGTTGTAGATCATGTTCCGTAGTTACTCCATTTGCATAAGGTCGTGAGGTCGTGAGATCGGGAGAGCGGGAAGTGGAAATGACAGGAGCACTGCCTTCTCTCTCTCACGCCCTGGCGCTCTCACGCTCTCGCGCGTATCGTATCAGTTGGCCGTCAACCCGAGCGACTTCACGAGTTTTTCGTTCTTGACCATCGATTCCCCTACCACCTTGCGGAACGCTTCCGGCCCCAGGACGACGATTTCGGTAGCCTGACGGGTCATTCCGCTCTTGACGTCGGGCATCGCCATGGTCTTGACCACGGCTGCCTGCACCTTGGCGGCAATCGACTTGGGCGTGCCTTTCGGCACGAAGAAGCCCATCCAGCCGGTGTAGTCAAAGCCCGGTATGGTGTCGGCGATCGGCGGAATGTTCGGGAGCAGTGCCGTGGGTTTGGGCAGGGTGTGCGCAAGCGGACGCAGCCGACCCGCGCCGATGTGCCCCATCGCCGCCGGCGCGGGTATGAGCGTCCACTGGGATTCGCCGGCTGCCACCGATCCGCTCGACGGACCGCCGCCCTTGTAGGGCACGTGCAGCGACTCGATTCCGGTTTGCTGAATGAAGTACGCCCCGGAGAGGTGGCTTTGCGAGCCGATGCCCGCGGAGGCCATGTTGAACGGCTTCTTGCCGCTCTTGGCGTAAGCGATCAACTCCTTCACGGATTTGACCGGCAGCTTGGGATAGACCACCAGCACGTTGAGCGTCACTGCGAACTGCCCGACATAGTCGTAGTCGTTCAGAGGGTGGAAGGTGGGCTTCTTCTGCAGCAGCCGGGCGATGGTCGAGGCCGCCGTCGTCGCGGTGATCAGCGTGTAGCCGTCCGCGTTGGCGGCCTTGGCGATTTCCATCCCGACAATGCCACCGGCGCCGGCGCGGTTGTCGATCACGATCTGTTGTCCAAGCACGGGGCCAAGACTGTTGGTAACAATGCGGGTCAGCGTATCGACTGCGCTGCCCGGCCCGTTTGGCACCAGCAGGCGGATCGGACGGCTGGGAAAGTCGGCACCGGCGGCGGCCGCCTGGGCCGCCGCGGGCAGCGCGAGCGCGATGGCCAGCGAAGTTAACGTGCGAGCGAACATGCTTTTCTCCTCTTGGTATGGGGCTCTCAGGTGCGAGAGATTGCTGAGGCTACTGAAGCGGCGAGAATGCCGACGGCATCACGATCTTGTTTTCCTGCTTGATCAGCGCGTAGCTCGGTATGCCTTCCTTCCTGGCTACGGCCGAGGGCGGCCACGCGCCGGTCGCCTGCGCCTTCTTGCGGATTTCGTCGCGCGCAGCGAGCGTCGGGTACGGCCAGATGTGGCAGAACTTGTTGACCGAGCCGATTTCCGTTGACCAGACCGCGCATATCGGCCCGAACTGGAGCCGCGCCGGGAGGGCTTTCGCCCACAGCGACTTGATCTTGGGCAGCTCGCCACCGGCGAAAGTGTAGGTGCGCATCTCGAAGTACGGTCCCATCTTGCCGGGCTTGATTTCGGGCGAAACGTCAAATGGAATCATGATGTCAACCTGCTGGCCCACGATGAACTCGCTGGCCTTGGGCGGCCACACGCCGTCCTTCACTGCGGCTGCACGGATGCGCGCCCGTTCTTCGAGATCCTTGTATGGCCACACGTGAATGATCTGGTTGAGCGGGCCGATTTCGGTGTGCCAGAACGCCGCCAGCGGCGAATAGGCCTTGCGCTTTTCGTACGCCTCGCCGAAGCGTTTCTCGGCCTCCGGCACGGAGCCGGGTTTCAGGTCATAGGCTCGCATCTCGTAGATCATGGCATCTCCTCACTTGGGTAATCGTCGGTGACAGGCAGCGCTTCCGGGGGCGCCGAGTCCGCAAATTTACTCCGAAGCGGGCGGATTGGCCAGCAGCCTGTCGCGGCGACTCCGAGCCGGACAAGACGGTGTAGGTCAGGTTGCTGTGTCTGCGGCTACCTGACGCCCGGCTAGCTGCCGGATTCGGGCTTGATTCCCGCTTCCTTGATCAGCTTGCCGTACTTGGCGAGTTCCGATTTCCAGTATTCGTGAAACTGTTCCGGCGTGCCGCCGGTAATGGTGGAGCCCGCCGCGCTGAAGCGTTCCTTGATGTCGGGCAGGGCGACCACCGCCGACGAATTTTATACTACAAAGTTATGGCGCCGCCCGCGCAGGTCGCGTCGCGTATTTGCTATCATTCTCACCCCGCAGCAGGAGGTATCGACCATGGCGATCAAGATGAAGCCGGCCGCAAAGCGCTATTCCTCAAAACCTACTGAGCTCATATTCGCGACGCTGGACACGAAGCGCGGCTACCGGCTGGGAATCAAGACCGATCGCGGCATACTCGACGTCGAACGGGCGGCGAAGCTCTTCCGCGTGAAAGCGCCGGTTACGATTGACGAGGTGATCGCGGGCGCCGATTGCGCGCCGCTGAAGCTGCTGGCCGACAGGGCGCTCGCCGATCCGCGCGGCAAGGCCGTTCTGGTGCCGGAATCGCGCGCGAAGTTCGGCCCGGCCGTGCCCCATCCGGGAAAGATCATCTGTGTGGGACTCAACTATCGCCAGCACGCGCAGGAAACGGGCAATCCGATTCCGCCGGTGCCGATTCTCTTCAACAAGTACAACAATACGCTCGTCGGGCACCGTGGCAGGATCAAGTTGCCGGCCAAGGTTTCCTCGCAGTTTGATTACGAGGTGGAGCTGGTGCTGGTGATGGGCCGGAAAGCCCGCGACGTGCCGGAGGAGAAGGCGTTGTCATACGTCTTCGGCTACGCCAACGGCAACGATTTCTCGGCGCGCGACCTGATGCGGGCGACGAGCCAGTTGATGCTTGGTAAAACTTGCGACGGTTTCGCGCCGCTCGGGCCCTGGATAGTAAGCGCGGAGCAGATTCCCGATCCGCAAAATCTGAAAATCGCGACCTACGTGAACGGGGAGCGGCGCCAGAATTCGAACACGTCCGACATGATCTACAACTGCGCGCAGATCGTGAGCTACTGTTCGCGGCATTTCACCCTCCTGCCCGGCGACATCATCTACACCGGCACGCCGCAGGGCGTGATCCTGGGCTATCCGCGCGACAAGCAGGTCTGGCTCAAGGCCGGCGACAAGGTCGTGACGGAAGTCGAGAAATGCGGTGCGCTCGAGGTAACGCTCGTCTGACCAGGATTTTGTCGGAGACTGGCCCGGCAAAATCCTTGCATGCGGCAGTTTGCCGCAGGTCCGGGAGCAGCGCCCACAGCTGGTCGGTTTCGGGGGATTTGGTATACTTGCCACCCCTTAGGCAAGTATCAGTTGCAAGGGCTCAGACCCGGCAATTTCTGCATGCAACGAAGCACCCCGCCCCGTGTGGGGCGGGGTGACCCAACGGCACGGTCAGGCAGCACGGAACCACCCACTCAGTCACCCGAAAAGGCAAGGAGCGATCAAATGGCCACTCAACCCTGGAAAACCCACAACTGGTTCGTCAGCCAGTGGAATTACGCGCCCGAAGTCACCAAGGACTTCAAGTTCGCGAAGAAGATCAAGATCCACGACATCACGCTGCGCGACGGCGAGCAGCAGACCGGCATCATCATGACGATGGACGACAAGATCCGCATCGCCGAAGCACTGGCCGAAGCCGGCGTGCATCGCATCGAGGCGGGGATGCCGATCGTCTCGCCCTCTGATGCCGCGGCCATCAAGGAAATCGCCAGGCGCAATCTCGGACCGCAGATCTTCGCTTTCTCGCGCTGCATGAAGGAAGACGTCCAGCGCGCGATCGATACCGGCGTCAACGGCGTGGTGATGGAGATCCCGTCGAGCCAGCACATGGTGGACCTCGCCTACAAATGGCCGATGGAGAAGGCGATCGAGACTTCGATCGAAGCCACCCGCTTTGCCCGCGACAACGGGCTCGAAGTCGTGTTCTTCCCGATCGACTTCTCGCGCTCCGAGATGAACTGGGTGCTGAACCTCATCAACCGAGTCGCGACCGAAGGCCACATGGACGCGCTCGCGCTGGTGGACACCTTTGGAGTTGTCTCCCCGCACGCGATGCAGTACTTCGTGCGCGAGGTCAAGAAGCGCATTAACAAGCGGCTCGAAGCGCACTTCCACCAGGACTTCGGCATGGGCGTCGCGAACACGATCATGGCGGCCGCCGAAGGCGTCGAGGTGCTGCATACGACCGTGCTCGGTGTCGGGGAACGCGCAGGCAATACGCCGATGGAAGAAACGGTGATGGGGTTGCTGACGATGTACGGCGTGGACGTCGGGATCGATTACAGCAAGCTGACCTCGCTCGCCAACCTGGTGCAGAAGATCACCGGGGTGGACGTGCCCTCGAACAAGCCGGTCGTCGGCCGGCAGCTCTACCAGATCGAGTCCGGGATCATCGCGAGCTGGTACAAGAACTGCGGCGAAGAGAACGCGACCGAACTCTTCCCCGTGCGCTCGCAATTCGTTGGCCAGCCGCCTGCCGAGGTGGTCATGGGCAAGGGCAGCGGCATCGATTCGGTCAAGGCCTGGCTCGCGGAAATGGGAATCGAAGCGAGCGATGACGAGGCGCTGAAGATGACGGCTGGCGTCAAGGCTTTCTCGCTGAAGAACAAGCGCCTGCTGACCGAGGGCGAGTTCCGCAAGATCGCGGACGACGTGCTGAAGGAACGCGCCGCGGCGTAAGTTTCTTCACCCCCACCTTGGCCCGCGGAGGGCGGAACAGGTTCCGTCGGCCGTGCTGATGGATGTGACCCCGAAGCGGGCCATAGCGCGCCGCTTCTCCGCGTGCCTTTGCGCGCCTATACGGTCGCATCCCCGCTAACAGGGCCCCTGCTCCACGTTCCGGCGCGCCCTCCCCCATCAAGGGGGAGGAGATCTTTTTACGCGGACGGCAGCGTCCGGCGCACCCAGTCGAGTACGATGGCGAGGCGGGGCGGGAGCAAGTCTTCCGCCTCGTCGAAGCTCACCCAGCGCCACTCGTCGTGCTCCGGGCGGCCGAGTTCGTCCGAGATCGGCAGCCTGACGTTCTCTTCCGTTGTCTCCGCCAGGAAGTAGCGGGCGATCTTGCCGCCGGCGTAGGGCAGGGTGTCGCAGTGCTCTTCGCCCAGCGGAAACTCAAGGTCGGTGAGGCCGGTCTCCTCCGTGACTTCGCGTCGCGCCGCCGCAAACGGCTCCTCGCCCGCCTCGACCACGCCTTTCGGAAAGTCCCAGTTGCGGTAGGCGCGCAGCACCAGCAACAACCAGTCGTCACCCGCGCGCCGCGCGATCACCGCGCCGGCCGCGAGTGTTTTGGGTTGCTTCATCCTGGTGTCAGTCCACGTGCGCGAAATGGGCAAACGGCGAGAAGCAATCCCTATCGCAGTTGGCCTCGATCATTGTAGCAGTGCCATGAAGCCGGTCGAATTTGCGAGTCCCGGCCGGCGCGCTGCCCCGTGGGCACATGAGAATGGCACGATCGCACGCACGAAGAACGCAGTCCAACATGCGGAAACGAGCGACCCAACAGGGAAGGAATGTCGAAATGAAGGGCGTCATGAGCCATCCGGGACTGGTAAAATGGCACTCACCGGCACAGGACGAGCAGTGGGCGGGGCGGTCGGTTCACTGTTCACGGAGCACGGTTCACGTTTTGGAATAGGAGAGTGGCCATGAACTATCGAAAATCGGAAGCCAAGGAAGCGGCGCGCGCCCAGTTTCGCGGGGTGTGGGCAGCGATTCCAACGCCGTTTACTCCGGATCTGCAGGTCGATGAGGCCGGGTTGCGGCACAACATGCGACACCTCACCGGCAATCTCAAGATCGAGGGCGTGTTCTGCACCGGGGTGATGGGCGAGTTCTGGTCGCTCACCAAGGAAGAGCGCAAGCGTTGCGTCGAGATCGTGGTCGAGGAAGCGAAACGGGGCGGCTGCAAGGTCATCGCGCACACCGCTCACCACTCGGCCCACGAGACGGTGGAGTTGACGCTCCATGCGCAGAACGTCGGCGCGGACTTCGTGATACTCATGAACCAGTACTATCCGCCGGCGTCCGATCAGACCATGTACGAGTGGTTCAAGTTCGTCGCCGACCGCGTGGACATCGGCCTGTGGATGTTCGATGCCGAATATTCCGGCTTTGGCATGTCGCCGGAGGTGACGGCGCGCATCGCCGAAATTCCGAACGTGTGCGGCATCAAGCTCCCGCGCCCGATCGAGCACTACAGGAAGGTGCACCCGCTGCTCTACAACAAGATCGTCATCAGCGAGCCGAGCGAGTCGCTGTGGCTGAACAACATGCGCGAGTTCGGGCAGAAGGTGTTTCAATCCTCGCCGGCGCCGTATCTCATGCAGACGACGAAGTGGCTGCCAATGCGCGAATACACCGAGCTGGGACTCAACGGGAAGTTCCCGGAGGCGGAAAAGGTTGCAGCGACGATGCAGCCGATGCGCGAGCTGATGGGCAAGTGGATGCGCGCGCCGTGGGTGGAGCGCAAGCTCATCCCGATCGCCAACATCAAGGCGTGGTGCGAGATGGTGGGCATGGCCGCTGGACCGGTGCGCCCGGGCCTGCCACAGATCACCGACAAGGAGCGCCAGGAGCTGCGCGCCGATCTGGAGCGGACGGGACTACTCGGCCGCGTGCAGTTGGCCAAGGCGGCCTGAGCGCGGCGAATCGCGGTCTCCGTGCGCGGAGACCGCGATCCCGCAGCATCGAACCCGCCCGGCTTCAGGTTCCTTCCCCCGCCCGCAGCGGGGACCACCAGTGAGATCCCTTCCCCCGCTTGCGGGGGAAGGTTAGGATGGGGGCGAATCCGACGCTTGCCTCCTCCTCACCTTCCTTGAGTTCATAACGTCTTGACCACCATGTTCAGCCTTTTCCTGACGCCCGAGCAGAAAGCCATCCGCGAGATGGTACGGGAGTTCACGCGCAACGAAATCACGCCGATCGCCAATCAGCGCGACCGGCTCGACGATTTCGACGAAAGGTTTCCCTGGGAGGTGATGGAAAAGGCGTCCGGGCTCGGTCTGCGCACGCTCGCGCTGTCCGAGAAATACGGCGGCGCAGGCGCCGATGCGCTCACTTCCTGCATCGTGACCGAGGAACTGGCGGTGGGCGATGTCGGTGTCTCGGCCACGCTGGGCCAGACCTCGGCGCTCGCCCGTCTCTGGTTCGACCGCGTGATGACGCCCGGGCAGCGCGAACGCTTTCTCCCGCAGTTCCTCTCCGATCACCGCTATCACCTCGCCACCGCCGGGCACGAGCCCGACACCGATCTCGGCTGGTGCTACCACCGGCAGCCCGACCCGCAGGCCGGCTACAAGACGACGGCGGTGCGCCAGGCAAACGGTGACTGGATTATCAATGGCGTCAAGAACTTCATCACCAGCGCGCCGATCGCGAAGCTGATTGCGGTGCATGTGCGCGCGAAATCCGCGAGTGGCGAGGTGCTCGGTCCGACCTCGCTCCTGGTCGAGAACGGCACGCCGGGGTTGACGATCCGCGAGCACGACAAGGTGGGCCGCAGGCTGGGCTCCAACGGCGAGCTCGCGTTCGAGGATTGCCGCGTGCCTGCGACGAACCTTCTGGGCGAGGTGGGAAAGAGCCAGTTCGTCGGCGCGCCGATGGGGCGGCGGATGCCGCGCTTCCAGGCGATGAACCTGGGGATCGGCCGCGCCGCCTACGAAGCTGCGCTCGATTTCGCGAAGATGCGCGTCCAGGGCGGGCGGCCCATCGTCGAACACCAGGCGGTGGGAATGACGCTCGCCAACATGGCGATCAAGCTGGAAGCGGCGCGCAGCCTCATCTGGCAGGCGGCGTGGGCTGCGGATCACCGCGAGGCCTATGCCGACGGCAGTCTGCCCGATCTGCCGCTGCAGGGCATCGCCAAGGTGTTCGTCTCCGAGGCGGTGCAGCAGGTGGTGCTCGACGCCGCGCAGATCTTCGGCGGCATGGGCGTGATGCGTGAATTGCCGATGCAGAAGTACGTGCGCGATGCGCTGATCTTCCTGCATTCCGAGCACAGCAACGACGTGGCGCGGCTGCGGATCGCCGAGTCGCTCGTCGGATTCGAGCGTGCCGGCGGGATGGGCGGCGACTGATGATGATCTACGTGACGGCAGGAGGCGGCTACGTCGGGCGCGAGATCGTCGAGCGGCTCGTGAAGGCCGGAGCTACCAGCTCTCGGGGCCGGAGTTGCTCTCGTGCGCGGACATCGCCACAAAATTGAGCCGCGTCACCGGTATCCCGATCCGGTTCAACGACATGCCGCCCGACGAGTTCCGCAAGCTCCTGAGGTCGATGGGCCGGCCCGCGTGGCACGCGGAGGAGATGACGGTTTCGTACTTGGGGATGAGCAAAGGCGCGAGCGCCGTGCTCACGGAGGAGGTACAGCGCGTGCTTGGGCGGCCGGCTACACCGTTTGACCGGGTCGCCGCGGACTACGCGCGTCTCTTCCCCGGAGCCGTAGGGCAGTGAGGCGCTCGCTGCATCGGTATCGAGCCTGAAAGACGTGTGAATACGGTGCAATCCGGAGAGGCGCGGTAGGGTGCGCAGCCGGCCTGCCCGATGCGGCGCCTTGGTGATCTGCTGAATACAGATTTGACAGGAAGCATGAACAAGTTTTGAATCGCCGGTGGCTTGACATGATTACCTTTGCGGATAGGCACGGGGTCGGACTCGCTCACGTCCTGTGTGTTGCGCCATCTGTACGCAGACGGTTTTTAGTAAGGAGTTTGTCTGGACAAAGTCCGACAAACTCCTAGGCGCATCGGCATGGTGGCCCCGTCAGGCTACCTTCCGGACCCGAAGGTCATCGACCGCGCGGCAGCCTTTTTCGCGGCGCGCGGCTGGACGGTCGAGGCGGGCGAAAGCGTCTTCTCACGCGAGGAACGGTTCGCCGGCCCGGACGAACTGAGGCTCGCCGACCTGCAGCGGTTCGCGGTGGATCCGACGCTCGACGTGGTGCTCGCCGCACGCGGCGGCTACGGGATCACGCGCATCCTGGAACGCGTGGATTTCGCGGCGATCAGGGCGCGCGCGCCGGTGCTGGTCGGCTACAGCGACTTCACCGCTATTCATCTCGCATACCTGGCGCGCGGCGGGGTGAGCTTCGCCGGACCTTCGGCCGGCGACTTCGGCGCCGCGAGGCCGGATCCCTTTACCGTCGAGCACTTTTTCGGTGTGCTCGAGAACCGGCGTTACGCAGTCGAGTTCGACGCCGAAGGGCCCGCGTGCAAGGCTGAAGGACGGCTCTGGGGCGGCAACCTCGCGCTCGTGTGCGCGCTCATCGGCACGCCATTCCTGCCGCGCGTGCGCGGGGGCATTCTGTTCCTCGAGGACGTGAACGAGGCCGCGTACCGGGTCGAGCGCATGCTCGTTCAGCTCGCGCAGGCCGGCATTCTCCAACGGCAGCGCGCGATCCTGCTGGGCGCATTCGACCCCGTACCGCCGATGCCCACCGACAACGGCTATAGCCTTGCTTCGGTCGTGAAATTTCTGCGCATGCTGGTCGAGGTGCCAGTCGTTACCGGTCTGCCGTTCGGCCATGTCGCGCGCAAGCTCACGTTGCCGGTCGGGGGGCGCGCGGCGCTCACCGTGCGCCGCGGGCGGGCGCAGCTCGCATTGAGCCGGTATCCGACGATTCCCCTGTGATCTGCGTGCGTCCTGTGGCTTAATTACGATTTTCGGACTGGCGAGACAGGATAAGCGCATGACCCGTGTCAGATACGTTCCGAGCGTGGAGTTGGTACTCAGCATGGCTGCCGCCTATGCGTGCGTGCTCCTCACTTTGATCGGTCTTGCAAGCGCGCAGCCGCCGCCGGGAGCGATCCAGACCGTGCCCGGCATGCCGTCGGTGGTGGATCCTTCGAACCTCTACAGTGAGACGGCTGCGGGCAAGGTGCGCCCCGACGTGGCGAGAGCGCTGCAACGGGTGTATGTGCCGAACCGCCGCTCGAACGACATTTCGGTGATCGACCCCGAGACCATGAAGGTGGTGGACCGCTTTGCGGTGGGATTCAATCCCCAGCACGTGGTGCCGTCGTGGGATCTGAAGACGTTGTGGGTGACGAACAACGCCGAGCGGCGCACCGACGGCAGCCTGACGCCGATCGACCCCATTACCGGAAAGCCGGGCAAGTCGATCGAGGTGGACGACCCCTACAACATGTATTTCACCCCCGACGGGCGCTCGGCGATCATCGTCGCCGAAGCGCGCAAGCGGCTGGATTTCCGCGATCCGCAGACCATGAAGATGCAGAGCTCGCTTACAGTGCCGGAGTGCGCGGGGATCAACCACGCCGATTTCTCGATCGACGGCCGCTACGCGATCTTCACCTGTGAGTTCGGAGGCCGGCTCGCGAAGATCGATTTCGTCGAGCGCAAGGTGCTGGGTTACCTCAAACTCACCAAGGGCGGCATGCCGCAGGATGTCCGCATTTCGCCCGATGGCAGGCTCTTCTACGTTGCGGACATGCGGGCGGGCGGCGTGTTCGTGATCGACGGGGAGCGCTTCGCGGAAGTCGGCTTCATCGCGACGGGTGTGGGCGCGCACGGGCTCTACCCCAGCCGCGACGGGACGAAACTTTACGTCGCGAACCGGGGCTCGAACAAAGTGTTCGCGGCGCCGGGCGGCAAGGGGAGCGTGTCGGTGATCGATTTCGCGGCGCGCAAGGTGGTGGCGACGTGGACCATACCCGGCGGCGGCAGCCCCGACATGGGCAACGTCAGCGCCGACGGCAGGACGCTGTGGCTCTCGGGCCGCTTCGACGACCTGATCTATGCCTTCGATACCGCGACCGGTGCGGTGACGGGAAAGGTCAAAGTCGGCGCGGAGCCGCACGGCCTGACAGTCTGGCCGCAGCCCGGCCGCTATTCGCTCGGGCACACCGGCAACTTGCGCTAGCAGCCCGTCGGACTTAAATGTCCGAGAGACTGCCACGCGTAAATGCTTGATCTATTTTCTCGTGACAGCACAACGCCAATGACCCGCACCAGATACTTTCCGAGTTTGGACGCGATTCTCAGCGGGGGAGCCGCCTGCGTGTGCGTGCTGCTTGCCTTGACCGGATTCGCAGTCGCGCAGCAGGGGCGAGGCGCGATCGAGACCGTGGCGGGGATGCCGCCGGTGGTCAACCCCGCGAACCTCTACAGCGAGACCGCCGCCGGCAGGATCCGGCCCGACGTGGCCAAAGCGCTGCAACGGATCTACGTGCCGAACCGTCGCTCGAACGACGTGACGGTGATCGATCCAGAGACCATGAAAGTTGTGGACCGCTTCAAGGTGGGCGTGCATCCGCAGCACGTGGTGCCGTCGTGGGATCTCAAGACTCTGTGGGTGACGAACAACGCCGAGAAGCGCTTCGATGGCACGTTGACGCCGATCGATCCCATCACCGGCAAGCCCGGCAAGCCGATCGACGTGGACAATCCCTACAACATGTATTTCACCCCGGACGGGCGCTCGGCGATCATCGTCGCCGAGGCGCGCAAGCGGCTTGATTTCCGCGACCCGCAAACGATGGCGTTGCAGAGCTCGCTGCCCGTGCCGGAATGCCCCGGGATCAACCACGCCGATTTCTCGATCGACGGCCGCTACGCGATCTTCACCTGCGAGTTCGGGGGCCGGCTCGCGAAGATCGATTTCGTCGGGCGCAAGGTGCTGGGCTACCTCAAGCTCTCAAAGGGTGGCATGCCGCAGGACATCCGCATCTCCCCGGATGGCAAGCTGTTCTATGTTGCCGACATGCATGCGGGCGGCGTATTCGTGATCGATGGCGAGCGCTTTGCCGAAGTCGGATATATCGGCACCGGCATCGGCACGCACTCGCTCTATCCGAGCCGCGATGCAACCAGGTTCTATGTTGCGAACCGCGGCACGCACCAGGTCTACGGAGCGCCTGGTGGCAAGGGCAGCGTTGCGGTGATCGACATTGCGACGCGCAAAGTCGTGGCGACCTGGACCATTCCCGGCGGCGGCAGCCCCGACATGGGCAACGTCAGCGCCGACGGCAGGACGCTGTGGCTCTCAAGCCGTTTCGACGACGTCGTCTACGCGATCGATACGACGAACGGCTCGGTGAAAAAGGTCAAGGTCGGCGCCGAGCCCCACGGGCTTCTCGTCTGGCCGCAGCCCGGCCGCTATTCGCTCGGCCACACCGGCAACTTGCGGTAACGCTGGAGTCTTCGCCGCACCTGGCTTCGGCCGACTTCTAGTGTGCCGAGTCGTAAATTCGTAGCAGAGGTAGGTTGGGCTGAACGCAGTGATGCCCAACGCGGAACGAACGTCGATTGTTGGGGTTCACCTCGTTTACCCCAACCTACTCTGGACATTGCCATACGCCGGGGACGAGAAAAAGTTCTGAAACGGACTTATGACACTAGAATCCGTACAGGCGCTTCGGGTTGTCCACCAAAATCTTGTTGCGAATTTCCAGGTCGGGGGCCCACACCGCGAGCTGGCTGCACAGATCGCCGTCGTTCGGCATCGGGCCATCGAGCATCACGTGCGGCCAGTCCGAGCCCCAGACCAGGCGCTCCGGGGCCGCTGCAACGAGCGCGTGCGCAAATGGCGTGATGTCGGAATAGGGGAACGGCTGCGTCGACGTGCGGTAAGGCGCGGACAGTTTTGACCAGCCGCGTCCGCTGCGCAGCAGTCGAATGAGCGACTGGAATCCCGGCGCGTCCACCGTGCCGCGGGTGTCGGGACGGCCCATGTGATCGATCACCACCTCGACCGGAAAATCCGCGAGAACCTCGTCTACGCGCGGGAAGTTTTCGATGTCGAGAAGACACTGCACGTGCCAGCCGAGCCGCTTCACACGCGCGGCCAGCCGCCTGGCTGCCTCATACTGGACGCCGGTCCGCGCCACCAGGTTCGCGCGAAAACCGCGAATGCCCGCCGCGGCGAGCCGGTCGAGTTCGGTGTCGGCAATGTCTTCGCTGATCAGCGCAATGCCGCGCAGGCGGCCGCGCGACTGCGCGATGGCGTCCACGATCACGCTGTTGTTGGTGCCGTGCACGCCCGATTGCACCACGACCGCACGCTCCAGACCCAGCGCATCGAGCATGGCGATGTAGTCCTGCGCAAACACCGACGGCGGCGTGTAGAGGCGGTCGGCGGCGTAGCCGTACCGCTGCCTCGCGCCGAAAACGTGAGCGTGGCAGTCGGCCGCGCCGGGCGGCAGCAGGAACGCCGGCCGTCTCGGCTGAGGATGCGGTCCGCGGCATCGCGGGGGTTCGGTTCCTGCGGGGTCAGGCGAGAGGGCCATCAATTGTTTTCCGTTCGATATGGACGCGAATATCTGTTTGCACACCCTCCCCTCTCGTCTGAGGAGGGGTGCCTCCGATAGGAGGCGGGGTGATGTGAATTCAAGTTCAGTCCGCGCGCATGCCGGCAATCGTGCACCGGCAGGGGATGCCAGCTTACAAACATCGAACGTCGATTGTTGGGGTTCACGCCGTTCACCCCAACCTACGAACTGCCCGATGGAATCCGGCAGAGCATCCGTTTACGACCCCGCGGCGGCTACGACGCGCGGCCGATCCTGTCGGCTGCCGATCGCCCGGTTGACGCGGGGCATGACTTCGGTCGCCATCAGTTCCATCGAGCGCCTGGTGAGCGCCGGATCCACCCAATCCATGCCGGCATAGACGATCTCTCCGAAGTCTCCGGCGTCCTCGCGCAGCTTGAGGATCTCGTCCGCGACCTTGTCCGGCGTGCCGTAAATCACCAGGTTGTCCAGCAGGTAGTCCTCGGTGAGCTCGGAGTCGGACTGCGACGGATCGACCTTGAACACGATCTGGCGCCCCGCTTTCAGGTTCTTGTAGAGCAGCATCCGCCAGTAGTAGCGATAGGGGCTCATCGCGTCATCGCGCCCATAGCGCCGCGCAACCTTGTCGTCGTCGGCAACGAAAATGGTGCGCGCGATGCGCCAGTCGTCGGGATTCGCGGTCTCGCCCGCCTTGCGCTTGCCTTCGCAATAGTTCTGCCAATGACTCGCCAGCCATTTCGAGAGCAGGAAATTGGCCGACAGCGGATGGAAATCGCGCTCGCCCATCGCGATGACCCCCTTGGAATACGGCGCGAGCACGGTGCCGACGATCTCCGGGCGCGGCTTCTGGTACGGCTTGTAGAGGTAGCCGCGGCCGATGCCGAGATCCTGGGTGCGGGCGACCGAGACCTTGTAGCGGTTGCCGGGAAAGTCGATGTCGTACGGCGGGTCGCGCTCCCAGATGGCGAGAATAACGTCGATCGCCTCGGCGAGCATCTTGTTGCGGTCCTCGTTGTAGTTCCCCAACGCCTCGGCGTCGCATCTGAGTGCGCCCGCGCTGATGCCGAAAATGAACCGTCCCTTCGCGAGGTGGTCGAGCAGCGCGGCGTGAGAGGCGATCAGCACCGGATGCATCTGCGACAGGTTGGAAGTACCGGTCGCGAGCCTGATCGTTTTCGTATCGCTGATGAGGGAGGCGAGAAAGATCATGCTGCTCGGGACGTTCTCGGCCCTGTCGGCGAGGTGCTCGCCCACGAATGCGTCGTGGAAGCCGAGGCGGTCGGCCAGGATGATGGCTTCGCGGTCTTCCTGCAGCGTCTCGGTGCAATTGCGCTCCAGCGGATGGAGCGGCATCGTGAAATATCCGAGTCTCACAGGCGGTTCTCCGAAGATGGCGGCAAGGTATGCCGACCGGGGGCTATGATACGCAAGAGGCGTGGGGAAACATTCAACTCCAGGAAGAAACAGTTTCTATGTTCATTCCGGCAAAGCCCGCGCCGGGTCAACGCCGTCGTGCGGGCGCCGCGGCGCTTGCGGCATCAGCACCGGGTTCGACCCTGGTGATCTCCACCAGGAAATCGATCATGACGCGAAGCTTCCGCGGCACGTGCCGCGTGGGCGGATAGACGACGCTGATCGGGCGGCCCTGCACCGCGAACTTCTCCAGCATCGCGGTGAGGGTGCCAGCCGCAAGGTCGTGACGAAAGGTCCACCAGTTCGATTGCGCGATGCCCAGGCCGAGGAGCGTCGCCTCGCGCAGCGCGTCGCCGCCGGTTACCACCAGGTTGCCTTTTACCGCGACTTCGACGCGGCGGCCGCCGACGTTGAACGGCCATACCGGGTCGGAGGCGGTGAGGATGCAATTGTGCGCCGCGAGATCCTGCGGTGTCCGCGGCTCGCCATGCCGCTTGAGGTAGGCGGGGGCGGCGGCGGTGAGGCGCGGGCCCCGGTTCAGCATCCGCGCAACGTAACGCGAGTCGTTGAGTTCGCCCACGCGCACCGCGAGATCGAGGCCGTGCTCGATCAGGTCGACGGAATGGTCGTCGAGGCTCACCTCGAGCACGATCTCGGGGTAGCGGGCGTTGAACTCCGCGATATGCGGAAAGAAAGTGAGGCGGCCGAAGAGTATGGGCAGCACCATGCGCAGGCGCCCACGCGGGGTCTCGCGCGCGCCCCGCAGAGTCGATTCCGCGTCCTCGATGTCGTTCAGGACGCGCACGCAGCGCGCGTAGAATTCGCGGCCGCTGTCGTTCAACGCGAGCTTGCGCGTCGAGCGCGCGAGCAACTGAACCCCGAGGTCCTGTTCGAGACGATCGACCGCTTTCGCCACCGCCGATACCGACAGGCCAAGCTGGGCCGCGGCGGCGGTGAAGCTCCCGCTTTCGGCAACACGGACGAATATCGTCATCGCGAGCAGCTTGTTCATGGCGGCGCGATTATGGAAAAAACGGACAAAATCATTTTACTGTTTTGTATGTTTTCACGGCAAATCGCCGTCACTAGAATGCAGACAGGCGCCATGGCCGCGAGACCCGACCACTGGGGAGGCGGCTGCGGCGGTGGGCATATCGATACCTGGACGGGAGCAAGCGTGCGCGCGGACAAGAGTGCTGAAGCGGTGGCCGGGTCGCTCGGCGATCCGGCCGCATGGCCGGAGGAGGATACGTTTCGCCGTGCCTCTCCGGCGATCGACTCGCGCGAGTTCCGCACTGCGCTCGCGCGATTCCCGACCGGCGTGACGGTGGTGACGGCGTGCTCAGGCGAGGGCCGGCTCGCGGGTGTGACCGTGAATTCGTTCTGTTCGGTTTCGCTCGCTCCGCCGCTGCTGCTGTGGTGTCTCTCCCGCACCGCGCCCAGCCGGAGCGTCTTTTCGGGCGCCAGCCATTTTGCGATACACGTACTCGCTGCCGATCAGGGCCGGCTTTCCCGCCGTTTCAGCCGCGGAGCGAAAGACAAGTTCGCCGGACTGGAGTTGGGCGAGGGCCTGGGCGGCGCGCCGCTTCTGGACGGCGTCGTGGCGCTCTTCGAGTGCCGGCGCGCCAAGTTGCATGACGCCGGCGACCACTTCATCATCCTCGGAACGGTGGAACGCTACCGCTACTCCCGTCGTGAGCCGCTGGTGTTCCACGCCGGCGACCTGGGTGGACTGGGCCGACGCCGGTAACGGTTCCGGCCCGACGAGGCTAGAGTGCTCATGCGTCAGACTCGAATTAGCTGGACATCGAGCCTTACTCCATTGAGGCACAGCGGGTTACGGTTTCTCCCGGAAACCGAACTTGATCCAATGCGCCATGCGAGCGACTACGGCGCCTTCGATGCCGATGAATCCGTGATAATGCAACGCCTGGCAGGGGTTTCCCGAAGGCGTGGAACCACCTTTGATCGTCATCCCCTCAAGTTTCGGCGCACCTGTGAGCCCCTGCAGCAGGGGTTGCACGCCAGCGTACGGCGTGATGCTGCATTGATCGTTGACATGGTGCATCACCAGCGTGGGTACGTTGATCTGGGACAGGCTCAGACCTGTGGAATTTGACGGAATTCCGACCCGGAGCAG
>Ga0155935_1179_pt1 | contig 20649 bp, 22 predicted proteins | sample RifCSPlowO2_02_FD_107589 | JGI IMG/M metagenome (GOLD analysis project Ga0155935, IMG submission 107589) | Betaproteobacteria bacterium RIFCSPLOWO2_02_64_14
CATAGTATGTTGTCGAGGTAGGAGCTTGGCGGACCTGGCACCGACAAACTCCAGAGGTGTCATTGCGGCTGGATTGAAGCAATCCGAGCAGCCGCCCGTCACTTGGGACGCAGGCCGGCGTCCCTGACCAGCTTGGATAAGATCTCGATTTGGGCGCGAAAGATCTTGTCGTACTCCTCCGGCGTGGTCGGTACGGGAACAATGCCAATGCCCTGCAGCTGCTCCTTGATGGCGGGTAGATCGAGGATGCGTGCGACCTCCTTGCTGATCTGGTTGAGAATGGGCGGCGGCGTCTTTGCCGGCGCCAGCAGCCCGATCGATGTTTCACTTCTCCTGAACTCAGGCAGCGTCTCCGCCAGCGTCGGCACTTCGGGCAATACGGGTGAGCGCTGCGGGGTAGTCACGGCCAACGCCAGCAACTTCCCATCCTTGATGAACGGCAGCGCAACGGCCAGACCCGAGATAGCATAGTGGGTGCGACCGCCCAGGGTTTGAATGAGTGCTTCCTGCCCGCCCTTGAACGCCACGGTTACGACCCTGATGCCGGCAGCGAGGTTGAATCTTGCCCCGTTCAGGTGGGTCCCGGCTCCGACCGGAGGAGAGCCGAAGATGATCTTGCCGGGTTGGGCCTTGGCGAGCGCGATGAGGTCCTCGACCGACTTGACGCCCAGCGCTGGCGCCACAGACAGTACTTGCGTGCCAAACCCGAGCTGGGTGACGCCGGCGAAGTCCTTGAACGGGTCGTAAGGAAGGTTCGGCTGCAGCACCGGGTTGATTACAAAGTTGCCCCCAGGCAACAAGAGCGTGTGGCCGTCCGGAGCGGCCTTGGCGACCGCGCTCGCCGCCAGCGTGCCGCCTGCCCCCCCTCGATTATCCACCACCACCGACTGCCCCCAGCTCTCGCTCATCTTCTGGCCGATCATGCGCGCAATAGTGTCGGTCGAGCCGCCGGCCGTGAACGCCACCACCAGGCGGATCGGCTTGCTCGGGAATTTCTGCTGCGTCTGCGCAAGAGCCGGCAGCGCGGCTCCTGCCACGCCCACCGTAACTACGGCCGCAAATGCGACGGGCCAGAACAAACGCGGGCGAAGTGGCGAGAGAACAACGCAGGAGGGGTTGCGACGCACAGGCTCCGCAATGGCGGTGTTGAGCCCCCGCGACAGGATTGGACCACGGACGTCTGCCATGAGACCTCCTCCGGGTAGCCCGATGTCCCATCTCACCCGACTGGGGTGGCTCAGTATGTGCCGTTGCGCGAGACTGTCAATCGCTGCAAGGAAGTGATGCGTGCTGGCATACCATTCGGCGGGTTACGGCTCGCGCCTGACCCGCCCTACGAACTACGATTCCTCGAGTGGCCACGCGCGCGTTCAACTGGATCGCGGTATCCGCCGCCTTGTGGAGGGCTGTAGGGCGGGAAAGCGCCGCGCATCCCGCCGGTCGGTGGCACACACTGTAAGATCGCATCATGCCCCGCTACATCCGCGCTTTTGTTCCCGGCGGCACGTTTTTCTTCACTGTTGCAATACTCGAACGGCGCCGCCGATTGTTGACGGAGCATATCGACGCGCTGCGTGCGGCTTTCGCCGCAGCTCGGTCAAGGAAGATTTTCACGATGAACGCCATCGTCGTGTTGCCCGATCACCTGCACTGCATATGGACGCTGCCCGCGGGCGATGCAGATTTCTCGTCACGCTGGCATGCCATCAAGGCACGATTCGCGCGTGCCATCCCCGTTGGGGAACGACTGTCACCGCGACGCCAGAAGAAGGGCGAGCGAGGAATCTGGCAGCGCAGATTCTGGGAGCACGTTATTCGTGACGAGCGGGATTTCGAGCGCCATGCGGATTACATCCACTTCAATCCCGTCAAGCATGGTCTCGTGCCTACGGTCGGCGAATGGCCATACTCGAGCTTCCATCGCTACGTCAGGCGCGGGTTGTATCCCGCTGACTGGGCCGCCGGTGAAGAAATTCGTGGACTCGATTTCGAATGACCCAAGCGGCGGGATGCGCTCTGCTTTCCCGCCCTACCCGTTCTGCATCAAAAGTACATAGGGTGGGATAAGCACGGCGCATCCCAACGATGATCCTTCGCCGCTACTCCCACGACCAGAAATCGTTTCGCTCCTGCATGTAGAAGCGCGCGAGCACCATGCGGTGCACTTCGGAAGCGCCGTCGACAAGACGCGCCTGCCGCGCGTAGCGGTAGATCCATTCCAGGATGGTGTCCTTCGAGTAGCCGCGCGCGCCGTTCAACTGGATCGCGGTGTCCGCCGCCTTGTGCAGCACGTCGGCGACCGCGATCTTGGCTGCGGAGATTTCCTTGCGCGCGAAGTCGCCCCGGTCGAGTTTCGCCGCCGCACGCATCACCAGCAGCCGCCCGATCTCGATCTGCATCGCCGCCTCGCCCAGCAGCCATTGCACGCTCTCGCGCTCGGCGAGCTTGCTGCCGTGGGCATCGCGCCGCGCGACATACTCGGCAGCGATGTCCATCGAACGCCGCGCGAGCCCCAGCCAGCGCATACAATGGGTGAGCCGCGCCGTGCCGAGCCTGATCTGCGCGACCTTGAGCCCGTCGCCGACGTTCATCAAGCGGTTCTCATCGGGAATCTCGAGCCCGTCGAACTCCAGTTCGCAATGCCCGCCGTGCTCCTCCGGCCCCATGATCGGAATGCGCCGCACGATGCGCCAGCCCGGCTGGTCGCGGTCGAACATGAAGGCGGTGAGGCCCTTGCGCTTGTCGTCTGAGGTCTTCGCGACCAGGATGAAGTGCTGCGCCACCCCCGCGCCGGTGATGAACCATTTGCGGCCGCGGATCACCCACCCGTCTGCCTTCTTCTCCGCTGTCGTGAGCATCATGGCCGGATCGGAGCCGGCCCCGGGCGCGGGTTCGGTCATCACGATGGCGGAGCGCACCTTGCCGTCGATGATCGGCTGCAGCCAGCGTTTCTTCTGCTCCTCGGTGCCGATCTTGTTGAGCACGATCATGTCGCCGTCGTCGGGCGCGGCGCAGTTGAAGGTGACCGGCCCGAAGATCGAGTAGTTCGCTTCCTCGTAGCACGCGGCCATGCCGACGACGTTCAGGCCCTGGCCGCCGCGTGCTTTCGGCATCTGCGGCGCCCACAGGCCAGCAGCCTTCGCCTTCACACGCATTTTTTCCAGCAAGTCGAGCCTTATGTTCTCGTGATCGTCGTAGGCGCTCGGGTCCTGCTCGAGGGGGAGCAGGTGCTCCGCGACGAAAGCGCGATAGCGTTTGCGGTAGTCTTCGATGTGGGGTGGGAGCGTGAAATCCATATTGGATCGTAACAAAGAGGGGGTTCAAGAGCAGATTGTAGCCGCCGATGAACGCCGATGAACGCAGATAAATTGTGGACTGCAAGTGCGCGAGCCGTGATCTGTGATCGGACGACGCCTACCGCGTGAAACAGACCTTGTCGGCTCACGGCTCACGGACCACCGTTCATTGTTCACCTGCAAATATCGGCGTATATCGGCGTTCATCGGCGGCCAGTCATTAGCTCTCTGGCGCGGTCGCGGAGAACGAACTTCTGGATCTTGCCCGTGGCATTCCTGGGCAGGTCGCCGAATGCGATGCGCTTCGGCGCCTTGAAATGCGCCATGTTTTCCCGGGCGTACGCGACGAGTTCGTCTTCGGTCGCAGCGGCACCAGTTTTCAGGGTGACGAACGCCACCGGCACTTCGCCCCATTTGGCATCCGGTCCCGCCACGACCGCCGCCTCCATCACGGCAGGATGCGCGCACAGCGTGCGCTCGACCTCGATCGACGCGATGTTCTCGCCGCCCGAGATGATGATGTCCTTGGCGCGGTCTTTCAACTCGATGTAGCCATCGGCATGCATCACGCCCAGATCCCCGCTGCGGAACCAGCCGTCGGGAATCGCCCGGCGGGTGGCGTTTTCATCGCGGTAATATCCCAGCATCACGTTGTTGCCGCGCAGCGCGATCTCGCCGAGCGTCATTCCATCAGCGGGCACGTCCTGACCCTGCACATCGACCACGCGCAACTGCTGCGAGATGACGTTGCCCACGCCCTGGCGCGCCTTGAGCCGCGCCTGTTCCGCTATCGCGAGCCGGCTCCACTCGCCGCGCCATTCACAGATGGCCGCAGGGCCGAAGGTTTCGGTGAGGCCATAAAGGTGCGTCACTTCCATGCCGAGTTCGGCCGCGCGCTCCAGGATCGCCGGCGTCGGCGGCCCGCCGCCCGTCGCGACCCGCACCGTGTGCGGCAGCCTGGCCGCGGTCGCGTGCCACGCCAGCATGACGAGCACCGTCGGCGCGCCATTGAAGTGCGTGACGTTCGCTTCACGCAGGCTCCTCCACACCGCCGCCGGATCGAACTTGCGGAGGCAGCGATGAACGGCGCCCGCGGCCGTCACGCCCCACGTGAAACACCAGCCGTTGCAGTGAAACATCGGCAGCGTCCAGAGAAAGATGCTGTCGCAATCGAGCCGGGTCTGCATGGCCATAGCCAACGCCTGCAGATAGGCGCCACGGTGGTGGTACATGACGCCCTTGGGTTGGCCGGTCGTGCCGCTCGTGTAATTGATCGAGAGCAGCCCGCGCTCGTCGCTTACCACGCCCCGGTAAGGATCGGCGCTGGCGAGCAGGCGTTCATACTCGTCGCCGGGCCGGCCCGCGCACACCAGGCGCAATCCGCTTCCGACCTGAGTGGCAATGTCCCGGGCCACGCCTTCGAACTCGTAGTCGTAGATGAGCACTTGCGCCCCGCTATGCGCGACCACGACGGAAAGATCGCCGGCGGTGAGCCGTACGTTGAGCGCTACCAGGACCGCGCTGGCAAATGGCACGCCATAGTGCGACTCCAGCAACACGTGGGTATTGGGTGCGAGCACCGCAACGCGTCCGCCTTCGCGCACGCCCATGTCACGCAGCGCACCGGCGAGCCGCAGGCAGCGTTCGAGAAATTCAGCGTAATTGAACCGGCGCTCGCCATCGATGACCGCGCAGCGGTCGGCGTACACCCTTCCCGAACGCACCAGGAAGGAGGTGGGAGTGAGGGCCTCGAATGACGCCGTCGCAGTCATTGTCCTGGCAGCCTGTCGGATTCAGCAGTCCGCACAGGCTGCTATAAGCAAAACTGGCCGACAATTCATAATAAACCGAGCCAAAGCGATCGAATTTGAGGAAAAGCGTGGGTGACTTCGCATAGTTTTCATCATTTTCTCGCACTTCTCCCGGCACCGGTTTTGCATAAGGAGTTTGTCGGGGTTAAGTTCGACAAACTCCTAGCGCCTTGGGATTGGAAACCGCGAGCTTCTCCTCGGTCGTCCGGCGCAGATGCTCGAGCAGCTCACCGCGTTCCTTGCCGTCAAACCGCCCGGCCCGGATGTCGCCGGCCAGGAGCCGATTGTAGCGCGCGAGCGCGTCTGTGAGCGTGTCCGTGGCGAGGGGTTCGGAGCGCTGCGACAACAGCTTCCACAGGCGCTCGCCCTCCGCGCGCGCCGCCGCATCGCCTGCCGCGAGTTCGCGCTCCGCGATCGCGATGGCGTTCGCAACCATCAGGCCGGTGTAACGCAGCGCTTCCGGCAATGCGGGCAGGATCTCGGCAGTGACAGCTTCGCGGGCCGTCTTGAGCAGGTCTGCGGCATGAGGTAGGTCGTTCATGCTGTCGCCTCCGTGAAGACATCGGAAACTGTGGGCCATCGTGTCGGCGACCAGCGCCCTTCGCGGGTCGCATCCCCAGGTACTGGGGCCCCTGCTCCGCCGCTCATGTCGCCCCCGTCAGGTTGAGAATTTCCAGTTCGAGCTGGCCGATGATGTGCCCCGTGAGCGCCAGTTCGAGCGACGTGTCGCCGGACAGATGACGCTCGACCTGCTGCAGCGCGATCGTCGCCCAGCGCAAATGTGCCATGACCTGCCAGTAATTGAGCTCTTGCGGCGATACGGTGCGGCTCGAGACACGCTCGTACTCGGGAATGAAATCGCCAAGCTTTGCAATGCCCCCGACGGGCAGATCCGGGTGGGCGAAGCGCCAGCAACGGGCGCACATCCAGCCAACGTCTTCGAGTGGGTTGCCGAATGCCGGGAATTCCCAGTCCAGAACGCCAGCGAGATGGCCGTCATGGACCAGGTAATTGCCGGTGCGATAGTCGCGATGAATGAAAGTCGTCTCCTCCCTCGCCGGAGCATTGATCTCGCACCAACGCAGGCCCCATTCGAGCACGGGATAGGCGCGGGGCAGCGTGTCGAGGTAGCTTCGATAATGGCCGATGTTGTCCCGGGCCAGCATCGTTCGCAGAAAACCGAGTCCCGGGTGAGTCGGTTTGATCCGGTGCAAACGCGCGAGATTCGCCGCAAGCTCGCCCGCAAGGCGTGCCGGATCGGGTACCAGTTTCAGGTCGCGCGTGACTTTGTGCCCTGCTGCGACGCCGGGCAGCCGCTGCATGATGAAAAACCGCCGCCCTGTCACGCTGACGTCCTCGCACAGGTACAGCGGCTCCGGCGCGAACACGTTCGCAGCATGCATGACCTTGAGCACCGCAAATTCTTGAGCGCGGGACGAGCTCTCACGAACGGCGGCGCCCGCGTCGGTGCGCAGCACCCAGCGCCGGACTTCGCCATCGAGCTCGACGTCCAGCGCCCAGTTTGCCTGAACCGCGCCGCCGCTCATGCGCTTGAGTGCGACGATGGCGACGTTACTCGCGCCGGTGGCATGGGCGATGAACTCCGACAGGCGCTTACGGGTGGTGGGTTCGTTGAGGTTCATGCGAGAGGCGGCGCCATGCGACGAGCCGCAAATCGTAGCAGAGCCGTCCCGCCTGCCCGGAACATTCAACCCGGGGCCGGGAACGATGGCAGGCCTGTCATGCGATTCCGACGAAGACTGCCAACGAGCGGTTGACCTTGAGCAGCGTCGCGTCATCAAGTCGACCGATCACTTCACCCACGCGTTCCCGCGCGACCGTCATGATCTTGTCCACTTGAATCTGTGACACCCGCTGCAGGCCGTTGGCGGACGACGGATCGACGGTAATGCGGAAGATCGGCGCATCGCGCAGCGTGCTCGTCACCAGACACACCGTCACGCTCGGTAACTCGTCGAACAACTCGGATTGGACCACCAGAGCCGGACGCGGCTTGCCGTAATCGCCGGGCGCCGCGACAGTGACCAGGTCACCGCGGCGCATCGTGATCCCAGGCGCCCGCGCGCTCGATAAACTCCAGCGCCTCGGCTTCCGCAGGATCGCCGCGCAGCAAGCGCGACTGGCGCCGACACTCCGCCGCGAAATCCGGCGAACGCGTATCGGGCACCCAAAGCTGTATCAGGCGCAGACCAGCGGCCCGCTGGCGGACACGATAGCTCCGCATGCGCTCATTGACCTCCATAACAGTCCTGTAAACAGGTTACAAGAACATGTTACATCAGGCTGCTGCCTCGATCAAGCCGGCTGGGCACCGTTCGCCAGTGACCGAGATCAGATGGCATTACCATGTGATTGATCTACAGAGACTATTGTTACATCCACCGCGTAATCAAACTGCGCGTTGCGCGGTAGGCAACCCGGCGTAAGGCGCACCGGCGCGACCTACGACGCTTCAGCAGGGACGTTGCCTCATCGCCGAAACGGCAACCTGAGCGGCGCCGTGCGCTCCGCTGGCGCGTACCACCCCTGCTCAGCGTAATCGGTGGTATGCAGGTAGCACTGGATACGCACCTCGCGGCTGCCTACCGTGAAGGTGAGCAGGCGGCTCAACGGAAACAACGGGCGCTTTTTCGCGCCGTGGTGGCGCGTCATTGCGGCGACATTGGCGAATGTCACGCCCCACCGCGACTCGATGTGGCTCTTGTTGCCGTAGCGGTCGTCCGGATGGGTGTGCGTGTGGCCCGCGAGCCAGAGATCGACCGCGCCGGGGTGCTGTTCGAAGTACTCCTGAAACACGGTCGCGTCCGTATCGTCACCGACCCAGTAAAGATACGAGGCGCCCTCCGCGTCACCAAACTTGCCGTGATAGCCGGAATGCGTGCCTTCCCAGCGGCCCGAAGCGACCGTCGTATCGCGCAGCACGTGATGCGCGCAGGTGACGACGATCTTGTCCGGGTTTGCCTCGACCATGCGCTTCCACCACTCGAAGGTCTCCCGCGTGATGGCGCCCGCAGGCCAGCCACCGACCTCTGCGCGTCCCTTCGGCGGCCCGCCGTCGTTGCGGTCGCTCATCATGAGGAACAGGACATTTCCGGCGACAAAGCTGTAACGCTCCCAGTTGCCTTCAATCGGGAACGGCCGGCGTTCGCTGCGCACCTGCGAGTACTGGGGGTTGAGCCCCTCCGGATCGACCCACTTGCGGAACCACCATTGCGTCTCCTCACCCGGCCCGCTTGCGTCGTGGTTGCCGATGAGGTGGTAGATCTGTTCGATGCGATGCTTCTTGCCCGAAGTGAGCTGTTCGACGACGGGCGGGCCGTCGGCATCCACGGGCGGCGCCTGCGTGCCGGAGATGTCGCCGAGATGCAGCATGATGTCCCAATCGAACGGCGGTCCGCCCTCCGCGCCGCCGAACTCGCTCTGCGCGATCGCCTCCGCAATGCTGCAGCGCCCTTCCTTGAGATCGCTGTGAACATGCGAGCAGGCGCCTGCCCATACGCGAAACTTGTCCATCTCTGCGCAACCTCACTCAGGAACGACGGATCCTACGCAACGGCCCGGTCAATGAAGTCGTCGGTAGCGCCAGCGGCAGAGGCGGCCACCAGTCTGACCGGTCAAGCGCCGTACGGAACGGCTCGCGAGACATATTGACCCCGCCTCATGATTCCTGCAATCATCTGCCGCTTGTCACACGAAAACCTCGGGTTATCAGGAATGCCTACCGGTCCCCTGCCGCGCGGCATTTCATCGAGATACTGAAGGCGACGGCCGGGGAAATGCGTGACGCGTGACTCATCGCCTGCGCAATCGACCACTGCCAGTCACAATTACGTCGAAAGGCCCCGAGCGTTATGAGAACCGTGGTGACGATCTGCGATGCGCCGGGTAAATTTCGCCACCGGCACGACAGAGGGAGAGCGCATGGCACAAGGAACTGAAATCAAGGTAATGCTGTCGGCGGCGTTCAAGGAGGCCTATCTTGAACTCGCGCCGCAGTTCGAACGCGCGACCGGACACAAGCTAGTGACGCTATGGGTGCCGAGCGTGCAGATGATGAATCGCCTTAAGGGCGGCGAGACGGTCGACGTCGTGATTCTCTCGGCCGGCTCGCTTGACGAACTCATCCAGGCCGGCCGGGTCGTCCCGGGAAGCCGCGTCGATCTTGCGCGATCGGGCGTGGGGGTCGCCGTGCGTGCCGGCGCGCCGAAACCGGACATCAGTTCGGGCGAGACGGTCAAGCATGCGTTGCTCAATGCGAAAGCAATCGCGTATTCGACTGGCCCGAGCGGCATCTATCTCGCGGGCCTGTTCGAACGCATGGGTATCGCGGAGCAATTGAAATCCAAGCTCAGACGGGTGCAGGGAGAACCGGCAGGCGCGGTGGTGGCGCGGGGTGAAGCGGATCTCGCGTTTCAGCAGGTGAGCGAGTTGCTCCCCGTCGCCGGCATCGACCTTGTCGGCCCGCTTCCGCCCGACATCCAGAAGATCACCACCTTCTCGGCCGGAATTTGCGTTGGTGTGAACGAACCCGATGCCGGCAAGGCGCTCATCCGCTTCCTCACTGCGCCCGCCGCAGCGCCCGTCATCCGCAAAAAGGGTATGGAGCCGGCCTGAAGCGGCGGTTCGATCCGGCACAACGCTCAATCACTCCACACGCACGCCAGCCAAGTCGATCGCATGCTTCATCTTCGCCGTTTCGGCACTGATAAATTACGCACGCGCGGCTCACCTGACTGCGTAATTAAGAACGGTATCGAGAGTGCGGGTGCAATGGAGCCAACGCCAAGCGCCCCGAAGGGCGCGCCTTCGCCCGGCGGTGCCATATCCAGCAAAGCAGGTGCTCCTGGTTCCGCGAGCGCCGCCTTCAAGGAATTGGACGCCAACAAGGACGGTTACATCTCGCGCGAAGAGGCCAAGAAATTGAATGCCGTTTCCAAGCGCTTCACCGAACTCGACCTGAACCGTGACGGCAAACTGTCGCAAACCGAGTTGGATGCGGGAAGCAGCCCGGCTGCGGGCGCCCCTGCCCCCAGTACCGGAACCACCGGCAGCAGTCCGCCCAAGAGGTAAATGTGTCCGACTGCCGAGCGGCGGTCACGCTGAACGGCCCCGTGCGCCGCGGCATCCCCGCCAGTGCACGGGGATGCACGTTTTCTCGCGACATCAGGTCCCTGCGGGCGCAACCATCATCCCTTCTCCCGTTTCCGCAGGCTGGAACTCGAGCTTGCGCTCGTGAAACATGGCAAGCGCGGGGCGGTGGCCGATGCTGATGATCGTCGTGTGCGGCAGCCGGTCCTTCAGGAGGCGATAGAGCCGCTCTTCGGATACCGCATCGAGCGCGCTGGTTGCCTCGTCCATCATCAGCCAGTCCGGCTTCCGCAGCAGCGACCGGCAGAACCCGATGCGTTGCTGCTCTCCGACGGAAAGCTCCAGCGCCCAGTTGTGCTGCTCATTGAGACGTGGCGCCAGGTGCGGCAGGCCGCAATCAGAAAGTAGTTGCTGCAGTTGTGCATCGTCAAATTTCCCGCTCCAGTCCGGATAGCACATCACGTCGCGGAGACTGCCGACCTGCAGGTACGGCTTCTGGGGCAGGAACAGCACACGCGCATTTCTGGGTATCGTAATGCGACCGCCGCCAAACGGCCAAATGCCGGCCATCGCGCGAAACAGCGTGCTCTTGCCGACCCCCGAGGGCCCCGTCACGAGCAATGACTCACCCGGCGCGAAGCGTTCGCTTGCGCTGCCGAGCAGCACGCGGCCGTCCGGCAGTTCCAGCCGCACATCGTCGAGCGCGATCGCGCCGAGATCGCCCCGTTCCTGCGCGACACCAGGCCTGCTCCGAGCCTCGGTGCGCGTTCGTTCGAGCGTAAAAAGGGGTCGGGAGTCTTTATTGCGATTTGACACCAACTCTATTCCAGCATAAAGACTCCCGACCCCTTTTTACTCTACCTTTATGCCGGCAGCCTTGACCACCTTCGCCCACTTGACGATCTCGGCGCGGATATAGGCATCGAATTCGTCGGGTGCGCCGGCCACCACTTCGGTGCCGTCGCGGGCGAGGCGTTCGCCGACTTCTGGGGCGCGCAGAATTGCGACCGCTTCCTGGTGCAATCGCGAAATCACGTCTTTCGGCGTGCCGGCCGGAGCTACCAGGCCAAACCAGGATACGGATTCGTAGCCCGGAACGCCGGCCTCGGCGACGGTAGGAACGTCCGGCAGACCGACCGCACGCCGGAGCGTTGTCACTCCGAGCGCGCGCAGTCGGCCGCTCCTGACATGAGGGAGTGTTGCCACCGTGCTTGGCGACATGACCGACACGCGTCCCGATATGAGATCGATGACGCCCGGGGCGGGCCCTTTATACGGCACATGCAGCATGCGGGTGCCCGTCATCAGCAGAAACAATTCCATCGTGAGGTGCGAACCGGCGCCGATGCCCGAGGACGCAAACACCAACTCGCCAGGCCGTGCCTTCGCCAGCGCGATCAGTTCCTTCACCGACTTTGCTGGCAGCGACGGATGTACGACGAGCAGGTTGGGCTGGCTTGTGGCCCGCGTGATAGGCGCGAAATCACGGAGCACGTCGTACGGCAGCTTTCTGTAAATCGATGGATTGATCGCGAGTGCGGGCAGGCCGATCAACAGCGTATGGCCATCGGGCGCCGCTCTCGCCACGGCCTCGGCGCCGATCACGGCGGCAGCGCCGGCACGGTTATCCACCACCACCGGCTGGCCCAAACGCTCGGCAAGTGGCGGCGCAAGCGTTCGCGCGAGAGTGTCCGCCGCGCTGCCGACAGAAGTCGGCACGATGATCCGCACCGGCCTCGATGGATACTGCGCTTGCGCGCCCGCAACGCTTGCCGTTCCTGCCGCGAGGGCAATGACGCGTGTGAGGTGCGCGATGCGCACCCTACGCAAGCTGCACCAGTCACGCCCCATCACTCACTCGCGCGTGAAAAGGGGTCGGGAGTCTTTATGGTGGGAAAGGGATTGGTGTCCAATCGCATTAAAGACTCCCGACCCCTTTTCACGCTACTCCGCCTTGATCCCGGCATCCTTGATCACGGCCGCCCAGATCGTGGTTTCCGTCTTGATGCGCCGCGCGAGTTCCTGCGGGGTGCTGGTTTCGATTTCGAGGCCCTGCCGCGCCGCGGCTTGCTGTACGTCGGGAAGCGACGCCGCACGCACGCCCTCGTCGTGCAGGCGCCTGACGATCGCCGCCGGCGTTTTCGCCGGCACGAGGAACGCATACCACGAAGTGACATTGAATCCCGGGAATCCGAGTTCTGCCATCGTCGGCAGATCGGGAGCGACTTTGGAGCGCTTGAGCGCGGTGGTGGCGAGCGCTTTGAGCCTGCCACTCCTGACGTGCGGCATGGACGACGCCACGCTGCCGAACAGCACCTGGACTTCTCCTGACAGCACCGCAGCCGCGGCCGGCCCGCCGCCCTTGTAGGCGATGTGCACCATCTTCACACCCGCGTGCTTGCTGAAGAGTTCCGCCGCGAGATGCAGGGGCGTTCCCGTGCCGCCCGAAGAGTAGTTGAACCCGCCCGGCTTCTGCCTGGCCAGGGCGATGAACTCTTTCAGCGTGTTGGCCGGCACGCCCGCGTTCAACACGAGGATGTACTGCGCGGTTGCAAGCAGCGTAACCGGTTGCAGGTCTTTTTCCACGCTGTAGGGGAGCTTGGTGAGCGTGGGATTCACGGTAAGCACGGTATTGAACCCCATGAACACCGTGTGCCCGTCCGGCGCCGCCTGCACGACGATCCCGGCGGCGACGTTCCCGCCCGCGCCGCCACGATTGTCCACCACCCACTGCTGCCCCATCGCCTCGCTTAGCCTGGGCGTAACAATCCGCGACAGTGTGTCCGCACCGCCGCCCGGGGCAAACGGCACGACCAGACGGATCGGGCGCGTCGGATACTCGGGAGCGGCGGCGCCGAAAGCCGCGTTGCCGGCGGCAGACAAGATCAACCACAGGCAGACGGCGAAAACCCGACTCGTGCGGAAGTGTGGAATCATGATGGCTTCCTCCTTTATTCGAGCTTGATACCGGTTTCCCTGCGGATCCGAATCCACTTCGCGTAATCGTGCTGTACGCGGCGCGCGAACTCTTCAGGATTGCTTTTTATCACGTCGGCGCCGAGCCGCAGCGTGTACCCGTCCGGCGGCGCTTTCGCCACCAGTGTCGTGCCGATCCTGCCCCCGCCCCCGCCGCTCATGTCTCTTCCTTAATCATGCTGCCGGTTCTTCACGCTTAAACGCACGATCTCGCCCGCATCGGCCACACCCTCGAGCATCCACAACCTCTCCAGCAGCCTGTCGGTTTGATCTTCCGGGAGCACGTCTGCGGCGAGCTTGCGGAATTTCGCCTCCACCTCGGATTCGGACATCGGGTTCTTCCAATGTCCCTTGTGATAGTCGACCACCGCGACGTGCGTCTCGCCCGAGTGCGTCACCAGCGTCACGCGGCACAGCATCGCCTCCGGCATGCGGCGATTCGCCTCCTCCGAGACCTCGACTTTCACCCGCCGCGTCAGAGCGCGGATCTTCGGATCGTTGAGGTACGGGTCGTCGAAATGGTGCGCCTCGACGCTGCCATGAATCAACGCCACGGCGACAGTGTAAGGCATACTGTGGTCGGCGGTCTCACGCGTGGCCGGTTCCCACTTGTCCGCATCGCCGGCCATGATGTTGATCGCTGTGGCAAGGGTTTCGATCCGCACTTCCGCGATGTCATCGGCTGCTCGGATCGCCCCGCGCGCTTCCAATGCCGCCTGCACCACTGTCTGAGAATATTGGCCAAGCGGATAGCGCTTGATGCTGCACTCCATGATCTTGTATGGGTGATCGCGCCCGCCCATGACCGGCAGGGTGAACGCTTCGCGCGTGACTGCCTTGAAGTAGCCGCCGGCACCTTCGAAGACTGGAGATGGTCCGGTCATGCCGCGCTGCGCGAGCATGGCAGCAAACACGGCGTTGCGGCTGGCGTTACCGTAGGCGCAGCCCTTCCACATCGAGACATTGCCGATGCGTGTCTGATAGAGCGCGAGGTTGGCCGCGATGCCGAGGTTGAACGCCTCAGCGACCTGCCTCTGCGACAGAGCGAACAAGCGCGCCGCTGCAGCGACGCTGGCCATGCCGCCTATCGTGACGTGATCGAACCCAAGCGGCTTCAGATCGGCCGCGTCGCACACACGGCAAAACACCTCGTACGCAAGCACGGTGGCGGCGATGGCATCCTTCCCGTTGCGCTTCATGAGTTCGGAGACCGAGAGCACCGCGGCAGTGCTGTCGCTGGGATGCCCCGACTCACCGTTGCTGGTGTAGCCGTCGTTGAAGTCGAGAAAGCGGATCATCACGCCGTTGGCGAACGTCGCAAGGTCGACGCTGGTGCGCTGGCCGCACACCATGACGGTCGCGGGTTCTCTGCTGGTCACGGCCCCGGCGATGTCGCGCGCGATCGCCGCCGCCGGGCCCTTGTGCCCGCCCAGCGCGCAGCCGACGGTATCGACGATCAGGCGCTTCGCTTGATGGACAACTTCGCGCGGCAGATCCTCGTAGCGCAGCTCGCAGGTATATGCGCTCAGTTGCTCGACGATGGTCGTCATGATTGTGAATCCTCGCGATGCCGCGTAACAGCGGTGTCTTGCCCGGCCGATCCGCGCCGCCGCGCATCTGCTTGAATGATGATACACGGGGGCGCAGAATGACGCTTGAGAATGACGTCGCCCCGCCCGCGGCTTTCGCCGCATGTTGATTTCGCCTGCGTCTGGGGAGATACCCTGGCCGAGTTCGAGCGCGTGCAGCCCGACAACACTTTCCTGCTGCGTTGGGGTTAGCCCGCAGCCATGGAGCCGGAATGAGCGACGAGGTGCTCGCGATTCGGGTGGAGTGCTACGCCGGCTACCGCGGCGAGCAGACGCCGCAGCGGTTCTATCTTGGCAGGCGCAGGGTCGAAGTGGTTACAGTGCTGGACCGGTGGCTCGGGCCGGATCATCGCTACTTCAAGGTGCAAGGCGACGATGGCGGAACCTACATCGTCCGCTACGACGTGCCATCGGACCGCTGGGAGCTTACAATGTTCTCTGCTCGTTAGCGCACCGAGCCTGCCGGGCGCCAGACCCGGGAGAAATGCGCTTCCAGCCGAGGCTTCGGCCATGCCCGCCAACCTTTCGCCGGAATACAAAGCGGCCGAGACTGCCTTTCGCAAGGCGCACGATCCACGCGAGCGCCTGGAACACCTGCGCGAAATGTTGCGCGTGATCCCCAAGCACAAGGGTACCGATCACCTTCAGGCCGACATCAAGCGCCGCATCAAGGAACTTTCCGAAGAGCTCGAAGGACCCCACAAGGGCGGCGCCGCGCGCCACGGCCCCGCGCACGTGATCCGCCCCGAGGGCGCCGCACAGATCATGCTCGTCGGGCCGCCGAATTCGGGCAAGTCCTCGCTGCACGCGCGGCTTACGGGGTCACACGCGCACGTCGCGCCGTATCCGTTCACGACCCAGCATCCGGAACCGGGAATGATGCCGCACGAGGACGTTCATTTTGAGCTGGTCGATCTGCCGGCCATTTCACCCGAGCATCCGATACCGTGGATCGCCAGCACTTTTCAGACTGCGGACGCGTGTTTTCTCGTCATCGATCTCGGCGATCCCGCATGCGTCGAGCAGGTGCAGGCCGTGCACGCCGTGCTGCGCGAGAAACGCGTCACGCTCACGGAACGCTGGCCCGCTGCCGGAGAGTCTCCTCCTGACGCGAACGACGGGGACGATCCGTTCGCGTTGCGGCTCCCGGCATTGCTGCTCGTGAACAAGGCCGATCTCATTGCTGACGTCGATGCGGAACTCGATACGTTTCGCGAGCTGACGGACCTCCGGTATCCTGCATCGGCCGTGTCTGCGGAATCCGGGCAAGGACTCGCCGGGATCGGGCCCTGGCTCTTTCGCAACCTTGGTGTCGTGCGTGTCTACACCAAGGCGCCCGGCCATCCGCCAGACAAACACCGGCCCTTCACTCTGCGCCCTGGCGAGACGGTGGAGCACGTCGCCCGCCTCGTGCACAAGGACGTCGCGCAGACGCTCAGGTACGCGCGGGTATGGGGGAAATCAGGCTTCGACGGGCAGCAGGTCGGGCGCGAGCATCCGCTTGCCGACGGTGACGTGGTCGAGCTGCACGCCTAGCCGTTCGAGGTCGCCCGCCGGAACTCGACCGGGATGAAGTCGTAGCCCGAATTCGGCGCGTGGATCACCAGAAACACCGCCTCTTCCGTCGTACTGGTGTTACGGACTTCGTGACGTACGCCGGGCGGCATGCTGCAGAACGAATTCGCCTTCAGGCGGACGAGGCCGTCGCCCTGCTGCCCCTCGTAAGTGATGTCGGCGCAGCCCGAGATGCCGATGAAAAGGTCGAACACACGGCTGTGCAGGTGCGTCGGTATGACCCCACCCGGGCTCAGGCGAAAGAGGCCGGTCTGCTCGGCATCGTGTTCACTCAACACTGCCTTGGCGCAACCGCTGTGTCGCGCTTCACCCGTAACAGCGGTCATGTCGTCGACAAAAGTCACCGGTAGTTGTGCCATGCCTGACCCCTTGCAGAAAAGCGGCAGCGGTTCGGCCCGTGCAGGATTCGGCGCCCCCTAAATCGCGCCATTCGCCCGCAGCGCGGTGATCTCGTCTTGCGCGTAGCCAAGCTCACCGAGAATCGCATCGGTGTGCGCTCCCAGTTCCGGAATCGGGTCCATGCGCGGCTCCACCCCGGAAACGCCCGCTGGGGGCAGCAAGGCGGGAATGACGCCGACCGGAGACTCGACTTCGCGCCAGCGATTTCGCGCCGTGAACTGCGGGTGATTCCAGACTTCCTCCGGCGAATTGATGCGTGCACTCGCAATGCCCGCCGCATCGAGCTTCGCTACCACCTCCTCGGCCTTGAAGGTCGAAAAAACCTCGTTAACGAGCGCCGTGATCTCGGCACGGCGCTCGTTGCGCCTGACGTTGCTGTCGTAGCGCGGGTCTGCGGCGAGCGCCGGTTGCTGCAGGATCCTGTCGCAGAACGCCGCCCATTCGCGTTCGTTCTGGATGCCGAACATGACCTCCTTGCCGTCGCCGGCGCGAAAGCGCCCGTAGGGCACGATCGTCGCGTGGTCCGGTCCGGTGCGCGGCGGTGCGGCGCCGCTGAAATGCGTGTAATACAACGGGTAATTCATCCACTCGCCCAGCGCTTCGAGCATCGTGACCTCGACGCGGCCTCCCTCGCCGGTCTTCGCGCGCTGGAGCAGCGCGGTGAGTATTCCCGAGTACGCGTACATGCCGGTGGCGATGTCGGCGATCGAGATGCCGACCTTGCTCGGCGTCTCGGGTGTGCCGGTCACGGACAGCACGCCCGCCTCGCTCTGCACCAGCAGGTCATACGCCTTCTTGCTGGAATACGGTCCGCTCTCGCCGTAGCCGGAAACGTCGCAAACGATGAGCCGTGGGTGTTTCGGCAGCAGCACATCGGCGGCAAGCCCGAGCCGCCGCGCCGCACCGGGCGCGAGATTCTGCACGAAGACGTCGGCGCGGACGATCAATCGTTCCAGGATCTGCGCAGCCGTGGCGTGCTTCACGTCGAGCGTCAGGCTTTCCTTGGAGCGGTTGAGCCAGACGAAATGCGACGACAGCCCCTTGACCGTCTCGTCGTAGTCGCGCGCGAAATCGCCCACGACCGGGCGCTCGATCTTGATCACGCGCGCGCCGAGGTCGGCAAGCTGGCGCGTCGCGAATGGCGCCGCCACCGCCTGCTCCAGCGCGACGACCGTGATTCCGTCAAGGGGTCTCATGGTGATCCAACAAGGGCGTGATCCGTGAGCCGTGATCCGACGTGTCACTCAAGAGGGCGTCTTTTGTCGATTCACGTCTCACGACTCACGCTGTTTCTCAAAAAGAGCGCGGCATACCCAGTACATGTTCCCCGATGTAGGAGAGAATCAGGTTGGTCGAGATGGGAGCGACCTGGTAAAGGCGCGTCTCGCGGAATTTCCGCTCGACGTCGTATTCCGCCGCGAACCCGAAGCCACCAAAGGTCTGAAGGCAGACGTTGGCAGCTTCCCACGAGGCATCCGCGCCCAGGAGCTTCGCCATGTTGGCTTCCGCGCCGCAGGGCTTTTTCTCATCGTACAGTTGCGCCGCTTTGTAGCGCATGAGGTTGGCTGCCTCCACGTTCGCATAGGCGCGCGCGATCGGAAACTGGATGCCCTGGTTCTTGCCGATCGGACGGTCGAAGACGACCCGCTCCCGTGCGTAAGCGCTCGCCCGGTCGATGAACCAGTAGCCGTCGCCGATGCACTCGGCGGCAATCAGTATCCGTTCCGCGTTCAGGCCATCGAGTATGTAACGGAAGCCACGGCCTTCCTCGCCGATCAGGTTCTCAACCGGGACCTCGAGGTTCTCGAAAAACAGCTCGTTGGTTTCGTGATTGACCATGTTGCGGATCGGCCGGATGGTGATTCCCTTCTTCGCCGCCTCGCGCAGATCGACGATGAAGATCGACATGCCGTCCACTTTTTTCTTCACCTCCGCGAGTGGCGTCGTGCGCGCGAGCAGAATCATGAGATCCGAGTGCTGCACGCGCGAGGTCCACACCTTCTGCCCGTTGATCACGTAGCGCTCGCCCTTGCGCACCGCGACGGTCTTGATGCGGGTGGTATCGGTGCCGGCGCCCGGCTCGGTCACGCCCATCGATTGCAGGCGCAGTTCGCCGGTCGCGATCCGTGGCAGGTAGCGGCGCTTCTGCTCTTCCGAGCCGTGCCGCAGCACCGTGCCCATGTTATACATCTGTCCGTGGCAAACGCCCGCGTTGCCCCCGGAGCGGTTGATCTCCTCCATGATGACCGAGGCCGCGGTCAGCGAAAGCCCCGACCCGCCATATTCCTCCGGAATCAGCGCCGACAACCATCCCGCCTTGGTCAGGGCATCCACGAACGCCTCGGGATACCCGCGCGCTTCGTCTATTTTCTGAAAGTACGCGCCGTCGAACTGGCTGCACAGGGCGCGCACGCCTTCACGCACGTCGGCGTGCGCGTCGTGTTCCGGGATGCTTTTCATGGACAGGCGAAGTCTCGCGTGGGAGCGGCAAATTATAGCAAGGGACATCGGTAAGAGCGTCGTCGGTTCATATCGTGGAGCGTGCCGCGCAAACGGTTTACACTCTTGCCTGTCAGGAACGCCAAGCACGCCGGGAAAAGCGATAATGGCGCCGGAAATCCGTGAGGACGCAAAGCGAGAAAGCAGACAACGTGAAGATTGCAACGCCAGAACGCAAGAACCAGTCACCCGTCACCGGTCGCCCATCACGCTCTTCGCCTTTGTGGCCCGACCAGCTTCACCGCGTCCTGACCGACCAGCGCATGCGCCAGGTCGCGTACGTGCCCGACTCCGGCCATGCCCGGCTGATCGAACTCGTGCGCGCGGACCGGCAGATGCGCGCGATTCCCCTCACGACGGAGGAAGAAGGCGTCGCGCTTGCGGTCGGCGCATGGCTCGGCGGCGAGCGCAGCGTGCTGCTCCTGCAATCGAGCGGGGTCGGGAACTGCATCAACATGCTGGGGATGATCCAGGAGTGCCGCGTCCCGCTGCTCATGCTCGTCACCATGCGGGGCGAGTGGGGTGAATTCAACCCGTGGCAGGTGCCGATGGCGCAGGCGACCGCACCCTCACTCGCGGCGATGGGCGTCGTCGTGCAGACGGCCGATCGCGCGGAAGAGATTGCCGAAATCGCAGCGGCGGCGGGGCGGCTCGCGTTCAACACCTGCCGCGCGGTCGCCGTCCTGATCGGTCAGCGCGTGGTCGGCGCCAAGCAATTTAAGTGAGGCGTGACTGGTGGAGCGGGACTGATGATGCGTGACCGGTGATTCGAGTTCTTACTATTTTCCCTATCTTCTTGGCGCTCTTGGCGGTGAATCCATGAAACACAGAAAACCGGTACTCGATCGGCGGCAGGTTGTCGCGGAAATCCTGAAGCGGCGCGGCGACGCGCTGGTCGTAGCCGGTCTCGGCGCTCCGTGCTGGGACATCACCGCCGCGGGCGACAACCCGCTCAACTTCTGCACCTGGGGCGGCATGGGCGGCGCGGCGATGATCGGCCTCGGGATGGCGCTCGCCCAGCCCAGACGCCGCGTGCTCGTCATCACCGGAGACGGCGAGATCTTGATGGGCCTGGGATCGCTCGCGACGGTCGGCGTGCAGCAACCGCGCAACCTCGCGGTCATCGTCATGGACAACGAGCACTACGGCGAAACCGGCATGCAGGTCACGCACACGCGGCTCGGCGTCGACCTCGCCGGAATGGCCAAGGCAGCGGGCTTCCGCGCCGCCGGAACCGTCTATAGCCAGGCACAACTCGCGGCCTGGATACCCAAACTCCACCGCCAGCGCGGGCCGGTGTTCGCGGCCATCAAGGTGACGACGGAAACCGCCCCTATGGTGCTGCCGATACGGGAGGGACCTGCCCTCAAGCAACGTTTCCGCGAGGCCCTGCTC